>Ga0194038_1000023_pt1 | contig 82253 bp, 74 predicted proteins | sample JunL226m_MetaG_FD_148630 | JGI IMG/M metagenome (GOLD analysis project Ga0194038, IMG submission 148630) | Anoxic zone freshwater microbial communities from boreal shield lake in IISD Experimental Lakes Area, Ontario, Canada - Jun2016-L227-6m | ecosystem: Environmental > Aquatic > Freshwater >... | reverse complement strand
AGAGGATCCAACCCGCTAAACCCATCAGGGACCAATTGAGTCCGAATGTACGGTTGCAATCTCTCCGACTCGCCAGCACTTGCAATGTGGCTTGCAAAACAAGGGGCGTCCATGTACGCGATGACGAAGGGGCGCGGCCTTGCGAGGACGAGGTGGTGCATGGCCTCGCGATGACCAGACGGCGCGTGGTCTTGCGAGGGCGAGATGCTGCGGCCTCGCGAGGACGAGGTGGTGCATGGCCTCGCGAAGACGAGGGGCTGTCATTGCGAACGAAGTGAAGCAATCCATGCCTTTCGGATTGCATAGGCTGCCGCGCTGCGCTCGCCGTGACGAAACCGTGGCTCGTGGTCGATTTGCAGTTTCTTAACGATCAAGAGGCCCTGGCGCGGCGGGCCTTGACGGCTGCGGACAGCACGTCGAGGCACTGCAGGGAATCGTCCCAGCCCAGGCAGGCGTCGGTGATGCTCTTGCCGTATTCCAGCGCGCCGGCCTGGTCCTTGCCCGGGCTGAACTTCTGCGCGCCGGCCACCAGATGGCTTTCGACCATTACGCCGAAAACGCTGTGGGAGCCCGCTGCGATTTGGGCCGCAACGTCGCGCGCCACGTCGAGTTGGCGCTCGTGCTGCTTGTTGCTGTTGGCGTGGCTGCAGTCCACCATCAAGGTGGCGGGCAGCTTGGCTTTTTCCAGCTCCTTGCAAGCGGCCGCGACACTTTGCGCGTCGTAGTTGGTGGCCTTGCCGCCACGCAGGATGACGTGGCAGTCCGGGTTGCCCTTGGTGTGCACAATCGCCACCTGCCCGTTCTTGTGTACCGACAAAAAGTGGTGGCCGCCAGCGGCTGCCTGGATGGCATCGGTGGCAATGCGGATGTTGCCGTCGGTGCCGTTCTTGAAACCAATCGGCGCTGACAGCCCCGAAGCCAGTTCGCGGTGCACCTGACTCTCGGTGGTGCGCGCGCCAATGGCGCCCCAAGCGATCAACTCGCCCAGGTACTGCGGCGAGATCACGTCCAGAAACTCGCTGCCTGCGGGCAGCCCCAGGCGGTTGATTTCGATCAGCAACTGGCGCGCAATGCGCAGGCCCTCGTCAATGCGAAAGCTCTCGTCCAGATAGGGGTCGTTGATCAACCCCTTCCAGCCCACGGTGGTGCGCGGCTTCTCGAAATAAACGCGCATCACGATCTCAAGCGTATCGGCGTACTTGCTGCGCTGCGCCTTGAGGCGGCGCGCGTATTCCAGCGCGGCACTCGGGTCATGGATCGAGCACGGCCCGATCACCACCAGCAGCCGGTCGTCGCGGCGCGCCATGATGTTGTGGATGGCGTGGCGTGTGTCGGTGATCAAGGCCTCGACAGCCGTGCCCTGGATGGGAAAGAAACGGATCAAATGTTCTGGTGGAGGTAACACGGTAATGTTCTCAATGCGCTCATCGTCGGTTTTACTGGTGCGGTCTGCGGGGCGGGCAGTGCGCTGGTACCAGGCATCCGAGGGGGAGGCGGCTTTTGTCGTCATGAAAGGCTCCTAAATCAAAACAAATCAATACATCACAAGGCAAAAAAAAACCGCCGGGTTGCCGGCGGTTTTTGGAGAATTCGGTACGTTTTTAGTGGGTACGTTCAAATCTCTCTACCGCCAAAGCGCTTGAGAACCAGAAGTAGCTAAAGTAAAAACGGGCTGAATGCATGGGGCTAAATGTAGCACAGTCGATTTCTGGTTTCACTCAGGCGGTGCATTCAGGCAGTACCACCCACCGTCAACCCATCGATGCGCAGGGTCGGTTGGCCCACGCCTACGGGTACGCTCTGGCCTTCCTTGCCGCAGGTGCCCACGCCGCTGTCGAGCTGCATGTCGTTGCCGATCAGGCTCACGCGCGTGAGTGCGTCGGGGCCGTTGCCGACAATCGTGGCGCCCTTGACCGGGTAGAGAATCTTGCCGTTTTCCACCCAGTAGGCTTCGCTGGCAGAGAACACGAACTTGCCCGAGGTAATGTCCACCTGCCCACCGCCAAAGTTGGTGGCGTACAAGCCCTTCTTGATGCTCTTGACGATCTCCTGCGGGTCTTTGTCGCCGCCGAGCATGTAGGTGTTGGTCATGCGCGGCATGGGTACGTTGGCGTAGCTCTCGCGCCGCGCATTGCCGGTAGGTGCCACGCCCATCAGCCGCGCGTTCATCGTGTCCTGGATATAGCCCTTGAGGATGCCGTCCTCAATCAGCACATTGCGCTGGCTGGCGTTGCCCTCGTCGTCCACGTTAAGCGAGCCGCGCCGTTGGGCGATGGTGCCGTCGTCGAGCACGGTCACTCCCTTGGCCGCCACGCGCTGGCCCACGCGCCCGGCAAACGCACTTGAGCCCTTGCGATTGAAGTCACCTTCGAGCCCGTGGCCGATGGCTTCGTGCAGCAGGATGCCTGGCCAACCCGGCCCGAGCACCACGGTCATCTCGCCGGCCGGCGCGGGGCGCGCTTCAAGGTTGGTCAAGGCGGCATGCACCGCCTGATCGACGTATTTTTCAATCTGCGCGTCGTCAAAATAGGCCAGGCCAAAGCGACCGCCGCCGCCAGACGAGCCCACTTCGCGACGCCCCTTTTGCTCGGCAATCACCGTGACCGACAGGCGCACCAACGGGCGCACGTCGGCCGCCAGCGTGCCGTCGGCACGCGCCACCAGCACCACGTCGTACTCGCTGGCCAGCCCGGCCATCACCTGGGCCACGCGCGGGTCTTTGGCACGCGCCAGCCGCTCCACCTTGCCCAACAGGGCCACCTTGGTGGCGCTGTCCAGGCTGGCAATCGGGTCCACGCCGGGATAGAGCGAGCGTGCCTTGGCAACATTTCTGACGGCAACTTTCGCGCGTCCCTTTTGGGCGGCGGCAGAAATGGTGCGTACCGTGCGCGCGGCGTCCAGCAGCGACGAGAGCGAAATGTCGTCCGAATAGGCAAACGCAGTCTTCTCGCCACTGACGGCGCGCACACCCACACCCTGGTCGATGGAAAACGAGCCGGTCTTGACGATGCCCTCTTCCAGACTCCAGCCTTCGGAGCGCGTGTACTGAAAATACAGGTCGGCCTCATCCACCCGGTGCGCGCGGATTTCGCCAAGCGCCTGGGCCAGATGGGTTTCATCCAGGCCAAAGGGAGTAAGCAACAGCGCCTTGGCCACGGCCAGACGTTCGATGGTGGGTTCGCGAGAGATCATTGGGGCATTTTAGGGGGGGTATTAGATTCCGTGGATTTGCCTCGTATTCGCGGGACCGTGGCGATCCATGCCATCCACTTCGTCACTGCGAGCGAAGCGCGGCAGTCCATGTAGCTGGAAGTCATGGATTGCCGCGTCGCTGCGCTCCTCGCAATGACAACCCCTCTCCCCCGGAAGGTATGCACCCCCGTCATCGCGAGGCCGAAGGCCGTGGCGATCCATGCAGGAATACCTTCGGACATGGACTGCCGCGTCGATTCGCTCCTCGCAGTGACGAAACTGAAGTTCATAGTCCATTTGCTGTTTCGGCCGCCCGAAACAGGCCGCATTTAATCAGTTGGGGACAGAGCAAATTTGCTGCGCAAATCTTGGTCTGCCCCGCAAGTAGATCAGCTTTGCACCAGTCTCTTGGATTTGGCGATGGCCATGAGGATGCCTACGGCTAGGCCCAGGGTGACCATGGCGGTGCCGCCGTAGCTGATGAAGGGCAGGGGCACGCCCACCACCGGCACGATGCCGCTGACCATGCCCATGTTCACGAAGGCGTAGGTGAAGAAGATCATGGTCACGCTGCCGGCCAGCAAGCGCGAAAACAGGGTCGAGGCTTCCAGCGCAATCGTCAGGCCGCGCAGGATCAGGAAAACAAAAGCGCCAATCAGGAACAGATTGCCCAGCAGGCCGAACTCTTCCGAGAACGCGGCAAAGATGAAATCGGTGGTGCGCTCGGGGATAAATTCCAGGTGCGTCTGCGTGCCCTGCATGAAGCCAAGGCCCAGCACGCCGCCCGAGCCGATGGCGATCATGCCCTGGATGATGTGGAAGCCCTTGCCCAGCGGGTCGCGCGTGGGGTCGAGCAGGGTGCAGATGCGCTGCTGCTGGTAGTCGTGCAACACCGGCCAGCGCACGCCGTCGGCGCACAACTGCGGCTCAAACACCACCAGCAACAGCACCGCCACCAACCCCAGCACCACCGGCGGAATTACCAGCTTCCAGCTCATGCCGGCAAAAAAGATGACCGACACCCCGGCAATCAGCACCAGCAGCGCCGTTCCCAGGTCGGGCTGCTTCATGATCAGCCCCACCGGAATCACCAGCAGACCGCCGGCCACGGCAAAGTCCAGCGGGCGCATCTGGCCCTCGCGCTTCTGGAACCACCAGGCCAGCATCAGCGGCATGGCAATCTTGAGAATCTCGCTGGGTTGAATCGTCACGCCTACGTTGAGCCAACGCCGCGCCCCTTTTTTGGTAACGCCAAACAGCGCCACCGCAATCAGCAGGCTCACGCCCAGCACATACAGCGGCACCGCCAGCGCCATCAGCCGTTGCGGCGGTACCTGGGCCACCACAAACATGATGAAGGCGGCAATCAGCATATTGCGCGCATGGTCTTCCACCCGGGTGCCATAGTCCCAGCCGGACGAATACATGGTCAGCATCCCGGCGCAGGCCAGCATGAAAACGGCAAACGCCAGGGGTCCGTCAAAGCCGGAAAACCACGGTGCGAGCCGCTTGCGCAGGGAAACCGATCCAAATCGTTGTGCCATGCACAGGATTATCCCGCCAACTATCATCTAGCCATGACCCACACCCACCTGCTTTACCTGCACGGCTTTCGCTCTTCGCCGCAATCCACCAAGGCGCGCACGCTGCAGGCGCTGGTGGCGGCGCGCCACCCCCAGGTGACCTGGTGGTGCCCGGCGTTGCCGCCCTCGCCTCGTGCGGCCATGGAGATGGTGATGCAAGGCATCGCGCAGTGGCCGCGCGAGCGCATGGCTGTGGCCGGTAGCTCGCTGGGCGGCTTTTACGCCACCTGGGTGGCCGAGCAAACCGGCTGCCCGGCCGTGCTGCTCAACCCGGCGGTGGACCCGGCGCGCGACCTCTCCAAGCACATCGGCGAGCACCGCCAATGGCACAACCCCGAAGAAAGCTTCTACTTCCTGCCCGAATACGTGGACGAGCTGCGCGCCCTGCAGGTGCTGGAAGTGACGCATCCCGAGCGCTATTTCGCCGTCATTGCCAAGGGTGACGAGGTGCTCGACTGGCGCGAAATGCTTGCACGCTACCCCGGCGCACGCATCAAGCTGCTGCCCGGTGGCGACCACGCCCTGAGCGACTTTGACGACCACAGCGCCGGGATTCTGGACTTTCTGGAGCTGGCCTGAGGGCGGCATGGGAGAATCGCGCCCATGTTTTTATTGTTTGAAGAAGCCGGAAAATTCATGGCCGGTCGCGTGCTGTCCGAGGCCGAGGCGTCGGCACAGGTCGAGCTTGACTCGGGCAAGCGCGTTAAGGTCAAGGTGGCCAACTACCTCCTGAAGTTTGACAAGCCTACGCCCGCCGAGCTGATCGCCTCGGCGCAAGCCATTGCGCAGGGCATCGAACTGGAAATGGCCTGGGAGTTTGCGCCCGAAGACGAGTTCGGCTTTGCCGACCTGGCGCGCGACTACTTTTCGGCCCAGGCTCCGCTGTCCGAGCAGGCGTCCATGCTGTTCAAGTTGTTCGAGTCGCCGCACTACTTCCGCCGTGCCGGCAAGGGGCGCTTTCGAAAGGCCCCGGCCGACATCATTGCGCAGGCCCTGGCCGCCATCGAGAAGAAGAAGCTGGTGCTGCAGCAAATTGAGCAGTGGGCGGGCGATCTGGCCCAGGGGCACTGCCCCGAGCCGATCCGCGAGCAGCTCTACAAGATTTTGTTCAAGCCCGACAAAAACGCGCCCGAATACAAGGCCGTGGTCGAGGCGTCGCGCGCCACCCACACCGCACCGCTGCAACTGCTGCAGCAGGCCGGGGCCATTACCTCGCCCTACCAGTTCCACTGGAAGCGCTTCCTGCTGGAGAACTTCCCCAAGGGCGTGGGCTTTCCGGCGGTAAGTGCGCCGCCGATCACCGACGAACTGCCCCTGGCCGAAGTACAGGCGTTTTCGATTGACGACTCGCACACCACCGAGATTGACGACGCGCTCTCGCTGCAAGGCCTGGGCACGGGTGTGGTCACGCTGGGCATTCACATCGCTGCACCGGCGCTGGCAATCCAGCCGGCCGATGCCGTGGACCACCTGGCACGCGCGCGCCTGTCCACGGTCTATATGCCGGGCTACAAGATCACCATGCTGCCCGACGCGCTGGTGCAAGCCTATACCTTGCAGGAAGGCAGCAACTGCCCGGCGCTGTCGCTGTACCTCACGCTGGACGAAGCCACGCTCACCATCCAGAGCAGCCACACCCGGCTGGAGCGCGTGCCCATTGCCTACAACCTGCGCCACGACCAACTCGACACCGTGGTCACGCCCGAGTGGCTGACCGACCCCGCGTTTGAAGCGCCCGCAGCACCGCAACCTGCGCTGGACGTGCGCGTGCAGCTTTCGTTCCTGTTCCGTCTGGCGCAGCAGCTCAAGGCCGCGCGCGAGCAAGTGCGCGGCAAGCCCGAAAACTTCAACCGCCCGGACTACAACTTCCGCCTTGCCCACACCGAGCAGCATCCATCGGGCAGCGAGCCCCAGGGCGACGAGCAGGTGCACATCAGCACACGCCAGCGCGGCGCGCCGCTGGACCTGATCGTGGCCGAAGCCATGATTCTGGCCAACAGCACCTGGGGCAACTGGCTGGCCGAACTCGGCGTGCCCGGCATCTACCGCAGCCAGGCCAGCCTGGCCCCGGGCGTCAAGGTGCGTATGGGCACCAAGGCGCTGCCGCACGCGGGCATTGGTGTCAAGAGCTACGCCTGGAGCACCTCGCCGCTGCGCCGCTATACCGACCTGGTCAACCAGTGGCAAATCATTGCCTGCGTGCGCAACGGCAAGACGGCGGCACTGGCCGCGCCGTTCAAACCCAAGGACGCCGACCTGTTTTCCATCATCTCCAGCTTCGACGCCGCCTACAGCGCCTACAACGGCTACCAAAGCGCCATGGAGCGCTTCTGGACGCTGCAGTACCTGCGCCAGAACAGCATCACCGAAGTGGATGCCACCGTGTTCAAGGACAACCTGGTACGCGCCGACACGCTGCCGCTGGTGCTGCCGGTCATGGGCGCGCAGGGCCTGGCGCGCGGCACACGTGTGCGCGTCAAGCTCGGCGAGATGGACCTGATTACCCTGGACATCCACGGCACCGTGCTGGCCCAGCTTGACCAACCTGCGGCAGAAACTTCGGTCGAAGCCGACAGCGAAGACGATGCCGAAATGGCCGGCCCGATAGCCATCGCCGTAGACGTATCCGAGCAACCCGAAACCAGTACCACCGAAACCGCGCCAACGTGAACATCCGCTCGTTCAGCCGCCTCCAGATTGCACTTGGCATTTCGATTGCCTTGCATGCGGCGCTGCTGACGGTGCGCTTTGTTGATCCGGAATCGTTCAACCGCTTGTTCGAGGACACGCCGCTCGAGGTGGTGCTGGTCAACGCCAAGAGCAAGGAGCGCCCGGTCAAGGCCCAGGCCATTGCCCAGGCGTCGCTCGCTGGCGGTGGTGAAGCCGAGCGTGGCCGTGCCACCAGCCCGCTGCCACCTTCGCCGCGGATGGACGTGGGCGAATCCGCCGAGCAGGAGTCCACGCGCAAACTGCAAGCCCTGCAAGAGCAACAGACTTTGATGCTCACCCAGATCAAGCAGCAACTCGCCGCCATGCCGCCACCCGACCCGCAGCACCCGGCCAGTACCTCCGAGAAGGCGCAGCGCGAGGAAAAGCGCCGCCAGTTGATCCAGTTGCTGGCCGAGATTGAGCGCCGTATCAACAGCGAAAACTCGCGCCCCAAGAAGCGCTACATCAGCCCCGCCGTGCGCGAGGAGGTGTACGCCGTGTACTACGACGCGCTGCGCCGCGCCATTGAAGACCGGGGCACCGACAACTTTCCGCAAAGCGGCGGCAAAAAGCTCTACGGCGAGCTGACCATGATCGTCACCGTCAACCACGACGGGCGTGTGCTCGCCACCGAAATTGTCGAAGGCTCGGGCAACGCCACGCTGGACCGCCAGGCTGCGGCCATCGCCCGCAGCGCCGGGCCGTTTGGGCACTTCAACGCCGCCATGCGCCGCCAGGCTGACCAGATTCTGGTGGTGTCGCGCTTTCGCTTCACGCGCGACGAAACGCTGGAAACGCGCCTGTCCACCAAGCCATGAGAACCTTGCTGCGCTGGGCCGGATTGCTGCTGCTGGCGCTGCTGGCGCTACAACTCTTTTTTGTGCTGCGCATTGCCACCATGGCCGTGATTGCGCCGCAGTCCACCGCCTTTGAACGCTCCGAAGCCTGGCGCATTGCCCACGACAGGGGCACGCTGCGCTGGAGCCAGCAGTGGGTGGACTACCGCCAGATTTCAGACCACCTCAAGCGCGCCGTTCTCTCCAGCGAGGACGACGGCTTTGTGCACCACGACGGCGTGGACTGGGACGCGGTAGAGAAAGCCTGGCAAAAGAACAACCAGGCCGAGCAACGCGCCGCCGCGCGCAAGCCGGGCCCCAACGCCGCGCCCGCCCCGGCCAAGCCGCCCAAGGTGGTGGGCGGCTCCACCATCACGCAGCAACTCGCCAAGAACCTGTTCCTCTCGGGCGAGCGCACCCTGGTGCGCAAGGGCCAGGAGTTTGTGCTGACGCTGCTGCTGGAAGCGCTGCTGTCCAAGCAGCGCATTCTGGAGATTTACCTCAACAGCGTGGAGTGGGGCGAAGGCGTTTTTGGTGCCGAGGCCGCCGCGCGCCACTACTTCCGCAAACCCGCCTCTGCGCTCAGCCCCCTCGAAGCCGCACGCCTGGCCGTCATGCTGCCGCGCCCGCGCTACTTCGAGAAGCTACCCAACTCCAGCTACCTGGCCGAGCGCTCCGCCGTTATCGCCGCCCGCATGGGTGGGGCGCAACTGCCTTGATGCACCCTTGATAAGCGCGACGGCGCAAACCGAGGCCCCTGCCCCACCCCACTTGGTTATCATCGCTGCATGCTGGCCAAGCTGATGAGTTACTTTCTGTTGGGGCTGATCCGGGTCTTGACCGGGTCGCAAGCGCGCTGGTATGGGTGCCCGCCCAAGGCCGAGCAGCGCATCTACTTTGCCAACCATCAAAGCCACGCCGATCTGGTGATGATCTGGGCGGCGCTGCCCAAAGAGCTGCGTGGCGTCACCCGCGCCATTGCCGCCAAAGACTATTGGACCAAGACGCCGTTCAAGCAGTGGATTACCACCGCCGTGTTCAACGTGATCTACGTCTCGCGCGACCGCAGCACCGGCGAAGACCCGCTGGAGCCGCTGTTTGAGGCGCTGCTCAACGGCGACTCGATCATCCTGTTCCCCGAAGGCACGCGCGGCTATGCCGAGTTGCCCCAGCCGTTCAAGGCCGGGCTGTACAACCTGGCGAGCAAGTTTCCGGCTGTGGTGCTGGTGCCAGCCTGGATCAACAACGTGCAGCACGTGCTGCCCAAGGGCGAGGTGGTGCCGGTGCCGGTGCTGTGCTCGGTGACTTTTGGCGTACCCATTACGCTCACGCCGGGCGAAGAGCGCGCCGCGTTTTTAGAGCGTGCCCGCAACGCCGTAATCGCCCTGCGCGACGTGTGAGCCCCCGCCATGTACCACTATCTCAGAGACCTCAACGCCACGCAGCAGATCGGGGCTTTGTTTGTGCTGGTGTTTGGCCTGCTGCTGCTGGCCAGCGTTACCACCTTTGTGCTCTCGATCCGCGAGTCGCGCGACGAGGCCACCGCCCAGCACGACCGCTCCGAACTGGCCAATATCGAGACCATGCTGCGCACCAGTTGGTTCATGATTCTGGTGTTCTGGGTGAGCTGGGTTACGGGCGAATGGGTGGCGCTGAGCCTGTATGCGCTGGTGTCGTTTTTCGGGCTGCGTGAATTTTTGACGCTCTCGCCCACGCGCCGGGGCGACCACCGCAGCCTGGTGCTGGCATTTTTTGTGGTGCTGCCGGTGCAGTACTGGCTGGTGGGCGCGGGCCACTTTGACATGTTTGCGGTGTTCATCCCGGTCTATGTGTTTTTGGCGCTTCCCCTGGCCAGCGCGCTGGCCAACGACCCGCTGCGCTTTCTGGAGCGCAACGCCAAGCTGCAGTGGGGCATCATGGTTTGCATCTACGGCATGAGCCATGTGCCCGCGCTGCTGCTGCTCAAGTTTCCCGAATACCAAAGCCGCAACGCCTTTCTGGTGTTCTTCCTGGTGATCGTGGTGCAAACCTGCATGGTCACGCAGCACCTGGCCGCGCGCAAGCTCAAGCGCCCACCGGTGGCACCGGCCATCAGCCAGAGCTTCAACTGGCGCAGTTGGTGGATTGGCATCATCGTGGCCAGCCTGCTCGGTGCCCTGCTGGCAGGCATTACACCGTGGGTGCCGGGCACGGCGTTTGCCTTTGCCTTTATCGCCAGCGTGGCTGGCTCCATGGGGCACTTTGTGATGAAGGCGCTCAAGCGCGACCGTGGCATTCCCAACTGGGGCGCGCAGGGCCGCTCGGTTACCGGCGCGGGTGGCTTGCTCGACCGGGTGGACGCGCTGTGCTTTGCCGCACCGGTGATGTACCACTCGGCGCGCTGGTACTTCAACATCTAAGGCGCATCCCCTATGCGAATTCTGGGAATTGATCCGGGCCTGCGCACCACCGGCTTTGGCGTAATCGAAGCCCAGGGCGGCGCGCTGCGCTACCTGGCCAGCGGCACCATCAGCACCCAGCACCTGCAAAAGGGCGAGTTGCCCGCGCGCCTGAAGGTACTGTTTGACGGCATTGGCGAAGTGGTGCAGCGCTACCAACCCGACTGCGCCTCGGTCGAAATCGTGTTTGTCAACGTCAACCCGCAGTCCACCTTGCTGCTGGGCCAGGCGCGCGGCGCCTGCATCACGGCGCTGGTGTCAGCCAATCTGGCGGTGGCCGAGTACACCGCCCTGCAGATGAAGCAGGCAGTGGCGGGCTACGGGCGGGCCGACAAACAGCAAATCCAGTCGATGGTGCAGCGCCTGCTGGCCCTGCCGGGCCTGCCCGGGCCCGACGCTGCCGACGCACTGGGCCTGGCCATCACCCATGCCCACGCAGGAGCAGCCTCGGCGCGGCTGGCCCTGGCCAACGGCATTGGGGGCAAGATTGGCGGCAACTACCGCGACGGACGCAGCCGCTAAGGTGCCATTGGCGCGCCACAGCGACGCCGCCAACTAAGTTGTAACAAGTTATTCCAACGGGTCATTCCAGCTTGAATAGCGGGGGTTGATCTGCCACACTGACCGTTCGATTTCCGTGGTTGCTGTGTCCGAGGTGGTTTGCCACCAGACGCTTGTTTTCCAAGGTCCACCATGAACCAGTTTCTTTGCGGAGCTCAGGCCCCTTCAGGCCCCTGAAACCCGATGCCTGCTGTCTCCGCCGAAGCCGCGCACGTTGTGCCAGCCATGGTCCGGTTCAGGCGCTGGTGGCTGCTGCCGCTGCTGGTGTGGGCGGGGGCGTCGTGGTGGTTGCTGCAAGAGCATGTCAGCGACATTCGCGAGCAGAGCATTCAGGTTGCCACCGAAGGTGCACGCAATATGTTTCGCATGGTGGTGCTCACCCGCAGTTGGAATGCCAGTCACGCCGGCATCTATGTTCCGGTTACGCCAAGAACATTGCCCAATCCCTATCTGGATAGCCCGCGCCGCGATGTGACCACCACCGACGGCCAGGCGCTCACCCTGATCAACCCGGCCTACATGACGCGGCTGATTGGCGAAATGGCGCAATCGGACCTGGGCTCGGTCTTTCGACTCACCAGCCTGAACCCGATCCGACCGCAAAATGCCGCTGACCCCTGGGAGCACACCGCCCTGCTGGCGTTTGAACGCGGGGTGAAAGAAGTGGTTGAACTCACGCCCGCAGAGACCGGCATGCTGTTGCGCTACATGGCCCCGCTGATGATCGAAAAGCCTTGCCTGCAATGCCACGCTCACCAAGGCTACAAACTCGGAGACGTGCGCGGTGGCATCAGCGTCTCGCAGCGCTACGCTCCCATCGAGGCCGCCAGCGCAGGCAGCATTTGGCAGACTCAATTCAACTATGGCTTGTTGTTTGTCATCACCGCCGCCACGGGCTGGATGCTGCTCGAATTGCTGCGTCGCCGCTGGCTGGAACTGGTGGGCAACACCCTGGAGCTGGAAGCTACGCGCGGCGAGCTTTTGCAAAGCGAGAAGATGGCCTCGCTTGGGCGCATGGTGGCGGGCTTTGCCCACGAGATCAACACCCCGGTGGGAGTGGCGGTAAGCGCTGTATCCAACACCGACGAAGCACTCAACCGCATTGACGCCCTGCTGCTTCAGGAAGACGTAGACGAAGACTCCCTGCGTAATGAACTGCAGGGGCTGCGGCAAGGCGGTGCGCTGGCCATGTCCAACCTGCGCCGCGCGGCCAACCTGGTAAAGAGTTTCAAGCGCACATCCATCGACCAGACGTCCGACCAGGTGCGCACCTTCGAGATGCGCGAGCTCATTGACGATGTGTTGTTTGCGTTGCAGAGCACCTTGAAGAAATGCCCGATCGAAATCAGCGTGCACTGCCCCTCAGACCTGCGTCTGCACGGCATGCCCGGATTGATGCAACAACTATTGACCAACCTTGTGATGAATGCGATCCAGCACGCCTTTGCTGGCGGCACGCGAGCGGGCAAGATCGGCATCCGTGTCACGCGCCTTGCCAAGGATGTTCACCTGGAGTTTTCCGACGACGGCGACGGCATGAACGCAGAGCAGCTCAGCCGGATTTTCGAGCCGTTTTACACCACGCGCCGCAGCGAGGGTGGCTCGGGGCTGGGTTTGTATATTTGCTACAACATCGTCACCAGCCAACTCGGCGGCAGCATCCAGTGCCACAGTCAGCCACAGGCGGGCTGCCGCTTTGACATCCACTTTCCCGCAGCAATCCACACCAACACGCCGGAGGTGTCCTGATGAAATTGGTCCGCGCAAAGAGCCCGCCTGCAGAAGTCGACGAAGTCGTCGGCAGCACGCGCCACACCTGGAAGTTGCTGGTGGTTGATGACGAGCCCGACATGCGCCTGATCACGCGCATCAACCTCAAGGGGTTTCGCTTCGCCGATCGCGACCTCGAAATCATTGAAGCCGGATCGGCGCAAGAGGCCCGGCAAATTCTGGAGTCACGCAGCGACGTGGCGGTAGCGCTGATCGACGTGGTCATGGAGACCGACGACGCCGGGCTGCGCCTGGTCGAATCCATCCGCAAGGATCTCAAGAACCTCATGATCCGGCTGATCATCCGCACCGGCCAGCCCGGTCTGGCACCTGAGCGCTACGTGATTGACCACTACGACATTGATGACTACAAGGACAAGACCGAGCTGACCGCAACGCACCTCTACACCTCCGTGCGCTCGGCCATCAAGTCGTACCGCGACATTCGCGCGATTGACTTCAACCGCATCGGCCTGCAACACGTTCTGATGGCTGCGCCCGACATCTACCGCATCAGCAACCGCTCGCTGAGCCAGTTTTTCCAAGGCGTGCTGACCCAGGTGGTGGGACTGTGCAACCTCTCCGATGGCAGCTTCATCTCCACCATCGACGGCGTCATTGCCACGTTCGAGGAGCGCGAAGCCACCTTGCAAGCGGCCAGCGGAAGACTCGACAGCCTGGAACGGTTTGAAACCATCCGCGCGCAGTGCACGCAAGCCGTCCTCACCGGCCAGGTACCGCAACTGCTGCGCAAGGACGCCTACGTTGTGCCGCTGCTGGTAGAAAGCAAACCGGCTGGGTTCATCTATATTGAGCCCACCCATGACCTGGACCCGTCTGATCGGGCATTGATCTCCATGATGGCCCAACAATGTTCCAGTGCATTGGAGAACCTGCGTCTGCACGTGGACCTGAGCCTGTCCTACGACCACATGATCGACGTGCTGGCACGCATTGCGGAATTCAAGGACAGCACCACCGGCAGCCACATCAACCGCATCGACCATTACACCCGCCTGGTCGCCCTGGAACTGGGCCTGTCGGTGGAAGAAGCCGCGCATATGGGCCAAGCCAGCCGCCTGCACGATGTCGGCAAGATTGGCATACCGGATGCCATTCTGTGCAAGCCGGGCAAACTCACCGAAGCGGAATACGCCATCGTGCAGTCCCATACCAACATCGGCACGGCCCTGCTTGACCACGACCACCACTTGGCCACGGCGTGTGACATTGCCACCCACCACCATGAGCGCTGGGACGGCAAGGGCTACCCAAAGGGGCGGCCGTCGCACGAGTTTCACCTGGCCACGCGCATTGTCAGCGTGATTGATGTGTTTGATGCGCTCATCAGTCGCCGCCCGTACAAGGAGCCCTGGACTTGCGAAGATGCCGCCGCCGAAGTGCAGCGCTGCGCCGGTACCCAGTTTGACCCCACGGTGGTAGAGGCCGTCCTGAAGCTCTACCGCAGCGGAAAATTTGACACCATCATCCGCAGCGCCCAGGAACAGAATTTACGCCTGCAACCGTTCAGCGCCGCGGGATTGTGATCTGCGCCGCCACCAGCGCGGCAGATTGTCCAGGTAGGTGTAGAGCACTGGCACCACCACCAGCGTGAGCAGGGTGGAGGTAATCAGCCCACCGATCACGGCGCGGCCCATGGGGGCCTGCACCTCGCTGCCTTCGCCCAGGCCCAGCGCCATGGGCAGCATGCCAAAGATCATGGCCAGCGTGGTCATGATGATCGGGCGCAAGCGCACTTGCCCGGCGTTGAGCACCGCCTCCATTTGCGTCATGCCCGCACGCTGCGAGTGGTTGGCAAAGTCCACCAGCAAGATTGCGTTCTTTACCACCAGGCCCATGAGCATGATGAAGCCGATGATGGAAAACAGGTTCAGCGTCGAGCCAGTCACAATCAGCGCCGCCATCACGCCCACCAGCGTGAACGGCAGCGACGCCATGATCGCCACCGGCTGCAAAAAGCTGGCAAATTGCGACGCCAGGATGAAGTAGATGAACACCACCGCCAGACACAGCGCCACAGCCGCGGCCGAGCCGGCTTCGTCGTTCTGTTCGGACTCGCCCTTGATGTCAAAGCGGTAGCCCGGCGGCAACTCGATCGCCTGCACCACCTTCTTCACCTCCGTGGCCGCGTCACCCGTGGGACGGCCCTCCACATTGGCGTAAATGCCCACGCGCCGCTCCAGGTTCTGGCGCTTGATTACCTGGGGACTGGTGGAGGCCACAAACTCCACCACCTGGCGCAGCGGCACCATCACCGCCGTGCCGCTGGCGTCCACGCGGCCGGTGCTGATGGACAAGTCGCCCAGGTCGGCCAGGCGCTCGCGCTGCGCGCGCGGCAACTGCACGTTGACTTCGTAGTTCTGAGCGTCGGGCGCGAGCCAGGTGTTGATCTGGTCGCCGTTGAGCAAGGGGCGCAGGGCCGCACCGATGCGCTCCACAGACAGGCCCAGGTCGCTGGCCTGCGCCTGGTTGACCTTGATGATCAGCGCCGGGCTGGCCGCCTGCAGGCTGTGCTCCAGGTCCACCACGCCAGGAACGGCACCCACCTTGGTCATGATGGTGTCAAGCAAGGCGGGCAACTGGTCCGAGGCCGGACCAATCAGGTTGATCCAGATCGGGCGGTTGTAGCCCACCGTGAGTTCAATGCCGGCAATTGACTTGAGCCGCTCACGCACGGCCTTCTCCATCTCGGTCTGGGTGCGGCGCTGCGTGGCGCGCGCATCGGTGAGCTTGATCAGCAAGTCGGCCTCGTTGCGGTTGTTGGCACCCACGGTGGTGCTGATCAGCTCGATCTCGGGGAAGGCACGAATCGCCTCCTCCACCTGGCGAATCTTGCCGTCGGTGTAGGGCAGACTGGAGCCCACCGGCGTCTTGACCTTGAGCGCAAATGCGCCCTCGTCCGACTTGGGCATGAACTCACCCCCCACCAGCGGCACCAGCGCAATGCTGCCGACAAACACCAGCGCTGCCAGTGCCAACGTGGTCTTGCGCCGCTGCAGCGTGCGCGCGAGCAGGCGGCCATAGATGCCATGCAACCAGTCCACGCGGTGCTCGATGCGCTCCATCAAGCGACCCAGCCACGGTGCCTTGGAAAAGCGCGTCGCCAGCGGGTCTTTCCACAGCGAAGAGAGCATGGGGTCAAGCGTAAAGCTCACAAACAGCGACACCAGCACCGCCACCGTGACAGTGATGCCGAACTGGAAAAATATCTTGCCGATGATGCCGCTCATGAACGCCACCGGAATGAACACCGCGCAAATGGCCAGCGTGGTAGCCAGCACGGCCAGGCCAATTTCTTCGGTGCCGTCGCGCGCAGCACTCAGGTGGTCCTTGCCCATGCCGAGGTGGCGCACGATGTTTTCGCGCACCACGATGGCGTCGTCAATCAGCAGCCCGATGCACAGCGACAGCGCCATCAGCGTGACCGCGTTGATGGTGAAGCCAAATGCATACATGGCGATAAAGGTCGACAGCACCGAGATCGGCAGGGTGACGCCGGTGATGATGGTGCTGCGCCACGAATGCAGAAACAAGAACACGATCAGGATCGTGAGCAGGCCGCCTTCGACAATGGTGCGCTTGACGCTCTCAAGCGAGTTCTTGACAAAGCTGGCGTTCTCGGCAATCGAGCGAATCTCCACATCGGCAGGTAACTGTTTGCGCAGGCTCTCGACCGCCTTGGCGGTTTCCTCGCCCACGGCCACCAGATTGGCGTCCTGGGTTTTGAACACGCCCAGCGTGAGCGCCGGTTGGCCGTTGACGCGCGCAATCGACTGCTCTTCGCGCTCGCCGTCGCGGATGCTGGCAATCTGCGAAAGCGTCACCGCCGAGCCGGCGCGGCGCGCCACAATGATCCGGCCAAACGCTTCCACGCTCTTGAGCTTGCCCTCCACACGCACCAGTTGCTCCTGGGCACTCTCGCGCAGCGCGCCCGCAGGCAAGTCCTGATTGATGTCGCGGATGGCCTTTTGCACCTCGTCAATGCCGATCTGGTAGGCCAGCATCTGCTTGGGGTTGACTTCGATCGCCACCTGGCGCTGCACGGCACCGCCCACACTCACCTGGCCCACGCCCGAGACGCCCCGCAGCCGCTTGACGATCTGCTGGTCGGCCAGGGTGGAGAGCTCGCGCAAGGTGCGCGTTGCCGATACCAGTGCGTAGGTGGAAACCGGCTGGGCGTCGTCAAACTGCCCGCGCACGATCAGCGGGTCTTTGGCGTCTCGCGGGAAGGCCGGGCGCAGTTGCGCCACCTTGTCGCGCACGTCCTGCACCGCCTTGTCCATCTTGGTGACCAGCTCGAACTCGATCCACAGGTCGGCCCGGCCTTCATAGGAATTGGTGATGATGTTGCGCACGCCGGTGATGGTGTTGACCGCTTCTTCCAGCGGCTTCATCAAATCGGCCTCCACCTGCTCGGGCGAGGCACCGGGGTAGCGCACCTGCACAAACACGCCCGGAATCTGGATGTCGGGCATTTGCTCCACGCCCAGGCGCGAATACGAAATGATGCCCAGCAGCATGAGCGCGAGCATCACCATGGTGGCAAACACCGGTTGGTTGATGCTGGTCTTGGTGATCCACATAAGCGTTTACTCGCAGGTCTGGCGCGCCAAGGCGCTCAGGTCGGGGCGCTCAGCTTGCGCACCACGGCGGGCGCGCCAACCTTCAGGCCCTTCATCCGGATACGCACCACCGTGGCTCCGGCGGCAAGGCCGCTGCTGACCTCGACCAGGCCAAGGGCTTCGTCGCGCAGGCCCAGGCGCAGCGCACGCTTGGCGAGCTTGCCGTCTTCGATCGTGAACACATAGGACTGGGCCGCTTCCTCAAACACGGCGCTGATGGGCACCACCGGCATCGGGCTCGATTGCGCGAGCGACACCGCGCCTTGCGCAAACATGCCGCCGCGCAGGCTGCCGTCGGCATTGGGCACGGCGACAAACAGCTTGATCGAGCGCGAGCTGGCTTCGGCAACGGGGTTGATGCGCTCCACCCGCCCCGCAAAGGCACGTGTGCCAAACCCGTCCACCTGAAAGTGCACCACCTGCCCCGGCGCAATCGTGGCTACGTCGGACGCCGGTACCGTGGCCTCCAACTCCAGGCGCGAGAGATCGACGATGCTGAGGATGGCCGCATCGGGCGCAATACGCTCACCCACATTGACCAGGCGCTTGGCCACTTGCCCGGAGATCGGGGCACGCACCACAGCGTCGTCAATCGCCTTGCGCGCCAGCTTGACCTGGGCGTCGGCCCATTGCAGTGCGGCCTCGCTGCCCTGGTGGGTGCTGATCAACTGGTCGTACGCGTTTTGCGAGATGAAGTTCTGCTTGAGCAGCGCCTGGTTGGTGTCGCGGTTGCGCTGTGCAATCTCCTGCCGCGAGCGGCGTTCGGCTTGGTCGGCCAGTGCGGCGTCCAGCCGCGAGCGCGCGTCGGTGGTGTCAAGCTGCGCCAGCACCGCGCCCTGGCGCACCGATTCGCCCTCGCGCACCAGCACCTGGCGCACCTCGCCCGCTACGCTGGACTTGACCAGCGCCTGCGTCACTGGCGTGAGCGACCCCGACAGCGCCACCGTGCGCGCCAGCGGCTGCAACTGCACCACCGCCACGTCGCCGGGCCCAAACTCCAGCGTCTGGGGGGGCGCGTCTTTTTTGGCAGCTTCGCTGGCCTTGGCACTTTCCATACGCTGCGCCACCAGCGCGCCCACGCCTGCCAGCGCAACGGCGGCAACGAGCAGCACCCAAAACGACGCGCGTCGCCACAACGCCGGTACGTGCGGTGGTGATGAAGGAGTGTTCATACGTCTGATTTTCTACGGGATCGTTGATGTATCTGTTGTTGGCCCGGGTTCCCCTGCGCGGCACAAGGATTTGCGCGCCGTTCATTCTACGGTTATCGCGCCCTTGACTTCGTCATTGCAAGGAGCACGAGGAGCACGTCATTGCGAGCCCCCCGTCATTGCGAGGAGCGAAGCGACGTGGCAATCCATGTCCTTTGGCTGTCATTGCGAGCGCAGCGCGGCAATCCATGCAGGCATGAAGTCATGGATCGCCACGCTTCGCTCGCGATGACTGAAGGGGTGGTCTCGCTATGACTGGAGGGGCGTGGCCTCGCGAGGACCAAATGCCGTCATTGCGAGGAGCGAAGCGACGTGGCAATCCATGCATTCGGAAGTCATGGATCGCCACGCTTCGCTCGCGATGACGAAGGGGCGGCCTCGCTATGACTGGAGGGGCGTGGCCTCGCGAGGACGGAGTAGTCGCGCTGCGTCTCGTTAACGAGTTAAGCCAGCCGCTCCAGAATGAGCACGCCGAAGAAGCCAAATGCGGCCAGCAGGGTCCACTTGACGACCATCAGGCCGTAGCGCTTGAAGCGCTCCTGGCCGGTGCCGACAAACAACATGAACGACACCACCGCCCCCAGGAGCAGCAGCAGGATGGTCCAGCGAAACAGCAGCATGGTGAAACTCCGTGTGCCCTACCAGGCGCGTGCGGGCTGCGCAAAACCGGCCGGGGCTTCGCGCACGTCCTCGAAGGTCACCACCTCCCAGGCATCGGTGCGTTTTAGCAGTTCGCGCAGCAGCAGGTTGTTGAGCGCGTGGCCGGAGCGAAACGCGCTGTAGGCCGCCAGCAGCGGCTTGCCCAGAACGTACAGATCGCCCATGGCGTCGAGGATCTTGTGTTTGACGAACTCATCGTCGTAGCGCAGGCCATCGGCGTTGAGCACCTTGTAGTCGTCCATGACGATGGCGTTGTCCAGCCCGCCGCCCAGCGCCAGGCCGTTGGCGCGCATCATCTCCACGTCCTTGGTAAAGCCAAAGGTGCGCGCGCGCGCAATGTCGCGCGAGTACGAGCCGGTGCTCAAGTCAAACTCGACGCGCTGGCCGGTGGAGTCCACCGCCGGGTGGCTGAAATCAATCTCGAAACTGAGCTTGAAGCCGTGGTAGGGCTCCAGTCGCGCCCACTTCTCGTTGGCACCGCTGCCCTCGCGCACTTCCACCGGCTTGGTCAGGCGGATGAAGCGCCGGGGCGCATTCTGCAACTCGATCCCTGCGCTTTGCAGCAGGAACACAAACGACGCAGCCGAGCCGTCGAGGATCGGGATTTCCTCGGCGGTAATGTCCACGTACAGGTTGTCCACGCCCAGGCCACAACAGGCCGACATCAGGTGTTCGACGGTATTGACCCTGGCGCTACCGCACGACAGGGTGGAAGCCAGGCGCGTATCGGTCACGGCCGTGGCCGACACCGCAATGTCAACCACGTTGGGCAGATCGACCCGCCGAAAAACGATACCGGTGTCAGGCGCAGCCGGTCGCAAGGTGATCTCCACCCGCTGACCACTATGCAGCCCCACCCCCACCGCCTGGGTCAGTGATTTAAGTGTTCTTTGTTTCAGCACACAGCGATTTTATTGAATATTCCATAGTTCATGGATCGCCACGGCCTGACGGCCTCGCGATGACGAATGAGCGGGGGCTCGCGATGACGGGTAGATGCTGCGGTCATTGCGATGACCAAGGGCTGTCGTTGCGAGGAGCGTAGCGACGTGGCAATCCATGCACCGAAAGTCATGGATTGCCGCGCTTCGCTCGCAATGACGGACAGAAGGCACCTCGATGACTAAGGGCTCGCAATGACTACTTAGTCCCATCAATCCGCTTGCTTGCGCAGGAAGGCGGGGATTTCGTAGTCGTCCATGCCGCCGCTGGAGAGTGCGTCGACCTTGGCTGCTGCTTGGGTGCGGTTGGTGCGCCACACGCTGGGCGTGTTCAAACCCGCGTAGTCGGTCTGGCCAGCAGCGGTGCCGCTGGGCAACGTGTTGGTGCCGAGCGTGGCCATCGCATTGAGCGTGGGCACCTGCAGACCACCGCCATAGGTACCCGTGGCCTTGGCCTGGATCGGGTCAGGAGTGACGACTTTGATCAGCGGCTTGCGCACACCCTGGCGCGACAGGCCGGTGGCCACCACCGTGACGCGGATGTTTTCACACAGGCTGTCGTCATCAGCCGTGCCGTAGATCACGTGGGCGTCGGCCGAGGCGTAGGCGCGGATGGTCTCCATCGCCATCTTGGACTCCTTGAGCTTGAGCGAGCCCTTGGCGGCCGAGATCAGCACCAGCACGCCCTTGGCACCCGAGAGGTCGATGCCTTCAAGCAGCGGGCACGCCACAGCTTGCTCCGAGGCGATGCGCGCGCGGTCCGGGCCGCTGGCAATGGCCGTGCCCATCATGGCCTTGCCCTGCTCACCCATGACGGTGCGCACGTCTTCAAAGTCGGCGTTGATTTCGCCGGGCACGTTGATGATTTCGGCAATGCCGCCCACGGCGTTCTTGAGCACGTCGTTGGCCTGGGCAAAGGCTTCTTCCTGGGTAATGTCTTCGCCCAGCACTTCGAGCAGTTTTTCGTTGAGCACCACGATCAGCGAGTCCACATTCGCTTCGAGCTCGGCCAGGCCGGAGTCGGCGTTGCTCATGCGGCGTCCGCCCTCAAAGTCAAACGGCTTGGTGACCACGCCCACGGTCAGAATGCCCATTTCCTTGGCCACGCGGGCAATGATGGGAGCCGCGCCGGTGCCGGTGCCGCCGCCCATGCCGGCGGTGATGAAGAGCATGTGCGCGCCGTCAATGGCAGCGCGGATGTCTTCCTCGGCCTGGTTGGCGGCGTCGCGGCCTTTTTCGGGCTTGCTGCCCGCGCCCAGACCGGTGCTGCCCAACTGGATGGTCTTGTGCGCGTTGCTGCGCGAGAGTGCCTGCGCGTCGGTATTGGCGCAGATGAACTCCACACCGCCCACGGCGCAGCGGATCATGTGTTCCACGGCGTTGCCACCACCGCCGCCGACACCGATCACCTTGATCTGCGTGCCCAAGTTAAACGCCTCTTCTTCAATCATTTCGATGGCCATGTAGTACTCCTAAAAATCTGCTAATTCATTAATTCAATTTATTCCTGGGTGCTGCACTTGCTCACGATGGCGGCGCTACGCTGCGCCATCGCCATCGCCAACGCCTGTGCGGACTTCCGCGTGCCAGCCACATCTTGGTACCCATGGCTAAAAGTTCCCCACAAACCAGTCTTTGACGGTGCCAAACGCCGTCTTCATCGAACCCGCCTTCTGCGCCACACGCATTCCGCGCAAGCGCGCCAGACGGGCTTCTTCGAGCAAGCCCATCACGGTGGCGGCACGCGGCTGCGCCACCATGTCGGCCAGCGCGCTGGAATATTTGGGCATGCCCCGGCGCACCGGCTTGAGGAAGATGTCTTCACCCAACTCCACCATGCCCGGCATGATGCAACTGCCCCCGGTGAGCACAATGCCGCTGGAGAGCACTTCTTCGTAACCCGAGTCGCGCATCACCTGGTTGACGAGCGAGAAGATTTCTTCAATGCGCGGCTCGATCACACCGGCCAGCGCCTGGCGGCTGAGCATGCGCGGGCCGCGGTCGCCCAGGCCCGGCACCTCGACCTGGGTTTCGGGGTCCACCAGCAACTGCTTGGCGTGGCCGCTTTCGACCTTGATGTCTTCGGCGTCCTTGGTCGGGGTGCGCAGCGCCATGGCAATGTCGCTGGTGATCAGGTCGCCCGCAATCGGGATCACGGCGGTGTGGCGGATGGCACCGTTGGTGAAGATCGCCACGTCGGTGGTGCCCGCGCCAATGTCGACCAGCGCCACGCCGAGTTCACGCTCGTCTTCGGTCAGCACCGACAGGCTCGACGCCAACGGGTTGAGCATGAGCTGCTCGACTTCCAGCCCGCAGCGGCGCACGCACTTGATGATGTTTTCTGCCGCGCTTTGCGCGCCGGTGACGATGTGCACCTTGGCCTCCAGGCGGATGCCGCTCATGCCAATGGGTTCGCGCACGTCCTGCCCGTCAATGATGAACTCCTGCGGCTCCACCAGCAGCAGGCGCTGGTCGGTCGAGATGTTGATCGCCTTGGCGGTTTCCACCACGCGCGCCACATCGGCCTGGGTGACTTCGCGGTCTTTCACCGCCACCATGCCGCTGGAGTTGATGCCCCGGATGTGGCTGCCGGTGATACCGGTATAGACCCGGCCGATCTTGCAGTCGGCCATCAGCTCGGCCTCCTTGAGCGCCTGCTGGATGCTGGCCACGGTGGCGTCGATGTTGACCACCACGCCGCGTTTGAGCCCGTTGCTCGGGGCGATGCCCAGGCCCGCGAGTTTGAGTTCGCCACCAGGCATGATTTCGGCCACCACCGCCATGACTTTGGCGGTTCCGATGTCCAGCCCGATTACCAAGTCTTTGTATTCTTTTGCCATAGGGGTTCCTGCTGTGCTTTCTTTCGCTATTTCTTGGATACAACACGGGGCGCCGTACTCACCCCGCGCAACCGGATGGCGTAGCCACTTTCGTGGCGCAAATCGGCCGACTCCAGCGACTGGACATGACGCCCGTAGCGCGACGCCACCTGGGTCAGCGTGCTGAGGAACCTGCGCGTGCGCGCCACAATTTCGTCCACGCTGCCGCGCCCCAGTTCCACCGCCGCGCCGGTGTCCAGTCGCACGCGCCAACTCCCACCGCCGCTCAGGTCGAGCTGATCCAGCGGCAGCTCAAGCTGATCAAACAGGGGGTCGAGCGCGCGGTACATGGCAAGTACCTCGGCGCTTTGGCCATCGGGCCCAAAGAGGCGCGGCAGTGCGTCCTGCTCCACCTCGCCAATGTTGGCCTCAAACACTTCGCCAAAGCTGTTGAGCAGGCGCACTTCGGCGTCGGTGCCCCAATAAGCCACGGCCTGATGCTCCTGCAAGTCGACGCGCAAGCGGTTGGGAAAGTCGCGCCGCACCACCGCGCGGCGCACCCAGGGAGCGGCTTCAAAGGCGGCACGCACCCGCGCCAGATCGACGCTGAAGAACGTGCCCGACAAACGCGGCGCCACGTTGGCGCGCAGGGTGAGCGCGTTGTTGTGCGCCACCTGCCCGGTGACCGTGATCGCGCGGATGTCAAACGCGCTCAGGCGTGCGAGTGCGCGCGCCGCCGCCACGGCACCCAAGAGCACAAACACCAGCGCCAGGGCAACTGCTGTCAGGTTCATGAGCTTGACGTCCACGGGCACGGGCACCACAGGGTTCATGCAGCGCCTCCGGCATCCAGAGCGGTGTCTTGCAGCAGGCGCAGGCACAGGTCTTCGTAGCTGATGCCTGCGGCCTTGGCCGACATCGGCACCAGCGAGTGGCCGGTCATGCCGGGCGAGGTGTTGATTTCGAGCAGATAGGGCGTGCGCGTCTTGGCGTCAATCATCACGTCAATGCGACCCCAGCCACGGCAGCCCAGCACGCGGTAGGCCTTGAGGGCCAGTGCCTGAATGGCTTCTTCCTCACCTGGGGGCAGCCCTGCGGGCACCAGGTAATGGGTGTCTTCCGTGAAGTACTTGTTCTGGTAGTCGTAATTGCCTTCGGGTGCCACGATGCGAATCACCGGCAATGCGCGGGCGTTGCGGCCTTCACCAATGACAGGGCAGGTGACCTCGTCGCCCTCAATGCACTCTTCGCAAAGAACATCGGGGTCCATCCCGCCGGCCAGTTCCACAGCGGCAGCCATGTCGGAGTAGCCCATGACCTTGGTCACACCAATGGACGAACCCTCGCGCGCGGGCTTGACAATCACCGGCAGCCCCAGTTGGTCGGGTACTGCGAGGACATCGCTGCGTTCAAAGGCCCCTTTGTGCAAAACCGTGTAACGCGGTGTTGGGATTTGCTCGGCAATCCAGACGCGCTTGGTCATGACCTTGTCGATGGCAATGCTGGACGCCATCACGCCCGAGCCGGTGTAGGGAATGCCCAGCAGTTCGAGCGCGCCTTGCACCGTGCCGTCTTCACCAAAGCGGCCATGCAGGGCGATAAAGCAGCGCGCAAAGCCTTCGCGCTTGAGCTCGCCCAAGTCGCGCTCGGCCGGGTCAAAGGCATGGGCGTCTACGCCTTTGGAGAGCAGCGCAGCCAGCACGCCCCGGCCCGACATGAAGGAAATTTCGCGCTCGGCCGAAGCTCCGCCCATCAGCACCGCAACCTTGCCAAGCATGGCCCCCGAGGGGGCTCTCGCGCCTTGGGGCGGCCCGGCGTCGCTCGATTTCACAACGTTGCTACTGTTCACAAGCACCGTCCTTCTTGCGTTTGCTGCTTCTGTGTCAGCAACTCAACCACCTTGGCACTCACCGCGCCAATCGAACCGGCCCCCATGCACAGCACCACGTCGCCGGCGCGGGCGTTGTCCACAATGGCTTGCGGCATGGCGGCAATCTCGCTCACAAAAATCGGCTCCACCTTGCCCGCAATGCGCAGCGCGCGTGCCAGGGCGCGGCCATCGGCGGCGACGATGGGCGGCTCACCTGCGGCATAAACCTCGCCCAGCAACACCGAGTCGGCGTGGCCGATGACTTGCACAAAGTCGTCAAAGCAGTCGCGGGTGCGGGTGTAGCGGTGCGGCTGAAACGCCAACACCAGACGCCGCCCTGGAAACGCGCCACGCGCCGCCGCCAGCGTGGCCTGCATTTCTACCGGGTGGTGGCCGTAGTCGTCGATCACGGTGATCACGCCGCCGCTTTGCAACGGCAGGTCACCGTAGTGCTGGAAGCGCCGCCCCACGCCCTTGAAATCGGCGAGCGCCTTGAGCACGGCGTCGTCGGCCATGTTGAGTTCAGCCGCCACCGCAATTGCGGCCAGCGCATTGAGCACGTTGTGCCGACCGGCCAGGTTGAGCACCACGTCCAGGTCGGGCATCACCACACCGTTACGCCGCTGCACCCGAAAATGCATCTGGCTGCCCACGGCGCGCACGTCGGTGGCGCGCACCTGGGCGTCCTCGTTGAAGCCGTAGCTCGTGATCGGGCAGGTCACCTGCTCAACGATGGCACGCACGGCGGGGTCGTCGGTGCACAGAATCGCCACACCATAGAACGGCATGCGGTGCAGGAAGTCGACAAACGCGCCCTGGAGCCGGGCAAAGTCGTGGCCGTAGGTCTCCATGTGGTCGGCGTCGATATTGGTCACCACCGCCATCACCGGCAGCAGGTTCAAAAACGAGGCGTCCGACTCGTCGGCCTCGACCACGATATAGTCGCCGCTGCCCAGGCGCGCATTGGCACCGGCACTGTTGAGGCGCCCGCCAATCACAAAGGTGGGGTCCAGCCCGCCAGCAGCCAGCACGCTGGCCACCAGGCTGGTGGTGGTGGTCTTGCCGTGGGTGCCGGCAATGGCGATGCCCTGCTTGAGGCGCATCAGCTCGGCCAGCATCAGGGCGCGCGGCACGATCGGGATGTGCATCTCGCGCGCCACCACCACTTCGGGGTTGTTGGCGTGCACAGCGGTGGATGTCACCACCGCATCGGCACCGGCCACGTGGGCAGCAGCGTGGCCAACGTAGGTCTTGATGCCGAGCGAGGCCAGGCGCTTGAGCGTGGCGCTGTCGGCCAGGTCCGAGCCCGAGATGGTGTAACCCAGGTTGCACAGCACCTCGGCAATGCCGGACATGCCCGAGCCGCCGACACCGACAAAGTGAATGTGCTTGATGGCGTGTTTCATCGGCTCAACTCCTCGCAGGCTGCCGCCACGGCTTCGGTGGCTCCCAACTTTTGTGCTGCCTTGGCAGCGGTGGCGCACTCCAGCAGCGCCTCACGTTTGGTGGTTTGCAACATGGCAGAAAGCGTTTGCGCTGTGAGTTCGTTTTGTGGCAACAACCAGCCCGCGCCCCGGTCGACCAGGAAGCGGGCATTGCGCGTCTGGTGGTCATCCACCGCTGCCGGAAACGGCACCAGCAGCGACGCAGCACCCACCGCAGCCAGTTCGGTCACGGTGCTGGCCCCGGCACGGCACAGCACCAGGTCGGCCTCGGCAAAAGCCTGGGCGGTGTTGTTGATGAACGGCGTGAGTTCGGCCTGCACACCGGCTGCGGCGTAGTTGGCGCGCAGTTCGTCGATCTGCTTTTCGCCGCTTTGATGCAGCACCTGCGGGCGCTGCTGCTGTGGGATCAGCGCCAGCGCCTGCGGCACCACGCTGTTGAGCGCGCGGGCGCCCAGGCTGCCACCCACCACCAGCAAGCGCAACGGGCCGCTGCGCGCAGCAAAGCGCTCGGCAGGCGCGCCTTGACGCAAAAACTCAGCGCGCAGCGGGTTGCCCACCCACAGCCCTTGCGGCAGCACATCGGGGAAGGCGGTAAACACCCGGCTTGCCACCTTGGCCAGCAGTTTGTTGGCCATGCCCGCCACCGAGTTTTGCTCGTGCAGCACCAACGGGCGACGCAGCAGCGCGGCCATCAGCCCGGCCGGGAAGGTGATATAGCCGCCCAGCCCCAACACCACGTCGGGGCGCACACGGCGCAACACCTGCAGGCTTTGCCAGAACGCACGCGCCAGACGCAACGGCAGCGCCAACAAGGTAGCAAAGCCCTTGCCACGCACGCCGGAAAAATCGACCAACTCGAGCGCAAAGCCCTGGGGCGGCACCAGACGGCTTTCCATGCTGTTGGGTGCCCCCAGCCAGTGCACGCGCCAGCCGCGGTCGCGCAGCGCATGCGCCAGCGCCAGCCCCGGGAAGATGTGGCCGCCCGTGCCCCCGGCCATGATCAGTGCGACCTTGGCGCTCATACACGGCCTCCGTGCATGAGTTGCCGGTTTTCCCAATCGATCCGTAGGACGACGGCGATGGCGATCAGGTTGATGAGGATGGCGGAGCCGCCGTAGCTCATGAAGGGCAGGGTCAGGCCCTTGGTGGGCAGGGCACCCAGGTTCACACCCATGTTGATGAACGACTGAAAGCCCACCCAGATGCCAACGCCTTGCGCCACCAGACCGGCAAAAATGCGGTCCAGCGCAATCGCCTGGCGGCCGATGTGCATGATGCGCCGGGTCAGCCACAAGAACAGGCCAATGATGACCAGCACGCCGACCAGGCCAAACTCTTCACCGATCACGGCCAGCAGAAAGTCGGTATGCGCTTCGGGCAGCCAGTGCAGTTTCTCCACGCTGCCGCCCAGGCCCACGCCAAATATTTCGCCACGGCCAATGGCGATGAGTGAGTGCGACAACTGGTAGCCCTTGCCCAGGGCGTATTTCTCGGTCCAGGGATCGAGGTAGGCAAAGATGCGCTCACGCCGCCATTCGCTCAGCGCGATCATCAGGCCGAAGGCCACCACCAGAATGGCGGCAATCAGGAAGAACATGCGCGCATTGACGCCGCCCAGGAACAAAATGCCCATGGCGATCACCGCAATCACCAGAAAGCCGCCCATGTCGGGCTCGGCCAGCAGCAGCAGGCCGACCACGCCAATCGCCACGGCCATGGGCGAGACGGCGCGAAAGAAATGCTCCTTGACGTCCATCTTTCGCACCATGTAGTCCGACGCATACAACAGCACCGCAAACTTGGCCAGCTCGGACGGCTGGAAGTTCAGGATGCCCAGCGCAATCCAGCGCCGCGCGCCGTTGACGCCCTTGCCGATAAACGGAATCAGCACCAAGATCAACAGCAACAGCGAGGCGATGAACAGCCAGGGCGCGGCCTTCTCCCACAAGTTCACCGGAACCTGGAACGCCAGCAACGCCACCACAAACGCCACCGCGATGGAGGCCACGTGGCGCACCAGGAAGTGGGTGTGGGCGTAGTTGGAAAAGCGCGGGTTGTCGGGCATCGCCACCGAGGCCGAGTACACCATCACCAAGCCCCACAGCAGCAGTGTTACCACCACCCAGACCAGCGGCTGGTCAAAGCCGCGCACCTGGGTGGGGGTGGTGGACGCAGCAAACGAGCCGCGCCCGCCCAAGCGCACCGGCAGGGCTGCAGACGCGTCACCCGCCGTGGCCGCGCGTGCGGCAAACCAGCCTGTCAGTGCGTCTGGCCAGAGCTTCATGCGACGCTCTCCACGGCCATACCCGCGTCCAGCGCCAGCTCTTGCACCGCTTCGCAAAACACGCGGGCGCGGTGCTCGTAGTTGTCAAACATGTCAAAGCTGGCGCAAGCCGGCGACATCAGCACCGCGTCGCCCGCATGGGCACGCGCGCTGGCTTGCGTTACCGCATCGGCCATCGACGTTGCATCGAGCAACGGCACGCCGGCAGGGGCCAGTGCTTCGCGGATCAGCGCGGCGTCGCGGCCGATGAGCAGCACGGCACGCGCGTAGCGCTGCACCACCGGGGCCAGCGGCGCAAAGTCCTGCTCTTTGCCCACACCGCCCAGAATCAGCACGATGCGCCGGTCTTCGCCCAGGCCCTGCAGCGCAGCCACGGTCGCGCCGACATTGGTGCCCTTGCTGTCGTCGAAATATTCCACGTCGTTGACCACGGCGATGGACTGCACCCGGTGTGGCTCGCCCCGGTATTCGCGCAGGCCAAACAACATGGGCCCCAGCGCGCACCCCGCCGCAGCGCTGAGCGCCAGGGCGGCCAGTGCGTTGGCGGCGTTGTGGCGGCCACGGATGCGCAGCGCGTCGGCGGGCATCAGACGCTGGAAGAAGATTTCTTCCTGCACCGCGTTGCGACGTTTCTTCTGCGTCTCGTCGGCTTCGAGCGCGCGCACCAGCCAGACCATGCCATTGACTTCTTCCATGCCAAAGTCGCCAGCGCGCTCAGGCATGGCGCAGCCAAAGCTGAGGTAGTCGCGCGCCACCTTGCCCTTGACTGGGGCAGGGAGCAGGGCCATCACGGCGGGGTCGTCGCGGTTGAGCAGCATCAGGGCGCGGCTGCCAAAGATGCGCGCCTTGGACTGGGCGTAGTGCGCCATGCTGCCATGCCAGTCAAGGTGGTCTTGCGTGATGTTGAGCACGGCAGCGGCGTTGGGTTCAAACTGCCCGGCCAGGTGCAACTGAAAGCTCGAAAGCTCCAGCACCCAGACCTCGGGCAGCGCGTCGTGCTCCAGTGCCTGCGCCAGCGTGTCGAGCAGCGTGGGGCCGATGTTGCCTGCCACCGCCACGCGCTTGCCGCTCCAGTCGATCAGGTGGCCGGTGAGCGCCGTGACCGTGGTCTTGCCGTTGGTACCGGTAATCGCCAGCACCTTGGGCGCGTAGTTGCGGCTCTGCTGCAGTTCGACCAGCGCCTGCGCAAACAGGCCCAACTCGCCACCCACCCACAGGCCCATCGCCTGGGCCGCATCGACCAGCGGCTGCGTCTGTGCTGGTGCCAGACCCGGGCTGACCAACACGGCGCGGAACGCCGAGCCCTGTACCAGCGCAGCGTCCAGGCTCGCATGCACAAATACGGCGTCTGGCAGCGTCTCGTGCAGCGCGCGCAACTGCGGCGGGTCGCTACGGGTATCGGCCACGGTGACCACGGCACCGGCGCGCTGGCACCAGCGTGCCATGGCCAGACCGGAACTACCCAGGCCCAGCACCAGCACTTGGAGACCGCGCAATGTTTCCACCGTTTACCTCAGCTTCAGGGTTGAAAGACCCACCAGGCACAGCAGCATGGTGATGATCCAGAAGCGCACCACCACCTGGGTCTCTTTCCAGCCGTGCTTCTCGAAATGGTGGTGCAGCGGTGCCATCTTGAACAGGCGCCGCCCTTGGCCAAACCGGCGTTTGGTGTACTTGAAGAACGAGACCTGCAGCATCACCGACATCGCTTCGACCACGAAGATGCCGCCCATGATCGCCAGCACAATTTCCTGGCGCACGATCACGGCAATGGTGCCCAGCGCCGCGCCCAGCGCGAGCGCGCCCACGTCGCCCATGAAGACCTGGGCCGGATGCGTGTTGAACCACAGAAACGCCAGCCCTGCGCCCATCATGGCCGAGCAGAAGATCAGCAGTTCGCCGCTGCCCGGGATGTAGGGGAAGAACAGGTAGCGCGAATAGACCACGTTGCCCACCACATAGGCAAACGCGCCCAGCGACGAGCCCACCATCACCACCGGCATGATGGCCAGGCCGTCCAACCCGTCGGTCAGGTTGACGGCGTTGCTTGATCCGACGATCACCAGATAGGTCAGCACCACAAACCCAAACACGCCCAACGGGTAGCTCACCTCCTTGAAGAACGGCAGCAGCAGCCCGGCCTTGGGCGGCAGGTTGACGTCAAAACCCGAGCGCACCCAGTTGAAGAACAGTTCAAGCACGCGCAGGTTGGAGTTCTCGGAAATGCTGAACACCAGGTACAGCGCCGCCACCAGGCCAATGACCGATTGCCAGAAATACTTCTCGCGCGAGCGCATGCCTTCGGGGTCCTTGCGCACCACCTTGCGCCAGTCGTCCACCCAGCCGATGGCACCAAAGCCCAGCGTCACCACCAGCACGATCCAGACAAAGCGGTTGCTCAAATCGGACCAGAGCAGCGTCGAGAACGTGATCGACAACAGGATCAGCACGCCGCCCATGGTGGGGGTGCCGCTTTTGACGAGGTGCGATTCCATGCCGTAGCCGCGCACCGGCTGGCCGATCTTGAGCGCCGTGAGGTGGCGGATCACCGTCGGCCCGGCCGCCAGGCCGATCAGCAACGATGTAAGCGCGGCCATGACGGCGCGAAACGTCAGGTACTGGAACACCCGGAAGTGCCCCCACTCCAGCGACTGGGTTTGCAGCCATTGGGCCAGACTTAAGAGCATGCATTTCCTCCATTGGGCGCACTCGGGTACTGCGCCACCAGGGCATCGACCACGCGCTCCATGCGCATGAAGCGCGAACCTTTGACCAAAATGCTGTTGACCGCAGGCAGCATCAGCGGTGCCACCGCCAGCAGATCGTCCATGCTGTCGAAGTGGCGCGCACCGGCGCAGGCGTCGGCCGCGTGGCGCGAGAGCACCCCGAGCGTGAGCACGTGCTCGATGCCGCGCTCCTTGGCAAGTTGCCCCGCCTCGGCATGGAACTGTGGTCCCTGGGTACCCACTTCGCCCATATCGCCCAGCACCAAGAGACGCGGCTCGGGCAGGTCGGCAAGCACCTCGATGGCGGCGCGCACCGAGTCGGGGTTGGCGTTGTAGGTGTCGTCCACCAAAGTGCAGGTGCGAGTCCCCACCGTGAGCGCCAGCGCACGCGAGCGCCCCTTGACCGGCGCAAATGCTTGCAGCCCCGCAACCACGGTGGGTGCGGGCACACCCGCAGCCAGGGCACAGGCGGCGGCGGCGAGCGAGTTCTTGACGTTGTGGCGCCCGGCAATCGCGAGGCGGTAGTGCAACTCCACGCCCATGCCGTGCGCCTGCACCTGCCACGCGCCCTGCTGCCACTGCGCTGCCACACAGCCAAGCTGGTCGGCGCTGGCCGCAGCGTCCAGCGCAAAGGTGACGCAGCGGCGCGCACCCGCGCGGGTGCGCCACAGGGCGCTGTAGGTATCGTCGTTGGGGAACACTGCCGTGCCAAGCGCGGGCAAAGCGTCCAGCACTGCGCCGTTTTCTTCGGCCACGGCTTGCACTGTGTGCATGAATTCCAGGTGTTCGCGCTGGGCGTTGTTGACCAGCGCCACGGTGGGCTGCGCCATCGCCGCCAGCGTGGCAATCTCGCCGGGGTGGTTCATGCCGAGTTCGACCACGGCGATCTGGTGCGCAGCGCGCAGGCCCAGCAGCGTGAGCGGCACGCCAACGTCGTTGTTGAGGTTGCCGCGTGTGGCCAGTGCGCCGCCGTCGGGGCGGTGGCAGGCCAGGATTGAGGCCAGCATCTGGGTGACGGTGGTCTTGCCGTTGCTGCCGGTCACGGCAATCAGCGACAGTTCAAAGCGGGCGCGCCAGGCGCGGGCCAGTTCGCCCAGGGCGACGCGCGTGTCGGGCACTTCAATGCACGGCAGGCCTTGCGCCTTGGCGCTTGCGCCCACGTGGCAAATGGCCGCCGCCGCGCCTTGCTGCTGCGCTTGTGCCAGCAGTTCATTGGCGTCGAATTTCTCGCCCTTGAGCGCCACAAACAGGTCGCCGAGCGCAATCGTGCGCGTGTCGGTGTGCACACGCAGCAGCGCCACGTCAGCCACCGCGCACAGGCGCGCACCGCTGAGCCAGGGCACGATCTGGTGCAGGTGCAGCAGCGCACTCATGCGTGCACCCCCACGGCTTGCGCCGCGCGTGCCTGCAAGGCGTGCAAGGCGTGCTGGCGGTCGGAAAACGCGCGCTTGACGCCCGCAATTTCCTGGGTTTCTTCGTGGCCCTTGCCTGCCAGCAGCACCACGTCGTGCGCGTCGGCGCGGGCGATGGCCTGGGCAATTGCTTCGGCCCGGTTGACCTGTACTTGCACGTCGTGGCCGGGGGTTAGGCCCAGCAGAATTTGCGCCACGATGGCTTCGGGTTTTTCGCTGCGTGGGTTGTCGCTGGTGAGTAGCACCTGATCGGCCTTGGTCGCGGCAATCGCACCCATCAGCGGGCGCTTGGAGGTATCGCGGTCGCCGCCGCAGCCAAACACGCACCACAGGCGTCCGCCGCGCTGCTGCGCCAGCGGGCGCAAGGCCGTGAGCGCTTGCGCCAGTGCGTCGGGCGTGTGCGCGTAGTCCACCGCCACCAGCGGTTCGCCCTCCTGGCCCAGACACTCCATGCGCCCAGGTACGCTGTGCAGCAGAGCGCAAGCCTGCACCGCCTGCGCCAGCCCGATGCCCAAGGCGCGCATCGCCGCCACCACCCCCAGCAGGTTGGAGACGTTGTACTGGCCGATCATGCGCGTGCGCAGCAGGTGCGTGTCGCCACCGTGCTCGACCACGTCAAAGCACAGGCCCTGCGTTTCGTAGCGGATGTTGCGCGCCTGCAAGCGCGCGGCTTGCTGGCAGGAGATCGTCCACAGGTCGAGTGCGCCACTGGAGAGCGTTTGCGCCAGCGCAGCGCCGTATTCGTCTTCGATGTTGACCACGGCGCTGGCCAGGCCCGGCCAGGAAAAGAGCTTGCTCTTGGACTGCCAGTACGACGCCATGCTGCCGTGGTAGTCGAGGTGGTCTTGCGTCAGGTTGGTAAACAGCGCCACCCGGATGGCACAACCGTCGAGCCGATGCTCTTCGATGCCGATGGAAGACGCCTCGATGGCGCAGGCGCGCACGCCCGCAGTCACAAACTCGCGCAGCGTTCTTTGCAGCAGCACCGGGTCGGGGGTGGTGAGGCCGGTGGCAAGCACGCCACCCGTGTGCGTTGGTGCCGCAGCGCTAACCGCCGGGGGGCAGCCCACGCCGAGCGTGCCCACCACGGCGCACGGCAGGGCCAGCCCTTGAGGCAAGGCGCTCAGGGCTTGCGCCAGCCACCAGGCGCTGGAGGTCTTGCCATTGGTGCCGGTCACCGCCACCAGGGCCAGTTCACGCGACGGGTTGCCAAAAAACTCGGCCGCAATCAGCCCGGTGTCGGCCTTGAGTTGGGAGTAGCTGCAGATACGCGCGTCGGTAAAGTCGAAGCGCTCGGCACCTTCTTGCTCCACCAGCGCGGCACCAGCGCCCGCGTCGAGCGCGGCGCGCACAAGCTGGCGCGCATCCACCGCCGCACCGGGCCAGGCGACAAAGCCGTCCCCCGGGTGCAGCGTGCGGCTGTCCGAGCACAGGCTGCCGGTGACGTGCCGGTGCAGCCACTGGGCTGCCTGCTGGGGCGTGTGCAGCGACTGCATCAGAAACTTTCTTCCACAGCCTGCGCCACGATCTGCGGGCGCACGGCAATGTCGGGCTGGATACCGAGCATGCGCAGGGTTTGCTGCACGGTTTCGCTAAACACCGGCGCGGCCACATCGCCACCAAAATACTTGCCGTTGCTGGGCTCGTCGATCATCACCGCGACCACGATGCGCGGGTTGTCCACGGGAGCAATGCCAACAAAGAAGCCACGGTATTTCTTGTCGGCGTAGCCCTTGCCTTCTTGCTTGTGGGCGGTGCCGGTCTTGCCGCCAACCGAGTAGCCCATGGTTTGCGCCTTGGGTGCGGTACCACCCGCGCCGGTGACCATGTGCAACATGTTGAGCACTTCGTGCGCGTGGCTGGGGTCCATCACGCGCACGCCGGGAGCCGGTTCGGTGGACTTGAGCATGGTGACGGGAGCCAGTTCACCATCGCGCGCAAACACGCTGTAGGCGCGCGCCAACTGGAACAGGCTGATGGACAGGCCGTAGCCGTAGCTCATGGTGGCCTGCTCGATCGGACGCCAGGTCTTGTAAGCGCGCAGCCGACCGCTGACCACGCCCGGGAACGGCACCTGCGGTTTTTGGCCGAAGCCAACCTGGCTGAACATTTCCCACATCTCGTGCGGCTGCATCTGCATGGCCATCTTGACCGTGCCCACGTTGCTCGACTTCTGGATCACCTCGTTGACCGTGAGCGCGCCGTGCGGGTGGGCATCGGAAATGGTGGAGCCCGAAATGGTGATGCGCCCAGGGGCGGTCTGGATCACGGTTTCGGGTTTGACCAGCCCTTTTTCCAGGGCCAGCGCAATCACAAACGGCTTCATGGTGGAGCCGGGCTCGAAGGTGTCGGTCAGGGCCCGGTTGCGCAGTTGCGCGCCGCTCAGGTTTGCGCGCTTGGCCGGGGAGTAGCTTGGGTAGTTGGCCAGCGCCAGCACCTCGCCGGTAATCACGTCGAGCACCACCACGCTGCCGGCCTTGGCCTTGTTCTCGATCACCGCGTCGCGCAGCTTCTGGTAGGCAAAGAACTGCACCTTGCTGTCGATGCTGAGCTGCAGGTCCTTGCCCTCCATCGGGGGAATCTGCTCGCCCACGTCCTCCACCACGCGCCCGAGGCGGTCCTTGATCACGCGGCGCGAACCGCTGTGGCCGGAGAGTTCCTTGTTGAAGGTCAGCTCGACGCCTTCCTGGCCCATGTCCTCGACGTTGGTGAAGCCCACCACGTGCACGGCCGATTCACCCTCGGGGTATTCGCGCCGGTATTCCATGCGCTGGTAGACACCCTTGATGTTGAGCGCGGCGATCTGCTTGGCCACGGACTCATCCACCTGGCGCTTGACCCAGACAAAGGTCTTGTCCTCGTTTTCGAGCTTCCTGGCCAGATCGGCTGCCGGAAGCTCGAGCAGCTTTGCCAGTTGTTGCAGACGCTCTTTGTCGATCTCCACGTCTTCGGGAATCGCCCAGATGCTGGGCGCGGGAACGCTCGACGCCAGAATCATGCCGTTGCGGTCCAGAATGCGCCCCCGGTTGGCGGGCAACTCCAGCGTGCGCGCAAAGCGTACTTCGCCCTGGTGCTGGAAGAACCGGTTGGCCACCACCTGGATGTAGGCAGCGCGCGCAGCCAGTCCGCAAAACCCCAGCGCAATTGCAGCCACGATGAATTTGCTACGCCAGCCCGGTGTGCGGCTGGCCAGCAAGGGGCTGGAGGTGTACTGGATGCTGCGGCTGCTCATGGCGACACCGCCTTGCGTTGTGCCGCTGGCGCGCCTGCTGCGGGTGCCGATGCGGCCCCGCTGGCGCTGGCATAGGTCACGTAGGTGGTGACGGCGGGGCTGGCCTGGTGCATCTGCAATTTTTCGCGGGCGATGCGCTCAACCCGCGTGGGCGCGGCCTGGGCGCGCTTTTCCACCTTGAGGCGCTCGTAGTCGGTTTCCAGGCGGCGGGCATCGCTGCGCGCCTTGTCAAGCTCGGTGTAGAGGCGGCGCGACTCGTACTGCACGTTCACCAGGTACATGGCGCTGGCGAGCACTGCCAACAGCAGCATCAGGTTCAGACGCATCATGCGGCGCGCCCTCCGGGTGCGGCACCCACATGGCCCGCGCCGATGCGCTGCGCCACGCGCATGATGGCGCTGCGCGCACGCGCGTTGCAACGCACTTCGGTAGCGCCGGGGCGCACCCGGCCCAGTGCCTTGAGCTGCATCACGCGCGGCGCGGCAAAGGGGGCGCGGCGGTCATACTCTTCGCGCGAGTGCTTGGCGATGAACTGCTTGACGATGCGGTCTTCGAGCGAGTGAAAGCTGATCACCACCAGACGGCCGCCGGGTTGGAGCACCCGCAGGCAGGCTTCTAGCGCTTGTTGCAGCTCTTCAAGCTCGGCGTTGATGAAAATCCGAAAAGCCTGAAATGTGCGCGTTGCAGGGTTCTGGCCCGGCTCGCGGGTTTTGACCGTGTCAGCCACGAGTTGGGCCAGTTCGGAGGTGGTTGAAATTGGCCCCCGTTCCTGTCGGCGAGCAACAATCGCCTTTGCAATGGAGCCAGCAAACCGTTCTTCACCATATTCACGTATCACCTCCGCGATTTGATTCGTCTGCGCTGTTGCCAGCCACTGGGCCACACTCTCACCGCGCGTGGTGTCCATGCGCATGTCCAGCGGTCCGTCAAACCGGAAGCTGAAGCCGCGCACGGGGTTGTCGATCTGGGGCGAGCTGATGCCCAGATCCATCAGGACACCGGCCACGCTGGCGTCCTGCAGTTCGCTTAAATGGGAAAAGGCCGCGTGCCGAATCGAAAAGCGTTCGTCCACGATGGTCTGTGCCTGCGCTACTGCCTCGGGGTCGCGGTCGAAGGCAATCAGGCGCGCGTTAGGCGCCAGACGCGAGAGCAGCAGACGGGAGTGGCCGCCACGGCCAAAGGTGGCATCGACATACAGGCCCAAGGCGGGCGCGGCGTCAACGGGCGTGTCGGTTCCCACCAAGGCGTCCACCGCTTCGTTCAACAATACGGTGGTATGGTTCCATGGGTTTTCCACCGCAACGCCTTAGAAGGAGAAGTCTTTGAATACATCGGGCATTTCACCCTGCATGGCTTTGGCTTCCTGGGTGTCGTAGGCAAGCTTGTCCCACAACTCAAAATGGTTGCCCATTCCCAGCAGCATGGTGTCCTTGGAGATGCCCGCAGCCGAGCGCAGCTCCGGCGAGATCAGCACCCGGCCGGTGGCATCCATCTCCACGTCCATTGCGTTGCCCAGGAAGATGCGTTTCCACCACTGCGCCGACATCGGCAAGGCGGCAATGCGGTCGCGAAACTTCTCCCACTCGGGGCGCGGAAACACCATCAGGCAGCCGTGCGGATGCTTGGTAATGGTGAGCTGCCCCGACGCGGTCGCGCTAAGCACGTCGCGATGCCGGGTAGGCACCGAAAGCCTACCCTTTGCATCCAGACTGAGAGACGAAGCCCCTTGGAACACAGCCATCACACCTTTTTTGAAACGCCATGGCAGAACGCTGCCAATTCAGACACTTTTCACCACTTAATTGCACTTTTTTGCACTGTATCAGCAAAAAAGCGTTGCGCAACCGCCGTTACAAGAAAATTTTTCAATGAAATCAACGACTTAGAGACGATTTGCAAACCGCAATCGCGGTAAAAATCGTTCTAAATGAAGCACTTAGCGCAAGCAATCAAAGTAATGCTTGAAGCTTCAGGCGTTTTGAAGGTGAAACCCTGCTTGGTTACCGGTCCGATTTGCCCGGATCAGCCTCTGGCGCGCGAGACTGGCTTAGAACCCTGGCGATAGGCGTTTATACTGTACAACATTCTGTGCAGCATGGTGCCGCCAAGGAGTCTTTCATGGGAATTTCAGCGAGCGATGTGGTTGCGCTTTCCTACGCGCGCGCCAACTTTTCCGAGTTGGCCGAAGCGGTCAAGGCCGGAGCCGAAAAAATTGTGACGAAAAACGGCGAAAGCTTTGTCGCGCTGATCGACTCTGACCGGCTGGACTACTACCACCAACTCGAGCGCGAGCGCATTCACCTGCTCCTGATCGAAGAGGCCTCCCTGGGGCTGGACGACGTTGCCGCCGGGCGGCTCAAAGATGCGCGCAGCACGCTTGCATCCATCAAGCGCCAACGCAGCGCCTGAGCGCCACCATGGCAAAGAAGCGCGCCGTCAAGTTAACGGCCAACTTTGAGCGCAATCTGTCCGACATCGAGTGCTTTTGGACCGAGGCGAATGCGAGCGCCGCCTACGATGCGCTGCTGGACGCCTTGCTCGACACCGTGATCCCCAACCTGGAACAGTTTCCCACCATGGGTCGGCCGTTTCTGAACCGCGCAGTCGGCTCCGTGGAAGCCAGCAATGCGCAAAACGCACTACGCGCCAAACTGGCGGCCGTGCGGGTTGAGCCGGATGGGTTGCGCGAATACGTGATGGACAACTATCTGGTCTTGTACGCGCTGACCAGCGCCAGCATGGTGTTGCTGTCCATCAAACACCACCGCCAACTCTCATTTGACTTTGATGCCCACGGGGGACACTGAGGCACCGCGCTCGTACCAGCCTTTGGAGTGGTTGACGATGTACACCACCAGCAGCATCACCGGGACTTCGATCAGCACGCCTACGACGGTAGCCAGGGCCGCGCCGGAGTTGAAGCCAAACAGGCTGATGGCGGCGGCCACGGCCAGCTCGAAAAAGTTGGATGCACCAATCAGTGCCGAGGGGCAGGCGACGTTGTGCTTTTCGCCCAGCGCGCGGTTGAGCCAATAGGCCAGCGCCGAGTTGAAAAACACCTGGATCAGGATCGGCACCGCCAGCAGTGCAATCACCAACGGCTGCTTCAGAATCGCTTCGCCCTGGAAGGCAAACAGCAACACCAGCGTTGCCAGCAAGGCAGCAATCGACCACGGGCCGATGCGCTGCAGTGCCGCGTCAAAGGCGGCAACGCCCTTGGCCAGCAAGGACTTGCGCAACCACTGCGCCAGCAACACCGGAATCACGATGTACAGCAGCACCGAGGTCAAGAGCGTGTCCCACGGCACGGTGATGGCCGATATGCCCAGCAAAAAGCCTACCAGAGGCGCAAACGCTACCACCATGATGCTGTCGTTCAACGCCACCTGCGACAGGGTAAAGAGCGGGTCGCCGCCGGTGAGGCGGCTCCAGACGAACACCATGGCCGTGCACGGTGCTGCCGCCAGCAAAATCAGGCCGGCGATGTAACTGTCCAGTTGGTCGGGCGGGAGCATCGGTGCAAACCAGTGGCGGATGAAGATCCAGCCCAACAGCGCCATCGAAAAGGGCTTGACCAGCCAGTTGACAAACAGCGTGACGCCTATGCCCTTGATGTGCTGCCTCACCTGGCCCAGCGCAGCAAAGTCCACCTTGATCAGCATCGGGATGATCATCACCCAGATCAGCACGCCCACGGGCAGGTTGACCTGGGCAATCTCCATGCGGCCCACGGCCTGAAAGATGCCGGGAAACAGTTGCCCCAGGCCAATGCCGACCACGATGCACAAAAACACCCACACCGTGAGATAGCGCTCAAAAACGCTCATGGGTGCAGGGCCGGCTTGGTCTGGGGTCACTTCGGTAGGTTCGCGCATGGAGGCACCCCTTTAGCTGGTGGCCAGCGCACGCGCGCTGGACTGCAGCGCCGCAGGCGCGAGCTTGGCCACTGGCAGGGCGCAGAGCAAGTCCACCCGGCGGCGGATGGCGTGCAGCGTGGCGCGAAAGGCTTCGCGTTTGGCCTCTTCGGGCGTGTCGCCCGCCGACGGGTCGGGGTAACTCCAATGCGCCGTGGCCGGGTGTCCCGGCCAAATCGGGCAGACCTCACCGGCGGCGTTGTCGCACACGGTGATGATCAAGTCCATGCGCGGGGCGTCGGGCGCGGCAAACACGTCCCAACTCTTGCTGTGCAAGCCTGCCGTGGCAATGCCTGCCGACTGCAACACCTGCAGACCCAGCGGGTTGGGTTGCTGGTTGGCGCGCGGGTTGCTGCCCGCAGAGTAAGCCTTGAAGCGGCCCTTGCCGATGGTGTTCAGCAGAGCTTCCGCCAGGATGCTGCGAGCGGAGTTGTGCGTGCACAGGAACAGCACGTTGAGGGGTTGGGTGGAAGTGGTCATGGTGTCCAGTGGTTGGTTGAAAGCGGGATGTGGCGTGCTCAGGCGGGGCAATCACAATGGGTGGACGCCTGCGCCAGGCATTCCTGCCCCTGGCAGCAGTTTTGGGTGAGATAGGCCAGCACGTCGTTCATGCGGTCGAACTGGGCGCGGTAAATCAAATTGCGGCCGATGCGCTCCTGCGTCACCAGCTCGGCGTGCATCAACTCCTTGAGGTGAAACGACAAGGTATTGGGCGCAACGCCCAGGCTCTCTGCCAGAGAGCCCGGCGTCAGCCCGGCCTGGCCCGCCACGACCAGCGCACGGAAGATCTCCAACCGCGACGCCTGCGCCAGCGCCGCGAGTGCCTTGACCACGTTATTTGATTCCATACTTCAATGATACTCGAAGTGTTTGGACTGACATGGGTTGCGACGGGGTGCGCACCACGAGCGCTTGGGCGCTGCCGGGCGCGGGTTGGGCGATTGCTGGGCTATTGGAGAAACGCGACTAAAATGAAGTAATAGCTCAATTACTTTATGATGGAAACCACCCCCAAGCGCGTCAAGCTCACGACCGAGGTCCGCCAGGCCGGTCTGGTCCAGGCGGCGCTGCGTCTGGCGGCCCAGCACAGCCCCCAAAACGTCACCACCACTGCGCTGGCCAAGGTTGTGGGCATTACCCAGGGCGCGGTGTTTCGGCACTTTGCCAGCAAGGAAGCCATCTGGTCCGCCGCCGTGGACTGGGCCACCGCAACCCTGATGCGCCAATTGCGCGCAGTCGCTGCGCCCTACGCCGACGCGCCCAACCCCCAGCCGCTGCTTGCGCTGCAGGCCGTATTCAAGGCGCACGTGGACTTTGTGGCCAACCACCCGGGTGTCCCGAGAATCATTTTTCAGGAACTGCAACACGCACACGAGTCGCCACTCAAGCTACGGGTGCGCGAGCTGATGGAGCAATACCAGGCCCTGATTGCCACCTTGCTGGCGCAAGCCCGCAAGCAAGATCTGCTGCACCCGCAAACCGATGTCAGCGCCGCAGCATCGCTGTTCATTGGTTCGATTCAGGGCCTGGTGATGCAGGCCCTGCTCAGCGGCCGCGTCAGCGCCATCCGGGAGCAGGCTCCCGGCGTTTTCACGCTCTATCTGCGCGCAATCACTTCCAAGGACGCACCATGCAAAACACCCGCCTAACCCTGCGCCGTATCGGCCTGGGAGCGCTCGCCCTGGGCTTGCTTGCCATCCTGGGGTATGTCGCCACACGCACCGGGCCGCTGGCTGCCACGCGCGTCACCGTGGTCCAGGTGCAGCCCGCAGCGCTGCAGCCCGCCATCTTCGGCCTGGGCATCGTCGAAGCGCGCCGCGCCTGGATGATGGGCCCCACCGCCGCCGCACGGGTACTGCGCGTGGCCGTCGATGTGGGCGACACGGTCAAGGCCGGTCAACTGGTGGCCGAAATGGACCCGGTGGACCTGGATCAGCGCCTCAGCGCCCTGGACGCCGCGCTGGAGCGCGCGCGCAGCGCCCACGCGGCGGCACAGGCGCAGGTTGCAGACGCTGCGGCCCGGCGCGAACTGGCTGCCATCAACGCGCGGCGCAACCAGGAACTGGCCGCGCAAAACTTCATCAGCGCAGGCGCGCTTGAGGCGCGCAACCAGGAAAAACTCTCTGCCGACGCCGCCTTGCAAGCAGCCCAAGCCAACCTGGGCGCTGCTGCCCAGGACGTGACGCGCCAGCAGGCCGAGCGCGCGGCCCTGCGCCAGCAACGCGCCAGCGTGCGCCTGCTTACGCCGGCCGATGGCGTGGTTTCCAGCCGCGACGCCGAGCCTGGCTCGACCGTGGTTGCGGGGCAGCCGGTGCTGCGCATCATCGACCCGCGCAGCCTGTGGATCAGGATGCGTGTTGACCAAGGCCGCTCCGAAGGGCTGACCACCGGACTGAAGGCAAGCATCACGCTGCGCTCCCAGCCCCAGACGCCGCTGCGCGGCCAGGTGGCACGGGTTGAGTTGCTGGCCGACAGCGTGACTGAAGAGCGCATGGCGCAGGTGACGTTTGACGCACCCCTCACCGACGCGGCGCTGCGCGCCTCGGTTGGCGAGCTTGCCGAAGTGGAACTGCTTCTGCCCGCAACGCCCCCTCTGCCGGTGGTGCCCAACGCCAGCATTCAGCGTTACCAGGGGCAACTCGGCGTATGGCGCATCCGCGACGGCAAGCCGGTGTTCGCGCCGGTGCGGCTGGGCGCCTCCAGCCTGAGTGGCCAGGTGCAGGTACGCGAAGGCTTGCAGGCGGGCGACACGGTGGTGGTGTACAGCCAAAAGGCGCTCTCTCCTGGTGCCCACATCCAGGTGGTTGACGCGCTGGTCAAGGGCGAAGCGCAAGGCAGTGCTCCATGATCAGCCTGGCCGGGCGCGACATTGCGCACAGTTGGGGCAAGTTTGTGCTCACCGGCATGGGGCTGGGGCTGCTGATTGGCGTCACCCTGACCATGGCCGGGGTGTACCGGGGCATGGTCGATGACGCGCGCGCCTTGCTCAACAACAGCGGCGCCGAGCTGTGGGTGGTGCAAAAAGACACCCAGGGCCCGTATGCCGAAGCCTCCAGCCTGAAAGATGACGTGGTGCGCGGCGTGCGCGGCATGCCCGGTGTGGCGCGCGCTGCCAACGTCACCTACTTCACGATGCAGGTACAAGGCCACGACGGCAAGGACACGCGCGCCATGGTCGTAGGCAGCGACCCGGGCGAGGTTGGCGCCCCCGGCTATCTTCTGGCGGGACGCCACATCACGCGCACGCACTTCGAGGCGGTGGCCGATGTCAAGACCGGCTTTGCGCTGGGCGAGCGCATCCGCATTCGCCGCCACGACTACACCGTAGTCGGCCTGACGCAACGCATGGTGTCCTCCGGGGGCGACCCGATGGTGTTCATCGCGCTCAAGGATGCGCAGGAAGCGCAGTTTCTGAAAGACAACGACGCCATCATCAACGACCGCAACCGCAGCGCCAACAATCCCGTCTTCAACCGCCCCAACGTGCCCGGATTGCTGGCTGCCGTGCAGGACCTGCAAACCAGCAGCCACAGCGTCAACGCCGTGCTGGTGCAACTGGCCCCCGGCCAGGACCCCGAGTGGGTGGCACAGCCCCTGCGCCGCTGGAAACACCTTGCCGTGTTCACGCGCGAGGGGATGGAAGAAATTCTGGTGGCCAAACTGATTGCCACCTCGGCCAAGCAGATCGGCATGTTTTTAGTGATTCTGGCGATTGTCAGCGCCGCCATTGTGGCCTTCATCATCTACACCATGACGCTCGGAAAGATCCGCGAGATCGCCGTACTCAAGCTGATCGGAACGCGCAACCTCACCATTGCCAACATGATCCTGCAGCAGGCGCTGGGTCTGGGCCTGATCGGCTTTGTCGTGGGCAAGGTTGCGGCCACTGTGTGGGCCCCGGTGTTCCCGAAGTTTGTGCTGCTGCTGACGCAGGACGCCCTGACCGGACTGGTGGTCACGCTGACGATTTGCGCCTTGGCCAGCACCCTGGCCATCCGCGCGGCGCTGGCAGTCGATCCGGCCACCGCCATTGGGTGAACATAGCATGACCAATTCGACCAACACGATGACGAGCAGCGCAGGCGGCATCCTGATCGAGGGCTTGCGCAAGGTCTATGGGCATGGCGACACCGCCGTCGAGGCCCTCAAGGCCGTCAACATGCACGTGCAGCCGGGCGAGGTGGTCGGGTTGGTGGGCCCTTCCGGCTCGGGCAAAAGCACGCTGCTCAAATGCCTGGGTGCCATCATCGAGCCCACGTCCGGGCGCATGGTGCTGGGCAACGATGTGGTGTACGACAACGGCTGGAAGGTGTCCGACCTTCGCGCCTTGCGCCGCGACCGCATCGGCTTTGTATTTCAGGCCCCGTACCTGATTCCGTTCCTGGACGTCACCGATAACGTGGCCTTGCTACCCATGCTGGCGGGCCAGCCCAATGGGCAGGCGCGCGCTCGGGCACTCGAGCTGCTGCGCGCGCTCGATGTGGCGCACCGCGCACAAGCCCAACCGGCACAGCTCTCCGGGGGTGAGCAGCAGCGTGTGTCCATCGCCCGCGCCCTGGCCAACAGTCCGCCGGTGATTTTGGCCGATGAGCCCACGGCCCCGCTGGACAGCGAGCGCGCCTTGGCGGTGATGCGCATCCTCAACCAGATGGCGGAGCGCGCGCGCACGGCCATCATCGTGGTGACCCACGACGAGAAAATCATCCCCACGTTCAAGCGGATTTACCGCATCCGCGACGGCCAGACCGAGGAAGAAGCGGGGCTGGGTCGTCTGGTGTGAAAGCGCTGCAAACGCGCCTGGATGCAGGCAGGCTAGACTAGCCATGCCAACAAAAAGGAATAACCAGAGGAGACCCTGCCATGACGAAGCGCTCAAAACCCGCCACGCCCCGGCTTGCCACCGTACCCGACCAAACTTTCGAAATGGCCGCAGAGCTGTTTGCCATTCTGTCGGCACCGATGCGCCTGCGCATCATCCGCAGCATTTGTGATGCCGAGAAAAACGTCACCGAACTGCTGGCCGAGATCAACACCACCCAGCCCAATATGTCACAGCACCTCAACACCCTGTACAAGGCGGGCATCGTGGGCAAGCGCCGCCACGGCGTGCAGATGTACTACCGGGTGATTGACCCGCGCGTCACCGAGTTGTGCCACACGGCCTGTGCCCACGTTGCCACCGACAGCGCGCCTGCGGCCTGAAAACCTGCGACCTGAAAAATAGACTTGCCGCCCTAATATTTATATATTATTTTGCACGAATATTCGAATTGAGTGATTTATATCACTCAGGGTTACTACTTAGCTCCTGACAATGCCTTTACCACTTTCGGACGGCTGTTAGCACCCCGTAGTTGTCTTGCAAAAAGCCGTTCCTTTACAGAGGGAAAGGCAATGCGCATCCACTTCATCCAGACGGTTCTGTTAGCCGCCATTCTCGCCACCACCGCAGCTCACGGCGCTGCCGACGCGGCGCCCGACAAGCTCGGCAAGTCCACCGCCGACCACAGCAAATTCAAAGAACTGAACCGGACTTTTGATTCCGGACCCGAGGTCACCAAAGCCTGCCTGAGCTGCCACACCGAAGCGGCCAAGCAGATCCACCAGACGCAGCACTGGAAATGGGAGTTCATCAACCCCGATACCAAGCAGGTACTGGGCAAGAAACACATCGTCAACAACTTCTGCACCTCGGTCAAAACAAACGAAGCGGCATGCAATAGCTGCCACATCGGTTACGGCTGGAAGGACGACAAGTTCGACTTCAATTCGGAAGAAAACGTCGATTGCCTGGTGTGCCACGACGCCACCGGCAAATACAGAAAGCCCTCGGGCTTTGCCGGCCTGCCAGTCACCAAGGACACCGAATTTCCGGCCGGCTCGGGCAAGATCGTGCGCGGCATCAACCTGACCGAGATCGCACAAAAGGTCGGCCCCACCAAGCGCACCACCTGTGGCGCCTGCCACTTCAATGGCGGCGGCGGCGACGGCGTCAAGCACGGCGACCTTGACAGTTCGCTCGAAGCGCCCAACAAGGACCTGGACGTGCACATGGATGTGGACGGCAACAACTTCAGTTGCGCCACCTGCCACAAGACCGACGTGCACCAGGTTCCGGGCAGCCGCTACGCACCCACGGCTAAGGACAAGAATCCGGCCCATCTGCGTGGCAAGGACAACAAGTACAACCCCGCCACCTGCCAGTCGTGCCACGGACAGGCACCGCACCAGCAGGCCAAGCTCAACGACCACACCAACAAGCTGGCCTGCCAGACCTGCCACATTCCGGCCTATGCGCGTGGCGGCCAACCCACCAAGATGTGGTGGGACTGGTCCACCGCCGGCAAGCTCGACAAGGATGGCAAGCCGTATACGGAAAAGGATGACGACGGCTACGACAGCTATATGTCGATCAAGGGCAACTTTGTCTGGAAGGAAAACGTCCAGCCCGAGTACGTCTGGTTCAACGGCACGGTCCACTACACGCTGGTGGGCGACAAGATCGAGAAGACCGACAAGCCCACCCAGATCAACCGCTTCGAGGGCAGCGCCACCGATGGCAAGTCGATGATCTGGCCGATCAAGATGTTCCGGGGCAAGCAGATCTACGACCCCATCAACAAGTCGCTGGTCATCACCCACCTGGCAGGCAACGACGACACCGCCTTCTGGAAGAACCTGGACTGGGAAAAGGCCGTGACCATGGGCATGGCCAAGGCCAACACCAACTTCTCGGGCAAGTTCGATTTCATTGAGACCGAGAGCGCCTGGCCCATCACCCACATGGTGGCGCCCAAGGAAAAGGCCGTTGCCTGTGTGGAGTGCCACACCAGCAATGGACGCCTGGAAAAGATCGACGGCATCTACATGCCCGGGCGTGGCAGCGACCACGCACGCTGGCTTGAAATCATCGGATGGCTGGCAGCCGCGCTCACCCTGCTGGGCGTTGCAGGCCACGGACTGATCCGCGTCATCGCATCGCAACGCAATCGTTAACCGGAGACCACCATGACACGCGTCTACCTTTTCAAACCGTTTGAACGTTTCTGGCACTGGTCGCAAGCCGTGTTGATCATCTCGATGCTGGTCACCGGCTTTGAGGTGCACGGCAGCTACACCCTGCTGGGCTTTGCCCAGGCGGTGAGCTACCACACCATTGCCGCCTGGTCGCTGGTGGGGCTGTGGATTTTTGCCATCTTCTGGCACCTCACCACCGGCGAGTGGCGTCACTACATCCCGACCACGCAGAACATCGTGGCCATTGCCCGCTATTACTCCTCGGGCATCTTCAGGGACGAACCGCACCCGTTTCGGCCGAGCCTGAACAACAAGCACAACCCGCTGCAACGCCTGACCTATCTGGCGGTACTGACCTTGCTCAGCCCCCTCCTCTGGGTAACCGGTGGGTTGTACCTGTTCTATGGCAACTGGACGGCGCTGGGCCTGGGGGGCCTGTCGCTGCAGTGGGTCGCCACCGGCCACACGCTCGGTGCCTTCCTGATGCTGGCCTTCCTGATCTCGCACCTCTACCTCGCCACCACCGGCCACAAGCTCACTTCGCAGTTGATGGCCATGGTCACCGGCTGGGAAGACCTCGGGCACGCGTCGAAATGAGCGCCGAGAAAAAAACTGAATTGCAACCGTAAAACTTTAGGAGTACTCCATGACAACCAAGTTCAACAAAAACCTTCTGGCCGCATTGATTGCCGGGATGCTGCTGCCCATGGCAGCGAGCGCCTCCGAGGCCGATCTGCTCAAAAAGATCGAAGCGCTGGCACAGCAAAACGAACTTCTCGCGCAGCAGTTGCAGGCGCTCAAGGGCCAGGTGCAGGCCAATGAAGCCCGGGCCGCCGCACCCGCAGCCGTTGCCGCACCCAAGGTGAGCGAAGCAGCCATCGACGAACTCAAGGGCCAGGTCAAGAAGCTCGAAGACAAGTCGCTGGGCAAATGGCTGACGGTGGGTGGTGACTACCACTTCCGCCTGGACAGCCTCAAGGGCGAGACCAAGACCTTTACCGACGTCAACGCCACCTTTGCCAATGCGGCACAGGCGCTGCAAGGCGACTTCTTTGCCAACCCGTCCACGGCAGCCGGTTCTTCCAGATACTTTGGCGCACCGCAAGCCGGTGGCATGTCCACGGCAGGCGCGCTGTCGGCCCTGATGGCGTTTCAGCCCGCCATGAACCGCGTTGGCAGTTACGACCAGGCGCTAGCCTTCCTGGGCAACCCGATGAACGCCGGTCTGGTGCAGGGCATGGGGGCCTTCGCCGCCACGGTGCCCGCGTACAAGCCGGAGAACGCCAGCTTGATGAGCAACCGCTTTGGCCTGGACCTCAACGCCAAGGCCACCCAGGACGTGAGCGTGACCGCGCACCTGCAGATGTACAAGGTGTTTGGCGCGCAAAACGAAGATGCTGTGACCAACGGCGCATCGGCCCCGTTCTTTGCCGACCGGGTTGGCGTGTTTGACGGAACGCTCAGCCGCGTGCCCTCCACCAGCTACCTCAATGTGGACCGCGTTTACGCCACCTGGAGCAATATTGCCGATCAGGAGATGTGGTTCTCGGTGGGTCGGCGTCCTTCGACCGGCGGCGCACCCAGCAACCTGAAAAACAACAACCCGCGTCCGGGCAACGGCGGCACGCCTTCGCTGCTGGTGGACTACGCCTTTGACGGCATGACCTTGGGCTACGCCCCCGAGATCGACGCCCTGCCCGGTGCCTACGCCAAGCTCTGCTATGGCCGTGGTTTTGACAGCGGCTACACCAACCCCACCAACTCGCTGTCGGACACCGACATGATCGGCATCGCCATCATCCCGATCGACACCGACCCGTTGCGCGTGTGGCTGCAGTGGAACCGCGGCATGAACATCTTTGATGCCCCGAGCATGAGCAACACCTACTTTGGCAACACCGCTGCCAAGACCAATCTGGGTGATATCGACTGGGTTGGCGCAGGCTTCATGAGCACGTTCAAGAACATCGGTGCGGGCAACCTGCACGTGTTTGGCGACGTGGGCATGAGCGTGACCCACCCCAACGGCAACGTGTCGGCGCAGTTCGGCTTCCAGGGTCTGATGACCGGCGGCTTCTTCAGCCCCGAAGCACCCACCAGCAAGACCGGAACCGCCGTCGCCCTGGGCATGCGCTACGACCTGCCCTCCAAGACCATGCTGGGCCTGGAATACAACCACGGCTCCAAGGACTGGATCACCTTTGCCCCGGCCGCCGACGATATGTGGACCTCCAAAGTGGGCGCACGCGGCGATGTGGTCGAAGCCTACCTGATCCAGGAACTCGACCGCGCACCGATCTCGTCGTTCTTCAGCAAGGCCTTCTTCCGCCTGGGCGTGCAGCGCTATGACCTGAAGTACACCGGCTCCAACAACTGGGTTGGCGCACCGGTCGAACTCTCTAGCGTCAACGGCCAGATGATGACCATGACACCGCTGGAAAGCGCCACCAACGTGTATGCCACGTTTGAAGTCAAGTTCTAAACCGATCCATTTGTTTGTTCAAGGAGCACACCATGAAAGTCAAACTCTCGTCCCTCATCCTCGCCGCCGTGCTGGGCCTCTCGGGCGCCACCTTCAGTGCCAACGCACTTGCTGACGAAGGCAAGATGGTCGGCCCGGTGACCAAGATCACGATGGCGGCAGACGGCAAGTCGGCCACCGCCATCCTCAAGGACGCCAAGAGCGGCGAAGCCGCCACGCTGACCATCACCGACACGCTGACGCTGGACAAGTTCAAGGACAAGCGCATCGTCGAAGGCGATGAAATCCGCGCGCGCTGGGAAAAGGACGGCAAGAACACCAGCAAGTCATTCAAGAAGACCGCTGGCTGCTAAGGCGTTTGCCCTATACCCCGCGGAATCTGCTTTGCCGCCTGCGGGTTTTTGCTGTGAAACCGTAAAGCATTCGACAATCGAGTACCGCGCAGCGCATGCGCACAAGGAAATTGAATGAAGGCATTTCAGGACTACTACCCGGAGAACGTGGCGCACTGCTATGGCTGCGGTTCGCTCAATCCGCACGGCCACCAGATCAAGACGCACTGGGACGGCGACGAGACCGTGACGTTTTATACGCCCGAGCCGTTCCACACGGCGATTCCGGGCTATGTCTATGGCGGCTTGATTGCCTCGCTGATTGACTGCCACGGCACTGGCACCGCCGCAGCTGCGGCCTACCGGGCGGCCGGGCGCGAGATGGACAGCCTCCCGCCGTTTCGCTTTGTCACCGGCTCGCTGCACGTGGACTACCTCAAACCGACGCCGCTCAACGGCGCGCTGGAGATCCGTGGCCGGGTCAAGGAGATCAAGGGGCGCAAGGTGGTGGTGGAATCCACCGTGTATGCCGGTGGCGTGGCCACGGCGCGCGGCGAAGTGGTGGCGGTGCAGATGCCCGAGAACTTTGGCGCAGCCCCGGCCTGAGGGCTACAGGATAAAGCGCGACAGGTCTTCGTCCTTGCTCAGCTCGGCCAGGCGCGTGTCCACGTAGGCGGCGTCGATGCACACGGCCTGCCCATCCAGGGCGGCCGCGTCAAAACTCACGTCGTCGAGCAACCGCTCCATCACCGTAGCCAGGCGGCGTGCGCCGATGTTTTCGGTGCGCTCGTTGACGTCGTAGGCAATGCTGGCCAGGCGGGTGATGCCCTCGGCGGTGAACTCCAGCGTCACGTTCTCGGTGGCCAGCAGCGCCTGGTATTGCTTGACCAGCGAGGCATGGGTCTGCGTCAGGATGGCTTCAAAGTCCTGTACCGAGAGCGACTGCAACTCCACCCGGATCGGAAAGCGACCCTGCAGTTCGGGAATCAGGTCGCTGGGCTTGCTCAGGTGAAAGGCACCTGAGGCAACAAACAGGATGTGGTCGGTCTTGACCGTGCCGTACTTGGTGGACACGCTGGTGCCTTCGACCAGCGGCAGCAGGTCACGCTGCACGCCCTGGCGCGAGACTTCGGCACCGCTGCCTTCGCTGCGCGAAGTCACCTTGTCGATTTCGTCGATGAAGACAATGCCGTTTTGCTCCAGCATGTGCAGCGCCTGGGTCTTGATGTCGTCTTCGTTGATCAGCTTGGCAGCCTCTTCGTCCACCAGTAGCTTTTGCGCCTCGCTGATGCGCAACTTGCGCGTCTGGCGTTTGCCCGCGCCCATTTGGCCGAACATGCCGCGCAACTGCTCGGTCATCTCTTCCATGCCGGGCGGGCCCATGACTTCGAGTTGCGGCACGCCAGCGGCCAGGTCGATTTCGATTTCGCGCTCGGCAAGCGCCCCCTCGCGCAACTTCTTGCGAAAGGTCTGGCGCGCCGTGCTCTCGGGCGTATCGGCATGGGGCACCACGCCAAACTCCGAGCGCGGTGCGGGAATGAGGATGTCGAGGATGCGTTCTTCGGCTGCGTCTTCAGCGCGGAAGCGCACCTTGCGCTTTTCGGCCTCGCGCGTTTGCTTGACGGCAATATCGGCCAGGTCGCGGATGATCGAGTCCACGTCCTTGCCAACGTAGCCCACCTCGGTGAACTTGGTCGCCTCGACCTTGATGAAGGGCGCATCGGCCAGCCGCGCCAGGCGGCGCGCAATCTCGGTTTTGCCCACGCCCGTGGGGCCGATCATCAGGATGTTCTTGGGCGTGATCTCGGCGCGCAGCACCGGCTCGACCTGTTGCCTGCGCCAGCGGTTGCGCAGGGCAATGGCCACGGCGCGCTTGGCCTGGGCCTGGCCCACGATGTGTTTATCCAGTTCGGCAACGATTTCTTGCGGTGTCACAGTGTTTCGATGGTGTGATGCATGTTGGTGTAAATGCACAACTCGCTGGCAATCTCGAGCGAGCGTTTGACGATGTCGGTGGCCGACAAGTCGGTGTGGTTGAGCAGTGCCACGGCGGCTGCCTGCGCATACGCGCCGCCCGAGCCAATCGTCACGATGCCGTTTTCGGGTTCGAGCACATCGCCATTGCCGGTGATGATGAGCGAGGCCTCCTGGTCAGCCACGGCCAGCATGGCTTCGAGCCGGCGCAGCACGCGGTCGGTGCGCCAGTCCTTGGTCAGTTCGATGGCGGCGCGCACCAGATGGCCCTGGTGCTTTTCCAGCTTGGCTTCAAAGCGCTCAAACAGCGTAAACGCGTCGGCCGTGGCACCGGCAAAACCGGCCAGCACCTTGCCGTGGTGGAGTTTGCGCACCTTGCGCGCCGTCCCCTTGACCACGATGTTGCCCAGTGTGACCTGGCCGTCGCCACCGATGGCAACGTCGTAACCCTGCGCCGTCTTGCGGCGCACGCTGATGATGGTGGTTCCGTGAAAGGGTTCCATGGTGGTTCAGAGGTGGCGTGGCACTACCTGGGCGTGCTCATTGATGCCAATGACGTTGAAGAATGCAGCCACCAGACGATGCACGCCGCGAAACTGCACCAGGCAGCCCTCCGACTGGCGCGTGGCAGCCCAGTTGAGAATGCTGCCCGCCGCAGAAAAATCGATGCGCACCAGTTGGCTGCAGTTGACGACGATGCGCTCGCCACCCTGCACGGCGCGCTCCAGTCCGGCCAGTGCCTGGGTTGCGTCGCCCAGAATCTGCCCGTCCAGTTCCAGCTGAAGCACGCTGGCACCGCCCAGACCCATGGGCTCGGTTGCGGCGGGGACTGAAGAAGGCCCAGAAGGCACGCTGTCAACGGCATCGGCACGTTCTTCGGGCAAGTCGATGCTCTCATAGATGCAGCGCGCATCCTCCCAGGCGGGGGGTGCTACTTCAAAGGTCACGCAGTAGTCGAGTGCGGCCAGTTCAAATTCGTCTTGCAGCCGCATGGCGCGCAAGGCATCCAGGCGCGCGCTCCACCAAGCGGTGGCAACGCTGCGGTCGCCCGAGGGCGCCATCGCCTGCAGGGCCTGCACCAGGCGCTCTGCGCCGCTGAAACTCAAGACCACCTGCTCGGCGCACAGGCTCGCAAACAGTCCGCCCAGCAGCGCCATGGCCTGCGGCTCGATCGCGCTCAGGCTGCTCCAGTCGATATGCCAGGGCGCGCTGTGGTTAGACATGGCATCGCGCAGGCGCTCCATGTCCTGGGCCGTGAGTTCCACCGGACTGTCCCAAATGGCACCGGTGGCGCGGCGGGCTGATGCAGCAGGCTTGGCCGCTGCCGGCGCGGCGCTGGGCGCACCCGCACCAATGGCCACCCAGCGGGGTTTGACCTGGCCGAAATAAACCTGGAACTCCGCAAGCACTTGCGCAAACTTGTCGCTCTGGTGGGTGGCGCAATGCAAATCCAGCAGGGCGCAGGCCCAGGACTGGGCTGCCTCGGGCGTGGTCGCTTCGGCGCGCAAGGCTTCGAGCAAGCCGGACTCGGCACCGGCGTCGTCGCCATTGGCAAAGCGGATGGCGGCTTCTTCGAGCTCGGGGTCGGTGGCAATTTCGTCCACTTCCATCGCAAACAGGCGCGAAGTCGAAAAGGCCACCCCCGAATCCTCATAGACCTGGTTGAGTACCCCGCCGGTGGTCACGGGCATGGGATCGGTCTTGCGATCAGCGTCATGCACTTCTGCAATGGCCGTGGGTTCAAAGCCGGTGTCGGGCGCCATGGTCTGCGCGTCGCTGGGCGGGGACGAGGCGTGCGCCGATTCGGCATCACCCTGCACCGACGGGCGCTTGGTAACCTCGTAACTGCTGGCCTGCACGCTGGCGCCGGCTTCTTGCTTGCCCTTCCACCACTGCTTGGACATCTGGGCTTCGATCTCGTCGATCTTCTTGAGCGTGACTGCGCGGCCATCAATATCGGACGCTAGGCTGGACTGGAACACCGAGGGCCGCACCTGGGCGCCCATAGCGGCGGCGTCGCGGTTGCGCATCTTGCGCAACTGGTCGAACTCGCGCTTGCGCACAAAGTCGTTCTGGCGCTTGCGCTCGATCATGGCCTTGAGCGCCTGCTTGTCGTAGCCGGGCTCGGGCTCGGGCTCGATATGGTCCAGCTCCGACCAGTCCTTGGTCGGGTTGCGCACGAACATCGCCACCTTGGACAGCAGATTGGGGCGATCGTCTTTGGTGGCCATGAATGCAGTCTACAAGACCTGGGCTATTTCCTTAGGGCGCGGCGTCAGTCACCAAACATCTTCTGCTTGAGTTCGCGGCGTTGTTGTGCTTCCAGCGACAGGCTGGCCGTGGGACGCGCCAGCAGGCGGCCCACGCCGATGGGTTCGCCGGTCTCGTCGCAGTAGCCGTAGTCGCCCGCGTCAATGCGGGCAATCGATTGCTCGATCTTCTTGAGCAGCTTGCGCTCGCGGTCGCGCGTGCGCAACTCCAGCGCGTGCTCTTCCTCAATCGTGGCGCGGTCGGCCGGGTCGGGGGTAACGGAGGTGTCTTCGCGCAAATGCTCGGTGGTCTCGCCCGCGTTGCTCAGGATGTCGCGCTTGAGCTTCTCGAGCTTCAAGCGAAACGCTGCCATCTGCACCTCGTTCATGTATTCCGAATCGGGCATGGCGATCAGTTCGGCGTCAGTCAGATCGGCAACCGGCTTGGTCTTCCAGTTGTTGGCAAGCTTGGGGTCCTTCTTAACCGAGGCGGGCAACACGGGGACGATCACAGGTGTGGGCATGCTTTGGGAATAGCTGGCTTTGGCCGCCGTGGAGGCCACGCTCTGGGCCATCGACGGCACGGTCAATTGTGCCAAGCGGGACGAGGGGCGTCCAGCCTTGGCGGGAACGGTCGGCGCTACCGGCGCTGCGGGCGTGGGGGACGCCTTGGCGACGGACGGGGGAGATACTGGCATGGAGGGCGTTTCTTTCACTGCGGTCTTGGCCGCGATGGCTGGCTTGGCGCTGCTTTTTGCAACCACCGGTACGGCCGGTTTGGAAGCTTTGGCGACTGGCTTGGCAGCTACCTTGGCAATGGGCTTGACGGCCGGTCGAACGGCCGCCTTGATGGGCTTCTTGACCACCGGCTTGGCGGCCACCTTGGCGGCGGGTTTTGCCACCGGTTTGGCCTTGGCTACGGGTTTGGCCTTGGCTACGGGTTTGGCACTGGCAGACGGCTTCTTGGCAGGAGCAGCCTTGGGTGCGACCTTGGGCTTGGCTTTGGCCAGCGGTTTGGGCTGTGCCTTGGGGCTGGCCTTGGGCTTGGCCACAACCTGGCTCTTGGCGGTTTTGGCCTTATTGTCTTTCCCGGAATTTGCTTTCACTTGGTGTCTCCTGGCAGATCGGTCCGTGCGTGATAGGTAGCTTCCACGGCGCGCGAGTGTACAGGCAACGCCCGGCGAAAACCGATCAGTTGCAAATTGGAGACAGTCATTTCATATCCCGAACCCAAAATAGCGCCCTTCAGGCCGCAACCAGCGACTGTTCCATGCCTTGGAGCAAGATGTCCTTGGGCAGGTCAATCCCGATAAACACCATCTTGCTGTTGCGCACCTCGCCCTCAGCCCAAGGCGGCCCCAGGTCGCTGCCCATCAACTGGTGCACGCCCTGGAAGATGACCTTGCGCTCGGTGCCTTTCATGTACAGCACGCCCTTGTAGCGCAGCATGCGCGGCCCGTAAATGTTGACCACCGCGCCCAAAAAGTCTTCGAGCTTGGCGGCGTCAAACGGCCGCTCGGAGCGGAACACAAAACTTTTCACATCGTCATCGTGGTGGTGATGGCGGTGCGAAGGATGGTTGCACGCCTCGCCCGGCGCGTGGTCGTGGCCCGCATGGTCATGGTCATGCCCGTGGCTGTGATCATGGTCGTGGTCGTGCTCATCTTCCTTGAGGAAGTCGGGATCGATGTCGAGCTTGGCGTTGAGGTTGAAGCCGCGCAGGTCAAACACCTCGGACAGCGGCACCTCGCCAAAATGCACGGCCTTTTGCGGCGCGCGCGGGTTCATGTGCTTCAAGCGGTGCATCAGGTCGTGCAGCGCCTCGGGCGACACCAGATCGGCCTTGCTGATAAACAACTGGTCGGCAAACCCCACCTGGCGGCGCGCTTCCTGGCGGTCGTCAAGCTGCTGCTGCGCGTGCTTGGCATCCACCAGCGTCAGGATCGAGTCGAGCAAATAGCTCTCGGCAATTTCGTCGTCCATGAAAAACGTCTGCGCCACCGGCCCGGGGTCGGCCAGGCCGGTGGTTTCGATCACCACGCGGTCAAAGTCAAGCAGGCCCTTGCGCTTTTTGGCGGCCAGCAGTTGCAGTGTGGCGCGCAGGTCTTCGCGGATGGTGCAGCAGATACAGCCGTTGCTCATCTGGATGATCTGCTCGTTGGTGTCGCTCACCAGGATGTCGCTGTCGATGTTTTCTTCGCCAAATTCGTTTTCGATGACGGCAATTTTCTGGCCGTGCGCTTCGGCCAGCACGCGCTTGAGCAGCGTCGTCTTGCCCGAGCCCAGAAAGCCGGTCAGGATGGTGGCAGGAATCAAACTCATGGGGAAATCCAAAAAGGAGCAGGTGGGGAGTGTAGCGGCCAAATCAATACCGCTGCATGCGCTGTGTCAGGGTGTGCCGTCACCTGCGCATCACCACCAGGCCCTTGAGGTATTCACCTTCCGGAAAGGCAATCGTCATGGGGTGGTCGCTGGCGCCACCCATGCGCTCGGTGATGAAGCCATCCACCCCGGCGTCGCTGCCCGCACCGGCCACGATCTTGTGGAACAGATCGGCGCTGATGCCGCCCGAGCAGGAGTAGGTAAACAGCACGCCGCCGGGCTCGAGCAGCTTGAAGGCCAGGCGGTTGATGTCCTTGTAGGCACGCGCGGCGCGCTCGGCATGGGCCACCGTGGGCGCGAATTTGGGCGGGTCGAGCACGATGGCGTCAAAGCTGCGGCCCTGCTCCAGAAACTGGCGTAGCGAAGCGTTCACATCGGCGTCGATAAAGTCGGCGCGCTCCGGCGCAAAGCCGTTACGCGCCACGTTGGCGGCAGCCTTCTCCAGCGCCGGGGCCGAGGAGTCGATCGAGGTGACGTGCGCCGCCCCGCCGCACAGGGCGGCCACGGTGAAGCCGCCGGTGTAGCAATAACAGTTGAGCACGCGCGCGAACTGCAGCCGCTTGCAATAGTCGGAAAACTTCTTGCGGCTGTCGCGCTGGTCCAGGTAGAAGCCGGTCTTGTGGCCTTGGGCAATATCCAGCGCCAGGGTCCACTGGTGTTCGCGCAGCACCAGTTCGGTGGCACCGCTGCCACGCAGCCAGCCGGTGTGCTCGGGCAGGCCTTCGAGCGCGCGGCTGCTGGCGTCAGAGCGCTCGTACAGTTTCTCCAAACCTGTCACACGCAGCAGCGCGTCGGAGAGCACCGCCTTCCAGCGTTCGGCACCGCTGCTGAGAAACTGCGCCACCAGCGTGTCGCCGTAGCGGTCCACGATCAGCCCGGGCAGACCATCGGACTCGCCATGCACCAGGCGCATGCTGTCGCTCTGGATATCAAAGCGCGCGCGCGCCGCCACGGCCCGCTCCACGGCGGCGGCAAAGAACGCGGGGTCGATGCGCTGCTTCTCGTCAAAGCTCCAGGCGCGTGCGCGGATTTTGGACGTGGGGCTGAACGCCGCCCAGGCCAGAAACTCCCCCGCACTCGACTCCACACGCACAGTCTCACCACTATCGGCCGCGCCCTTGGCAATGGCCGACTCAAAAATCCAGGGATGGCGGCGCAACAACGAGCGCTCTTTGCCCTCACGCAATCGAATAGTTTTCATAGACGAATTGTGCGCTCAATGTGGGCATAGAGCGCCGCCGGGCTGCGCTCTTTCGCAATCGCAAGGCCACCCCACTTCGTCGCCACGCGGCCGCCTACTTCGTCCTCGCGAGGCCTCCCCACTTCGTCATCGCGAGCGGAGCGCGGCGATCCATGCCCTCCACTTCGTCACTGCGAGCGAAGCGCGGCAGTCCATGCCGCCAGAAGTCATGGATTGCCGCGTCGCTTCGCTCCTCGCAATGACGGCCGCTCGTCATCGCAAGGCCACTACCTCGCCTCGTCAGCGCGAGGCCGTCAGGCCGTGGCGATCCATGGCTTCAGCCTGTCTTGCCCTTCAGGCGTGCGCGCGGGTGGGCGGCGTCGTAGGCTTTGGCTAGGTGTTGGAAATCGAGGCGGGTATAGACCTGGGTGGTGGTGATATTGGCGTGGCCGAGCAACTCCTGCACGGCGCGCAAGTCGCCGCTGGACTGCAGCACATGGCTGGCAAACGAGTGGCGCAGCATGTGCGGGTGCACCGGGACCGCCAACCCCGCTTGCTGGCTGCGCCGACGCAGACGTTGCCAAACCGATTGGGGTGTGAGGCGCGTGCCGTTGCGCCCGATAAATAGCGCCACCGGCATCGCACCCTGTTGCGGCCCAGCGCTGGCAGCGCGCAGCGCCAACCACTGCTGCAACGCCTGCAAGGCCACGCTGCCCACAGGTACAACCCGGCGCTTGGAACCCTTGCCCAGCACGTGCGCCTGCGCTGCCTGCAAGTCCACCCAGCCCTTGGCCTGGGCGCTGGCATCCAGGTCCAGGCCAACGAGTTCGCCCACGCGCAAACCGCTACCGTAGAGCAACTCCACCATGGCGCTGTCGCGCGCTTCCAGCCAGGCGTTGTCGCTGCTGTGAAAGTCGGCAAAGCGCACGGCGTCATCCACGCCCAGCGCCTTGGGCAAGGGCTTGGCGGCCTTGGGCGCGCGCACGTCCTGCACCGGGTTGCTGGCGATCTGGCCCTGGCGTCCAAGCCAGGCGTAAAAGCCGCGCCAACCCGACAGAATTAGCGCAATGCCACGGCCACTGCGCCCGCCGCTGTGCATCTGTGCCACCCAGCGCCGGATGTGGTGGTTGGCGACCTTGCACAAGTCCACCTGCGCGGCGCTGGCGTGCTGTGCCAGTTTGCCCAAATCGAGCGCATAGAGTTCCAGCGTGCGCGTGGCCAACCGCTTTTCAACCCGAACGTATTCGAGATAGCGCTCGACAAGGGCTTGGTCGGCAGCGCTGGTCATCGCAAGGAACCGCCCGGAGCGTTAGCGCAGGCGGTTGAGCGCGGCGCTGGCGAGTTCGCCAATGCGCGCCAGAAACTCAGTGCCCATACCGCTGTTGAAACGGTGCGCGTCGCTGGAGGCCAGCACCAGCATGCCAAATGCGGGCGAGAGCGCACCCGCAGCCACGTTGCGCAAGGGGATCAGCGCCAGCGAAACCGCCGCGCCCGGCTCTTCCAGCCAGAGCGCCGCCTCAAAGCCGGTATTGAGCCCGCAAAACGGCTCCATCAGCGACGAGGCGAACACCTTGGCGTCGTCGCTCACGCCCTGGGCAAAGGGCTGATCGGCGTATTGCGGTGCCACCGCCCAGATGCGCAAGCCCACCTGGGGCACGGCAAACTGCTGCTTGATCTCCTGCACCATTTGCAGCGGCAAGGCGTTGAGGTCGCTGGTCATGAACAGGCTGCGCGCCCAGCGCAGCATCTTGTCCGACAGCATCAGGTTGTCGTTGCCGTTGCGGATCATCTCCATGATGCGCTGCTCAAGCGCACGGATTTTTTCGCGCAGCATTTCGGCCTGGCGCTCCTGCAGGCTGACCGTGCGGTTGCTGTGCGGGCTGGTGAGTTGCACCGCCGCCAGCAGTTCGGCATGGCGCAGGAAAAAATCCGGCGTGTTGCTCAGGTAGTGGGCAATGTCGTCTTCGGTGATGGGGTTGTTCATCGCTTGGTTCTCAAAATAATTCATAGGTCGTCGGGAAGTTCAATTTCGCCTTGGAACACGGTCGTGGCCGGTCCGGTCATCATCACTGGCGCGCCCTCGCCCGCCCACGCAACGGTGAGCACGCCGCCTTGGGTGTGCACGTCAACACGCGCATCGAGCAAGCCCCAGCGGATGCCCGCCACCACCGCGGCGCAGGAGCCGGTGCCGCAGGCCAGCGTCTCGCCCACGCCGCGCTCGTACACGCGCAAGCGGATCTGGCTGCGCGAGACCACCTGCATGAAGCCTACGTTGACCCCCTGGGCAAAACGCGCGCTGGCCTGCACCCGTGGCCCGAGTTCGCGCACCGGCGCGGCCTGGGCATCGGCCACCAGCAGCACTGCATGGGGGTTGCCCATGGACAGCGGCCCGATCAACAGCTTGGTAGGGGGTACGCCCAGTTCCAGCGGCCATTGGCCCCAGTTGCCCAGCGGCTGCCACGCCAGGGCGCTGGCGTCAAACGCAATGTCTTCCAACGCAAACACCGGGGGGCCCATGTTGACCGTCACGCGGCCATCGGGCGTGAGCTGCGGCTCGATCACGCCCTTTTTGGTCTGCACCCGCAGCGTGTCCTTGGTGGACAGCCCTGCCTCGCGCACGAAGCGCGCAAAGCAGCGCGCGCCGTTGCCGCACTGCTCCACCTCGGCACCGTCGGCGTTGTGGATCAGGTATTCAAAATCGATGCCCGCGCCGGGCGATGGGCGCACGGTGAGAATCTGGTCGGCACCTACCCCAAAATGCCGGTCGCCCAGAAAGCGGTAGTGGGCGGCGCTCAAGCCCCAGCGCTGCCGGGTTTCATCGAGCACCACAAAGTCGTTGCCCGCACCTTGCATTTTTGTGAACGGAATTCGCATGGGCGTGATTATCCGCGCACCTCACCATGTAGTGCGCAGCTTGATCGCGACTTGCTGGTAAACGTTGTCGTACAGCGCCTGGGTCGAGACGCTGCGCGCCGCGCTGTATTCGAGCCGCAGAGCCTGCCGGGGCGTGAGTTCATGCTCCAGCGCCAGGTCCAGGCTGATGGCGCGATCCACGCGCGCCGCGTCCTGGGCAAAGGCTGAGGCGTCAAATTCCACCGTCTGCAGCGACGTGCCCGCCGACCAGTCCCAATGGCCCCAGCGCCACTGCAGCGTGGCCGAGAGCATGGCGCTGCGGTAGGACAGTTCGTCAAAGCCCCGGTCATTGCGCTGGCGCGCCAGGTAGGCGGTGAAGTCCAGCGCCTCCAGGCCCGCGCCGGGTTGCACCAGGCGGCGCTGCAGCATCACCGAAGCGGTGCTGCCGTCCAGATCGGCATAGGCCTCAGGATGGCGGTTGACGCTGAACTCGACCATCGTGGCCCACAGGCTGCCGTCAGCCTCTACCACGGTCCAATCGAGTTGGGTGCCGCGCACGTCGCGCAGGGTGCTTCCTGCCACATCGATGCGTTGCAGCGCCAGCCCCCAGCCCAGACTGCCCATGGGCGTGGCCAGATGGAGCGAGGGTTGGAGCGAAGCGCTGGCGAAATCGAACTCCGAGGTGGCGGGGGTGCGCTTCTGGCTGGCGTCCCCAGCGAACGTCATGCTCAGCGCGTCGCCGAGTTGCCAGTTGGCAAAGCCCTGCACGCCCAGGCGCAGGTGCGAACTGGCGAGTTGCCGTTGCCCGTCGATGCTGATGAGTTCGCCCTGCGGCGAGAGCCTGACCAGAGCCGAGGTCTGGTGCTCGGCACCAAACCCGATTTCGGTGCTGAGTTGTGCCGGTGCAGTGTCCTGCGCATAAGCGCCAGAGCAGAGCAGCAGGCACAGGGCAAGCCCTGAGGAACGCGCTGCCCACCTGAGCGAGCGCGTCCCCGGTGCCCTCCCGTATTGGGCTTGTCGAAAGGTCAGACGCCTACCTTGCGGCACACCTGGGTGTACACGTTGGAGCCGGTGGCCGGGTTGGAAGACACCAGCACCCAATAGCACTTGACTGCGTGGCCCTTGCTCTGCGTGTTGCCGGCAAGGGCTTGCAACGGTGCCAGCAGTGCGGTGGCGCTCAGGGCGACCAGGGCAGCGCCTGCCAGAAACTTGGATGTAGAGGTTTGCATCATGCGATTTTTCCTTTGGGTTGAGATGAAAAGCCGAGTCGCCGCAGGTATCCCCTGCGCCACGGCGTACACCTATTTGCACGGACCATGCCAGACGTGCAACTCAATAAAAACAAGCACTTAAGAGCGCGTGGCGGCGCTCGCCCGTGAGATTGGGTTATTTGCCCCACCACGGCGGGGGCTTTCCCCCAGAACCCCACTCAGCGTGGCCACGCCCATTTGGTTGCAAAATGGCCGCCATGATCCGCGCCACGCAATTTCTCCACCCCGACACACCCGCCCTGCCCGAGCCCGCGCCCTGGGACAGCCTGCAACCTGTCGCCCTGCTGTGCAACGTGCTGCGCCTGACCGCGCCCAACCCGAGCGTCATGACCGGCCCCGGAACCAATAGCTACCTGGTGGGCGACGCCGCGTGCGGCTTTACCGTGATCGACCCCGGCCCGGCCGACGCCGACCATGTGCAGCGCCTGTGGCAGGCTGCCGCGCACCCCGACGGGCGTGGCGGCAACATCCGCCAGATCGTGTGCACCCACTCGCACCCCGACCATGCGCCCGGTGCGGCACCGCTGCAGGCCCTGTGCGCCCAGCGCCCGCCGATTCTGGGCCTGCCCTCGGCGGCCACGGCGCGCGCCGCGAGTGCGTTCCTTCCTGAGCGAACGCTGGCCCACGGCGAGCAACTGGTACACGCGCCCAGCGCGCAGGCAGACTCTGCCGACGCGCGCCATACGCTGCAGGTGATCCACACCCCGGGTCACGCGGCCAACCACCTGTGCCTGCTGCTGCTCGAAGACGGACTGCTGTTCTCGGGCGACCACGTCCTCAATGGCAGCACCACCGTGATCGACCCGCCAGACGGCAATATGGCCGACTACCTGGATTCGCTCGACCTCCTGCACCAGAAGTGCACGCAGCACGACGTGAGTGCCATCCTGCCCGCGCACGGCCACGTGCTGGCGCACGCGCTGCAGGCGATTGCGCACCTCAAGGCACACCGCCTCACGCGCGAGGCCAAGATCATCGCCGTGATGCAAGCCCACCCGCACGGCACGCTCGACGACTGGCTGCCGCATGCTTACGACGACGTGGATGCGCGCATCTGGCCGGTGGCGCGGCGCTCGCTGCTGGCGCATGTGGAGCGCATCAACGCCCTGCAACTCTCCGGGAAGCCGTCTTGACACGCCCGGCAACACCGAGCGCTGTTGCACCCGCGCCGCAGGCCAGCGAGCCCGGCGAACGCCTGGCCAAGCGCGTGGCGGCCCTGCTGGCGTGCTCGCGGCGCGAGGCCGAGCAGTACATCGAAGGCGGCTGGGTGCAAGTCGATGGTGTGGTGGTGGAAGAGCCGCAGTTCCGCGTGGAGCGCCAGACCATCGCCATCGATCCCGACGCCAGCTTGCTGGCGCTCGCGCCCGTGACCCTGCTGTTGAACAAGCCCGCTGGTGTGCCCTGGGACCAGGCCGTTGCCCTGCTCAACGCAGCGTCGCACTGGGCGCAGGATGGCAGCGCCACGCACGTACTCAAACACCACTTTCGCAAGCTCGAATGCGCCGTGCCACTGGAGACCGGTGCCACCGGCCTGATGGCCTTTACGCAAGACTGGCGCACCCAGCGCAAACTGGTCGAGGACCTGGGTGCCATGGAGCACGAACTGATTGCCGAGGTGGCAGGTGCCGTCACGCCCGAAGCGCTCGCGTTGATTGAGCGCCTGCTGCGCGACGAACACCTGGCGCTACCCCTGGCCAAGGTGAGCGTCAACAGCGCCACGCCCGAGCGCAGCCGACTACGCTTTGCCGTCAAAGGCGCGCATCCCGGCTTGGTGGCCCACTTGTGCGAGCAAGCCCGCCTACCCCTGACCGCCCTGCGCCGCATCCGCCTGGGCCGCGTGGCGCTCTCCGACCTGCCGCTGGGGCAGTGGCGCTATAGCGGCATAGGCGAACGGTTTTAGTGGCCATCCCTTCAACTGGAGTGCACATGAACAGAATCACGCTGGAATCCGGCAAGCGCGGCGGACGCCCGTGCATACGGGGTCTGCGCATTTGCGTTTATGACGTTCTCTCTATGCTGTCCAAAGGGATGACGCACGAGGAAATTCTGGATGACTATCCGGAACTGGAGCCGCAAGACATTTAGGCGGCGTTGACCTACGCCGCAGATCGTGAACACAAGGTGCAGTCGATCGTTGCAGGCCCCTGTATTGGTTGACCGAAGCTCAAAATGGACCATGAGCCGTGGCTTCGTCACTGCGAGCGCAGCGCGGCAGTCCATGCAGTCCGAAAGGCATGGATTGCTTCACTTCGTTCGCAATGACGGGGGCGGTTTGTCCAAAGGTGACTCTCCCGCCGGATGTGCGCCTGCCTCTGCGACTGGTGCTGCTTTAACCGGGCAGCGATTGAGGATGCAACGAACCTCGGCGTTACCGATCCCAGAAGCGCCGCACAAACGCTTCTGGCAGCGCCCGAGTTGGCCTCAACTCGAAATGTAGTGCTCGAGGTGGCTGATGGTCATCTCGTGGTCGGAGATGATGTCGTTCATGATGTCGCGGATCGAGATCATGCCTACTACCTTGCCGTCATCGACTACCGGCAAGTGGCGGATTTTCTTTTGTGCCATCAGCGCCATGCAGTCGCGGGAATCAACCTGTGAGCCCACGGTGATGACGCCTGCGGTCATGATGTCGGCGACCTTGGTGTCCTTGGACGACTTGCCCGCCAGGGCGATCTTGCGCGTGTAATCGCGTTCCGAGAAAACGCCCACCAACTTGCCCTGGTCGAGCACCATCATGGCACCCACGTCGTGGTCGGCGAGCTGCTGCAGGGCAGAAAAAACGCTGTCCTGCGGGTTCAGGCTAAAGGTCGCTCCGTCACGGGTTTTGAGCAGTTCGAGAATGGGTCGCATGGTGCCTCCTTGGGTGCGGTTCAATACCCCAACCATACATCAAAAAATTGTGAAGCCCACCGATAAGCCGGATTCTGTGCATGAGGGTTTCCCCGCATGTGACCACCATTACTCTGGGCCGCTGGTCACCCAGACGGCTCGATGCTACCTACCCGCCAACTCCGGGGGCCCCGTCAACGTTGGCCTACTTGGTATTGCTGCGCGTAGAGATTGCCCGTTTCACCCAGCGCATGCAGAGCCTGTAACGGGTGCCCTGCGCCCCCGGTTGCCCGGTGATACGCACAGCCCCCGAAACAGGGTACCTACGCTGACTCGTCTCTGTTGCTCTGATCCTCACCTTAGGGTCTTGCGACTTGTCGGTGGACAGCCGTTAGCTGCTACGCTGCCCTGTGCAGTCCGGACGTTCCTCCAGTGCGCCGTTTCCGGCCTTGCACCAGCGGTGGTCTGGTGGGCTTCACGGCAGCATTATCGCCGCTGTGCATATGGATATACCAAAACCTGTAGAACATCTGCTTCACAATCTGCCTCACCCATTTCCACCACTGCTCACAACCCAACGGAGATTTCCATGAAGGCTGACAACGTCCTGCAAACCATTGGCAACACACCGCACATCCGCATCAACAAGCTGTTTGGCGCAACCCACCAGGTCTACGTGAAGTCCGAGCGCAGCAACCCGGGCGGCTCGATCAAGGACCGCATTGCGCTGTCCATGGTCGAAGACGCCGAGCGCAGCGGCGCACTGCAGCCCGGCGCCACCATCATCGAGCCGACCTCGGGCAACACCGGCGTCGGTCTGGCCATGGTGGCCGCGGTCAAGGGCTACAAACTGATCCTGGTGATGCCCGACAGCATGTCGATCGAGCGCCGGCGCCTGATGCTGGCCTACGGTGCCAGTTTTGACCTCACGCCGCGCGAAAAGGGCATGAAGGGCGCGATTGCACGTGCGCAGGAACTCGTCGCCGCCACCCCCGGTGCGTGGATTCCGCAGCAGTTTGAAAACCCCGCCAACATCGACGTCCATGTACGCACCACGGCGCAGGAAATCCTGGCTGACTTTCCCAAGGGTGTGGACGTACTCATCACCGGCGTTGGCACCGGCGGGCATTTGAGCGGCGTGGCCCAGGTGCTCAAGGCGCGCTGGCCGCAGCTCAAGGTGTTTGCGGTGGAGCCGGTGGCCTCGCCCGTGATCAGCGGCGGCGCGCCCTCGCCGCACCCGATCCAGGGCATTGGCGCGGGCTTCATCCCCAAGAACCTCAAGACCGAATTGCTCGACGGCGTGATCCAGGTGGACGCCGAACCGGCGCGCGAATACGCACGCCGCAGCGCCCGCGAAGAGGGCCTGCTGGTGGGCATCTCCAGCGGCGCCACCCTGGCCGCCATCGCCCAGAAGCTGCCCGAGATCCCCGCGGGTGCGACGGTGCTGGGCTTCAACTACGACACCGGCGAGCGCTACCTGTCGGTCGACGGCTTTTTGCCAAGCTGAAACCGCCCGGCCAGCGCCGGGACACGTATCATTGGCGGCTGCTTGATCACCACGAGCCCGCCATGATTCGACTGACCGAACTCAAACTCCCCCTCAGTGCCGTGCCGCAGCCTGCGCGCCGGGCGGCCGACGCACCGGCTGAAACGGACGCGGACCGCGCGCCGGTGGCGCATCCACTCGCTGCATTGCGCCAGTTGTGTAGCGCCGCGCTGGGCATTGCGCCGGATGCGATTGCCGATGTGGCGGTGTTCAAGCGCAGTTTCGATGCGCGCAAGACCGAGCTGCTGTGCGTCTACATCGTTGACATCAACCTGACCGACCCGGCGCAGGAAGCCGCCCTGCTCGCGCGCTTTGGCGGCCACCCGCACATTGGCGCCACGCCTCCCATGCAATACCACCTGGTAGCCCAGGCACCCGCAGATTGCCGCGCGCGCCCGGTGGTGGTGGGCTTTGGCCCCTGCGGCATGTTTGCCGCCTTGCTGCTGGCGCAAATGGGGTTCAAGCCGCTGGTGCTGGAGCGTGGCACCCGCGTGCGCCAGCGCACCAAGGACACCTGGGGACTGTGGCGCAAGAAGCAACTCAACCCCGAGAGCAACGTGCAGTTTGGCGAAGGCGGCGCGGGCACTTTCTCTGATGGCAAGCTCTACAGCCAGATCAAGGACCCGCGCTTTCTGGGGCGCAAGGTGATGCAGGAGTTTGTGGCCTGCGGCGCGCCCGAGGACATCCTGTTTGAGGCCCACCCGCACGTCGGCACATTCAAGCTGGTGAAAGTAGTGGAGCACATGCGCGAGCAGATCATTGCCCTCGGTGGCGAGGTGCGCTGCCAGCAGCGCGTGGTCGATCTGCTGCTGAATGATGGCCATGACGGCAAGACGGTGCGCGGCGTGCGCGTGCAAGACCTGCGCGACGGCAGCACGACCGAGATTGCCGCCACGCAGGTCGTACTGGCGCTGGGCCACAGCGCGCGCGACACCTTTGCCATGCTGCACGCGCGCGGCGTGGCGCTGCAGGTCAAGCCGTTTTCCATCGGCTTTCGCATTGAGCATCCGCAAAGCGTGATCGACCGCGCGCGCTGGGGCCGCCACGCCGGCCACCCGCTGCTGGGCGCAGCGGACTACAAGCTGGTGCACCACGCCGCCAATGGACGCACGGTGTACAGCTTTTGCATGTGCCCGGGCGGCACCGTGGTGGCCGCCACCAGTGAGAGCGGGCGCGTAGTGACCAACGGCATGAGCCAGTATTCGCGCAACGAGCGCAACGCCAACGCGGCCATCGTCGTGGGGATCGAGCCGCAGGATTTTTGCGTGAGCGACGATGCCTTTGTGCAGGCATTCGGTGCCGAGGCGGGCGCGCGTTACGCCGCTGAAACCGCCGCCCTGCACGCGCACGGCAGCACGTGCGTACACCCGCTCGCAGGCATCGCCCTGCAGCGCGCGCTCGAAGCCGCTGCCTTTACCCAAGGCGGCAGCAATTACGAGGCACCCGGGCAACTGGTGGGCGACTTCCTGGCCGAGCGTGCGTCCCACACCTGGGGCAGCGTGCAGCCGTCGTACCGGCCCGGCGTGCACCTGGGGGACCTGGCTCCGCTTCTGCCCGACTACGCCATTGCCGCCCTGCGTGAGGCGCTGCCGGCCTTTGCCAAGAAGATCAAGGGCTTTGACATGGCCGACGCGGTGCTCACGGGGGTGGAGACGCGCACCTCGTCGCCACTGCGCATCACGCGCAATGACGACTTTGAAAGCATCAATGTTGCCGGCCTGTACCCGGCGGGCGAAGGTGCGGGCTACGCTGGTGGCATTCTTTCGGCAGCGGTCGATGGCATCAAGGTAGCCGAGGCGCTGGCGTGCAAGGTGCTGGCCAACTCTCCATGAACCGCACCGCCACTTTCGTCATCGCGAGCGAAGCGCGGCGATCCATGACTTCTGGCTGCATGGACTGCCGCGTCGCTTCGCTCCTCGCAATGACGAAACCACGGTTCATGGCCACTGGGCAGTTTCGGCAACCCGAAACCGGGGGGCTCCAAATAGCCCCAAGCAGCGGCTATAAATTGTTTCGCGCAGAATGAGACCCTCTGCAACCTTGAACGAACCCATGCCCCTGACCCTGCGCCAAGCGCTGCATCTCACACTGACACTGGTCCTGGGCCTTGCCGCGCTGGCGGCGCGCGCCGAGCTGGGTGGCACGCAAGCGTCGCTGGCCCTAGACCAGGCCAATCTGGGTGCCAGCCTGCGACTGTCGAAAGAGCCGTCCTACCAACTGGCGGTGCTGACCCTGCCCAACGGCGTGCGCGTACGCGAATACCTTTCGGCCTCGGGCCAGATCTTTGCCATTGGCTGGGATGGTCCGCAGTTGCCCGACCTGGAACTGCTGCTGGGCAACCACCACCCCAGCTACCTGGATGCGATGGGCCAGAGAAGCCGAGGCGTGCGCGTGCAACGGCCCGACCTGGTGATTGAGTCCGGCGGCATGATGCGCGCCTATGTCGGGCGCGCCTATCTGCCCACGCTGCTGCCTGCCGGGGTGCGCCCCCAGGACATTCAGTGATGCGCTACGCCGCGTTGCTGCTGGTACTGGTGTTGGCCGCGTGCGGCGGGGGCGGCGCGGGCGTCACGCCTACGCCTAACCCTACGCCCGATCCTTCCCCGACACCGACACCTACGCCACTGGCGGCGAATGCGGTAGCAGTGATCATCGAACCCGGCCCGGGCAGCAATGTCAACGTGCCTTACGTCTCGGTCAAGGTCTGCGCGCCTGGCACCTCGACATGCCAGACGATTGACCACGTGCTGGTGGACACCGGCTCGTTCGGCCTGCGCCTGCTGGCGTCCAATGTCACGGCGCTGGCGCTGCCCGCGCAAACCGATAGCAGCGGCAGCGCCGTGCTGAGCTGTGGTCAGTTCGTCAACTTTGTCACCTGGGGTCCAGTGAAACTTGCTGATGTGACGATTGGCAGCAAGCGCGTGGGCGCACTGCCGATTCAAGCCGTTGCCGACCCCAAATACCCCACCATCCCCGTCAGTTGCGGCAGCGCCAGGTCGGCCGCCACCACCGCCAGTGCCCTGGGTGCCAATGGCATCCTGGGCGTGGGCGTACGCACCAACGACGATCAGCAGTACTACAACTGCGTCTCGGGCGCGCGTTTCCATTCCATTGATCCCTGCATGATCAACCTGGCTGCGGCCAAGCAGGTGCAAAACCCGGTGGCGCTGTTTGCCAGTGACAACAATGGCGTGGTGTTGCAATTCCCCGCAGTGCCGAGTACGGGCGCAGATCGGCTAGACGGCGTGATGCTGTTTGGCATTGACACGCAGGACAACAACCGGCTCGGTGCCGCCAAGGTGGTGCCGACCGACGCTTCGGGCTATTTCACCACCACCTACAAGGGCACGGCACTGCGCCAGAGCTTTATGGACAGCGGCTCCAATGGCCTGTTCTTTGCGGACGCGAGCCTGAGCCCGTGCAGCAGCGTGGACTCGGGGTTTTACTGTCCGTCACCGACGCAGAACCTGACGGCATCCATCGCCCTGCAAGGCGGTGCCAGTGGTAGCGTCAACTTTGCCATTGCCGATGCGGCAGCGCTGCTTTTTTCCACCGGCTACGTGTTCAACAACCTGGGCGGCAGCATGACCGGCGCGTCGTTTGACTGGGGCTTGCCGTTCTTCCTGGGCCGCAGCGTCTACACCGTGATCGAAGGGCGCAGCACCAGCGCCGGCGTTGGCCCGATGTACGCCTATACCAACTAGGCGCCGCGCTCGGGCTCGGGTGCTGCTACCGGGCGCGTGGCACCCCACAGGCCAAACAGGCACAGCGCAATGCCGCAGCCCGAGACCCAGTCCGGCCGCCACGCCTCCAGCGCCGCCGACACCAGCAGGGCAATGGCCGGAATCACCAGTCCCACCAGCGAGGCACGCGCGGGCCCCTGGCGCTGGGCCAGCTTGAAGTACAGGATGAACGCCGCCACCGAACCCATGCTGCTGAGGTACAGCAGCGAGAGCCAGTAACTCGCACGTCCATCGACACGAAACTCGACCGAAGTGGCCGCCGCAATCAGCAGCAGCGTGAGCGCGCCGTAGCCCATGCTCCAGGCCAGCAGCGGCACCAGTGGCATGCCTTGGCCCGTGAGGCGCAGCGTCAGCATATTGCCCAACGACGCCATGACCACCGCCGTCATGGCCAGGCCCACGCCCAGCAGCACCTGCGGACTGCGCCCGGCGGCGGCAATATCGGGCCAGAAGATCAGCGCCACACCCAGCACCCCCAGCAGACCCGAGAGCATGAAGCGCTTGGTGATGCGTTGCCCGAAAAACAGCACGCCGCCAATGGCATTGGTAAACATCATGAGCGAGAACAGCACCGCCACCAGCCCCGAGGCCAGGTACTTTTCCGACTCGTAGGTGCACCAGTAGTTCACACCGTACTGCACCGCGCCGGTCAGGAACAAGGTGCCGTGGAATGCGCGTGGTGCCAGCAGGGTTTCGCCGCGCCAGCGCGCAATGCCAAACAGCAGCACGCTGGCCAGGCCAAAGCGCATGGCCACCGAATGCAGGGCTGCGGTTTCGCCCAGTTGGTACAGGATTACGTGCCAGGTGGTGGCCCAAATCAGAGTGGGCGCCCAAAACAGAAAGCGGTCAGACATGCGGGTGGTTGTAACACAGCGGCCCGGACGCAAAACGCCGTGCCGGTGTACCATGACGCACCATGCCGGTTGATCCCGCTGTTGCCAAGATTTATGCCGAGAATTTTCGCGCAGACGTGATCGTGCGCCCCAGCGGGCTGAACCTGGATCCGGCCATCGTCCAGAAGATTGCCAACCGCGTCAAAGTGTTCAAGGGCATGACGCACGACTGCCTGATGAGCACGCTGGCCATGGCCGAGCACCAGGCCTACCGCGCAGGCGATGTGGTGTTTAACGAAGGCGACATCGGCAGCTCGTTTCACGTCCTGATTGCCGGTGAGGTGATCGTGGAAAAGCGCAAGAGCGGCGTGCTGGTGCCGCTAGCGCGCCTGGGCGCAGGCGAGTGTTTTGGCGAGATGGCCATGGTAGGCAACCACTTGCGCAGTGCCAGCGTGCGCGCCGTGGGCACCGCCGCCACGATGCGCTTTGACCGCGAGCGAATTGACGCCTACCCCGACAGCGCCCACATCATCTACCGCAACATCGCCAGCGTCCTGGCCACACGACTGGACGAATCCAGCGAACTGCTGGCCGACCTGGTGGCGCGCACCAGCGACACCGAGCCTGCACCGCTGGCATGAAGTCATGGATCGCCACGGCCTGACGGCCTCGCGATGACGAGGTAGTGACCTCGCGATGACGAGGTAGTGACCTCGCGATGACGAGGTAGTGGCCTCGCGATGACGCGATGACGAAGTGAGGGAGTGGCCTCGCGAGTTTGAAAGGCTGTCATTGCGAGCGAAGCGCGGCAATCCATGCAGGCACGAAGTCATGGATCGCCACGGCCTGACGGCCTGGCGATGACGAGGTGGTGGCCTCGCGAAGACGAGGTGGTGGCCTCGCGATGACGAAGGGCCTCGCGCTTTCAGGCTCCTGTCTGGGCCTGCAGCGCGGCGATGCGTTCTTCCAGCGGGGGGTGGGTTGAGAACAACTGGCCGATGCCGCCGGCAATGCCCATGGCGGACAGGCTCTTGGGCAACTCGCCCGGGGCCATGCCGCCCAGGCGAGCCAGGGCGTTGATCATGGGCTGCTTGCGCCCGAGCAGGTGGGCCGAGCCAGAATCGGCGCGAAACTCGCGCTGCCGCGAGAACCAGGCCACCACCATGGCCGCGGCAAACCCGAGCACGATGTCAAGCACGATGGTGGTCAGCATATAGCCCAGGCCCGGGCCGCTGCTGCGCTCGTCGCCCTTGCGCAAAAAGCTGTCGACGGCGTAGCCAATCACGCGGCTGAGGAACACCACAAAGGTATTCATCACGCCCTGGATCAGCGTCATGGTGACCATGTCGCCATTGGCAACGTGGGCGATCTCGTGGCCGATGACGGCTTCCACTTCGTCGCGCGTCATGCCTTGCAACAGGCCTGTGGAAACGGCCACCAGCGCCGAATTCTTGAAGGCACCGGTGGCAAAGGCGTTGGGGTCGCCTTCAAAAATGCCGACCTCGGGCATGCCAATGCCGGCGCGCTCGGAGAGTTGGCGCACGGTTTCGACAATCCAGGCCTCGTCCACGTTTTGCGGTTGTTCGATCACCCGCACGCCCGACGACCACTTGGCCATGGGCTTGCTGATCAAGAGAGAAATGATGGCCCCGCCAAACCCCATGACCAGCGCGTAGCCCAGCAGGGCACCCAGGTTGAGCCCGCTGCCGCTGAGGTAGCGGTTGACCCCCAGCAGGCTGGCAACGATGCCCAGCACCGTGACGACCAACACGTTGGTCAGAACAAACAAAAGAATGCGTTTCATGGTTTCCTTCTAGTCCGACTCCCCCCGGGGAAGTCCGTGGTGCCAATGTTAGGGGTGTTCGGACAATTTTCAAGACTGCAGCGTCAAAGTGGCGCAGTTTACGGCCCTGGGTTCAGCATTTGCCAATGCAACGTCTCTTCGGCGCACAAAGGTTTGAGCGTGGCCTGGCCGAAGGCAAACTCGGACGGCACGCGCCAGGGCGTGCGCGTGAGCGTCACGCGGGTGGTGTTGCGCGGCAAGCCGTAAAAGTCGGCTCCGTGCAAACTGGCGAAGCCTTCCAACCGATCCAAAGCGTTCGCTGCGTCAAACGCCTGCGCGTACAGTTCCAGCGCCGTGAAGGCGGTGTAACAGCCCGCACAGCCACTGGCGTGCTCCTTGAGTTGGGCCGGGTGCGGCGCGCTGTCGGTGCCCAAAAAGAAACGCGTGTTGCCGCTGATGGCGGCTTCGACCAATGCCTGGCGATGCATTTCGCGCTTGAGCACCGGCAGGCAGTAGTAGTGCGGGCGGATGCCGCCGGTAAAAATGGCGTTGCGGTTGTAGAGCAGGTGGTGCGCCGTGATGGTGGCGGCGGTAAAGCGGTCGGCTTGCTGCACGTACTGCGCGGCCTCGCGCGTGGTGATGTGCTCAAACACAATCTTCAGTTCGGGGAAATCACGGCGTAGCGGAATCAACTGGGTGTCGATGAACACCGCCTCGCGGTCAAACAGGTCCACCTCGGGGGAAGTTACCTCGCCGTGCACCAGCAGCAACATGCCAGCGCGCTGCATGGCTTCGAGCGTGGCGTAGGTCTTGCGCACATCGGTCACGCCCGCGTCGCTGTTGGTGGTGGCGCCGGCCGGGTAGAGCTTGACGGCGGCTACGCCTGCGTCTTTGGCGCGCGCAATCTCGTCGGGCGGCAGATTGTCGGTAAGGTAGAGCGACATCACCGGCTCAAACGTCACACCCGCAGGCACCGCCGCCTGGATGCGCGCACGGTACTCCAGCGCCTGCGCGGTAGTGGTGACTGGCGGACGCAGGTTGGGCATGATCAGCGCGCGGCCAAATTGCGCCGCCGTGTGCGGCACCACGGTCTGCAACGCGTCGCCATCGCGCACATGCACGTGCCAGTCGTCCGGGCGGGTGATGGTGAGCGTATCCACGCGCGCGAGGGTGCTTGCTGCGGCGCTCATGACGATGCCACCAGATGCGCCCACAGCGCCTGCGCCACACTCTTCGGGGGTGAACCTGCACCGCGCTGCGTATCCTTGCCCTGGGGTTTTTCGCGGTAGGCGCGCACGTCCATGGTGAACTGCATTTCGGGCAGGCCCGGTGGCACGGCACTCACCAGTTTCTTGTGCACAAATTCCTTGCGTACCGCGCTGTGCGGCAGGAAGGCAATGCCGTGGCCTTCGAGCGCCATCACCTTGAGGCCCTCGGCCATATCGGTTTCGTACACCCGCTCCAGGTGCATCGGGATGGCTGACTGCTTGAGCAGCATGTCCACCACCTGCCCCAGATAGGCACCGGGCGCATAGCCCAGGTAGGGCAAGGGTTTGTCGATTTTGCCGGGCAGCTCAAACAGGGGCGCGCCGTGCGCGTCGGCACGCACATAGGGCGCAATCACCTCTTCGCCCAGGCTCACCATCTCGTAGCGCTCGGGGTCCAGCTGGAACGGCTGCGAGGGGTGGTGGTAGGCAATCACCAAGTCGCAACTGCCCTCCACCAGCCGCATCACGGCGTCGTGCACGTTGAGCGCAATCAGTCGGCTCTTGAACGGGCCAAAGTGCTCGCGCAGGCTGGTCACCCAGGTGGGAAAGAACGTGAAGGCCAGCGTGTGGGGCACGGCAAACTCGATAAAGTCGTCGCCAACGGCGGTGTGCGCGCGCAGCATGGCGCGCGTGCTTTGCAGCGACTGCAGCATGTCCTGTGCCTGGTCGCGCAACGTCTCGCCCGCAGCGGTCAGGCGCGGCGGGTAGCTGCTGCGGTCCACCAGATCGGTGCCGGCCCAGGTCTCGAGCGACTGGATGCGCCGCGAAAACGCCGGCTGCGTCACATGGCGCAATTGCGCCGAGCGACTGAAACTATGGGTCTCGGCCAACGAAACAAAATCTTCAAGCCATTTGGTTTCCATGGGCGCGATTATCAACCGGCTTGCTTGGTGCCCGGAAAAGACGAAGGCCGCATATAGCGGCCTTCCATTTGGTGCATCTGGCGATTACTCGCTTCAGCTTGTTAGCGTCCAGAGCGCATATCCCAATCGTTTTGGTGCGTGAATCATAGCTCAAATTGCCAAAGCAAAACACTCACATTTCCGCACATACCAGCCGCCTGATAGCAAACATTTGCTATATTGAAACGCATCAACTCGCGGTAAATTCGCACCTGGGTGCCATTGAAACTCGACCACTCGTGTTTTCTTTGCGCAACGCCAACAACAAGTACGGGAGAAGACATGGCAAGCATGCGTTACAGACTGGCCCTGGACCTGGGCAGCACCTCATTGGGTTGGGCCATGGTTCGCCTCAATGCAGAGCACAACCCTTGCGCCGTCATCAAGGCGGGGGTGCGCATTTTTTCTGACGGACGCAACCCCAAGGACGGAAGCTCATTGGCAGTAACCCGTCGCGAAGCGCGTGCGATGCGCCGCAGACGCGACCGCTTGCTCAAGCGCAAAGCGCGCATGATGACCCTTCTGGTTAAACACGGGTTTTTCCCCGGCGACGAATCCACGCGCAAGGCCCTACAAACGCTCAATCCCTATGCCCTGCGCGCCAAAGGTCTTGACCATGCGTTGTTGCCCGGGGAGTTTGCCCGCGCGCTGTTCCACATCAACCAGCGCCGTGGCTTCAAAAGCAACCGCAGAACCGACAAGAAGGAAAACGACGCAGGCGCACTCAAAGCCGCCATCAGCAAGCTGCGCCAGGACATGGCTGCAACCGGCTGCCGCACGGTAGGTGAATGGCTGCACAAGCGGGATCAGGTCGGCCTTGGCGTTCGTGCGCGTTATCGCCAAACCAAGGTGACGCGCGACAACGGCAAAACAGGCATTGACAAAAGCTACGACCTGTACATTGACCGCGCCATGATCGAGGTCGAGTTTGATGCCTTATGGAGTAAACAAGCTGCGCTCAATCCACAACTTTTTACCGAGGCAGCACGACAAGACTTGCGCTACTGCCTGCTGTTTCAACGCAACCTCAAACCGGTGATGCCCGGGCGCTGCACCCTGCTGCCAGAGGAAGTGCGCGCGCCACTTGCATTGCCCAGCGTGCAGCGCTTTCGCATCTACCAGGAAGTAAATAACCTGCGCGTCGTGCGCCAGGGTTTGCGGGAAGAAGCACTCACGCTGCACCAGCGGGATCAGGTGATTGCCCTACTGGAGCGTAGTCGCAAGGTCACCTTTGCAAAGATCAAAAAAGCTCTGGGGCTGGGTTCGATCACATTCAACCTGGAAGACGCCAAGCGCACCGAACTCAATGGCAACTCAACCAACGCCGAACTTTCAAAAGACGCCTATTTCGGCGACAACTGGCTGGCGTTTGACGACGCCAAGCAAGATGCCATCGTCATGCAACTGGTGTCCGAAGAAAACCTGGCAGCACTGGTGCGGTGGATTTGTTCAGAAACCGGCGTCGATGCCGATAGAGCAGAAGCAATTGCCAACGCCGGTTTGCCCGAAGGCTATGGCAGCCTGAGTGCTGCAGCGCTGGCGCGCATTCTGCCTGCGTTGCGCGCTGACGTGGTTACCTACGACAAAGCTGTTATCGCGGCGGGCTTCGACCACCATAGCAATATCAGCGCAGCAGCCACCGGCGAAATACTGCCCGAGTTGCCCTATTACGGCATACCGTTGCAACGCCACGTTGCCTTTGGCTCCGGCAAGCCGGAGGACACCGAAGAAAAACGCTTCGGCAAAATCGCCAACCCCACCGTACACATCGGCTTGAACCAGGTGCGCCGGGTGGTCAATGCCTTGATCAAGCGCTACGGTCATCCGAGCGAGGTCATCATAGAACTGGCGCGAGACCTCAAACAAAGCAGAGAGCAGCGCGAGCAAGACAACAAACAGCAAGCCGATAACCAGCGCCGCAACAAACAACTGCGCTCTGATATTGCTGGTGTGCTGGGTATTAGCGAAGAGCGCGTGCGCACCGCCGACATCCAGAAGATGATCCTCTGGCAAGAGTTGAGCTTTGACGCTGCGGACCGCCGTTGCCCCTACTCCGGCGTGCCCATCAGCGTCAACATGCTGCTGAGTGACCAAGTGGAGATCGAACACATTCTGCCGTTTTCAGAAACGCTGGACGACAGCCTCAACAACAAGACGGTTGCAACCCGGCAGGCCAATCGCATCAAGGGCAACCGCACGCCTTCGGCAGCACGCGGCGACTTTGAAGCGCAAGGCTGGGCCTATGCCGATATGTTGGCGCGTGCAGAGCTGATGCCAAAGGCCAAACGCGCCCGCTTTGCCGAGGACGCCATCGCGCGCTGGCTCAAGGACGACGCAGGCTTTCTGGCGCGTGCGCTTAACGACACGCGCTACCTCAGTCGCGTTGCCAAGGAATACCTGAGTTTGATCTGCCCGCAAAATACCCGCGCTATACCGGGCCGCATGACCGCCATGTTGCGCGCCAAGTTTGGCCTTAACGACGTGTTGGGCTTGAATGGCGAGAAAAACCGCGACGACCACCGCCACCATGCGGTTGATGCGTGCGTTATTGCCGTTACGGACCAGGGTTTGCTGCAACGCTTTGCCCGCGCCAGCGCAAGTGCCAGAGAGCGGCAGCTCAACCGCCTGGTGGACGACATGCCACTGCCCTGGGGTACGGATCAGGACAAAAAATATTACCTGTCGGTCAAGCGCGCCATCGACAACATCTGGGTTAGCCATAAGCCTGATCATGGGCATGAGGGTGCGATGCACAACGACACCGCCTATGGCCTTTTGGGCAACGGACGCGTAAGCGTGCACAAGGTCGTAGAAGGCAAGCGTGAGCGCATAGAAGACAACCTCAAGGTCATCGAGTTCACCAATGCCAAAGCGCATGACCGTCACGGCGTCTTGCCAAACGGCGACCCGCGCCCGTACAAGGGCTACAAGGGCGACAGCAACTACTGCATTGAGATTGTTCGCAACGAGAACGGGCGCTGGGAGGGCGAAGTTATATCAACCTTTGAAGCCTACCAGCTTGTGCGTGAGCATGGGCTTGCGCGGCTACGGCATCCGACCATGAGCGTCAGCGGAAAGGCGCTGGTCATGCGGCTGATGATTGACGACGTTGTGAAACTCGATCATGCCGAGGCAATCCGTGTGTTGCGCGTCGCTTATGCAAGTTCGGCGGGAACTATTGCGTTCGCAGATCACCATGAAGCGAACGTCGACAAGAGAACGCGGGGCAAAGACTTGGCATACGTCTTTAAGACCGCAGGATCACTCCAAAAGTCGAAAGCCCGCCGCGTCACCATCTCCCCCATCGGCGAATTACACGATCCCGGCTTCAAGGAGTAGGCAGCGTGATCGGTCGCATTGTCGAAGTGGCTGACGACAAGCGCCACCTGTTTATGCACCGTGGCTTTATGGTGGTGCAAGACAGTGCCGGGGAGCGCAAGGAACTCGGGCAGGTGCCGCTGGACGACATTGCCGCCGTGATCGCCAATGCACATGGCATTACCTACACCAACAACCTGCTGGTGGCGCTGGCCGAACGTGGCGCGCCTTTTGTACTGTGCGCCGCCAACCACAATGCTGTTGGCATGTTGCTGCCGATCGAAGGCAACTTTGAACAAGCCCGACGCATCGAAGCCCAGATCGCAGCCACCCTACCCACGCACAAGCGCCTGTGGGCAGCGGTGGTCAAGGCCAAGCTGGAGCAGCAGGCGGCAGCACTGGAGGCCGCTGGCGCACCCACCGCGCCTTTAGCCGCGCTGGCAGCCAAAGTGCGCAGTGGCGACCCTGAGAACCTGGAAGCACAAGGCGCGCGGCGCTACTGGGGCCTGCTGTTTGGCGACAGCTTCCGGCGCGACCAGGACGGCGGCGGCCTCAATGGCCTGCTGAACTACGGCTACACCATCCTGCGCTCTGCCACGGCGCGCGCGGTCGTCGCAGCGGGCCTACACCCCAGCATCGGCCTGCACCACAGCAACGACACCAACGCCATGCGCTTGGTGGACGATCTGATGGAACCCTTCAGGCCCGTAGTGGACTTGAAGGTCTGGCAACTCAAGCGCGCGCAGGAAGACAGTGTTACGCCGGACACCAAGCGCGCCCTGGTACGCACCTTGTATGACGACATGCAAACCGACGTCGGTGCCACGCCGGTGGTGGTGTGCATGCAAAGGTTGGCGACATCGCTGGCACAGGTGTACCTGGGTGAGCGCGACCGGCTTGATTTGCCGCTGCCCGGCTTACCGCTGGCGCTTGCGGCATCACTGCAAGATGAATAGCACGGCCGCAAGATGCTGTCCGGGTATCGGCTGATGTGGATGGTGGTAATGTTTGACCTGCCAGTGGTCGAGAAGGCCGAGCGCAAGGCCGCAACCGAGTTTCGCAACGCGCTGTTGGACATGGGTTTTGAGATGAGCCAGTTCAGCGTCTATATGCGCTTTTGCACCAGCCCGGCCCAGGTGGACACCTATTGCAAACGGGTCGAATGTGCCTTGCCAACGGGTGGCAAAGTGAATATCCTGCAGTTCACCGACAAGCAGTACGAACGCATCATGAGTTTTCATGGCAAGGCCAAACAACCCGCCAACAAAACGCCCGACCAGTTCGACCTTTTCTGATCGATGCACCTATTTTTTGAGCCCCAAAAAGCGGAAAACCCCTTGACGAATCAAGGGGTTACCGCAGCGCTAGTCTAGACGATTGGGATATGCGCTCTGGCCGGAACCACAATGACCCACAGTTGCAAATTAGGATGAGTCTAGACGATTGGGATATGCGCTCTGGCCGGAACAGGATGACGGCTAAGAGGACTGCAAGCATAAGTCTAGACGATTGGGATATGCGCTCTGGCCGGAACGTGGAAGGTCATCTACTGCCGACCGGGTGAAGTCTAGACGATTGGGATATGCGCTCTGGCCGGAACGAGCAGACTGCGCGATCGGATGCCGACGTTAGTCTAGACGATTGGGATATGCGCTCTGGCCGGAACTCGTCCAATTTGCTCGACAGGTCGCGCACCAGTCTAGACGATTGGGATATGCGCTCTGGCCGGAACTCTGTGCCTGTAAATTCAATCCGTCCGTGTAGTCTAGACGATTGGGATATGCGCTCTGGCCGGAACCAAAGGATATATGCGGTCGATTCGGCTTCAAGTCTAGACGATTGGGATATGCGCTCTGGCCGGAACTGAAAGATTCGTGCCAGCGCTTGTAAGTCAAGTCTAGACGATTGGGATATGCGCTCTGGCCGGAACGCAATAAGACAGCATTGGAAAACTTCGCGTAGTCTAGACGATTGGGATATGCGCTCTGGCCGGAACACGCTCTTTTGCATCGTGCCAGCGCGATCGAGTCTAGACGATTGGGATATGCGCTCTGGCCGGAACTTCTGCACCATGCTGGTGATCGAGCTGGTAAGTCTAGACGATTGGGATATGCGCTCTGGCCGGAACCGTTCCAGGGATGGCATTAAGCCATCCCTGGAACGGTGGCGACAAGCGCCCATTTGTTGATCAAGTCGGCGCTGCTTGCCAACCCTTCACGCTTCCACCGTTTCGCTGCTCTGCTGCAGCGCCCACATCTGGGCGTAGTGGCCCTGGGCGGCAAGCAGCGTGGCGTGGTTGCCGCGCTCGACGATGTGGCCGGCTTGCATCACCAGAATTTCGTGCGCGTCCACCACGGTGGACAGGCGGTGCGCGATGACCAGTGTGGTGCGGTTGCGCGCCACGCTTTGCAGTTCGGCCTGGATGGCTCGCTCGTTGGCTGAGTCCAGCGCCGAGGTGGCTTCGTCAAAGATCAGGATGGGTGGGTTCTTGAGCAGGGTGCGGGCAATGGCCACGCGCTGCTTTTCGCCGCCCGAGAGCTTGAGGCCGCGCTCGCCCACCATGGTGGCGTAGCCCTTGGGCGTGGCGCTGATGAACTGGTGGATGTGGGCCGAGGCCGCCGCCTCCTGCACCTGCGCCGGCGTTGCGCCGGGCTTGCCGTAGGCGATGTTGTATTCCACGGTGTCGTTGAACAGCACCGTGTCTTGCGGCACGATGCCAATGGCTTGGCGCACGCTGGCTTGCGTAACTTGCTTGATGTCTTGCCCTGCGATCAGGATGCGGCCCTGCTGTACGTCGTAAAAGCGGTAGAGCAGCCGCGCCAGCGTGGACTTGCCCGAGCCCGAAGGCCCGACCACGGCCACGGTCTTGCCCGCCGGAATCTGGAAGCTGATGTGGTGCAGGATGGGGCGCGCGCTGTCGTAGGCAAAGCAGACGTCGTCAAACGCCAGATCGGTGGCCGCGCCCAACTGCAGCGGCAGCGCGCCGGGCAGGTCGGCCACCTCACGCTCGCGTTCCATCAGGGCAAACATTTTTTCCAGATCGGTCAGGCTTTGCTTGATTTCGCGGTAGATCACGCCCAGAAAGTTCAGCGGCACAAACACCTGGATGGTGAAGGCGTTGACCATGACCAGGTCGCCCAGCGTCATGCTGCCGTCCACCACGCCCTGGGTGGCGCGCCAAAGCATGGCCACCAGGCCGGTGGCAATGATGAGCTGCTGGCCGGAGTTGAGCATGGACAAGGTGGTCTGGCTCTTCAGGCGCGCCTGGCGCAGGCGTTGCAGGCTTTCGTCGTAGCGGCTGGCTTCAAAGGCTTCGTTGTTGAAGTACTTGACGGTTTCGTAGTTCAGCAGCGAGTCCACCGCGCGGGTGTGCGCCGCCGAGTCAAACTCGTTGGCCTGGCGGCGGAACTTGGTCCGCCACTCGGTAATCAGCACGGTGAAAGTGATGTAGGCCAGCAGCGCGGCCAGCGTGATCCAGGCAAACCACAGATCGAACTTGACGCTCAATATGCCCACCACCATCACCACTTCGAGCAACGTGGGCAGCAGGCTGAACAGCAGAAACTGGATCAGCGACTCGATGCCGCGCACGCCACGCTCGATGTCGCGGGTCATGCCTCCGGTCTGGCGCTCCAGGTGAAAGCGCAGGCTTAGCGCGTGCAGGTGTTCAAAGGTCTGCAGGGCAATGCTGCGCGCCGCGCCCTGCGTGGCTTTGGCAAACACCAGTTCGCGCAATTCGTTCAGCACGCTGGCCGACAGGCGCAGCGCCCCGTAGGCAAACAGCAGCGCAACCGGCACCACCACGATGGCAGCAACGTCGCCGGGGCGGTAGCTCATGCTGTCTACCAGGTTCTTGAGCAGCAGCGGCACACCGACGTTGGCCGCCTTGGCACCCACCACAAACAGCAGCGCCAGCATCACACGCCACTTGTACTGCCACAAATAGGGCAGCAGCCGCGCCAGCGTGGCCCAATCGGATTGGGGTGGCGTTGTGCTTGCAGCGTCGTCGGGCGCGGGGGCAGCGGTGCGTACGTGGTGGCCGTGT
>Ga0194038_1000021_pt1 | contig 85135 bp, 99 predicted proteins | sample JunL226m_MetaG_FD_148630 | JGI IMG/M metagenome (GOLD analysis project Ga0194038, IMG submission 148630) | Anoxic zone freshwater microbial communities from boreal shield lake in IISD Experimental Lakes Area, Ontario, Canada - Jun2016-L227-6m | ecosystem: Environmental > Aquatic > Freshwater >... | reverse complement strand
TATCTGTGCTTCGGTTCATTTCTTGTCTGGTTTGGTAAATTGATTCCAAACCCCAATATTCCACGATCTTCTTTACCCGGCTGATTCTGACCAGATATTTTGATGTCAGAAAGGTACGTTTAAGTTTTGAATGAATTCGTTCCAGTATCCCAGTTATCGCTGTCCATATCATTGAAATATCACTTTCAATATGGGTCACAGAAGCTTCGAGTTTTGCTATTCTTGCGTCCATACCACATCCACCGCCATCGCGTTCTCGTTCTCGTTCTAATCGGATTGAATAATCGTTGGTGATTTTAAAGTGTAATTAGACAATTTTTAATATCATCTAAAAGTGGTTTTATTTGCGATTGATTTGCTTGCGTCCTTTTGCCATAGATAGAATAGGTTTTAGGTTGGACTTTAGATAAAGGAAGTCCTGTATGATTCATAACTGCTGTTAAGGTATTTCCATCTTTAACATTTAAAACGACATCATCGTTTTCAGTGAAATGCTCGGGATAATCCTTTTTTAATCCTTTTACGATATCCCGTATTTCTTCTATATGGGCGTTAAATGCTTTAGTCGCATGAGTATCCAACACTCTTGACTTATTTTGAATGAATAAGTGAACTTTTGGAGGATTTATCCCAGCTTCTTTTATTTTTGAACTAAAAGTATCAAATATTGCATCGTCAGGAATTTCTTGACCAATTTTTATCCCATAGATCATTCTGAATAGGTTATGGATTCCTCTTATAGACGCCGCATCAGCAGTACAAGGAACAATAATCCTTTCCGATGCAATGACAGCCATTTCTGTGTAGTTAGCAAAACTCGGATTGCAATCAAAAAAATAAACTTTTTTTCTGTTTTTTTTGCTACCAATGAAAGGAGTGATTAAGTCATATAGAAATTTTCTACTCTTTACCCACGCCATTTTTTCAGGAGCTTGTGCTAAATAATTTATGATTGTTGAGCATATATCTAAATCCATATCACCCGGAAGAAGATATATATTGTCTGGCATTTTATTATTGTAATCAGAAACTTTAACGAAATAGCTTGTTTCATCCCCTAAATTGCCAAAACGAGATTTGTCATATCTGGCTTTTATATAACTGGCAATTGTTCTTTGGTTGTCATAACAGATTTGTAAATTTTTTTCACCTGCACCATTTCCACCCAATAGCATTTCTGAAACATTCGCTTGAGGACACAAATCAGCAACAACAATATCTTCATCTGGATGAGCGATTGCATATTCAGACGCAAGGATAAATGTTATGAAAGTTTTGCCAACACCGCCTTTGTTGTTCCAAACCATGTATTTCATTTGTAACCTGCTTCCCCCATGTTAATTGGTGCAATCCCATAGATGAATACATCCTAACAAAGACTGCTTATCAACGTTTTTGATTGTACATCTCCTTGATTTTCAGCCATCAGTAAACCAAGTACGAGTTTGGACTTTAGTTGTTTTTAGCATACATACAGTTTTTTGTCATCCATTAACCACCACCCGAAAGCACAGCCGCCTTCAAGTCTATTTAGGTTGCTTAACATATTGCAGAAACAACGAGACCGCTTCGCTCAAGTTATCCTTGGCTTTTTTTATCGTTTCTCCCTGTGAAGCAACATCCAGGGCAGGACAAGACGCCACATACCATCGCTCCCGTTTCAACATCTCAATCGGAAGCTTTACGTTCATGGTTATCCCGCATTTTTCCATTTAATTTACCCTTTCTGTTATTTCCCATCACACCACCGCCCGAAAGCACAACCGCCGCGCATACCGGAAGATTGATTATAGTCAAAACCAATGGAACCCCTTTGCAAGTAACCATTGTCTATGATCATGAGTGGCGATAAAGTGTGAATTTATTATCAAACCAAATGATGTGGAAAACTGCCCCGTCTCGATATCCAACCATCGGTTTTAGCCCACTGAACCGAAATGCAACAAATTGAACATCATCTTTGATATGATTTGGAATACCGGCTTTTATGCTGGTTCTCGGAATCTTTTCATAACCCAAAGTGTGTCTTGACTGCTGTTTTATTTCCATCCATGTAAGCTGGCTCAGTTTACGGATGGTATCTGTGAAAGCTGCCCGGTCTTGCAACTGGCAGTCAGAAATACAATATTGGCTGGCAACATATCGAAGTGAGAAATATGGCGGTTGTTGCTCAGTAGATTCATGTGCCGTGGGCCTGGCTGAAAACCGCTGGCCTTTATTATCAAATGCCTTTAGCCCTTTCTTGCCCATTATTTCGTTACCTGTGTGATAAAGTATTCCTTCATTGATTCATGCGAGATAACACCGGCTTGTCCTGATACGTCAACCCAGGGTGGTTCTTGATGTGTCATATTCCTCAATTTCCATGCTGAAAACTGACCGAATACCGAATATACCTCATTAAGCAATTCCTTTGCATCTTCAGAGTACACGCTAAAGTCCATATCGTTCGGTGATGGTATTGGGCCTGATCCACAATCTTTATACTCATGATAAAGAACTGGGACAACCGGCCCATGTGTCCACGCTTCTATTGGCTCATTAAACATCGGGGTATTAAACAACGCCAGATGAAAGCCTTGTGCATAATAAACCAATTTTTGCAGTTTCAGATTCGATATCAAATCTCCTGCATCTTCGTCTGTCAGCGCCAAGAAGTATTTAGCAATATCATGACATGAAAGCATAAAATATTTTCCTTTCGACAAAACATCCCGGTTCAGTTTCAGCATTTTTATCCATCAAAGTCTCACTCTATATCTGGGAGTTTTCCATTTTACTATCATCGAAACGAAATCTGGATTATCAATACCAATACTCCCTAAACGTCTCACAAACGGGGTCGCTTTGGCTATGTCCCTGCGCTGTTCGTTCGGTAGTTGAATAAAATCTTCGAGGGACATGAAATCTTCGTCCATTCTGGTCATATTCACTACGGTTTCGTGAACTTTCATTTTCATTATGATTATCTCCGGGTCTGATTATATTCCAGCAATTAAGAACACTTTACGAATATTTGACGATTATCTCTAACTAAAACAGTTATTTACCCCCCCCCCCCAATTTTTCCGTTCGCTTGATTTCTTACCAGGTATATATCCGTTCTGATCCTGTTTAGATCAAACGTTAATTCCCGCGATTTTAAAACCCGGCCTTTCATCTCTGCCATTAACTCCAAATTTTTTTCAATCGTATTACTTAAGTCATACAAATTGGATACCAGCCTTAAGTGAGGATGGGCATCTATGCTGCCCGTGGTAATACTTTGTCCATCTGAGGCTGCTGAGACAACTGTTTTTTTTTGGACTCGATTTCGTTTTTTCCGTCTTCGATTTCGCGCTTTATTGATATGGCAAATTCGTGGAGTTTTTTATATTGAGTGGCAGTTCCATGTGCGTCTATGTAATTTACAATGCCAATGAGAGACCAATCATCAGTTGTGTTATCCTGTCGTTCATCTTCCTGGGAAGCGATGCCTGGTGGTGGAGTGACAATGGAATCTGTTTGTTCGTCTCCGTATATCCCTTTATAAAATTCAGATTGATTTATATTTAACCCTTTGCATAATTTATCAAGAGTTATCTGCCCGATCCCTCGTTTCGTGCTACCAGTCCCTTTTAAAATATTCGTAATATATGACGGAGAGACGTTTAGCATTTCAGCTAAGTCGATATTTTTCAACTCTCGTTCTGCTTTAATCCTGAGCAAATTGATCCGTATAACTTCTGATACTGTTGGGTTTCTCATATAGGATAATTTCCTCTTGACTTCATTTCATCTATGTGATTAACTTAATCATGTCTGAAACTCTTAAAAAATATTTAAAAGGTAAAAGTCGTGAATCTTTTGCTCACGACATAGGAACGACAAAGAATTACGTAAATTTGCTCGTAGTTCGTTTGCGCCGTCCATCCCCCGACCTCGCCCTACGTATTGAACAAGCAACTGGTGGGCAGGTTACCAGGGATATGATGCTTTTCCCCGAACTGTACGTCTCGACCCCCTCGGACGGGGCGAAGGTGGCGCAATGACGGAAACGGAAGTTGTCTTGTATGTCTTCGGCATTATCTCGTTATTTCCGATTGTTGGCATTATGTACAATATGTGCGTAATCATAAAATTAACAGGTACACCTCAAGGAATCATCATGCTCAAAGAATCGAACCACAGAATCAAAGAAGCCACCGAGCAAATGTGTGCTGACGCCGACATCCTGGCATCAGATATTTTAAACCTGCTTGATAAGAAGAACCCGAACGTCGGAACGATAACTCAAGCACTCGGTATCGTGATGGACAAAATGCAGCTTATGGTTTTTCGGGTTCAGGATGTTTTACCCAGTTCAGAAACTCAAGCTTAATATTTGTTAACGATTCAACACATTCAGGGCGCTAAACCATGTCAGAGACACTACCCCAGACGCAAATGAAAAAATCATTACATAAATCCATATTGCATAGAATCTGGGGACTTTTAGGTGCTCCGTGGCGCTGGTTGAACGCGCCATGGTGCTACATTCCTCTATATAAACAATCGTGTCCTTCTCGGACATTAAGTCCAGAAGCAGCACGCCAATACCTGCAATCATTGATGATAGCAAAAATATCCAAGTCGATGTCATTAACACATGGTCAAGTGCTTGATCTGATGTATGACCTTTTTGTACCGAAAGTCTCAATCCCCTCAGACGGGGCAGAAGCTTTTCAGACAACAACAATCGGCTGCGACGATATTCAGCTCGGAACTGACGATCAATTTCATACGGATCAATCATGGTCTCAATCCCACTCGGACATGGGCGGCGCAATGACGGAAGTTTCATAAACACTTTGCATATTATCCGGCCTTTCCTGAATTTAAGGCTTTTATGAAATCTGGTAATTCATTCGGTGTGAACTCAACATTCTTTCTACAAACGGGACATTTAAAAAGATGATTATTCCCAAGATTCTCAAGTGGGACCTTACAAGTTTCACAGAACACCGTGTTTTCGTACCGCCCATGTTTCCTGTGGAAAAGTGCCCCATGAAACTCCTTAATCTCATCCGGTTTAAATCCATTCAATCGGTTTTGGGTTGGGCGATTACTTTCTGCCGTAACGTGTCGTGGGCAGCGCTCCAGCTTAGATATTCTCTCATTGGCCTCAGCCAGTTTTACTTCGAGAATATCGACTCTGGAAAGAAGCTCGGTTAATTTATTTTCATCCATCAGAGGCCGCCGTATGACATCTTGTGAATCCTTATTCCAAACTGAAATGGACAGGCTTGATCGCATAGCGATTGATGCTTTATCCACGATTAATTGGAGATTAACTTCAGAAACGTCTTCAGAGCATTTACCTCTCCATTCGGCGCTTCTGGTTTGGTATCAATCTTTTTTAAGGTTTCTTGAATCACCTGCGAAACTTCATCGTGCGAAACAATTTTTGATTGAATTAACAGTCTGGTTAAAAGAGCGAGAATGACTGTCAGTCCGTGGCAATATTCAAAAAGAATTTTCATGTTATTCGATTTTCCATGATTTAAATCCATCTGCCGAAACAAATTCGGCGGAATAAAAAGAACCAAATTGACCCAAATAACACTTATAGACGGCTTTGACAACCACGATTATCCAGTCAAACACTGGATAATCGTAGGGATGCTCCTGTGCCCGAAACAGGAGGGCGAAAGGAAATTATGGATTGCCCATTTTTAACAAACATAGAGAAAGGAACTCAAGCAATGGCATCAGCAGATCGTCAAATCAGCTTTAAAATGCCAAACGAACTGGCCGACCACCTCGGCTACGTCGCAAACAAAATGGATATAAACATGTCTCAAATGGTCCGGGCCTGCTTACTGCTCGGCATGCCCGTATTTGAAAAAAACCCAATATTGATCAACGTGATAGATTCTATCAATCAATACAAAAAGCAGCAATCACCATTTGGTGATACCGTAGTATGACAAAAAACATACCAGTCACACCAACATCAATGTTTTCACAGAAGACATTTTCCTTCACGATGCCCATCATCCAGCCGATCACTGATGATGGGGAATTCGGTCTGACTGGTACCCTCCGCAAGAAAGAATCCATTACAGCAAAGTTTAATCGGTTCCACCAAAGGAACCCCCACGTTTATCATCTGATTGTCGATATCAGCAAACGCATGAAGCAGTCTGGCGTCCATAAATTCGGCATGAAAGGTGTGTTTGAATACTTGCGCTGGCAGTACACGATGCAAACGCAAGGCGAGCGCTACAGGCTCAATAACATCTTCACATCAATCTACGCGAGGCTGGTGATGGAGACAGAAGTTGAGCTGAGAGGCTTTTTTGACATCAGGAAGAGGATTGAGGAATGAAGCAAATTATATTTTTCACAGATCATGACCGGATCAATGGACTTAAGAGGCACCTTTTGAATATCGACAGCAATTATCCTGAATCTGACCATCAAGGTAAAGCTGACGTGATTGCGGCATTAAACCGGAATATTAATCGTCTTCAAAACAACCTGGATGCGATACCTACCATTCATTAATGTGACTGAGGAATAAATGGCCAGACCCATAAAACAGACAATTGATTGGTTTCCACATTACTGCATCCATAAAAGTACGATGTATGTACTTGAACAGCGGCATGGAAACGACGGTTATGCGTTCTGGTTTAAGTTATTGGAAATACTCGGATCAACAGATGGCCATTACATAGATACGAATGATGAAATCGTCTGGGAGTTTCTACAGGCAAAAACCCGGTTATCAACCGTAGATTGCGAAGCGATACTAAATTTGCTCTGTAAAATGAAAGCAATTGACCCTGAATTATGGTCAAAGAGGGTCATTTGGTCTCCAAACTTCATTGAAAACATATCAGAAGCATATAAAAATCGGAAAAGACCGATACCACAAAAACCAAGCCATTTTACGTTTCTACGGGTAGAAACCGAGTTTCTACCCGTAGAAACCCAGTTATCACCCGTAGATTACGACCAGCCTACGACCGAAAACCGACAGAGTAGAGTAGAGAAGAGTAATAACCCCCCTACCCCCCTTTCCGAAAAAAGGGGGAGTGAGAGTGAAAAAATCTCAAGCAAAGAAAAGCAAAGCACAGACACAAGCACAAACCTTGAGCAATTGCCTGTTATCGAAAAACAACTCAAGCCAACGAGAGGAATGACAACAAAGCTTCAAATCCTGTTTGATCGTTTTTGGCTGGCCTATCCCAAACGCATTGCCAAAGCAGTTGCGGCAACAGCGTGGGTAAAGATTGCGCCAGACGACCAACTCGCAGCCGTCATTATCGCGGCGATTGATCAAGCGAAAAACGCGGATGCCTGGAAACTTGAGGGCGGCAGATTTATTCCAAATCCAGCAACCTGGCTGAATGGCCAATGCTGGCTTGATGAACACCAAGTTTCAACATCCTCATTGCCAACCGCCGTAATGCCAAAACGCACATACGTCGATGCAACCGTGGACCTGTACGCAGACAGCAGACAAAACCGAACGCCAGAGGGCCTTGTGCCAACTCCTTACTCCCAGTCACCGGCTGGGCCATAAGTACGGCACCGCACCTCAGAAACCGAACGCCAGAGGGCCTTAGTGCCAATAACTCCGTACGCCCAGCCATGAGCTGGCTAAATACGGCGGCGGCACCGCACCTCAGAAACCGAACGCCAGAGAACATTGCTCCAAACTTCCAGCCAGTACGCTGGGCCATGCGGAACTCTACCTGGAAAAACCGGCAGAAATTCGAGACATTGGAAGAAAGTTCGCATTGCGACAAAGCTTTCCACACCCACCGATATGCCACAAGAGGGGAATCATGAAGCGAAACACAACAAAACCACAGGCAGAATTTGAAAAGCCATTCGGGCTTGAGACTTTGCCAAACGCGACAATCGCAGAGGAAAGCCTGCTCTCAGCATGTTTTCAAAGCATCGAAGACACACTGACCGCAACGGATTTTATCTCCGAAGACGATTTTTATCTCGAAAAACACAGGCGGATATTTACCGCGATGAAAAAAGTTGCAACAAGCCATAATGCCAGGAAAACAGGGATGCTCGATTACGCTGAGCTTATCTCCGCCATGACAGGCACAAATATCGACAATCCAGCGTTGTATCTGGCCGGGCTTGTCGCTGATGTGCCATTGGCCGTAAATATCGAACATACAGCAGGGATTATCAAGCAAAAGGCAATTTTGAGACAGACAATCGGGATTGCTTACGCCGGAGTTCGAGAGTGCATGTCCTGCAATGGGGATGCCCCCGCAGTTATCGACAGGCTACAGCAAAACATCCTGAGTGTCGGATCAATCGAGACATCTGGAAACGATGCCGTTCATGTCGGGAGCCTCTTTGAATCTGCAATTGACAGATATGAGGCTGCATCATTGACCACCGGGATAACCGGGGTTACGTCTGGATACCCGGATATCGATCACATAACGTCCGGATTTCAACCTGGGGATATGGTCATTCTGGCGGCACGGCCTGGGATGGGGAAAACAGCACTTGCATTAAACATTGCCCAAAACGCGGCGGAATCCGGGACCCCCGTCTCGTTCTTTTCGCTGGAAATGGGGAAAAACCAACTCATGACCCGTTTGATCGCAGGTGAGACTGGTATTAACTCGCGCCGGCTTGAATCAGGCAGGTTATCCACTGGTGATTGGGATACGCTAACCGGGATAAACCAGTCAATCAGCAGTCTGCCGCTTTACATCGACGATACCGCAGACCTACATTTCAGCGGATTCAGACGGAAACTCCGGATAGCTTTTAAAAAACAGGGGGTTAGGTTCGCTGTTATTGACTATATCGGCCTGATGAAAGGCGAAATGTCTTATGGCAACCGCGTTGAGGAAGTATCAAGTGTCTCCAGGGCGATAAAAATGACAGCTAAGGAGCTTAATATCCCGATTTTGGTTTTGTCACAACTAAACCGCAACCTCGAAGCCCGATTCGATAAACACCCAATGCTGTCGGACTTGCGGGAATCAGGGGCGCTGGAACAGGACGCAGATGTAGTGATGCTACTGTACCGGGAAGAAATGTACAAAAAAACAGACGAAACCAGAGGCACAGCAGAGCTTGAAATCGCCAAACACAGAAACGGCGCTTGCGGTATTGCAAGGCTGGCCTTTGATGCCACAGTAACTACGTTCAAAAACCTGTATAGGGGATAAAAAAACACAATGGCGAATGACCTCAACAAAGCATTTTTGATCTGCCGACTCGGGAGAGACCCCGAGACCAAAACCCTGCCAAACGGCGATACAGTCTGCTCTTTCTCGGTCGCAACAGGCGAATCGTGGAAAGATAAATCCGGCAACAAACAGGAGCGGACTACCTGGCACAACATTGTAATTTATCGAAAACTCGCTGAAATAGCAGGCAAATATTTGAAAAAAGGCTCACGAATTCATCTTGAGGGTAAAATCCAAAACCGTGAATACGAGAAAGACGGACAAAAGCGATATATCTCAGAGATTATCTGCTCTGACTTCCAGATGCTCGACAGCAAAAGCGACGGACCTGGGTCTGGGAACGGCGGCAGCAATGGCGGCGGGAACGACGGCAATGCTTACAGACCACCGGCTCTCGAAGATGACATCCCGTTTTGATCAAAGGAAAAACACAGATGAACCTTGAATCAAACACAATCTCCCTGATGATCCCCGGACAGCCGGTCGCCAAGAACCGCCCCCGGTTCACCAGGGTCGGTAAAGGCGTTCGGGCCTATAGCGACCAGGGCGATGAAGAACAGTTATGGGTGATGGTTGCACGACAACAGCTCAAAGAACTCGCTGTACGTCATTTCAGTGACGCTGTTGCCTTGAATGTTGTGTTCTGGATGAAGCGTCCCGCCAGCCATTTCGGAACCGGCAAGAATACCGGTGTCCTCAAGGCATCTGCTCCGTCCGCCCCTGTAATACGTCCCGACACAGACAACTTTTTGAAGCATGTCATGGACTGTCTGAATCATTGCTCAGTGTGGCAAGACGATTCTTTCGTTGTCGGTATCGACGCCCGAAAACGTTATGCACTGCCCGGCACTGAGCCACGGACAGAATTGGTGTTGCGTGAGGTGATTGATGTCTGAACCCACGAGTCAAATAATCGAAATGGACGGTGAACACATGGTCGTGAATGAATCCATTGTCCGGAATATCCTGCTTGCCTGGGGTGAATACTGGCAAATCAAAGACAGCAAGAAGGGGAAATCAATATGGGCTTGTTTATACGTCGATGGTGTTTGACCCTGAAATTTTGGTTCCAAGGCGATACCTTGGAGGACGCCTGGGAGTGTGCAATTCTTACGATGTCGGGTTTTCGTCGGGTCATACTCAGTAAAAAATTGAAACGGAAAGGATGGCGTAAATGAACAACATCAAATCATTCAAAGAAATCGAATACGATAACTGGCTGGCAAAAGCCAAACACTGCCCGTTGAAACTGACAGTCTTCAAATGCCTGCTCCATGGCATAGATCATTGCTCGATGGAATTATGCCCGCTGCATTACTGGTTATCGCAATGAAAAACCACCACAAAGCACTCAAGTCGTCCATAATCGTTCTGGCTGCATTTTTTCTTTTCATTGCCCCCGTACATGATGCAACGATCCAAACGCCGCCCGTAGAGATTTACACTGCGATTGACGGGTATATTGACGCTGAGGCAATCAGCATAGATTATGAAACCACGATTTGTAGTGAATTTTTATGTTGTTCACTCGACAAATTATTGTCCATCAGATCGGACGATATCACAATGGCGGTACAAAATTAATGGGAGTTTGTGTATGCAATGCCCTTTTTGCTTCAACACCGAGTCAAGCATCATCCACACACAAAAATATCAATCAACAATCAGACGGGTCCGGGCATGTCAGCAATGCGGGATGGCTTGGCGAACGTATGAAGAGGCTCCCATCTGCCGTGATTGTGGGCACCGGGATTCTGACGTCACGAACACAGAGAAATTCCAGGAAACAATCAAGCGCACCCGTCGCTGCCCAGCCTGCCCGTTGGTATGGAAAACGTATGAAATAGTTTATGACGATCACAGTGTGGTTGATTTCAAGCCATACATCATTGACGAAGAGGTTTTTAAACGCAGTAGAAAGCCGGAATATGCCACGCGGATCGAAACACAACTGGGATTATTTGTATGACGTATATCAAAAATTACTCGAAGAAAAACCAGGTACGTCCAGTTCCGAATTTGCGCGTCAAAACGGTTTACCTTCATCAGAGGCGTGCAGGGTTGCATTTCATCGTATCGCAAAAAAACGGGCATCTCGTACATTCCGTACAGATGCCTCTCGTACAAAAATTTGTACGACGCAAGGAACCACAGATATTTTTGCAGAAGTCTCTCCAACAGAAACCAGTGAAATCGTTCAGCAAGTTTGCTCCGCCCGTGTGGTTGCCGTACATGCGAAAGTGCTTACAAACCTTGTTGCTGCTATGGATCGACTCGATATCATTCAGGGTTGTGAAAAAAATATCATGCCTGAGACCATGCGAGACGTCAAAGACGCCTATCAATCTGTCAACGAACTACTTCGCGCCCTTCGGGAGATCATGCCGTTCATCCTTGAACTCAAGGACAGAACGGGGCTGGAGGACATTATTTCGCGTCTTCAGGGCAGAGAATACGATGTCACCCAGGCAGCGCTTGAAATCTCAAAAATGGGAGCGAACCTGCCCGAAGCTTTGAAAATTATGTTGTCAAAAACACCGCCTGTCATGATCGCCAACAATTTTGAAATGACCAATTTAGCCGAGCTGGATCAGCGGGCGCTCGAAGCCTTGAAGCAGGTCCAGTGGCAGTATGAGTGTTTCCTGCCGAAGCGCAGGGATGAAGTGATTGAACTTAAAAAAGAGCTGAAGAGCGCAGAATCGTTTGCGCCAGACAACGAAGACAAATAAGTGAAAGGAAAGTAATGCAGAACTTACTAACGGATATGGTAGAAAAGATATCAGAGATAGAAAAACATGGTATTTATATTGAGGAAATACAGTTTGAAGACCGCTATAATTTTGACGATGAAAAACGTGTTTCTTTAACAGGTAACCCAAGACCAGCAGGTGAATACTATATCGCACATTTAACTGTGATGGTATCCACTGCACCACAAAAAACAATATCGACTATTGATGATGTTTTTAACGCAGCCAAAGCAGCGATTAAACAAATGCCCAGACTGCCCATGAACGAGACCAAAACAGTCATCGCCACGACTGATATCGGGACAATTGTCCGGAGAGACCCTGGACACAACAAGGCAACCAAAAGCGAATACATGGAAGAATATTGCCCAAAGAAATCCGTCAAAAAAGCAGTGAACAATGCCAAATAATGGCGACAACCCAACAGAAAGGAAAATGTTATGACCAAAAACGAGTTGATCTCAGCAGTATCAGAAAAGACAAAGGTTACCAAATCGGTAGTATCAGACGTACTGGAGGCCGTAATAGCGGCTCTTGTCGAATCGGATAAAACCACGATCAAGGGATTTGGCACATTCCAATGGAAGACCCGGCCAGCAAGGAAAGGCGTGAACCCTGCCACCGGCGAAAAGATTGACATCCCAGAGTCAACGACGTTGCGCTACAAACCATCGTCCGGCATGAAAGGGCTGTGATGGACGAAAATTTGTATATTATTTCTAAGGCCGCAGGTATTTGTTATACGACAAATAGGGCATATATCTTTGATAAAATCAGGGATTTACGGATCGGACATGAACGGTACACGAAGATTAGGCAGTTGAACGCCATGCAATTCTCTGTGCTGTATAATCGGAATATAACCGGGGAAAAGTTCGATCAGATGGTGGATGAACTTTAGAAAGGAGGTGATTTTAATGGCCAAGAAAGCAAAACCTGCAAAGCCGAAGGGTAAGCCCAAACCAACCAGCAAATGAAATAAAGCAGCCATGAGCCATCTGACCGGCTCATGGTATGCCAAAACAAATCGAGAAAGGAAGCTATAATGTCCACAATTGACATGGTTGAAGGTTATGAATCAATTCCGATAAGGGTTAAACTTCTGCATCAGAATTCAAAAATGCCTGACCGTAAATATCCTGGTGATGCGGCATTTGATTTATACGCAGTTGATCAATATATATTGAATCAGCACACGGTAACGCTGGTGAAAACTGGCATAGCTATTGAGCTGCCATTCGGATACGAGGCTCAGGTGCGGGCACGCTCCGGGCTGGCTGTCCGGCATGGTGTATTTTGTGTTAATGGGATAGGGACAATAGATTCAGGCTACCGTGGAGAAATAGGTGTTATTCTCAGCCTGGCGATCCCAGGGCCATATATCATCGCTCGCGGTGACGCCATTGCACAATTGGTAATCCAGAAATTGACAGATGTCCGACTGATTGAGGCAAAAACTTTAACTGAAACAACTCGTGGAAACAATGGTTACGGTAGTACGGGCAAATGAACAACCAGCCCAGTGAATCCGGAGGCATCATATCCGACTCAGGGCCGTGGGTTTTTCCTTTGTCCCCATGTTGCGAATGTTACCCCGTGTTCGTGGCCCGCTGACGGGGTTTTTTTTAACTTATAACCGGAGGCGATATGAACGAATTTACCAGCAGAGATAAGCATAAATTACTTGCCAGGCTTCAAGAATCTCTTGACGCTACCAAGCTGTACCACAAGGCGTTTCAGATATTTATCGACAAGATAAAAACCCGTGGCCAGGAGTATTTAATCTATATTGATTATGCGGACGCGATGACCGCAAGATTACGGGTACTTGACCGGGTATTCATTAAGCTTTCATGCGGGGTAGTCCGGCGTGCATCTGGTACGCTGTATTGTCAGATGGTCGTATTCATGGGAAACCCGGACGAACTCGCATTTATAAACGTGCTTGAACTTACAGAACAAGGTTTTGTAAAATCTGATGGAAGAATAAACACTGATATCGGAGAATTTTTTATCTTCCTGCATTTGGCATCAGAAGACAATTTCAGAGAATACCAGTATCCGGGAGTTTGATATGGCGATCCTGACGATATCTGAAATCGTGGACCTAATTGAATCATTTGCGAATCAATATGTTGGGGTCGATCCCAAATTACATCATCCAGACCCCAGCGCACGCCTGCATGGTGCCGGAATGCTTATTGATGCTGAAATCATGCGTAGAATGGCCAAGATAAATGAAACACAGCATCCTGAATGATAAGCGGTATCATGATTTTTGCGCCAGATACCGGGGGAACCTTGTCCGGTACGTGGCGGAATTAAGTAGGTATCCCATGACGTGGCAGCAATACGATATTTTTAACGCTATCCAGGAATTGGGCAGTCAGACGGCGTTTGCAAGCGGCCATGGTTGTTTTGGAATCAATACTGAAATACTTATGTTTGACGGGTCTATTAAGCCGGTTCAAGACATAATGGTTGGCGATAAAATAATGGGTGATGACAGCTCATGCCGGAATGTCCTTTCGTTGTGCCGTGGGACAGAACCCATGTACCGGTTTGAATATATGGATGGAACTTCACATGTATTCAATGAAAGTCATGTTCTTTGCCTTGTTGCCACACAAACGCATTGTAAAGCCCAAACATCTGGAAGTAGATATTATCCTGTTGTACGCGATTGGCTACAATGGAGTGACCGCAGAAAACGTACTCACGCGATAATACGATCAGGAGTAGAATTCAGTAATGACAAAAAGCTCCTTATCCCACCGTACATTTTGGGCGTTTGGCTTGGAGACGGGCATAGTGGTAGCACCCATATCACGAACCCTGACCATGAAATAATCACTGCGTTTGCGAATTATTGCAAAGATTCAAATCTTAACTTTAATTATTCAGAAAGATTCCTTTATTCAATAACCGGGAACGGTTCAGGCCGTAGCAAGAACCCACTGTTAACCATTTTACAGAATTATGATTTAATAGAAAATAAACACATCCCATTTGATTATTTAACAGCATCATATAATGACCGTATTGAGCTGCTTGCTGGGCTGTTGGACTCGGACGGTTATCTCGAAAGCAGAGATAAACGGACGTTTGAGATCACCCAAAAAAATGAGCAATTGGCCAAGAATATAGTTTTTTTGGCACGATCTGTCGGCTGCCATGCAACAATAAAAAAAATAGACAAATCGTGCATACATAAGGGGACAAGACGATGGGGTGAATACTTCATCGTTTTAATCAGCAGGAATATTGAAAAAATACCAAACAGAGTAGAAAGAAAGAAAGCATCACATATTGATAACGCACAACGGTCTAACCTCCATTATGGGATCAGGTCAGTTGAGCCGTTGGGCGAGGGATTATATTATGGGTTTGTCTTGGATGGAAACCAGCGTTTTTTAGGCGGAGATTTTACCATCCTTCACAATTCCGGAAAATCTCACGGAATCGCTTGGATACTTGACTGGCACCTGCGGACGTATGACGACTCAAACGCCATGATCACAGCCACCAACATCGAGCAAATACGGTCAGTCGTTTGGAAAGAATTGGATACCGTCATTGCGGATGTCAACCGTGGATACCCGTGGATGGTTGACTGGTTTATCAAGGAAACAAAACGATATTATGTTAAAGGACATAAAGACAGTTGGTATGTCATTCCAAAAACAGCATCGAAAGCCGCGCCTGAAAACATTGCAGGCCAGCATAGACGGCATTACATCTGCATTGTGGATGAGGCGTCAGGTGTCGAAGACGAAATCATTGGGGTACTTCGTGGAGCGCTTACCCATGAGGAAAACCGCTTTGCCATGTTCAGCCAACCAACCCGGCAGGTCGGGCATTTTGCAGAAGCGTTTTCCTCACTGAAATCACTGTACAAAACCTTCAACCTGAATTCAGAAGAAAGTCCAATTGTCTCAAGAAAGTTTATCCATGACAAATTGGTTGAATACGGCGGGCATCACTCGCCGGAATATCAGATTAAAGTACTGGGGCGTCTTCCGGATAACCTATCTGGGTTTTTGATCCCCAAAAGCTGGTGTACCCAGGCGCAGGCAGTATTGATTGAGCATGAGCAGCCTTGGGGATGGGTGATGACGGCGGACGTGGCGGAAGGTGTTCACCGGGATTCATCTGTGTGGACATTGGCAAGGGTGTCGGGATATGGCGCAGCTCGCAAGATCGAAGTCATTGACATGAGAGAATCCCTTGGTTCTGATGAGTTGGTTTTTGCCAGGGAAATGTATTCTGAAATCGTGAAATACCCCAGAATAACTGTTGCAGTTGATGCAGACGGCCCGGGCCGGACGGTGATTTTAACGCTGGAAGAGCTGGGCGTGACTGTCGAACGAATTCACTGGGGGCTGCCCCCACATGCGGACGCGGACAGAAAGAGATATAAAAACCAGCGGGCTTATGCCTCGGTTAAAGCGCGTGAGGCTATTCTTGACGATCGGTTCCGGATATGCCCCGGCACAAAGATCGTCAACCAGGCATCCAGAATTCCGTATAAAATTGATGAGGCTGGCAGGTATGCAATCATGCCCAAAGAGCAAATGAAATCACAGGGTATCAAGTCTCCTGATTTGTTTGACACCCATTGCTTTTTCTTTTTGTGCGACTATGTACCGGCTGATACTGATGGCGATAATCAAAACCAATATGCAGATGATTTAACCGCATGGGCGGTCAAAATACTTGAAGGGGAACCGGCGTGAATAATGATGATAACTTGGTAATTTGGAAAAATAAAAAGACAGGTGAACTCTATCGGGTTGAGGATAGAGCCATAGATTGTACAACCGGACGCGATGGTCTTCAGGTGATAATTTATCACCTGAAATCAAGCAGCATCCAAGCGTTTGTCCGGGAAGCATCAGAATTCTATGAAAAATTTGAAAGATTGCCATGCAAACCCGGCGTTATAGACGGCTATCGTTGGGACGATGCGCAGCGAGCCTTATTGTGTCAGTGAAAAGGATAATCTCTGATGGCTGTTGAAGAATTAAAACCATCTGTAATCAGGATCATGGCGGCCTCTCTTGTATCAGGTCAAAAATATACCGCATATTCGGTTTTTGACGGTGAAAACCTGATTATCACCCAGGTTGAATTGATCCCATGGGCGGATGCAGCGTGGAAGTCCAACTTGATTGCTGAAATCAAAGACCGGAAAGAAAAAGGTTTCATTGTTCTGATCGAAGAAAAGACGGATCATATCTCACAGTATGGAACAAAATACCTGCTGGATGAGTTATGGGAGGGTAGAACGAACTTTTGTGATGCGATGGACTGGTATTTTGCATTGCAGGCTACCGGTAATTTGATTTTCCACAAATCATGTGACCAATACAAGCTTTACACCGGTGGTGAAGGTCAGCGGGTTGAAAAAAAGACAGACGACAAGGGCAGGACTGTGTACCACGTTGACTGGTCAGCATTTCACGGCGGATATCGTGCGATTCTGCTATGTGTTGTGGCGGCCATGACGGAACCAGTCAGCCACCGGTATCTTAACGCGATGTTTGGCCCGCCTGGTGTTGAAGAAGATGATTTCGACCCGCTCAGGCAGTTCAGGGCGATTACAATCGGCCATGACATAGCAAAGGCGACGTGGTGGGAAGAATACGACAGACACAGAACTTAAAAGGAGAAGGTAATATGTTTGGTGATTTTGTAAAAACGGTTAAAACCCAGAACATCGTAAAAAGTTATCTGAAATTATTAAGTATTTTTGGAAGCTATCAAGTGTATTGGGAAAATGTCTGCAAGAAAAATATTTGCAAAGCCAGTATCTCCGGAATGGATGCAGACCGTTTTTCGATTCGATTGCTTGGAGAGAAAGTTTATGTGAATTGCCGATGTATCACAGTCGGAGACGATGCTGATTTTCTCATAGGCAAAGTGATATTCCGTTATGGGGAAATTCGGTTATTGGAAACGTACTTTAACGATAATGGTAAAGCTATCGCATCGTTAAAACAATTCGCAAGTGATAAGCCGTTTGTGGATGAAAACAACATTGACCAGGTACTATGTGGGCTGGTCGATGCTTTGATTGAACAAAAAGTATTCCCGACAGATTGCGAGGCATAATGGAGGAAACCCGATGTTTAGAGAAGACGAAAAAACAGCGGCAAGAAATAAAATCATGACAGAATTCAATCTATTGAAAGAGATATGGGGTGATTTCTGTTCTCATCTTTTTGGGGCACAGGATGACAATAACCCCTATCCATACGGGGCCACAGTTGCAGTTGTTGACGGTGAAATCCATGTAAAAATGCTGGATCATACCGTGGTGATTACTCATCAATGTGTTAAGTGTGCTTCTGACAACAAATTGTGTTTAAAGCTTTCAGTCTCACTGCATGACAAGCAGATCATGACGGCATACATCAACCAGGCGGGCCGGATAGCTCATCGTATCGACAATACTCTTCATTGGTGTGGTATGGATGATCGTTTAAATTGTGTGTTCACCGTTCTTACCAAGCTGTTTGATGCAATGATTCAAAACGGGGTTTTCCCGATAGATAAAGGATTTTGAATAATGGCAACTGAAATATCAAGGCTTTCGCCGTACAACATCACAGACCCGCTTGTTCGAAATGAGCTGTACCGGGAAATCCGAGACGGTCAAACCCTGAATAATGGATGGACTGCTTACGAGATACAGCCGGATGAGAGACTGCGGCCCGAGCTGTCTGGATACCGGGCGTATGGCAACGAGAATATGAAATGGATAATCATGATTGCTGCCGGAATGGATGATATGCGTGAGTTTTTGGCGGAGGGCGTGACAATCAAGCTCCCTGGGGCTGCTTGGATACGGGAGCGGATTCTTTATTATCAGTCGAGGTGAAAACAGCAATATAAAGGATTAATAAAATGCAATACGGAACCGAAATTTTGTTATCCTTTCAGACAGAACCGCTTAATAATTTGATAACCCAAATAATTCATAAAAACACCTTATATGAAATATTCAAAGCTTTCCCGATTTTCTTTGCCATTTCTTTGCCAATAGAACGCTTGTTGTTTTCCATTTCCGAAATATGCCGTTGCGGGATGCCAGTCATTTTCGAAAATTCACGCTGTGTAACGCCTTCTTTGGATCTGGCTCCAATCAGGCATATTCCGGGTAACTGCTCATCTGTATAGGGGAAGCAATCTCTCCAAGGGATGGTCTCTGTGGTATCAACAAAGCCCAATGCTTTCAGCGTATCAACCGCTTCATTTCGCTTGCCTATAGGTCCTAAAAACCGCAGCTCCACAGCAACATCCTCAGTATGGCGCTTTCTCGTGAGTACCTGCATAAAATACCTCTACCAATTTAATTTTTTTGTCAACGACTTCCCAAACTGCGACATAAGTTGGGTGCCCCTTCTTGATGTGGCAATGATACCTGTAGCGACCCACAGAGCTGTAGTTCGGCCAGTTACCACGAACAGGGCCATTACGTTCAATGTCCCGTATCAACGCCGCAAGGTTCCGCATGACTGGCTCCGGCAATCGGGCAATCTGCTTCTCGGCTCTCTTTGTCGCCTTTACCGTCCATTTCATGGCCTTATGATACTTTAAAATGGTATCATGTCAATGATAACTTTTTGTCCAGGGCCTTTTTTGTGCCCTTTCCAAAACATTCTACCATATAACCCTATATGCGTTTCATGATGTTGCCTTTCCTGCCGTACCTGCCATATCCTGCGGAAAAACAATAAGGGGCACGTCATAAATGGGTTTTTTCGGTAATTTATTCAGCAGCAAGTCAAACGCATATAAGAAATTTGAGTCGCTTTTCGGCAAGATCACTCAAAGGCAAATTGCCAATAGGTCAGACGATCAACGGAATGCGTTCCTGACTCCTGATTTGATGGGGCGCCGGAAAAAACTTGCCAATGACACGCCGTTTTCAGAGCAGAACGCAAAACGCCTGATTCTGGACTACGGCACAAAAGGCGAAAAACGCGCTTATTCACTGACTGAATTGCAGGGCATGGCCCTTGCCGGGCAGCGGATCAAGAAGAAATTCAATACTGCAACAAACGGGGCGAAGGTGGGCCAGCTTATCGCCGCCTCCGATGAAAAAGATATAAACCGCGTTAAAAACGGCGAGATAAAAACATCAGCGCTGTATAAAATCCACGGCAATCTGCTTCATTTTCAAGTCTCTGCAAGTCCACAAAGCAATTACACGCATCACCAGGTTAAAGTCCGGCTGGAAGAATGGGATAGCCAGCTTGACGGGCTTGAGGCTGATAAAACATATCTTCAAGCCGCCAAGGGCGCAGCCACGGGACGGGTGTCCTTTACGTGCGACTGCGGGCGGCATCGGTATTGGTATCGGTATCTGGCAACAACTGGCCATTTTGCACTTGACCCGCTTGAAGGCGTTTTCCCGAAAATCAGAAACCCGCATTTGACAGGTTGTTGCTGCAAACACGTCATTAAGACCCTCGCCGTGCTGTTAAGTCCGCTTATCCAGATGCGCCTATCAAAGGAAATGGAAAACCAAGCCAAGAAAAAAGGGTTCATCACCCGGATGGTCAGAAAAGCTACCGGACAGACAGGGCCAGATGAAACATTCCTTAACGCTGATGATATGGCGGACAGTGAGAAAGCCGGCACGGATGCAACTGTAGCGGAATTACAGACGGCATTTAAACGCTATATCAGCGCAACGAAGGGGTTTAAGGCAAAAATGGATAATCCAACCACACAAGAGACCGTTAAAGCTTTAAAAGTCGAGAAAAACACTTATCGGTCACAGGCCAAGAAACTGAAGGCCGAAAAAGACAAACTCGAGCGTGAACGGGTTGCCGCCGAGTCTGAAAGAACAAAATCAAGACAGGAATCCGAAAGGAACCTTGTCGCGGCTGAAACCGAAAACGCAAGATTGAGGCGGGATGTTCTTGTCGCTCAGATGTCAGCGGAGGTGGGGCTGTCGGTCTATCGGGACCACATGAGCAAAACCGCAGCCGTAGCAAAATTTGCAGCTTCCAGGAATATCCCGATTAAGGAAGCAACTGAAATGGCCAAACAGGTGAATATCTGATGTCTGCATCAATACGAGATTACCGCGCAACAAATACCCTGATATCCGATGATCTGGATGTGATGTTTGATCAGTACCCGGATGCTATTGATATGCTGTTGTTTAAAGCATTAATCGGCAATCCTGAAACCGTTGTCGAGACTGAGGACGTGGTGGGTTCCCTTGAAGCTGATGAACGGGCAATCGAATATGATGATCCGATTGATACCCGTGGAATATTCCTGCCGTTTGACTTCCAGGGTATTCAGGCGATGGACAGCGGGGCGCAGCAGGGGGATTACGATGTGCCGATTGTCATGCTGATAAAGGAGCGGGAAATCCCCAGGGGATCCGTCATCCAATATGACGAATATATCAGCGAGACTGAAATACAGACGATTTCACTTTACATCGTGAAGTCGGAGGCGGTCGGGCAGGCCCCGGCAATTGCGATGAGACATTACCTGATTCCGTTTTTTGATGATGAGGGGACATTAACGCATGAGTAAAATAAAAGAATTGACGATTATCGACAGGGTGAAGATATTCGAGCGCGACGGGAAACAGTGGACTACCAGCTTGAATATTGCTGAGGTGTTTGGGAAGAACCATTTTGACGTTCTGGATAAGATAGAAAAGCTTGAATGTTCTCAAGAGTTTAGATACAGGAATTTTACTGTATCCTCTTATATCACTTCACAGAACAAAGAACAAAAGATGTACGACCTTTCCCGTGATGGTTTCTCGTTCCTGGTGATGGGGTTCACCGGGACGAAGGCCGCGCAATTCAAAGAGGCGTATATAGAAGCTTTCAACCTGGCAGTATCTCTTACAGAAACGCAATTAAGCATAACTGACAGGTATGTCCTCCTTCAAGAGCGGATACATTCGGACTATCTGGATTTACAAAAAAGACAACAGATACTTTTGGAATCCATGAACGGAAAGGTCTGTGTAATAGATAACAGGGTAGAAAAGGTTGAAGACGATGTCTCTGTTATCAAAAACGATGTTGCGGATATTAAGGTCGAAATATCCAATTTCAAAAACGTTATCCCGTTGACCAGACGGAACGTATCAAAATCTGATAGAAGAACGCACCTGATGTTTGTATCAGATCATTTTGACGGCCAATGCCCTATATGCAAAACTCGAATAATTGATGCGTCCAGGAACCCCAATGACACATTCAGCGTCGATCATGCGATTAACCGGCACGAAAGGGCATTAAATCAAACGTGGGCGATCTGTAGATTATGCAATTTACATAAAAGCAGCGGCAAGCTGGGCCTGAGTGAAAAAGAAATCAATTCGCTGTTTGACGCCTATCACACACAGCTCCGAATCTGGCAGAGTAAAAAACCGCTTCAATTGCAAATAGGGGTGTCAAATGGATAACGAATTCTCAGAATTACAAGCCGTGGATTTCTCCCTGGGCGCATATATCATGGGGGCGTTCGAAGGTCTTAACCCGAACACAGGCCCCAAACAATGGCGGGAGTTTTTAACCCGTGCAGTAAACAAGAAAATATTCCGGGAAGAAACCGACACACCCGCCGAATTCCTCAAGAACCTATCCAGTTCCGGGAAAACTGAAACGGTGGTTGACGGCGTAAAATTGCGCCTCCCACAGCTTCCAGTCGCTTATTATTACCGGAAACCAGGCATGACCAACGGCGACACCCGCAATTTCCCCAAAAAGGTCGTCACGAATGGAACAAAGCTTTTTGACATCACAATGTCTCCACTTGTGCTTGATTACCATATTGTTTTCGCCGCCTGGGATAAGCTGTCATTAGACAAAATGCAGGTCGCCTGGTATCAGTATGTAATCAAGAAAACACGGTTCACGATTCAATATGAGCTTGCAGGCGAGGCATTCGATGTCGGAGCCGCCGTTCGAGACCCTTATACGATAATGTTTTCAGATATTTCAATCCCCAAAACAGAAGGCCGTCTTTTCGCAGTGGACACCCTGTTGACAATTGAGACATCTGTTTTGTTCGGTGCTGAATTATCGCCTGCATTGTATCCAAACCAGATCACCCTTGAGGGATCATGGGGCGGCTTTGCCAACTGTGACAAATCCATAGGGGAGAGATGTAGTGGCTGATAAAGATACCAGAGCGCCTCTGCTGCAAAAAATCACGACTGTTCCTCCTGCTGATTCTGGAACTGCGGCACAGGAACTTGATATATCATTTTGCCGTGAAACATGTTTCATCGAAACGATGGACCTATCCGGCCCCAGACTGATTCTGAAATTTGATGATTCGCTGTCGATCCTGCGCAACGTCATGAAAATTAAGGTCGGAAACGTTCTGCAATGCGTACTTGCTGATTTACTCCAGAAAAAAGAAATGAGTTACACCGCCGATTTCGAAATTATGAGTATGCCGGTCAATGGCGAGGTGGTTACGCTGAATTGTCTGCTGAAAGCGGTAGCAGACATGAAAAAACCGGCTGTAACTGCTCGAATTTTTTCATTGTCAATCGGCAGCTTGAAACCAATCGTCTTGGCGCTGACACATGTCAACTCACCGACAACCGATCCATCCGTTAAACTCAAAATTGACAACCGTATCGTTCTCCAGAATTCATACCATCTGCTGCCTGGCGAACGTCCGACCATGCTGCTACGGCAAATAGCTATCGAGCATGGGGCTGCTGTTTTCTTCTCACGAGGCGTACTGAATTTTCTATCTTTGGATGAAATAAATAAGCGCATTCCGGATAATAGAGTTTTTCGTTTTAAAAATCCATTAGCGGCATATCAGATCATAGATTATACGCATATCAACCGAGAGAACCTGGTGGCGGATCGCATAGTGAGAAAATATTCAGGATTCAACATCCTTAAAGGTTTCATCTATTCCACCAAAAACGATAAAGCAGCGAGTGAGGTTACAGCCTACGATAAGATTGAGATACTCGATAATTTATCGTTGATGGCTGTGCCTGTACTGGATATTATGACAGGCGGAGCTGGGCATTTGATGCCCGGAATATCATTAAAATTTCAATGGAGTCTGGATGATAGTTATTCAGATTCTTTTTTAGACGAAAGCCTCCCGACACAGGCTATTGTCGGATCAGTTGCACATTATAGCGCTGGTGCATCAAATTATTTTTGCCGAGTAAAATTGGTGCAGATTATGGGAGATAAATAATGAGTGACGAATATATTCCAATGCCACAAACCCCGAAGCGCCAATATTCGGGGGAGTATATGGGAACAGTGGAAACCGGCATACATGATGAATTAATGCGGGTACAGGTGCGGGTGCAGGAACTTTTCACCGGCGATGTCCCAGCGGCAGACTTGCCGTGGGCCACGTACCGGCTGCCTGCTGGGTCGAGGGTTTCGGACGGGTTTTTTATCCCGGTCAAATCGGGTGATATCGTTTGGGTTGACTTCCCGTTCAATTCTGACACCCGGCGTCCGAGAATTACCGGGAGTGTTCATTACTGCCCGGAAAGTAAGCCATTAATGCCGAATGAATCATGGCCCGCCTCAGATGGCAGAAGCACTCCATATAGGACAGGACTTAACGATCCACTCACACCAGACGAAAGCCTGTCAGGGGGCAGGGGCGATCTAAAAAAACCGCCTTGTGTGTTCAAGCAAAACGGCGTTGTTGTCGAGATATTATCTGATGGCACCGTCCGGATCACCAACACAAACGATGCCGATAACAAAGGTGTATCCGGGTCCAATATCGAAATAACCAAAACAGGTGACATCATTATCCATGCCGAGAATTCGCTGTTTTTATCCACAAAAATGAATCAGGAAAACGCTATCCACGGTGACATGTCTATCACGGCTTTGGGTGATAAACTCCAGAACGTTATGGGCAATGTGGCGGAAAATACCAAAGGGCAGCATAGCATTTCTGGCGTGAAGAAAGTCTTCATAACATCAGATTCAACGGTAGTTATTAAGGCGCCCAAAGTGGAGATTAATTGATATGTCAATATCAACCAATTGCCAGATGCTTGTCGGGGAGTTTGACAAGATAGCAGGTGAAGTGACCGCCCTTGCAAAAGCCCCGCAGAAGATGATGGCAACCTTAAACGGGATGATTAAAAATGCCAAAGCCGACGCATTCGGGATTGCGGAAACTGTGTTTGATGACCTTAAGACCGAGATGATCGCCAGCTTGGGGCTTTCAGGGATAGCCGATACATTCGGCGATTTGGAAGGCTGGATGGAAAATATCCAAGACAGCCTTGACTCAATTGGGTCTGGTGGCCTTACTCTGCCCACCTGTATAAAGTCAATCCTAAGCAACCCATTGATAGAGGCGGCAATCGGGATCGACTTGGCGTCAATGTCCGGGGTGACAGATGTATCCAAAATAACTGGCAGACTGAAAGCCCTGGTTATCGGCCAGGTACGGGCAAATGCTATGGCTTTTTTGGATCAGGGTATGGCCAAAATGGGCATAGGCGGTCTGATTGCCGGTGCGGAAATGGGATATAAGAAGATGTTGAAATCATCGGGGATACTGGATGGAATTGATCTGATGAACGATCTTGCGGATTGCCTGGAATTGGGCTGCGGTGCTATTGGCGGTTATTCGGACAAGATTGAGGGGATGATGACCGGCATGAACATGACCATTGACCAGGATGTCATGCCACTATGGACAGCCCAATCATCCGAGGTGCAGACGGCTATCGCTGGCACAGTTGCCCAAGGCAATGCAATCGCTGATAAAATAATGACTTGGGACGGTACATCAGATTTGGATTTTTCATAATGAGTGCTGCAATATGCAGAAAAGGCGATGTTACGGATGGGATATGCACCGTTTGCAGAAAACAGGTCGCCGGAAAAATCGACTCGGCATCAGAGAATGTCATTATCAACGGCAAAGGCGCTGCAAGAGATACCGATATTGTTAAAGCGGACGGCTGCGGGCATACCGGGAAAATAAAGTCAAGCGCCACAATGATAGTGAACGGCAAATCAGTTGCAAGGGCTGGTGATATCTTCACCGGCGATTACATGGGCGTCCTCAAAAATGGAAGTCCAGACGTTACTGCGGGGTAAAATGACAGAAAACATGAAAAATTTCAAGATTTATACCAAACATGGCACCTTTCAGTTTGTGGGCAGACTGAGACGGGAGACCATAATATGGCAATGGTATGATACCCAGGACTGGTGTACATTTCAGATTAAAATTGATGATATTCTGATGATTACAGAGAACCAAACGCCTGGAACATTTTCGGGAGAAACCGATTCGGAGGTTATTCAATAATAATGGAACCAAATATCATCGCATTCTCTGGCAGTCATGGGGTTGGAAAAACAACTGCTGTCTATCTCATGGCACATCAATTAAAGCTCAGTCAGAAAAACGAGGTAGGCATCATCCTTGAGACAGCCCGGCTGTGTCCATACCCGATTGTGAGCAAGGAGAATACTATACCGAGTTTTGAGGCTCAGTTATGGATTTTCAACTCACAAATGGTCGCTGAATTAAACGCCAGCCGCAGGTACGGATGGGTAGTAAGTGACAGGACTATAATCGACACAATCGCTTACACTGCCGCTGCCGGAATGTATGGCCTCGCCTATTCTATGCGTGAGATGTCTATTGAGTACGTCAAAACGGCGTATAAAGAAATCCATTTCAGAAAGATCAACGATCACGATCACCTTGTTGACGATGGTTTCAGGGATCAGACACAGGAATTACGCCAGAATGTTGAAATGGCGATGCTGACATTGTACGATGAACTTGGAATCAAACTGATTTATGACGTGAAGGAAGAAGAATAAATGGGAAACCCAACACTATATTTATCGCTTAATGGTGATTATGGCAGAGCGGTGGGTGATACAACAGGGTATTGCCAGATGCCGGAAGTCACAGTTGCCGGATATCAATCAAAATTTCGAGTTTTCATTCCGCCCGGGACCAATTACATATATCTGGCAATTTATGAGTATGGCGGTCAGACGGCAATCGCCAGGCAGAGAATTCTCCCGACCACATTCAGTATTCCGCAGGATTATTTTGCTCCGCAGTCCAGGACGTTAGACCAACTTCTGGCTTCAGACCAACTCATATCCGAAAATAATGAAGGAAAATTAACGATTATAAATCAGGTATTGCAAGGAGGTACTTACGTCTCTGTGTACCAGGCTGGATGGCTTTATGTATATGTAACAGGCGGAAAGTATTCTTCTGTTTACTATAATAAATTGCAGATTGGGATGGACGCAGCGACTTACAATAAGTGGTATGATACAATAAATTGGGATATAGATGTTGAGAGTGTGCTGGAATACCGTGATGGACCGCCCAGTTTGTCCGTAACACCGACCAGCCGGACTATCCCAAAAGAAGGTGGCATAGTAACATTCGATGTTTCCAACACAGGGGCTGGTGTCATGCCTTGGACAGCCCGTGCCGTTTGCGTCAGTTGGTTTTCAATCACGTCTGGCACCAGTGGAAGCAACACCGGGACTATCACTTGCAGAGCCACAAAAACTCCGATCACAAGCTTATCGCCAACAGTCAATAAGATTTTCGTGACTGCTATCGGCGCTGCTGGCAGCCCGGTGGAATTACTCGTGGAACAGGAATCACAAACACCGACACAGCCGGAATTAATTATAGAACCACATGATACATCTGTCACTAAAGGTGCCGGGACAGCTACAATCAAAGTCTCAAACATCGGTGCCGGGACCATGCCTTGGGAAGCTCGCGTACTGGTGACTTTGGGTAGCCCAGATTGGCTTTCAATTATATCGGGTGCAAATGGCACGGATGCCGGTGACATCGTTTGCAGTTTTACTGCCAATGACGGTGGCATACGAAGGGCGATGGTTCAAGTTACTGCGTCCGTCCCCACAACCTGGAATGGTGACTGGGTTGATGTGGTACAAGCAGATGGGTCATTACCCAAATTGGATGTAACGCCAACAATTCTGGCTGTATCAAAGATTGCAGGCACGACCACCTTCGATATTACCAATACTGGAACAGGCAATATGGCATGGACTGTCGCAGTGACCCCTGCCAGCAGTTGGCTTTCAATCAACTCACGGGACAGTGGAACTGATGCAGCAACCGTCACTTGTAGCTTTACATCGAATACAGGCGCAGAGAGGACGGCACAGGTTAAGGTAGATGCTGGCGGCGATATTAAAACTGTGTCTGTGATACAGGCGAGTGCTTCGTCGCCCCTTCCCCCCAAATTATCTGTGTCGCCATCCAGCATATCTGTATCAGGAGATGGTGGTACAGCCCAGTTTAACATTTCCAAGATCGGTGATGGGGATATGCCATGGACTGCTACCATTGTGCTACCATGCACTTGGTTGTCATTCATTTTCGAAGAAGAAGCCAGCGGCACCAATGATGGATGCACCCGAGTTTATGCCACGGCGAACACCGGTGCGGAGAGAACGGCACAGGTTAAGGTGGAGGCTGGCAGTGACATTAAAACCGTTTCTGTAATACAGGCCAAACCGGTATCAAAGGCGGAGGGAATGGTAAACGATATCGCGTCGAAGTTAAGCTCTATCAGTCAGGCAAAAAGAAATGTTGATCAAATGAAATCTCAATTGGAAGCAATTGCCTCAACATTGTCAAGTGCGGGCTGTGCGTTGATTTCTGGAAACAAATACGCGAAGACGATTGAATATTTCCTAAAGAACAAGGTCGCTGGTAGTTTCGGGTCCTATGGTATTCAAAGCCAGATTGACAAACTCACAGCAATGAGCGCCACAATGGTGCAAGAAATGAGTTTTTGCAAAACCGCAATATCTATGTACAACCAGGTAGATAAGGGGGTTTCCAGTCTCACAGGTATGGCTTTCCCGCCTGGGTTTGATAGCAGCACTTATTCAAGTGGATTTTCTGATGACACCGATATAAAAGACTATTACCCAGATAATGATCATCTGATATCTAAATTTATGCTAAAAAAGGCAGCAGACTTCCGTATGGTAAACAGGCCAGGTGAATCGCCTTATAAAGCCATAAAGCCGGACAACCCGGAAATTGGCGATATGATTTGTGTTTATGGAATTGTATATGTTTACACTTACGACCCTGAAGACCCATACGACATTGAAAAATATTATTGGTATCCCGTCGGGCTACAAGAACCAAAATGCAACCAAAATCAATATAGAGAGGCTGTGTATGATCGGAGCCATGTGCTAACCACTCCAGACGAAGATGACCTGAACATCCCAGTCGAAGTTGACCCGAACGACACGAAAAAACTTGTGTATCGGCCATTTTGTAGAGACGATCCGGCTTTATCCAACGAATAACACCCCGACACCCCCATCCATAACCCCCGGCCTGCTGGTTTTCAATCAGCGGGCCGTTTTTGTTTTATCCCTCCCCCATTTTTGACCCTAAAACCGCCCCCTGCAAACAAAAAAACAACTTTAAATCTACATAGCCGTATCTGCCTACGGTTGTCTTTACATCCTTCTAAAAACACGTAAATAAGCAATCATTCAAACTGAATGCACAAAAATATCAACCCAAAATAGAAGGATAAGCACCTATGGAAGCGTACAAAAATAGAGTTGCGGATATCACGACCCGCGCAGAACACATGAGAGAGTGTCTCATAGACCCCATGATTGACATGGCCGGAAGTGGCAATCTTATCAAAGACAAGGCCGTTCGGGATGCTAACCTGAACGCCAAAACCAGCGGCAGTATTTTTGAAATGGCTGGAAAAACGGCTGGAACCGTGCAGGGAACTGCTGCAAATGCCGTACTTCGGTATATGGCGCGAAGGCACAAACAGCCTACCGATGAACAGCTTGCAAGCGCTCACGCTGCTATCTGTAACGCGTTCGACGTGATGGCTGGCAAAGCGCCCGCACCTGGTGGGATGGTCTTTGAATCCGCTGATATGGCTACCACGGACGGCGTGCTTATGAGAGATAGGCTGATTGGCCTTATCCTACCCGTAATGCTGAACAGCGTTTGCGGAAATATCGTTTCTTTCATCCCTGGGAGCTACAACCAGTCCGAAGTTTTCAAAATCAATCGAGTTGCAGGCAGCACCTTTGGGGACATCACCCTGGGCCAACAGCTTAATTTTGATTACCAGGGCCAGTATTCCAGTATGGATCAGCGGCACCTTGCAGGCACCGGGGACGGCACTAATACGGGATCGGCTGATGAGTTCAAGTTCGACTCGAACGTTAAATTCGGCGCGGTTCACCCGATGAAGAAAAAATCCATCAAGATTTTTCACGATCATAACCAGGTAGCAAAAGACGACGGTTTGGGCAATCTCTCCGGGTCATTTGTTGTCGGTGGTTCTACCGTAACAGTTACCGGGACAGTTGTTTATGCGACAGGCGTCGTTGACCCGACTTTCAGTATTGCTCCGGCAAACGGTATTGCTGTTCATATCGGATTTGACGTGGATATTGAAAAAGCACCGACCTTGATTCCTTTGGTCAATACCGAAATGGATTCAAGGGTTTTATATCCCCACGAAGCCGCAATCTCCGGAGATACCACACTCCAGGCGCTTTGGGCAGTTCGCCGGGAATTCGATTTGAACTCTGAGCAGCTTGTAACCACGTCCATGAGAAACCTTCTGGCAGCGGACAAAGACAGAAAAGTTCTCCGGGATTTGGTCTTTTTTGCCAAAGGTGAGGAAACCTGGGACAAGGCGGCCGTGGATAACCTGGGCGACATCCATTATTACTGGAAGGGCTTGCTTGAGGCGCTTCTGAGAGTCGATTCGACCTTACTGCTAAGAACCGGAACGTCCGGGCTTGTCGGTGTTGTTGCAGATTCTATGTCTTCTACCATTTTCCGGTCTATGCCAGCACCGTATTTTACCCCTGCATCCGGATATAAATCCGTACCGCAGCCTCACTATGTGGGCACGCTGTTTGATACCTGGGAACTCTACTGTGACCCGAATGCAACCGATTATACCTGCCTCTGTTATGCAAAAGGCAGGGGCATTGGTGAATCCGGATATGTCATGGGTGATGCGATCCCCGCAATGTCATTCCGCCATGCAATCCAGAGAGATTTGACCTACAAAAACACTCTGTGGGAACTGGCGTATCGCGACCTACAGCCATTCAATGGCCGGGAATATTTCATGACGCTGAACATCAACGCGATTTAAGGGTATCGGTATGAAAATCACGATTACAAACCATCATTGTGATTCCAGAGACATCCCTGTTGAGGCGGGTAGAGTTATCAAACTGCCCGCCTTCGGATCCATCGAAATTGACTTTGCATCAGATGCTCAGGTGCGGGCGTTTGCGGATATCCTGGCGAAAAAAGCGCCAGCCGCTCAGATGCAGATGCATGAAACGGTCTGTATCAGAAATCCCGATAAGCCCGTGGAACCGCCTGACACAGTGGATACCGATTCTACATCGGAGGAAGCCATAGCCGTTGATCCAGTCGATCCCGTTGAATTCATTGATCCCGAACCCATAACCGAGGCCGGCCCTGAAAAAACGGATGCCCCAAGAGTTAAATCCCAAAAGCCCAAAAAGAGAGGCAGAAAAATATGAAAAGTATCGTAACAAATGCGGCGGGGATTACAGTTCTCCGCCTGATTGATAATACGCTGAAAACTGGCGGCGGGCCTGTGTCAATCGGGGCCACTGTCATCCAGGCGCAAAAAGGCCCAGTGGGCAAAGTCTGCCAGGTAAATTATCAAACCTGGGAGACTGTGTTCGGGAAACCTTATTCCAAGACCATTGCGGATCGTACCCAGATGGAAGGGCTGCGTCATTTAAACGATGCTGCCAAAGAGTGCATTTACGTCAATGCCGTGCGTGTGGTTAGCGCTGATGCAGCGTTTCCTTCACTTGAAATATTGGTTACACAGGACAAAGACGCTTGGACGCAAACGACCCCGTATGTTGTGGGTGATGTTGTGGCCATTACTGGCCCAGCAAAATTGATCTGTGTTACCGCTCATACGTCCTCATCGACCGAACCGACATCGGCGGCGACTGAATGGGATGCGTTTGAATCCCCGGTCGAAAAAAGCAATCACTCTTATGGTACGCCCATTGCGGCCGAGACCGGATATCTTTGTTCGATTTATCCGATTGATGGTGATCCTTGCCTTAATCGGTCGTTCAAGATTACCGCCGTCAATACTGACAAAGAGCGCTTTACGATTCAGTTTTTCGACAAGGATGAACGCGGTATTGAATACCTGCTCGAATATTGGACTGTGGGCGTTAATCCGCTTGACAAAGACGATATGGGCAGAAGCGTTTTCATCGAAACCATTCTTGAAGAGCGATCTGTTCGGTTCCGCTGTGATTGGAACGTCAGTAACGACTGGGCTGATGCAATTGGCAGCATTAATGCGGTTGCTGAACTTGCGACAAAAACGACATTTGAAGGCGGAAGCAACGGTGGTGTCCCGACGACTCAGGAATGGATTGCAGCCTGGGACATGTTCCGCAGCGAGGCGGTTACGGCCTATCTGATGTTTGCGGCTGGATGCTATGATATGGATGTTTTGCAGAACTGTATTGATATTGCAGAACTCAGACATACCATGTTTTTCCTTGATGTCCCCTGTTATCAGAATCAATCAGTAATTTCCGGATGGATCAGCAGCGCAGCGTTTGACACCCGTTTTGCAGCGGCCTACCACTGCCCGATTGCCGCCAATGATGAATGGTACGGCGGGAAAACGATATGGGGCGCAAGCGGCGCTGTTGTCGCAGCCTGTGCGAATGGGGACGCCAATTATTCCGGTGAAACCCCTGGTATCCATTACTCTCCGGCGGGCCGTATCAGAGGCAGGCTTAGCCGAACGGCGATTGAGTTTATTTATCCGGAAGATGTTGTGGATCGGGATGCACTGGTTGAACTTCGGATCAACCCGATTGTACCTGGCCCGACAGGTGGTGCGATTATTGATGATGCGCTGACACTGAACTCCCTCGAAAACTACAGCCGTTTTGTCTGGGTGAACCGGATCGCCAATTATATCGACTATCGTTTTCTGGAAATGGCCTCGCAGCTCCAGCACGAACCGGATCGCCTTACCGCTGATGGCTTGACGCGCGGTATGACAAAAATCCTGGGAGACCTGGTTATATCAGGGGCGTTATCTCCGCCTCGTTCGATGTTTACTGCATCACCGTATTCAGTCAATGCGTATGCCGCAACTGATACGAATCCGTATGTCTTCCTGGTGACCCAACCTGAAATCGACAGATGGCTTGTCGAATGGTCGTTTTGCCCGACAGGCTCCGCACGGCGAATTGTTGGCCAGCCGATTATGGTTCTGTAATTAAAAATCTGGTTTCAGTTGGCTGCTTGTAAAGGCTGTCAACTGAAACCGGTTCATATCGTTTGAAGAAAGGATAAAACGCATGAGTGAATTCTGCATATACGATGAAATGGGCGAGCTTGACGATGAACACATGCCGTCATTTCCCAGGGAAAAGAAGCTTGATATGGCAATCTATGAGGACGACGGCGGGGCTGCGGCGGCTGACGATTTTGCGACAAAACAATTGATGTCTCATGGTATGGCTGTGGCTTTGGGATGGGTGAGCGAAGGTGATTTTTCATTCGATTCACTTGATACGTTTATCCAGGGTTACGCCGATCTGGATGGTGACGGTGAAGTCCAGGAAGGCGGCGATGAAGAGAATTATTACAATGACATGTTCGGCGCTGTAGGTGATGCCTTTGCGTCTCTTGGTGCTGATGCGGATGCCATCGGAAAATTCATCGGTGACGAAGATTCTGACACCGGGGCGACTATGGGCGCGATGCTTGCCGAGAAAATCGGTGCAATGGAAACATCTGATGAAGACATTATCAGCAATTACGTTCTGGGCGTGGCTGGGGACAACAACAGCAGGGGCGGCCAGATAATGGAATCTATGGTCAAGAAAATCCTGGGCGGTGTCATGTCATGGGGCAAAAAAAAGTTGAAGAGGATACACCACCAGATATCCAGCGGAACACGAGCTGCGCTTAAAAAGGCTCGGCTTAAATCCCACACCTCGTCTGCGATTCGTAACCGTAAACACAGTATGAAGCTCAGAAAAACGATGGGTCTATAAAACGATATGGCTGAAACCACAAAAACACCCATTACAAAATGGTATGGCGCGTTTCAGATAGTCGACGGGATATCCGACTTCCATAAAATATGGATTTCACAGGGTAACACTTGCGTGATCGGATATATCGGAGAAGGCACCACCAGGGAAATCGTTTCCAACTGGGAAATGCCGTTTGCAGATACGAGCCTTGAATCCAAATTCCAGAAAATGGGTGCAGGTTTCCAGATGGTAACGGGCTTATCGACACAATCGAAGTTAAACAGTCAACAGATATGGTCTGGAAATCAGCCGTACACGTTCAATATAGTGATGAAGCTGCGGGCGTTATGTCAAGCACAAGGTACAGATGCCGACCCGTTTGATCAATACGTTGAAAAAGCAATCGAGGCTCTTGAGATGTTCATGGCCCCGAATCTTATGGATGTGGCTGAGGAAATATATAATGGCACGCTACCAGAAGGAGTACTTAATAACCGTGTTCCACTGCCGGTTGATATAAACATTGCCCGGAAAGTGATTCTCACAAACTGCATCATAAGAAGCTTGTCTTCATCTTATGATAAAGAAAAAGATAAGCGCGGCTACTTGCTTCGGGCGGATGTTTCTTTGCATATCGAAACGATGGAAGCGCTTACCAGGTCTGACCTGGAAAAAGGGTACGGGAAGATAACAACGTAATACATAACCGAGTAGGTTTCGGAAGATATAATTTAAGAGAGGTAAAATATGGCAATTTCAGGTGGTGTGACAGCGAGTATGTCATTGCTAAGCGAATCGTACAGCAGAATGCTATCGTATGGTGAGTCGGCACGCGCTCAGGATTTTGTGATGACTGTGGACGGTGATGCTAACTTACATTGGTTAATTCAGGCAGCGACAACACCGGCGCTCAAACGAGAGGTCGTTGAAGTGGTCGGGCCTTTTGGCGTGCGATCAATTCAGCAAGGCCGTTTCATCAACGAGATTGAAATGGCTATTACGTTTAAGGAAGTCGTAAGCGGCTTGGCATATACAGCTTTACATGCTTGGTCTGAAACCAAAGCATACAAGACAGTTACCATTGCATTGAAATCAGAAACACAAGGTGTAGCCGCAGACGGTGCCGATGGATTTTGGAAAATAGAAGACTGTTGGATTGAACTTGATGGTGCGGATTTATCTGTAGAGGACGCCGTGCCGCTAAAATTGTCTGGAACCCTTCACGGTAGTTATCTACCAAGCTGAAAAGGAGTTTGACATGGGTAGTATTTCTGGGCCAACACCATCAGCAGCATTAGCTCTTTTAAGAACATCTTACGATACTGGGCTATTGGATAAAGGAGAGGCAGCCAGGGCGCAAGATTTTTGGATGACAATAGTAAGTGACGACACAAGCATCGACGCTTCTGGCCTGACGTATTTGGTACAGGCAGCGACAACTCCGGCAATTAAACGCGAAGTCGTTGAGACAGTCGGGCAGATGGGTGTTAGATCAATCCAGCAAGGTCGTTTCATCAATGAAATCGAAATGGCGATCACATTCAGGGAAGTCGTAAAAGGGGCAGCGTACAAAATCCTGAAAGCCTGGACAAAGGGGAAGAAATATTTTGAAGTTACTCTTGAATTGAGATCTGAGGCAACCGCTACATCGACAACAAACCGTAAATGGGTGATTACAGATTGCTGGATTGAACTTGACGGCGCGGATTTGTCGGTAGAAGACGCTGTGCCATTGAAATTATCCGGAACCCTTCACGGCAGTTATTTCCCGGCATCATCATGACCCCAACCGAAGCCTTAGAAGCCGCAACGTCGCAATTCACGCCGCTTTATCACAGTGACAGCGACAAACTTGAATCGTTATTACGCCGAGCGCTTGGGGTTTATCAAGACAAGGCCGGCGTGATAAAAACCATAAAATCAACCGATATTGAGACATTTGTGGCGATCCCTGATGACATGTTATCTGCTATTTATGCCAGCGACAAAAACAGCAGATTTCATGAAATCATTCAGGACGAAACGAATCTATCAGTTGAAGAAGACACAAACAGTTATCCGCCTTACACGTTTTATTATTTTGTGAACCTACGAGATTATGATCTGGATACCGACCTGCCAGCGGGCATTGTCGGTATTCTGATTGATTATATCGTGGCGTTGATTGGTATCCCAAACACCGAACGCGCCCGCGCTGTAGCGATCTCGACCGGGATGCAAACGGAACTTCCGTCGAATGCCGATATGGTTGACCGCAAGACCACAATCGAAGCATACATGGAAGACAACATGGCGATTGTCCCCATGATGTCCGTGTTTTAAACCATTTTATCAACTGCAAGGAAGCATTATGGCAGAAGATTTCGATAGCTTGAAACAAGCAGTCCAGAAATTGAAGGAAAACCCGTTTCGGCATGGCTGGCAGTTTGAGATTGTGATAGGCGAAATAACCTTAACGAAAACGACAGTGAACGGCCCTATCTCGACAGATATTACAACACCAGACGGTAAATATGCGTTTCCATCTGTTGAAAGTAAGCTTCAACCTGTCGCTGATTTTGATATGTACGTCAAAGACGTGACTTACGACCCCATAGCAATCGAAATGGAAGCCGAGAAAATCGGCGGACACACATTTAATTTTCCGATTGCAGTATCACCGACCACCATAACTATGACTATGCGTGATAATTCAAAACGCGAAATCTACGAATGGTTTAAAAAAATTACCGGCAATATCATAGATACAGACGGAACGATAAAGCCGTTGGGCGAAATTGAGTTTTTGCTTAAAAAATATAACCTGGGTGCTGACGGGAAAAGGCTGAAAGTTGTGGATAAAGAAAAGGTGTCACCGGAATCCTGCGACTCCTGGTGGGTGATTCCAACCAAGCTGGGAGAAATTACAGAAAGCCGTGATGAATGCGGGAATATCGAATTCCCTATTGTATTTGTGCAAAGCAGAACAAATAAGTCATAACCAACTAAAAAAACAATCTGAAAGGATTTCAAATGAACATCCCCCCGTTTTCCCTACCCAGTAAGCAGCTTAAAAAAATATCCATGCGTGAGGCCACAGTTGCCGATGCACTTGATTTCTGTGACGTTGACCCTGAAATGGAAGAAACCATCACAACGATATTTCTGGATCGTGTGCAATTGCCGGGAGATGGCTTTGTCAGCTCGAAAACCTGGACAGCAGACGACAGACGCCTGGGCCTTTATTGGTATTGGCTGCATACGACATCTGATTCGTCCGCACAGTTTCGGTACGATTGCGGGTATTGCGGAAAGAACCATGCAATATCTTATGACATGAAAAAGCTTGCTGAGAATTATAAATCAATATCCGGCAAGCCAGAACGTGAATTCACGCACAACGGCGAGCCTGTTGTTGTCCGGCCATTAACTGGATCGGATATGGAAGCGCTGGAGTTGATGCGGCGGAACATCGTTCCTGGTATGGACAAAAAAGACGCCAATGCAATCCATTCAAGAATCAGGCTGGCAGCGCTGATCCGGAGCCTATCATTTTTCAGCGTCGGGATTGACGAAAACAGAATCGAAGCAAACGAAAAGAAAATTATGGCCATGAACATGTCAGATATGGAGTCCTTGTCTGATACCGTGGCTGAAAAAACGCTGGAAATGGAACACGGCCTTGAGTCCGTGGTGGATACTACCGATGGACGGATATTTTTAATCATCCGTGTTTCATGCGATGAAGTTGGGAGTGAGACCCTTTTGAGGGTTCCGTTTCGGGGTTTCGTCAACATTCCATTGGTATAGCCGTCATTCGTGGCAGACCATCATTGATAATTTGTGTCTGTGGGCCGGACAGGGCCTCCGAGACGTTCTTGATACGGATATCCGGATTGTTTTAAATCTGGAATCAGCACTTGTAAAAAAGATGAAAAAGAAATGACGACAGCCACCGATGGAATTGAACCAATAGTCGTAGGAATTAAGCACGATACCAAAAAGATTCTGGATATTTTTGCATCTGGTGGCACAACGTCACGCCCAGTCGAGTACGCGGCAGCTCCTGGGCAACAGACAGATATTGTAATCACAGTAAAGCTTGACGCAACCGGCAGAAATTCTGTCGAGACAAACAGACAGGGTTCTTCCGGTGGGGGGCGGGTACAGGTTGTTTCCAGCCCTGCCCCGGCTACGGGGAATGCCCCTGTTGTTTCCAGCCCTGCCCCTGTTGTTACCCCTATCCAAAGAAACAGAGATGCCACTGGCAGATTCACCAGCGCCGGACAACGTGCGCACGAACAAGCCACGTCTGGAGGTACATCAACATCCGGTGGTACATCTGGCCGCCCACAAACATCCACGGGCAGACGAAACGCTGGGGGATCTACAATAAACGGCGACTTGGCTGAAACTGTCGGAATGGCTACGTTGGGCGGCCCAATAACCGGCATGATTTCTGAAATGATTGGCCTTGGCAGCCAAATCAAAGACACATTTACGGGCGTTGTCAATAAATTCCGTGGAATCCGTGGCAACCGCAGTACTGGTGACAGGTCGGTTGACGCCCAGATTACCGCAACATCTGAGGTTACAACGGCAGTTCAGGCCAGCAACACTGCGGCTGAGAACCGGAACCAACAGCTAATTGGTGCCATATCAACATTGGGCGATGCCCAGGCAGCAGGGCCAGTCCAAAGCGTCGGACAACGGGAGCACGAACAAGCCACAGCCGGCGATGGTACAACAGCAACAGTTGTAGCGGGCGCGGGCGGGCATGGTGGTACAGGCAGGCCGGGAAACCAGCCTTCAGGCGGTGGGTTATTATCAAGGATCGGCGATAACATTACTGGTGTGATAGCCGGTGCGATAACCGGTGCGATAACCAGTGGTGCTATCGCTATCACACCGATTATCTTGGGGGCTTTACCTGCTACAATAGCTGCTGTCGTGACCGCAGGAGTCGTAGCCGTTGTTGGAAAACGTATCTATGATGCGTACAACGATAAAGAAGGGCAAAAAAAAGAATACGGGGTACCAGACGGAGAGGAAGCCAGTCCACTCCAGAAAGCTCGTTATGTTGCAGATAAAGCTGGCGGCGTGGACACTGTGGGGCTTACAGACGACGAAGAAAAAGCAGCTATAGCCAGGTGGGCCCCAAACGAAGAACAAGCCGCAGCTATGGCCAAGTGGACCCCCCAAGAAGCCACAGCCACAGACGGAAGCAGTACCCCCAAAGAAGCCACAGCTACAGACGGGAGCAGCCAGCAGGAGCTTAAAAAAGAAGCCGAGATAACCGGCGTTCTTGCTACAGCGCTCAAGGCACAGCAATCGCTCATTGTCGCAGCCTTCGATGGTGCAAAAGAGCTTATGGCGAATGCCCATATACCAAGAATCAAAATGAGGCACACAGAGGTCGGACGTGTAACCGAGTCGGGTTCATCACCGAGAACTGCACCTGCCCAAACCACAACCACAAGCCCTGTCGATACATCGTCACCTGGAACCCCTGCGCCCGTCGCAACCACAAGCCCTGTCGCAACATCATCACCCGGAACCTCCGCACCCGTCCAAACCACAACCACAAGCCCTGTCGCTACATCAGGAAAGAAAAAGAAAGGCAGCGGTAAGGACGACTACCAATATGCCGGCCTGGGTTCATTGGCTGAGCATTATGAGTCACGCGGCGATGTTGGGGCAGTGGCCCCGGACGTGAAAGGCTTTGCTTATGGCAAGTTCCAAATGCACTCCGGCGGTACAGTCGGGGACTTTATCAAACAAAGTCCGTGGGCAAAAGATTTTGAGGGGATGAAGCCTGGCAGCAAGGAATACAACGAGCAATGGCCAAAAACTGCGGCTAAAAACCCTGAAGCATTTGGTCAGGCACAGTTTGATTTCATTAAAAAAACTCATTATGGGCCAACCGAAAAAAAAGCCAAAAAAATGGGCATCGACACAACCGATCCCATGTTACAGGAAGTCCTATTTTCCACCGGTACGCAGCATGGACCGGGGGGTGGGCCACAGATATTAGACCAGGCTTTCCCAAAAGGAGTGGACCCGAAAACGCTATCAAAAGAGCAAATCAGAGAAAGAATTTACGCTGAACGAGGTAGAAAAAACGCAGACGGCACCTTAGCACATTTCCCCAGATTAGAAGGAGGCATAAAAGCTCATAACAAGCAGGGGAATAGATTCATAAATGAAAACAAAGACGCTGCAAAAATCGGAGCATTATCATCGCCAGAAGTCGCATCAAAAATCGGTCAACCTATTGACCAGTCGATGGTTCCAACAGCCGCAGCGGGTCCAGTGGCACCCGTCCAGGACGTAACCGCAACTCCCGTCGCTGCCCCATCACCTGAAACCGCACCAGCCCAGGCTGTGACAACCGATGTACAGCGTGGAACAAAAGAACCGAGCATATTTGCGCAGGCGATGAAAGGCTTGGACCCGAAAACGCTTACCAGCGAACAGCGCAGAGATATGTATTTCGCTGAAAAAAACAGGAAAGACGCGAACGGGAACCTGGTGCATCCTCTCACCAAAGCAAAAAGCAAAGATACTCAGAGTGCTCAACCTATTGATGCGGCGACCGCCAGCCAGCCAGCGGAGCCAGTGACACCCGTCCAGACCGCAACGACAAGCCCTGTCTCGGCCCCAGCACCCGAAACCGCACCAGCCCAGGCCGTGACAACCGATGCGCAGCGTGGGACAAAAGAACCGAGCATATTTGCACAGGCGCTTAAAGGCGTGGACCCGAAAACGCTGACGAGCGCCCAGCGTAGAGACATGTATTTCGCTGAAAAAAACAGGAAAGACGCAAACGGAAACCTGGTACATCCCATCACCAAAGCGAAAAGCAAAGACGCTCAAAGCGCTCAACCTATTGAAGCGGCGGCCACCAGCCAGCCAGCCGCAATCGAGCAACCGGCACCAATAGCCAGCAGTCAACAAACACAGCCGCCAGCCCCGGCCCCTATCGTACAGCCCAAACCCGAACCACAACCGGTAGTGATAGCCAACAGCGGGGGCAGCTCCGGGGGATCATCGGCATCAGGCGGACAGCAGGGCGGATTCCAAAAGCCACAAACAAACAGACGGAACCCATCCCAAATGCAAACACAGACACAAAAACAGCCGTCCATCATCCCGTTTGAGTTTGACGACATCATGTTAACCCTTCTGACACACGATTTGATGTGAGCAATATGATTTTAGAAGAATACGATCATCTGATGGGATTATCAATAGCGCCTCAAGACGTTCTGACAACGTATTCAGGCTCAGACGCGCTAAACGAACGGATACAGGAATGGTTCGAGACGCCCGAAGGCACGGTTGCGGACATGCCCAGTTGGGGCAACTCCCTGGGGGCGCTCCAGCACGAGCCGCCGTCATCCAATCTGGAGGTTATGATGGAATTTCGAATCGTAAAAAAACTGGCGGCGGATTGCGGCATCCCCATTTACGGCGTCCGGGTCGGTTTTTGGGACATTGACATCTGTAATGTGCAAATTCTTTACGGCTCCGGCATGTTCAATAGCGAGGTAAATATCAGAAATGTTATCTAATGACGAGGCCATTGAGAAATTCAAAGAGATCATCGGCACAAAAGAGGGCTGGCAATATCTCAAGGATTCACAGTTTGTCAACCATCTGTCAGTGTTTATGTCATGGGCGCTTCGGGCCTCTCAGTATGGGTCAGAGCGGGCAATGCAAGAGCAATTTTTATCCACTGCCCTTAATCAATCCAGCATTATGGCGCACGCCGAGGACAGAGGCTATATTCCGCGCAAGGCAACCCCTTCGACGGGCATAGTTACGATAAAAAACACTGGCAAAAACGCAGTATCAATCCCAGAAGGGCAAATGTTTAAATCGAATTACGGGATTGATTACCGAATGGCCATCCCCGATACGATTGTTCCCGGTGCAGTAGCTTACGCGAACGTCAGCCAGTTATCACAACAAGTTATCCTGCATGACGTAACAGCGGAAAAACCATATTACGAAATTCTGTTTGATGCAGCCCTTACCAGCAGTATCTCTCAAATAGATGTATCTGTTGATCTGCATGACGGGGCTGGATATCTGAGCTGGCAAATAGCCAGGCTGTTTCAAAACACGCTGCCAGTATCAACTGTATATGACGAATTTTACACGCATACCGGACAGATAGGCATCAGATTCGGAAACGGTGATTATGGAAGTATAATCCCGCTTGGAGCCTCAATCAAAATCGTGTTGTGGTTAACCGCTGGCCCTACTGTTTTACAGGCCGGAATGTCGCTTGCCCCAACAGGCGGAGCCGGGATACTGGATATAACAGGCGCACCGGCGACCATGACATTTATTATAGGTGTCATGGTAATTGGCGGGGAGCCGGTTGAAACGAGTGAAGAGCTTCGAAAGAATTTATTTTACTGGCCGTTGTATCAAGAGCAACTTGTTTGGCAGGAAGATTATGAATTCTTTTTAAGACGTGAATTCCCGGAAATATTATGGATAAACGTTTGGGGTGAGACAGAGGCAGAGTCCGAATCAGGATATAAAAACCTTGAGTTTGTGAACAAGATATTTGTCTCAGCTTATGCCCTAAACAATACCGAGATCGGCACAGACATCATGACTAAATTACAGTCTGTGCGGCTGTTGAATCGACGGTTTCAATGGGTGTTTCCGGTTGTCCATTATTTTACGGTCACAATCGTTGGGGCGGTCAGTTCAAAATACGCAACAGCAACCGTGCGGGCAAAAATAACAGAAGCACTTGAAACCAATTATGGGCTTAATTCCCGGCTGAGAAAACCTGATGTATTATTGAAAGAAATATACGCCTTGGTTGAAGCCACTGGATATTTTGCAGACGGGGATTATACCGCTGCCCTTGCAGGAAATCATGAGATAACTGCGCTGAATCAAATCATCGCAATCAACATGGAATCGTCAATAATTGACCTGACAAGATGGTAATGCCCATATACGGCTATCTGGTGATGAGAATGTTTCATGGTTTGCGATATGTTGGTAATGTGATTTATGGATAATTGGCTAAAAACAAGATTATCGCCTGTAAAATCAGAAACCCCTCGCTGGACTGAGTTCGCTGAGACGATCCAGCAGCTTTGGGAAGAAAACTTTGACCCGCTTCTGGCCAGGCAAATCGGGCTTCGTTCGATATTTACCGCAGTCGATGAAGACAAGCATCGGATATTATCTGAGCTTGGCAGGTATTACGATATTGATATCCTTGATGACAGTATCCCGATGGCGGTTGTTCAGCGTAGAGTCGAGCTGCTTCAAAAGGATTCGTTAGTGCCGCTTACGGCGTCAATCAGGCGTGCTTGTCCTGATGTCGTTATGCAGTGGCGTCCCCTGTATGCGATAAGCGACCGTGAGTATATCGACGGCGAGTTTTATACCGAGGAAGAGATACTTCGAGGCTCTGAATCATGGGAAACGACAACGCCACTGCGGCTGGATGGTACGTGGACTGTCCGAGAAACAGACAGTTATCATCTGTCTGTAACCATCACAAGCGGGCGGACAGTCCAGCCTGAATGGTTGACAAACGTATCCTGTAGCCTGGACGGGTCCTGGGCGGTCGAGGCCCCAACAGATGTTACTGTGTGTGTGTCGTGTTACATGACATCACGCGGGAAACTTTACATTGATGAGGCCAATGTAGCAGCACCGGAGCTGATTGAATCTACCGCACGGGCACGGGTAGCACTTACCAAACCGCTTCATATTGTGTTTGACGGGCTGATTTGGTCTATTGTGGTTGAATTCCCTGTTATTTGGGGGGACACAACGGATTTGCAGGTGATTACATCACGGAACACAATCCCTGTGTTTTGTTGTTATCTCATACTGGACGGCACCTGGGAAATCGACGGTTCCCGGTTTATGTGTTCGGATAATGGGGATATTAAGTATCGGTATCCGGTATCTTCTGGGCCGATGCACATAACGGCGAAGTCCGGGATATATGCTCCTGTGTCGGTATGGTCGATGTTCGTGGATGGTACTTGGCCTGTTGACGGGTCCCGGAAGATTTATGTTGGTTACGGCAGCACAAAATGGAAAACAGCGTTTGATATTCCTGTTGAATTCGGAGGCACAACGTCGAGACAATTTGTCACTGGATTTGTTGAATGTGTCTCGGATCATACGGTGGCTGCAATGCAGACAATAATATCCATCGCTGAAATATCATTTGAACCTGTGTCCATATTTGCAACATATTTAGATGGAAGTTTACTCATCGACGGCACTTGGGATTTTGGTCCCGGCCTGTAATTAATCAATTTTAAATAACGAGGCGAGATATGTCAAATACAGCCAGTACGATTTTATTAAAACCGCTACTTGTATCAGTGTTTTCGGCAAAAGCCATTGCCGGGGCAACTGCCGTATTCGGTGACGGCGGGCATGATGCGGATGATTTGCCGATAGCAATTGAGGCGGATCAGATTGCATTGCATCACCAGTTGATCGAAACGACAATCCCGGAGGCGGATATTTCGGTGACAATTGACGGGAATGTCATGATAACCGGAAGACTGGCGCAAGCCGATTTAGTAGGTGAAACCGTCAGTGAGTTTGGAATAAAAATTGATGGCGATATGGTTGGAATCCGTAACTCAGCGCCAAAGATCAAACAATCTGATGAAGAATTCGAAACAGTTATAACGTTTGTTTTTTAATGTGAGGTGAATATATGACACTACCCCATTACCCGATTACACCGATACCAGATACCGCACCGCCCGCAGCACCCAGTCTATGGAATACGCGATATTCGGAAATTGACGAAAACTTTGACACGGTAGATGAAGCTATAGCTGGAATCAATGAGTCTATCGCAGCGATAAACCCAGTTGTGACACAGTTGCAAACTGATTCTTTCCCATCTTTCTTTAATATGTTTGCCTTTTAAGGAGGTATTTTATGTCAGTTACAAACACAAGAGGCGTTATAGCTACGCTGTTCCCTGCATCGACTTCCGAGGCGCAATTATATGCGGTGCCAGCCGGTACCGTACTCGACGGGGTGTTAAGAATCAGCAACCAGGACGCCGAAGAGTCCAGCTACCGAATTGCCCATTGTCCGGCAGCGCACGGCGATAATGCCGCCACCAATACGGACTGGGTTGCTTATGATGTGGCTATTGCCGCCGTGGGCGGAGCGCCTCATGAATATTCGATTCATGCCAAGGCAACCGAGACGATCCGGGTAAAGGCCGGGACAGCGAGCAAGATTACGTTTCATCTTTCCGGCAATAAGGAGGTGACAACGTGATAAGCATACCGCAACCATCATCATCAACGATTATCAGCGATCAAATAAGATTATCATCTGCTCTCGTTTGCTCAGGTGTACTGATACAAGGGGTAAATACAGGATCAATTGCTTGGGCGGTCGCATCTGGCGATTATGCAGGAGTAATGGGAGCTATTTTTAACAGCGCGTTTAGGTTATCGACACCAGCCATGAATGATTTACGAACTATGTCTGAGATATCGGCGTCGAGTGTGGCTATGACCGCGATTGCTGCCTCCAGCGATGCTATGGAGGCCATCTTGGACATTGATGACATTACCATGCCTGTTTTTGTAGCATCGAGCACTGCGATGACTGCGATCGCTGCCTCCAGTGTCGCAATGGGGTTGCTGGCCGCGTCCAGCACTGCGATGACGGCTACCGCAGCATCAAGTGTGGCTATGGCTGCTATCTCTATGTCCCTCACCGCCATGACTGTGATTGCTGCCTCCAGTGTCGCTCGCCCAATATTTCTGGGAGCAGCATATAGTGTGGGAAGAGGTATTGACACACTGGGCGCATGTGGCAACTCTACGATGCAAGATTTGAATGCTTTCTCTGCCGTGGCTATATCCGCCAGTTGTCTCAGGTCTATATGCTCAAGCGCTGCCGTCGCAACTTTTGTTGAATCAGCATTGCAGCCTTTTGCGTTGTCCATTATTACAGCATTAGGTAGTGGTGCTGGAGCAGGTTTTTTCTCTTCAATGGGGACAGGGGCTGCGGCTGCGCTCGTGGGCGGAAGCGGAGTTTATAATTGGAACTATAATGCAAACGCACCTATATTGTGTATCCCATACTCATGCGTTGGTTCGGGTGCGGCATCGAACTCGTGTACGGCGCATAGCACCTGCTACTTAACCGGAGCAGCCGTGTCAATTAGCGTCTCTAACCCTGGCCCAACCGTCTTTTTCCCACCATTAGTGTCGTTGCGGGGTATTCTGTTCTCAGGGAGTGATCCGTCGTTCAATTTCACTATTTCATGCGGTTATCATTATTATACTGCTGTTTAAAAAAATGTAACAAAGGGAAAAGACCATGACAACATTGCAGAAACAAATAGAGAATATGTCTGTCAGAATTCAGGCTATTGAAAATAAAAATACCGGGCCAGGTATTGTAACAAAACTTGAGTTCCAAAACGGGTGTTGCAAAGGCAACAACTGTCTGCCGAGTTTATCGACTTGGCGGATATCAATACCCAGAATGGCATCGCGTATCTTGTGTCAGAGGGCTTACTCACGCAGGAACGCGGAACAGCAATCATAACGCCGTAAACAGGGAGAAACACCTATGCCGTCCATATTACCGCATCCTATGATTACGCCCATTTTGAGTTCTCCACGACAGCCAGCGGTCGCGGCGTTGTGGAATGACCGTTATGGCGAGATTGACGAAAACTTTGCTGCACTGGAGGCTGCAAACGTCTTAACCGGCTACACATCCGGAGCCGGAACGGTAGCTGCTTCAGACACAGTTCTTCAAGCAATCCAAAAATTAAATGGTAATTTTGACGCTGGCAATAATTATGCTTATGGCGTTAAGTGGGATTTTGTGAATGATACAATGAGGGGTGTCATTCAGGTTAACGGAGCTCTGCTTGAATACGACTATCAGAATTTTCCGATCCAAGAGCAGATGAAGCGTTGTCTGCTGGCGCACACCACCGGCGCATTTAATTACTATTTACATCCAAATGACTCAACAAAGAAGCTGGACGGGACGGCTGCGACTTTGACAGGTGCAGATGGTAACGTCATGGTGCAAATCCCTAAATTTTATTATGCGCTGTTTAATGATGGTAATTTTATGTATGCTTTGATCTCGTATGGTGCGTTCAGCTATACAAAATCAAACGGATCAGTAGTTACAGCGGTTGTTCACCCAATATTTTTCTCAGGCGGGTTGGCTACACCCGTGGATTACAAATACTGCTCAGCTTATGAGGGCGTTTTGTACCGCAGTAGTGCGTACATTCACGGAACTACAACACAATCGTATCTATCAGGAGATAAAATACGGTCTGTATCTGGATACTTGCCATTATCAACTTTCAGTCGGACAATGCGACGTCAAGCAACCGACGGAGCTTTTTACCAATACGATTACTGGATGGGTGAGGCGATTATTCTCTTATATCTAACCAGATACAAAAACTGGAATTCACAGTTGATGTTGCCAGGATATACAGAGGGGGCACCGTGGGATATTACGAAAATATGTAAAACTGGTGTCACAAATGTACTGGGGAACAATTGCGGATCAGTCAAATACGGGGTCGCTAACGCGAATAAGTGTGCATACGTTCAGGCATCTGATATGGTTGTTGCTAATTCTTTTTATGGGATAGAAAATTTTTATGGGCATCTATGGAAATGGGTGGATGGAGTGGATTTTCTATTTCCGTCCGGGGTATATGTTTGTAATAACCCTGCTTTGTTCACTGATGAAAGTGTGACTAATTATTCTTCGCTTGGAATAACCCCGCTTGGAACAACTGGCTATCAGCAGACGCTTTTCGACGGAACATTTTTACCATCTTCGGTTGCAAACGGTAGTAGCTCTACATTCGTTACAGATTATTACTACCAACCGTCGGCGGCGGGTTGGCGGGCGCTTTCTGCGGGGGGCGCTCTGACTTATGGCGCTCGTGCGGGGGTCGCTTACCGTGATGCGGGTAATGCGGCGGCGGGTTGCGATGCGGGTATTGCGGGGCGGTCGGCTGCCTGATTTTTTGATTTAGGGTTGAGTTGGCAATTCGGCAGCGAGTTGGCAGGCGCTTTATGCAGGGGGCAATCTGAATAATAGCGCTAATGCGGGAGTCACTTACCGTAATGCGAATAATGCGGCGGCGAATTGCAATACGAATATTGCGGGGCAGTCAGCTATCTGGTTCTATTTTTTTTACTGCGCTGGCTCAACCTTGCCTCTTGGCAAAACACAAAACGAAAACATAAAGGGTGTTGGTAGCCAAACGGCGAAGACTCTCTTGTGGAATCAGGCAAAAGATATATGAAACGTTTTGGTAATTTATACCATAAAATTTACGACATGGATAACATCCGGCTGGCGCACAAGAACGCAAGGCGTGGGAAAAATAATTATTCAGACGTCAAAATGGTTGATCGCGATCCAGAAAAATATTTTGTGCAAATTCATAATAGTTTAAAAAATAAAGTGTTCAAAAATGCACAATATCAGGTATTCAAAAGGACTGAGAGAGGAAAAGAAAGGGAAATTTTTAAACTCCCGTATTTTCCTGATCGTATCATCCACCACTGTATCATGCAGGTTCTTGAACCGATATGGATGAAAACATTTATACGAGACACATACGCATCAATGGCAGGCCGTGGAATACATGATGGCGTGATCCGAATGAAAGATTTTCTAAAAGACAATGACGGAACCAAATACTGTTTAAAACTTGATATTAAAAAGTTTTATCCTTCCGTCAATCATGACTGTTTGAAAAATATCATCAGAAAAAAGATAAAATGTGCAGATACTTTATGGCTATTGGATACAATTGTTGATAGCGCAGAAGGCGTACCTATTGGTAATTACCTGTCTCAGTACTTTGCTAACATATATTTATCTCCTTTTGACCATTGGCTGAAAGAGAAAAAGAACATCAGATATTACGCCAGATATTGCGACGATCTTGTCATATTGCATAATGACAAGGCTTTTCTTCACAGTCTATTTAGTGATATCAGGAAATATATGAGTTCAGAGTTGAAGCTTGAAATCAAAAGCAACTGGCAGGTATTCCCATCCGATGAACGGGGCATTGATTTTTTAGGCTATCGTTTTTTTGGAAAGTTTACCTTGATACGCAAATCAATTTCAAAAAACTTTAAACGCAAAATTCGTGTCTTCTTGGATGATGCCACAGATATTAGGTCGTGCGTAAAATCCGTAATGAGTTATTACGGATGGTTAATACACGGGAATGGATACAACTTATGGATATCACAATGCCGGAGGCTACTGAAAACCCGACGAATGTGCGAAAATTCTCTGACTTTGCGGCAGATGAACATATTCTTGACGGCGACAAACTTAAGATAGCGGATATCGTAAACCGTGAAATAGAAATAATTGGATACAGGATAACCGATAGCAAATTTACAGAGAGAAAACATGGCAAATGCTTAACAGTGCAATTTAACCTGGGCAAAAAAACTCATGTATTTTTTACTGGCAGCGAGGTGCTGATACGGCAAATAGAGAAATACAAAGAGCATATCCCGTTTTTGTCCACAATACAGAAACACTACCGATATTATGTTTTATCGTGAAGACGAAGGAGTAAATACATGAGAGTATATGCGAAGAATATCCCTGTTATCCAGCGGTTGCAGAGTTCGATCCTGTATCCATACAATATCAGGCTGGAAGAACTTACGCAGATGTCGCCTGAAGATCAAACAGAAGCAGGGTACAGCTACGATGTCAATCGCATCCCTGATGATGGGCAGCTTATCGACCTTGATTTTGCTATGGGAATCCAGAAAGAGATTATCAAGGGCTGCTCAATATCAGAGCTTTCGCTGGGATGTGTAGTGCAACCATCTGGTATTCGGTACGATTGCGAGGACAAAGACCGCGCAAATATGGTCGCTGCTGTGACGATGATGCAGCTTGCCGAGGTGCCCGAGATAGCATTTATTGATTATGACAACCAATCTCATGTTTTATCTTTGGCGGAAATGATATCTGTCGGGGTGCAAGTTGGAGCCCATTTCCAGGCAGTTTTGTACAAGAAAAATCAATTATACTCTGCCATTAAATCCTGTCATAGCATCAACGATGTGATGGCTGTATCATGGTAAAAAAAGCAGAGTTCAAAAACACGCAAGCCATTTGTGATTTAAGGATAGTCCGTTTATCAATGAATAACATATAAGAGGGGGAGATCGTATGGCTTTAACCATAGATTTTGAGAAATTCGACAAGGCCGGGTTAAAGCCGGTGCTTAAAAAATTTGAAACGGCAGGCATCCCGGTAGAAGATGTTGAAGCCACGAACAAGGCCAAACGCGAATCCGGGTTTTTGATGAAAACCGCCACGTTGGTTTTTGCGTCCGGCCAGAAAATAACTGTAAAAATCAAGGCTGGCGGCGGCGTTTTTCAGGTCAAACTTAACGCAAAGGTCATTCCGATCAAGTCTGTTGATGATATCGCCAAGGCTGTTGATGAGGTGATAACCTACGTCAAGGCAAATGAACCGGCATTCACAAAAGCCAAAGAGAAAAACGCCGGGATTGTTAAAATCCCAAAGATAAAGGCGGTCAATACCAGCATATCAGCGCAGGTTGACACAGTTACGGCAACCGTCGCACAGCTTAAAGGCACGAACGAAAACATCATGGCGGAGACCACCGCCCAGGCTGGCCAGGTTACAACTCTTCAATATCAACTTGCAGGGCTTGAAACACAGCTTAAAAACGAGCAGGCCAAAACCGTTAAGCTGAATCTTGATATTGACATGATTCAGAACGCTCAGGAGGGCGCATAATGAACCCATACTCAGAAGGCAAATTGCACAAAATCGGGCTTGATTTGTTCGTTAAAGGGTTCGGTCCCGACAGGTTGGTTCGAGCTTATATGGCGTTGACCAATACCCATGAGACAGACAGGCTGATTCTGGAATGTGCGACTCTTGCAGAAATGGACGATGAGTACAATGACGGCGAGTTTCTGGAAGAAGGGATTTACGAGGCGGTTACAGTCAAGAGATTCTCACAGACAGACAGCAGGATGAGAGCGCTTGCCCGGGTGTTTGCAAAACATCTGCCTGAAGGGATCGCACCGGCTGAGGCAATTATCGGAAAACCACGGAAAACCGGATTGTTTGCAAATGTTACCGCTCAGATTCCGTTTTCCGATGGGCAGGCCATTACGATTGTGTTTCATTCCCCGAGCGGGGACGCCAAGAAGATCGGCCCTGATGATGAGATTATTGCTTACCGCTGGCTGCTGAATAAACGGGATATTACGCTTGTGGTGTCACCAGAGGGCGAGGGTGAGATTTCGCTGGAAGAGGTGGGCAAACGTATAGCTCAGCTTGTGGTGAAGAACTCTGCAAGGTTTCAGACGACACAAAAAGACGTGAAGGCTCAAAATGAACAGCTTGTGACCTTGAAGTCGGATGCTGATAAATTGTCCACTGAAAATGTCGCTCTGATGAACGGGCTTAGGGATCAACAGTCTGCTGCGGAAATCACCCAAACAAAGATTACCATGACGCAAGGCTTGATTGAAAAACAGCAGGGTATAAATGCTGATTTGGAAAACCAGCTTGCGGCATTGCAGGTGAAGGCCAAGGCGGATGAAGCGGCGCGGGCGATGGCGGCGGAAACGGCGGCGAAGCAGGCGGCGATGGATTCGGAATTTGAGGCGCTTAAAGATGAAGCTCTTTCCCTGGGGATAGATAAGCAAGCATTTGACATGATGAAACAGGACGGGTTTATAAACGACTTGAAGGGGATAATGGCTAAAATCAAGGAAGATAAAATCCCCAATGAGAGGGAAGTCAAGCGACTTGAGTTTGTCAGATTGAGAGAAGTAGGGGAAATGGCGGTGCCAGGGGTTCGGTCTCAAGATCAGGAGTGGACTGGTCAAATGTGGGAATTACTTCAAAAAGGTGAAGCCACGCAGGCGCAATGGGATAAATACGTTGAAGATTTGTACACCAGTGGGAAAGCGCCAAGGCCGGAAGTCACGCCTGTTGCCCCGGAAGTCGTCACGCCGGAAGTCACGCCGGTTGTCCCGGAATTTGTGATGCCGGAACCGGACGTACCGGAACCCTGGGAAATGACGAAAAAATATTATCTGATTTATATGCTTGAACAGGAAGCTAAAAGCGCAAAGAGTATAATAGCCGAATATCCTGACGGAAAATATAGGAACCGACCTTCTAATTATGGCTTATGGACAAGCCCCAAACGCAGGCTGAAAGAAGACGGAGCAGCGGAAAGAGCGCTCGACCTTATTAACCAAGCGATTACAGGGCTTCGTGCTGGCGAATCACTCGCGGGGCTTCGCGCCGATGCAGCTATACCACAAGCAATAGCGAAGGAACTTGAGGCCAGGACTCAAATAATATCAATCAGTGAAGGAAATCATGCCAGGAGTGTCAAACGGGCCGTAACCGCAGGGGAACCTGTAGATACAATGGTTATCGCAGAATATCCCGAACTCGCTCAATCATCTTTATCTCCGGAACAGATTGCGCCGGAAGTGGATAAAGTCGAAACCCCTGGAAGTCTATTCATTCCCGCGCCTGATGGAACTTCTGATTTTGGGAGTATCGGCCCCGATATAGAAACGGCCAGCGAGGGAAGATTCCCATCCGCACCTATCCGACTTGAGGAAGGCGGCGCTTATGGTAAGTCACATATTGCAGAAGACAGAATCAAGGAATTCAAGGCATACGGATATAATGACGAAATAGATGCACTTTCGGACATCACCCGCCATTACACTGAAATTTACGAACAACCTAACGGGAGGCTGTTGCTTGTAAAACGAAATGGACGTGGTAAATTCGCAGCAGTTGAGTTGCAAAATAACGGAGGATATTACGGCGTTACAACATGGTTTCTTGAAGATGCCAAACCAAAAAGCAAAACACCTTATGAGCAGAGAGGTGGAAGAAAGTTGCTCCTGCGTGTCGCGCACGCTGATGATCCTGACCAATCACCTTCGTTTCCTGCCCCCGTGGAAGAACCCGGCCAGCCCGAAGACAGCAGACGCTCGAATGAGAGCAACCTTGGGGATAATATACCCCCAGAAGATGCGGATGTCAAGAGCGCAATCGCCACCCTGAATGACCTGATGTCCGGCGCTCACGATTCGGATACTGATGGATATGGCAGGATACTGGATGAGGCAGCCGCAACACTGGAAACCGCAGGCTTGATGGAGAAATACGATGGGCTTCTGAATACCGTCGCTGATTATTTAACCGGTTTGTTAAACGAGGAAGCTAAAAAGGTGATGTGATGGCACTTGGATTTAAAGAAAAACGGACATTGCAGGCGATAGTGGCGCAAAAACGAACTGAGCTTGCATCCAGCGGGCTTAGTTTTTCAGCAAAGCGTGAAGCTCAAAAGGAGTTTAAGTCGGCCCTCGCCAAACTGAACGAACAAATTGACCTTCAACCAGAAGCCGCTCAGCAGAACCAGAAGCTTGCTGACCTTATCGCCGGAAAATTCAACGGTGAAGAGCCGGAGCGGTTTATCAAAATCATAAAGGCAATCACGGATGAAATTCAGGCTGTTTCACCGGTGATTCAACCGACTGAAAAATATATTGAAATCAAGAAAACGGTACAGCCATGATTCTTGAATCCGGAACCCCAGCGGATGGCGGCACCCCCGAACCCGCAGCGAAGGACTGGCGTGATGCAATCCGGAATGCTCAAACATTCGGGGATATTGCGGCGGTGTTTGAAGCGGAATTCCCGGCTGATTATGCCAAGTATGATTACTCAGAAAACGGCGTGAAGGCCAAGAAGTTTAAGGAATGGTTTGGGGATTGGGAAAAGGCTGCGCTTCTGGGGAATATGCGATATGCGCGGGGATCAGACCAGGCAAAGGCAGCAGCGAAAGAGTTTATCGGGGTGCCCCTGGTTAATATCGACACCGGATTCACAGCAACCGTTTCAGGTGAATCGCTGCTGAAGATGTTGAGCAAAAGTGCGTATGAACGATCAGTCTCAGTTCAAGCCCACATGCAGGCTATTGCAAATCTTGACAGGCTGTTTCAGGCTTCAGCTTTTAGGATGTCTCGTGATGACCGCAAGGGAAACGAAAACATCAAAGAAATACACCATTTTGATGTCCCGATGAAATTCGACGGTGAAGTCTTGTGTGTAAAAATCATGGCAAAGGAATATACCAGGAAGGAACGTGGAACTCGTCTGTATCTTGTGCAAGCGGTAGAAATAGGAAAGCCTGCGTCATGTGGTGAAGGGCTGACCTCGACACAAGAAATGTCCTCGCCAGTAGCAGCACCGCCCGCAGGCTATGGGGAGAAGATCGCACATCTTATTGATATTGTCAATGGAAAAATAACATCCAAAGTCGTAAACCCAGACGGCTCTCCCCAGGAAACCCACAAAATTCAAACTCCAGTTCCGGTATATCACGGCACAGCCAAAGCCGGGTTTAAGGAATTCGACATTTCAAAGCAGGATAAAACAGCGTTATATGGGCCAGGGTTTTATTTTACTGAAAACAAAGATGTGGCTCGGGAATATATGGGTAAGGAAGTCGTGGAATGGGCAACGATCAAGGAAGAGTTCCGTGATACCTTTTTGAAGGTATTTAACATGGATGTAATGGACATTGGGGCTGGTGCATTATCGTCAGATGATAACCAACAATTATTTTTATCTGACGGTGCTGTAGAACATCTGGTACGGGATGCCAGGGGTTTCCTTAACAGCGAAAGAATAAAAATCGCAATGCCGTTAGTGGCAGGAAAAACAGAAGCCAACCGCGCCGTTTATTCATGCTTCCTGAACATTCGGAACCCGTTTGACGCGGACAAAGATACTCTTGATATGCAGTTGTTGTCCCGTAACGAATGGATGCTGTTGTTTCCTGCTCTTGTAAAATTTTCAGATACAGAAATTGATGATTTTATATCAAAAGAAATAAAACGTACCACGCCAGGAGGTTATAATTACTCATTGCTTGAACAACAAGCAGATAGCAAGGCCGTCGCAAATCAGGTATTGCAAAATGTTGGTTATGACGGCATTACTCACATCGGCGGCAATATAATGGGCGGTGGTAAAGAACACCTTGTCTGGATAGCTTTTAATCCGAACCAAATCAAAGCGGTAGAGAATCAGGGCACATTCGATCCTTCAATCGGATCAATTCTTGAATCCTCCGCCCATCTGGATCAAAAGATCGAGACAGATGAAGGAGAAACAACCGTACGTAAACTTCTGTCTCGTATTGCCAGGAGTAGCATTTTAAATACGAAAAACAAACTTTACCTTTCAGTGTACGGTGATGGCAGACGGGCTTTACTTGAAGCAGCAATCCTGAAGTTACCCCCTGGAGTATATACTCTATCAATAGAAGGCAAAGGCGCACCTTCACTCAGAAGTATGATTGGGCCTAAATATGGAATTTATGCAGAACTTGATGTCAACGAGAAACTTGTTCTGGGCATGGCAGCAGTGTACCCCAAAAAAATCAAGGCGACTTTTACACTCGGCTTGCAGGAAATAACAATAGGCAAAGCCATGATTCTTGAATCCACCGTCCAGCCGAACCAAAAGCCCACCATCGCCCAGGATCAATCCAAGCGGGCCATGAAAAACACGCTGGATACCCAAAAGAACACCATACAGGGTGCCAGCCGTCCGGATATCGGCTGGATTGCCCTCCTTTGGGGGAATACTGGGACTGCCCCGCTTTTTGCTGATGGTGACGGCATTGCCCGAATCATCGCCAAGCAGGATTTTGAAAAAAAAAACCTGCCCAGCGAACAGTCAGGCCGTGAACTCTGCATGAGGCTTGTGGATATGTTGACCCGTGGACATATCAAGCGAAAATACGGGCCATCCAGCAGACCGAAAGTCGATTTATCGTGGCAGGGTGAGATTGCAACGGTGTCATGGGACCCGGACAGGAAGACTTGGTACCTGGCGGCATGGCGGGAGGACTGGGGCGGTATTTTGGAAAGCGCTGCGCCTGCTCCTGCAATGGCAAAGGATATGCTGGATGATGATCCGGTTATGGAGACCGCAATCCTTGAAGATGGCGGCGACTGGAAAGATATGCTCCGGGCTGCAACCACATTTGATGATATTTATCTTGCGTTCAAGGCGTCAGGAATTATGTCAGAAGATATGCCAAACAAGCCACAAGACGCTATAACCGTGTTCGACCATATAGATCGACTTGAATTATTGGTCTCTGATTACAACGTGGCAGTAACCGCTATCCAAAGATATGAAATCTCAGAATTAATGCGTAAGTCGATGTCAGAAGACAGGCTCATCACAATCGCCCCTGGCACATTGGCTCGGATGGTGTCAGGATATGAAAACGTTAAGCCGATGTCAGAACTATCGAAGGAAGCCGGGAAGGAAATCTTTGATGCTGCAAAAGCCAAAGGGGAAGAGATTGTAGATGCATGGTCAACGGCCCCTGGCTTTAGACCGGTTGCGCTGAAGGTTTCTGCTGCACGAAATGACCTTTTATCCCTTGAACAAGAACGGTCTGCGGCAGAGCTTAAATATAGAGCAGATAAATCAACACTTGAAGACCGATTAGGATATACCAAAAAGCTGGGGGATGTAGAAAGAGAGACGGCAGTTGCGGGTTCTTATTTGGACGCCATCGCAAATAGGATATCAGGCACACGGGCAAAAACTGACGAATGGATCAAACTGCATGAAGCATACTCTCTAATGGCTGCTGAAACACAAGAGAGATACGCTAAAAACCTAAAAATTATTCAAGAAGCTCTGGATGAATTTCTCGCTTCTGATGAATATCAAAATCTTAAATCTGAGTACAAAACAAAAGAAAAGTCTTTTTCCGATAAGAAGCAGCAGCTAAACACAGAACTATCAGATGCACTCGCCAAAACTTATAACCCATTGATTCAAAAAATGCTTGAATCATCACCCATTACCGAAAAGCAGGCCAACCAATGGGTCAGCGACCAGGTGATAGACAAATCCGCGATAAACTACTTGGCAGTTGAAATATCGGTAACAGGCAAATCGGGAACAACAACAAAAGCCGGGTATGGCGAGGCCAATATCAGAAAAGACATGGCGGAATTATACCGGTTAAGCGGGGGGCGGTTCGGTAAATGTCACATCCAGGAAAGGTTTAAAGGCCAACCAAGAGCTTGCGCTGAAGTCGGTCGAAAGATTATCCATGTCGGGGCTGAGTTTACCAAGAGTACGTTATGGCATGAAATGGGGCATTTAGTTGAAGATGACGCAAAGTATGTATCAGTTTCCAATACGTTTCTCGACGGTAGAGTTGATAAAACAAAGGGGTTGATAAAATTATCTGTTCTGACCGGGAATGAAAACTACAAAGATGATGAAGTGGCATACACAGACCACCTGTTCAACGCTTATGTCGGGAAGTATTATGGGGCAGATAACTCAACAGAAGTCTTTTCAATGGGCATCCAGCAGTTTTCGTCCCCTGAATTAATGCACGAATTAGTGGTAAATGACCCTGAAATGTTTAAAATGATTTTGGGCATACTGGCTACCCCTCCGTCTGGTTCTGAAAAAGAAAAATTCATTGGTGATTTGGAACTGGCCAAAGCAATTACCGATGCTTCAAAGCCTATTGACGCATTTTATAAAATGCTCGATAAGAAGATCAAGAAGAACCCTCTTTTTTATGAACCGTTTGCTACTTTTCAATCTGTGAGCGGACATAAGAAAACAAGTAACTCCGATGGTTACTATATTATTTCAAAAGAATGGGATTCATACGGACATTACCTCTTCCAATTTTCTGCTAAATCGAAGCAGATCGTTCTACAAATTGCATATCTGTATCTGGCATTAGAGCAGTCAACACTGGGGGATGGCGCAACCAGAGATTTCAAAGATTGGGGCCAATTCAACGTCATTAACAAAGACAGTATCCCTGCTGCTATAGCCAACGTCCCGTCTTGGGTCACAGACGGGCTTCCAGACATAAAGGCGGCATAATTGAAACGATACCCAGAATCATTTTATCACTGGCAGATTATCACTCCAGGCGGCACCGTGGAACTTGTCATTGCACCTACCCAGTGGGATACTGCTGGAAAGGTTGCTCTTGATTATGTCAGCGGATATTATCTTCTCCGGCAGTACTTTTTGACCCACGGGCAGGGAATGTATGGCCATGCAATTGACATTGATGATCCGTTTATGATCCCTCAAGATGTTTATCACATATTGCTAATGAATGAGACAATGCACCACCGGACTGACTTGATTCAGGAAGTGAAATTACTTATTGGGTTTGTTCCTGATAAGGCATGGATGCAATTTATTGAAGAAAACGCTGGCCTGATGGATGATCAAGACGATTAACCAATAACACACCCATACCCGCATACGAAAGCCCCTGTGATTCAGTTCACAGGGGCTTTTTTTTTGTTTCTCCGCAGATAAGGTTATGTAGCTTTCAACTGTTTGCTATGAGTTGCTGGGGTGTCAAGGGGATTTATGCAATTTTCTTAATTGCATAACTTTTTATTTGCTTTTTTATATTTTGCATGTAATAACATGCTGAACATATAAAAAAGGAATGCAATATGCCAAATTCAATCTGTGATGTAACTGGTAGATCAAAAGGTGGAAAAGTAAAAAACGCTATGATGACACCTGCACAGCGCAAGGACCAATCATTAAAAATGGTTAAAGCAAAAAAAGAAAAGGCGTCAATGGTTCGAATAACGCATACAGGTTTAATTGACCTTTGTGGATTCAGCCTGTCTTGTTATGTGACCAATACCGGAGAGCGGTTATTGTCAGGCCGTGGGTTGCAAGAAACACTCAGATTGGTCGACGAAGAAGCTCCAGCAAGCGGGACAAAACCTGGCTCCAGGGTGGACCGTTTTCTGTCAGCAAAATGGGCTAACCAGTTGATTTATAAAGATAAGAGGCCGGACCATTTTTTACCTATCAAGTGCGTTTTTGAGGGGAGATATATTAGCGGGTACCGTGCAGAAATACTTGCAGATATTTGTGAAGCCATGCTTGAAGCCAGAGATAATGGCCTATTGACTACTCCTCGACGTTTGATAATTGCAAAACAGTGTGAAATTTTAATGCGTGGTTTTATGCGCGTCGGCATTGTTGCACTGGTAGATGAGGCTACAGGTTATCAAAAAGATAGAGCCCGTGATGAATTGGCAAGAATACTTGAGTCTTTCGTCGCCAAAGAGCTTCAGCCTTGGGTTAAAACGTTCCCTTCTGATTTTTATGAACAAATGTTTCGGTTGCGTAGTTTGCCATTCCCAAGCAATGGCGTAAAACGGCCTTTGTATTTCGGACATTTAACCAATGATATTGTTTATCGTCGGCTTGCCCCTGGGGTGTGGAAGGAGTTGAAAGCTCAAGCAGAAAAAAATGAAAGGGGGCGCTTAAAACATCATTTACATAGAAAACTTACAATTGAAACAGGACATCCAAAACTTAAAGAACTCATTGTATCGGTTACTACAATAATGAAACTTAGTAAGCGTTGGGGAGACTTCAAAAACAATCTTGACATAGTTCATCCTGCATTCAATGAAACGATGCAATTGCCTTTTGATTTAGAAAGTGACAGTGGTAATGGGATATAATAATTTTGGATAACAGCGTGGGGATAACTGGACATAAATGACGCATGGCATTGGGTTGATGAAGTCAGTCTTCAGGTGATGATCCAAATCAGCCTCCTGAAGAAAATCAAGCAACTCGCCATAGAACAGGATTTTGGCAATAAACTTCCGATTCAGTGATGCGGCCCTTGCAACAGGATAACCACTCAAGAAATGTGGATTAAGGGTACTCTACAGGGTACCCTTAATCTCTATTGCTGTTTTGATATTTTTATCAATTATTCCTGCTGGAAAATTTGTAATCCTGATACAGCAGAAGGACGTTAGCCCCGATGAGTAAAAACCAACCGAATCCGCCTACGCTGTAATATCCGATCAGGCTAATCGCAATGGCTATGACTTTCAATATGCTTCTGTCGTTCATAATGGTCTCCTGCATGTTGGGCATTTCGGACTCAGAGCATCGAATCTGCTTGCCGGGGGAGCGGCATATTGTAAGCCTTCCATTATAAACGTACTTGCCCGGTCTTTATAAGAATGGCGTAAAGCCCCTATCCCTTTAGGGTAGGGGTAGTTCACTACCGCAGACCTGACACTTGTTTTTCGATTTCTGATACTCCCACGGAGATTTCCCGCATTTCGGGCATTTCACATCTATATCTCCCATGCGCTTCATCGCTTCCCTGTAAAATGTTTGTTTTTCATCGGCTTTCTGGTGCGCCATCAATCGTGCCTCTTCCTTGTCCAAAGCTGTTATTTTATCCATGATTTTTTCAACATCTCTGTCATCAGCTTCTGTTTTGATAAGGAGAGCCCTGAGTTGTTCGGCTATCGGAAAGTTTTCAACGAGAAACTTCTGATGATCTTGCAGCCGTTGTCTGTAACTTTGGGTAAGGGAAAAAACAGCGAGTATAAGTAATGCCGCTGATAGAATCGGGTTTATAATCGAAAGTATTTTTGTGATTGCCACATTGCTAATCAAAGACAATTGGACAGACATGAATCCTATAGGAGCGCATATCGCAAGAATCTCTATGGTTCTCAGTACACTGTCAATTCTGGCAAGATACGCCTGATGTGTCACGATAGAGCATTGCGACTCAAACAATTTTTCATGCAGTCTTTGTTTTTGGAAATTATCAATCATTATAAAAAAGACTTTACTTGAAATCCGAAAAACAGTCAACCTTGTATCCTTCGCCAGAAAATCTCTATATACCCCTATCTGCACATCACCTATTTGCCATCCCCGCCGTTTGAATGTAATCCTGTTTGATATAATCTCAAACCAACAATCCAAAGGCTAATTAACATGCTATCAGCATTTTTTGAATCCCTTCCAGGTAATCCCGACTGGCGAGCTGAGCTTGCCGCCGCACAGGACATTGACGATATTTCAAACGTCTTTCGTCATGTTTTCTCTGAAACGATGCCTCCGAGTAACTCTCCGTTTTTCAAAGACACGTTCAACAGCGTAACCATTTCCATTGATCAACTGGTTCCCAGTGAAGCGGCGGACCCGGAACGGGTGAAACGCGCTCATGAGTCTATGGCGGCGGCCAAGTCCGGAACAGGTGAGAAACGTGCGCCTATTCGGGTGATTGATATGGGCAACGGGAAGTTTAAGGTGCTGGATGGGAACACCACACTTCAGGCGCTCAAGGATTTAGGTGAAACTGATGTGGTGGTTGAAATCAAAAAATCTCTGAAACAGCAAGGCGTTAAGACCATTGAAGACGTGTACGCTGCGGCTGAGATTGCGCTTCCTGCATTTAAGGAATGGGTAGAGGCTTTCGGAGCGAAAACAGGCGCCAAAGTGATATTGCGACCTGGGTTAAAAGGGAAAGAACGTGCGGCTGAAAAAATCGAGAATGATTACGAGGGAGACGAGTCAAAGCTTTTGGACGTCGTAGCTGCGACATTGGTATTCGACACCACATCGCAAGTTGCTATGGCTTCCAGTTTAATATCAAAAGACCCTGCTGTATTCTGGATTAAGAATGGGTTCGAAAATCCGACTAAAGAAGGCTATCCCGGTATCATAATGAAAGTCATGATCGGCGGGCACATCTGCGAATTGCAGATGAACACCGCCCCAATTATTGATGCAAAAGAGAACGGGCTTGGGCATGAAATTTACAACGTAATCAGGCAATTAAAACCGATTGCGAGCCAAGAAGAATTAGGAGAAGTATCTATCCTGGCGGACGGGTTTATCTCTCGCCTAAACAAGGTCAGCACCAAGGTTTATCGGGCGGCGGCTTCACGGATGTCTTCTTCAAACTCATCAGCCAGTGCTATAGCAGATGACTCTGAGACAGAGAAGGCATTTGAGGTAATCCTGAAAGCCTTGTCGGAATCCTCAATCTCTTTCCATTTTGCCATTGACCTTCCACACATGCGGAACACCCTACCGCCTGATCGTTCGATGGCATACGGAACAAACTCATTTTCCATAAATTCAAAATTACGAGATAGCATAAGTAATCCTCCTTTTGATGTTGAAAATATTACCAGAAACGGCGGAAAAGTCAACGCTAAAGTAATCACAGGCAAGCGTGATCGCGCTTACCTGAGTGATAATGATATGCTGGTACTGCAATATGCAGTAGTCGAAGCAAAAAACCTTGTCGCTTCCCATAACGCTGATTTTACGCCGAACCCGGAATTCCCTGCCGAGCTTCAACCACGGGACCGGACACGGGATACCATGAAGGGGCAGATTCCAACAATTTCAAACACTCTCAATCCAGACCGCCTGGGCGATTCTCTTTACGCATCTGTCGGATCGCCTATCGTTGGCAGGGATTTAGCCGTTGAATCCGGGAACGGCCGGACAATGGCTATCAGGCAACGGTACAACAAAGACGGCGCGACCGAATACAAAGCATGGATTATTCAGAATGCCGGTAAGTTTGGGTTTAATCCGGAAAAACTGGCGGAAATCCAGCAGCCGGTGCTTGTCCGGATCCGTCTTTCCGGTGGAGATCGCAGATCAATTACAGAGCGGGCAAACGAGGCGGATATCGCCTCCATGAGTCCGATGGAACAGGCCAAGGTTGATGACAGCAGGCTAACCGCTGCGGATATGGAAAGATTTACACCATCCAAAGACGGGGACATCGCGGCTGCCAGTAATGCGGGATTTATCGCCAAGTTTATTGAAAAAGTGGGCAAAGCTGAGGCGGCTGGGCTGCTTACGGCGGACAGCCGTCCAACAAAAGCGCTTGTAGATCGAATTCAGTGCGCCATTTTCAGCAAAGCTTATGCTGATGACAGGCTTTTAACTTTGATGGCGGAAGAGACGCATCCAGCCGTCAAGAACATCCTGACTGCATTAACCGCAGCAGCTCCCGTGTTCGCCAAAATCAGGGCCAGCTATCCGGATATGGGCGGTATCAATCTTGTGGACAATATCATTGAAGCCACACGCCTTATGGTTCAGGCCCGAGACGATGGGGACGGAATTGAAATGATTCTTTCACAAATGGGGCTGTTCTCACAGATACCAGAAGAAACAAAGGACATCACCCGGATTTTAAACGATAACATCAGACGGTCAAAACATCTTGGAACGGTTTTCAAGCTGGCGGGCGAACGCATTTTAACCTTTCTGCAGTATCAGAATCAAGTCGGGCTGTTTGGAAAAGAACCAGCACCGACCGCTTCGGAAGTCATAAAGGGCGCTATTGCTCGGGCGGCTGAACTTGATCCGGCGAACAAGCAGAAAGGGATTTTTGAAGATGGTGATGAAGGTGAATACGATGAGGATGACGACGATGATCTGGTTATGGAATCGGCTCCATCCGTGGCCAATAAGCAGCCGTGGCAGATGAGCAGGGATACCTATATCTCAATATCCCGAAAACGTACCGCAAAAAACACTTTACGCGAAAAACAATGGGCGGCACTAAAGCGGTTACTCTCCCAAAATACAGAGAAGAAATACCGAGAAGGTCTTGTCACAACAAAACAGTGGAAAACGTTTACTGATAGATGTGGCGATCCCGATGTTGTTTCTGAGGACATGTTCCGTTTTTTTGAAGATGCTGGGCATAATGGCATGATCGTAAAAGAATCACCCATGACAGAACATACGCAACACTACTACGCAGTTCTTGACGCAATATCAAAAGGGCTTCCAGTAGCAAAACATGTTTTGGAAGACTATCCTGAATTCAATAAAATGGCCAACAACGATCAAGCCCCGGACGCCTCTGGTACAAGCGCACCATCTGTGGCAGATAAGCAGCCGTGGGACATGACGAGAGAAGAATTTAATAAAAGTGAAATTGATAAGATGGTTGCTTCCGGAATTCCTCTGGACATTGCAGAAGAACAAGTCGAAAGCAAAATGACAGTTTATGATGGAGATACTGCATCGCCGAGCAACTATCATGAACGATCTGTGACCCGAAGCTTGCTTAATGGCGATCTCTCCGTTGCAGACTACACCCGTCTTCACGAAAAGGATTACGGGCCAATGGGTAAATTTGCGGGTGGTGCCCCTCCTGGACAATGGCGTTTTGACATCCGTGAAGCCAAAACTTTCCAGGATATTGCTAATGTTTTCAAGCGTGAATTCGGGGTGACGCTGGATGATGATCCGGTGCTGGATAAAAAATCGACAATGTTTGAGACTTCGCTCGAAAAAATGGAGGCGACCATTTTTATAGAAAATGGGCTATGGGATATTTTATCAAGTGACAATGTAGGTCTTGGTAGTTGTGGCCTAATAGCTGGTTTTAACAAAATATCATCACATAAGGCTATCGCTATAATAGATAGCTTCGACAAAGCGCTGAGATCATGCCCTAAAAAATACAAAAAAAGAATCAGATCGGAGAGGAATAGCATTGTGTCTGCATTCGGGCCTGACATGATGGGAATAAGACCATTTATAAATGATCTGGTTATGGAAGCGGCGCAAGTCCGAACGCCGGCAACTGTTGAAGAAAACATCCAGCGCGGCACCGAAGCCATGAACCGGGTTATCTCAAAACATGGAAATGAACCAAAGGCCATGTACCGGCAGGATTTGGGATGGATTGCGTTTTATTGGGGGAAACCGGGTAGGAAACCACCTTCTTTTTCAAGTGAAGACGATATGCTTGAATGGTGGAATTCGTTAAAAGACAAATTCAGCCTTTTTGAAGGCGGACATGGTGTATCGCATATTATCGCAAAAAGGGATTGGGAAGGGAAATATATTCGTGGTCTTTTAGGTCAAAAAGGCGTTTCGGTCGCATCGAAACTTGTTGAAGTCATAGCAAAAGGCCATCACCAACCATCACCGAAAGACAAGGCTACGATAGTCATTGACGGGTACGCAGCTACTCTGGCATTGACAAGATTCCAGAACGATCAGGTTTGGTTATTGTCTGGATTTAAGGAAGTGGCAAAAGAGGACTATAACTTGATTTACGAGTCTTCCGGTGTTTATAGCTTTAGCAATATGGCTAAAAACTACGCATATAATGACTACAGTGGCCATCAGAACATGGGAGCGGAAGACGATCAAAACCTATATCATCCGAATTATGATGTCAACAAGATTTTCGAAAGCGCGTCGGACACAATTGCACAGGATGTGACTGCTACCAAGCAGCCGTGGGAGATGACAAAGGACGAATATAATGAGGATTATCAGGATTCACCTTTGCAACAAAGTCTCATCGACAAATGGGCAAATGATTCAAAAACGATAAAACACAAAGACTTTGAATCGTTCAGAGCAAGTTGGTGGGTGAAAAACGATCCACATACGCAAGCTGTTGAGCAAGCTATGTCAGACGGGCTAACCGTGCCTGATGCTGTTTTAAACGACTTTCGTAATTCTCCGAAAATAAAGTGGCGCATTGGCATTCGCAAAGCCAAAACCTTTCAGGATATCGCAGACGTTTTTAGTGACGTTTTCGGCGTGACGCTGGATGATGATGCGGAGTTGATTATACCATGAAAACCAAATACTGAACTGCATTTCTCGAAGGCAATTGGTCAGATTGCTGCCGTATTCATGATATTGGCTGCGTGCTGGCAGAGGAACTCAAATCCGCTGCCATGCGGCTGAAAGCAGATCAAGAACTGAGAGATTGCGTAACCGCAAAGGGGCATCCAATCATCTCAATGTGGATGTTTCGTGGCGTTCGAGCCTGGGCAATATTACAGGGAGGCTATTAATGGGAGGCAGAGACTTTTATCAAACATCTAATAATTGCTATCCCGGAGTCAAACTTGGCGAACCAAAACCCTGCCCAAAATGCGGGCATTATAATCCACCTGGCCGAGAATGCACTTGGTGTGATGGAACACATAAACTCAGAATAAAAGGCGAAACGATGAAATTGGAAAAATTAAAAGAGCTTTTACAAGTGCAAAACCCGTTCACTTTCGAAGGGGATTGCATGGACTGCAATGAGGCAGTAACGGTTAAGGCATCCCAGTACGGCGAGGAAACAACTATCGAAGGCGGGGCGGTGTTTCATCCGCCGTCTGGCTGGAATTATACCACAGGCGATTACATGTTCAAATGCGAGGCTTGCTTTGGGAAAGACCCGGTCTTCCACCCCCGAACGGAGATTTATTCGCGCGTGGTGGGTTTCCTCCGGCCTGTGAGCAATTGGAACCAGGGGAAAGCGGCGGAATGGAAGCAGCGCAAAACATTCGATATCAACAGTTTGCCCATATCAGAACCATGAAAATTCCTACATAACCCTATCTGCTTTAGATGCCTTTGTATTTTTCAATTTACACTGTTATCACTCGACTGCACTCAATAAACACGGTGCAAATAAGATAAAACCCCCAAAAGGAGAAACGCACAATGCTTAAAACAACTCTTCAAATCGTAAATGGAAGCAATTCCAAAGTCAACTGTATCTCTGTTGGAGCCACTATTCGGGTTCCGGCGCTGTCAACAATCACAAAAGTGGTCAACGAGTCAGCGGCGGATGCAATTATATCTGCCTTGGCTACCAAATACCCTTCACTGGTTATTACCGACCAGGGTGATTATGATGACGGCGTTGCATATCCGTATATGCCATTCGCCAAAAACAAACTTATTGCCACAACAGCCCCCGGAGTTACGAATGACACAACCGAAGGCTATTCCATCGGCTCTATCTGGATCGACACCACAGCATCCCCCAGGGCGGTTTATCAGTGCGTGGATTCGGCAACTGATGCGGCAATCTGGAAAAATTTAACGCTGGATGACCAGCCGTTTGCTGAGAAAACCCCCGTTAATGCCGTGGCTGCGTCCGGAACGTTGACGGTTACATCTGGTGGCGCCCGGATTCTTGATGGCGATAAAGTTACCATAGCCACAAAAATTTACACATTCAAGGATACCATCGGAACAACCGAAGGCAATGTCTTCATCGGCGCAAACGACACGGCGGCGCTGGCAAACTTGATTCACGCAATCAATCATACGGGAACACCGAACACCAGTTATTACTGCGCGGCGGTTCACCCGACTGTAGCAGGTACATCCAGCGATGCAACCACTGCGGTTGTCACAGCCAAAACAAGCGGCGTCGCTGGCAATGCCATTGCAACCACCGACACCGAGGCAGGCGTGATTATGGCTTGGGGCGCGGCTACACTTGCAGGCGGAATCAACGGCACTGTTGGCGTTGCAAACGAAACCTGTGCGGATGCCAGTTATCTGTATCATTGCATTGCTGCAAACACCATTGCAGATGCAAACTGGAGACGGGTATCGTTAGGGTCTGTTTATTAATCGCATCGTATGACCATCCCAGGTTCACGCCTGGGATGTCGCTCTCGGGAAATACCAACCTATGGCTAATCTTTCATGAAAATTAAAAAAACAGCACAATCTCTTTGGAATAAGATATTCCCAGGCTTTGCTTTGGATGGCGGGCAGGCAGGCTCCGCCAGTCATCCGGAGTTGGCCCCGGCATCGTCTCTACCAGTGAATGCCTTCTATGAAGATTTCTTTGGTCAGACAGCAACCACAGCCGGAACCCGCAGGAGCGATGACGAACAGCCAATCGGGATCATGCCGGCAGACCGGCTGGCGAAATATGCCGTATTCCAGATGATGGGCACGGACCCGACAATAGATTCAGCTCTTAAAATGCACTTGTCTCATTCCCTGAGCGCAACACCTGACACAAATGAAATCGTATCAATCGAATCCACAAGCGATAAAGATGATCCGATTACAATTGATCTGAGGAACACCTTCAAGGACATCATCAATAAAAACTGCCATTCGTGGGCCTATAATGCCTCGCTGTATGGCGTGTGGTATTGCAGGATATATGGCAGGCAGGGTGTAGGTGTCGAGCTTGTCCGGTCGGATTATTATACGCACCCCAGATTCATGCGTGCGTATGAGAAGGCCGGAAATCTTGTCGGATTTTCATCAGCATGGCAAAGAAATTTTAAGGAAGGCCATGTCTCTCTTATGCCGCCGTGGTCGTTTGTTCCGTTTAAAATCCCGTACTGGAATGTTGAATCCACAATTGAACCATTCAGGGCGGACGGGCGGGAATTTGACATTGCAAACGATGATATGACGCTGGACGGGATTGTGGAAAGCCTGAATTATGGCCAAAGCCTGATTGAAACATCCTTTGGGCCGTGGCTTGATCTTCAGGAAGCCATTTTGTCACTGAATATGTCCCGGAAAAACGCTGCCAGGATGGAGCGGATGGTGGGCGTGAACACCGGGAAATTATCCCCTGTTCAGGCTGCCGAATATCTACGGTCGATATCGAATAGTATCAACAGAATCCAGAAAAACCGAGCTGAACAAAGCCTGAAACGTGGGTTTGTTCAGACAATTATCAACCATCTGGTCCCGATATGGGGCGATGGCAAGGGACGGCTCGAAATATCCACAATTGAGGGCAACCCCAATATCGAAGGGCTTGCTGATGTTGATTTTCACATCAAGCGCCTTGGGTCTGCCCTTGGCATTGACCCATCACTTTTGGGGTTCGGGGAGTTGCTATCCGGTGGTATGGGCGATGGCGGGTTTTTTAGGCTGTCGATCCTGGCGGCTATCCGGGCATCGCTGTTGAGACGTGCTGTGTTATCCGGCCTTGAGACATTGTTTGATATCCATATCGCCTACAAATTCGGGAAAGTTTTCCTGCCTGGTGAAAAACCGTGGCGAATTATGTTCAATTCTGTGTCCTCTGCTTTGGATCGTGAACAGCAGGAAAACCGTGAAAGCAGAGCTAACCTGGCTGGCATGATGGCCACGTTAATCCAAACACTTGATCCAGAAATGCAGACAGTTGATAGACAGTCGTTTTACAATTATTTGTGGACAGACATCATGAGAGTTGATGAAGAGAAATTCGCTGCAATGTTTCTAAAAGAAAAGTCGAATATCAAGATTCTTCCTGCGGACGGCGGCGGTGATCCGGGCGGCGGCGTAATGGAATCAGCCATTATCCAGAACTGCATGAATGATATTTATGGGAGGTAGCATGGCAAACGAGACGATCAAAATAAATTTTAGCCTGCTTGATGAGGGCAGGAAATATACAGGACATCACAGGAAGTACATACTGGAATCAGCAAGGACGGTCTGTTACTCGCCTGAAACCAGAGAGGGTATTCAGTTGCGTGAGAAATTTGGGTTCTTGGGGCATGGCCGCAGGGTCCTGGCCGGCAAACTGCAATTGGGGGAGACTGAGCTGGTTAAACTTCCGAGCGGGCAATCAATTCTGCTGGAGAATATCCCCAGCAATGTGACCACGTTCTTTGAGGTCGCTCAGGACGGCAGGGTTGAACATCATCAAGAGCTTTTGCTTGAAAACGATCCTGGGAAAACGGTTTTTGGGCTGCATAAATCCCGAGTGGGCGGTTTTTCGTGGGCTTGCGGCGGATATGACGGCGCGGCGACTGGAAGCACAAAGATCAACAGTTTCGAAGGCTTCGATTATGTTCTAAACCCAGGATTTTCCGCCAACCGTGGGTATATTTTGGAAAGTGCGGACGCTGTAACTCGTGATGTAATCCTTGAGAATATGGGCAAATTGGGTGTGACAGATCCCGAACAACGACTTGAATCGTGGTCTGCTTCTGTTCAGTTTTACGCGTCAGAACTTGAAGAGCGATTGATTCATGCGGGCATTTACGAAAGCATTATGGAATCCAGACTGGAAACATATAATGACGACCGAGCGGCAATGTCTAAGACCATTTTGCAGTTGAACTCTGAAATGGAACAGATGAAGCAGACGCGCGAGCGGATCATTACCGAGTGTGCCAAGCAGTCAGTTGTCGTGATCCCGGACAGCGTTCAACAAGCTATGATAAGCATGGCTAACGAATCTGATTTCCATGCGATGACAAACTTTTTCGAGTCCGCCCGGCGTATTGACTTGAACCAGTTTCCGGTTCCAGGCAGCGCCCCGAGCCAATTACAGGTGCGTAAATATATCCCGAAAATCAGCGATGGTTTGGGTGCGGAACACGGAATTGATTTAGGGGCAGATATCCACTATTCGCTGTAATAATTGAGGGGATACCATGGGGATTTTCGAACACACCGACATGATGTTGATGATATTTATACCAATTATTACTTGCGCTTTTGCTTTTGGCGGTGCGGCGTTTGCCTTTAAAAACAATACCAAATTGCTGGAAGAGCTGCGGTTTGTTATAGAAAACCTTGAGAAGAAAATAGCCTGTATGGAATCCAGATATCTTACAGATATGAAAAACATAGTAACTATAGATCGGTGTGAAGTTGAAAGCGCTTCCTGCCAAAAAAATAGAGATGTTTCAAGGTATGCGCTTGAAAAAAAAATTGATGAGCTCCATGCAGATTTGATGGCGCAGGATATGAAACGCCATGAACAGAACAACAAATCACACACACATTGGTTGGAAATCAGTGAACGGTTGGCTGGCATTTCAGCAACGCTTGAATTGATGAAATTAACCTATTCCCTACACGAAAACGTTTTGCGTGACCGTAGTGACCACACTGGCAGAATCGAAGAGCTTGAAAAAGTGATGAAATACAGAGCGAGTAATGCAAATGTGTCTATGCCTCACGGCAGGCGTGCAGCAGACGTCAAGGGCATGGATAACTACGCTGTTCCAGATGGCCAATAAACCCAAATAAGGATACAAAATGAAGAGATTAATATCCATTTTATTATTGCTCTTGATAGCGACAACCGGACATGCGTTAGATGTGAACAACAAGACGTATATACTGGATGATACCATTATTGCATTCCAGCAAGGCCCATACGGGCCGGGAAGCAATGGGCTGGTGTATCTCACCATCGACAACATCGTTAATGGCATTTACGAATACCATCAGAACACTGGTGACCCGATTGTCAATCTGGGTGATTTCGGCGTGTTCTATCAGAGCCCATCTGATGTTTTAACATTTATTCCGCCGCCGTTTATTGTTTTTAATCCTATGTCGTATCCGGTGCATTGAGGCATTATGGACGGTGAAAATATGGTACTAAATCCTATCAAAACGCATGAAACTTACATAGAGTATTTTGAAGATGATTCCACGGCACCGCCTGTAGAATACTACACTTACACCGATTATCCAAACGAGTATTATCAGGATGTCAAGAAATTTTTGCACTATCCAGCACAAACAGCCAGGGGTAAATTCGCTTCCACAAACAAAACTGTTGGAATAGTTAAACTGCGACTTTCACCCAGGGAGATGTAAGAAGGTATTAGCGAAACATGTATTTTGACGATTACGAAACGACTTCTGGAACAGATTTAGTTGTTTACAAGAAAAGCGAATTAACTATGAATGCGTATCGCGCGCAAATGACGTATTATCCTAACGAGCCAGAAGAATATGATTCTGAATTTGAATTTCCAGAAAAGAAAAGAAAGCCTCACCACATCAGGAAGAAAAAAGGATGGGAAATATGAAAGACTGGCAGAAAAGAGTTATTGATGAACAGAGACAACTTGCTGAAAAGATTTTTAATCTGGACATGTTTCTCGGTAGAAAACATGACGATATAGCTCCAAATCACCTGGAGTTATTAAAAAAACAACTTCACACAATGAGAGAATATTCTGCAATACTATCATATAGAATTGCAGAATTTACGGAGTAAAAATGGACGCATGGCTTTTGAAAATAGTGGGCGAAAATTGGATGAGTATTTATTTAATCCTTACGCTGCTCAAAGGGATTGCCATTATCACACCATCCGCCACTGATGATCGTATCATTTCTTTGTTCTCAAGTGTTTACACTGCACTCAGAACTGGCGAGGTGCCAGAATCAATGGACGATAAATGACTGATAAAGATATATTGACTATCACATATTTCATTCTGGGTTTTGTTGTCGGCTTTGTGGCCGGTAACAACTTTAATCGCAAATTTTAACAGGACGATCTTGTGAATGGAAAAGGACGGGCCTCCGCCTGAATCATATTATTTAAATTATGCAATCGCTTATCAACTCTACAAAGACGTTGATATAGCAAGAGATATTGCACGGCTGGTAAAGCAGAAGGGAGAACTGAATGTCGATGAACCGAGACGAGCCCCCTGATACCCGTCGATTCACAATCTCAAAAACATTTGAGTTTGATTGGGATATCTGGTTATCAAATTTATTCGGGAGAAAAAAACATGATCAAAATCCAATTCATAATGGGCCGGATGTGGGAGTTTCTGAAACCCTTCATACTGGTGCTGATGAGCAAAATAGGGCCGGTACTGATGGAAGCTGCAATGACTGCGGTGACTGCGGCTGCGGCAAGCGCTCTTGATAACAACGAGAAGCGCTCGTATGCTTTTGATATTATTGTTGACGATCTGAAACAACAGGGCATCGAAATAGGTGCATCAGTAATCAACCTGGCGATTGAAGCTGCGGTCGCAAAAGTGAGAGAGAGTTTATGATTTTTGACAATCCATTAATTACCAAAGCACTGATTGCCCTATACGGGGGCTGGGTCGCAATATTTTTCATGGTCATTGGATACCGATTTCTCGCCGGAATGATGGCATTTGATATCAGCCGAGAGCTACTTGAGAAAAACCCTGCCGTTGGGATGGTCGTATTGGGGATGTTCATCGGTCTTGGGCTTGCGGTTGGTCTTGTTGTCGGGTTATCTCTTTATTGATACTGTTTTGATGCTGCCCTATATATTCGTTTTTATTTTAAATGCCGTGGCGGGCATTACAGGAGGCCATGCTTGAAGATCGTGACTACAGTTGACTCTGCGGCGTTTACGACAGAATACGATAAGTTTTTTCGTAAATATTCTGATAAACATTTTGGATCGTCGTTCGATTGGCGATGGTTTAAGGCCCAGGGGATCGCGGAATCCATGCTGGACCCGGATGCTGAATCATGGTGTGGAGCAAAAGGCATTATGCAAATTATGACTGGGACGTTCAAGGACATCCAGCGCGAGAACTCATGGATAAAATCAGTCGATGATCCAGAACAGAATATTGCAGCCGGGATATATTACGATCAAAAATTATATCTGATGTGGTCGGGGCCTCGGCCAGAGATTGATCGGATGGCGTTTACTCTTGGGGCGTACAATGCCGGGGCCGGGAATATCCTAAAGGCACAGAAATTGTGCAAATCTGACCCGAATTTATGGGCGAGTATTGCGTCTGTGGCGAAGCAAGTCGATGGTTGGAAAAGTGCTGAAACAATAGGCTATGTGTCCAAGATTATGCGATTGATGTCGGTTGCAAAATAAAGAAAGGCGAAAAATATCATGAAACGAATAATACTGATTATGCTGTTTGTGTTGATGATGTCAGTCCCTGCACTTGCTGCTGAGGCAGATACCGGCGTGTGCGGAAAATCGTACACACTGACAATCGACCATGAATTGTATCTGATGAAATTTCCATCAACAATATTCGGACCAGATTGTTCAGGGGACGCAGTTTTTATGTGGGCGGATCAAAAAAAGACATATCCGTTCGTGACATCTGAAATTTATTTTATAAAAGTGACTGGCCTGGGGGAATTTGTACTGCGGAACAGTGAGCTGATTTTTTTGGACCCTGGGGGAATACGGTTAACTGAATATTAAAAAATAAATCGTGATTTTATCATTAAATGCAAAAAGGCAGGGCAAACGTTAATCCGTTTGTCCTGCCTTTTTTTCAGCAGGGCCACCGAAGCAGCCCCGCGCCCTGGGTCGAAACCACAGGGGGAGTATATTCTGTAAATACCACAAATTATTGAAACAGTCACCCGCTTTTTCTTATAGGGATCACATTCGAAAGGTTCATTTTTTCCATATCTTTAATCGCGCTCCGCAGCCTATCAGCAGTGATATGGCTGTAGCGTTCAGTGGTGGTAACGCTTGCATGGCCCAGCATCTCCTTTACGCGATAAATATCAGCACCAGATTCGAGTAATCGGCTGGCGTGTGTGTGTCTCAAAGAATGGAATACGCATTTTAATCTGTTATCGTTTATCCCTGCATTCAGCATCAGTCTATCCACAACGATATCAAATACATTACTGATCTGTTTGATCATGCCCCCGTTTCGGTCAGTGAATACCAGCGCATCAGGCCCGGTGTTTTTCATCCCCGAGAACAATACATTAACTCTATCTGTCATATAAACAGTGCGGTTTTTACCTGACTTAGTATCCATGATAGATATTGACTCCCGGACAAGATCAATATTCTGCCATTGAAGGCTCGTTATCTCAGCGAACCTCATTCCGGTATCCAGGGATACAGTCGCTATCTGGTACGTTGTGATAGAATGTCTTTTCAATCCTTCAAGCAGATTGTCACATTCAGTCGGGCTGAGATACCGCTCCCGGCGATTATCAAATTTTGGTATTTTAACATTCAGTGTGGGTGAATCGCCAGAAACAACCCCGGCTCGCCGTGCATGGTTCCAAACCTGCCGGATTGTGGCGAGGCAATACTGTATTGTTCGTGGTGACCTGCCAGCGTCAAGCAAGTTCTTTTTTATTCGTTCGATATGGAAACTGGATATATCTTTCATCGGAATATACCCAACAACCGGGAAAATCCAGTTTTCGGCTTGTCCCGTTTCAGGTATCAATGATCGTTTACGTTTATGGGTTCTCTGGATAGGCAAATAAGAATTTTCAAAAAATGTTTTGAATGTAATATTTATGGATTCTGTCTGAATCTTTTCTCGTTCTTCAGAATCACGTCGCGCATGTTCGATAGACAGTTTTTCTCTTAGTGTAAATGGTGGTGTACTTGTGGCCTGATTTTGTTTCAGCTCCGCCAGTATCAGAAACGCTTTTTTTGCGCTCATTCCCTCCGATGCCCAACCTAACGATTCCCCATATCGTTTCCCATTAAATTGGTATCGTATCACAAAATATTTATCTTTCGTAATACCATGCGTTCTGGTATCATGTTCACGAAAACGGACACCTCTATAATCTGATCTTTGCCAACCAGCCATCCCAAACCCCCATTTTCCAGTCCCCACTCTGTCCCCATTTTTTGTCCTACGCAGGGGTAAATATAAGTAAAGTTTAGGATGGGATATAATGCCAAATCGTTTGGAAAGTCAAGTGGTTATTTTCAGTTTGTGAAGAGTTGTGAAACATTGTGAAACGCGCCGAATTGGATTCCTAATCCATTGGCCGGGTGTCCGATTCACCCCGGGGGCACCAATGTTTATCGGTATCCACAGCTTTTAACAGATTGTCAAAACCGCTCAAACTGTGTCATTTTTTATGCGAGAAATAGCACAAAAAAAGCACAGTTTAACCTTGATTTTGTGCTATTTTCACAGTAAGAACAAACACACACCCCCTGTGGTTTCGACCCAGGGCGCGGGGCTGCTTCGGCGGCCCCTGCTTAAAAAAAGCAGGACGAACGGATTAACGTTTGCCCTGCCTTTTTGCATTTAATGATAAAATCACGATTTATTTTTTAATATTCAGTTAACCGTATTCCCCCAGGGTCCAGAAAAATCAGATCGCTGTTTCGCAGCACGAATTCCCCCAAACCAGTAACTTTTATGAAGTAATTTTCAGATGTCTGGAATGGATATGTCTTTTTTTGATCCGCCCACATAAAAACTGCGTCCCCTGAACAATCTGGTCCGAATATTGTTGATGGAAATTTCATCAGATACAGTTCATGATCAACAGTCAGCACGTACGATTTCCCACACACGCCGGTATCAGCATCAGCAGCAATCGCAGGGGCTGCCAGACTGAACGCAAACAACATAAACAATATCATTCGTTTCATAGACTTTTCCGCCTTTCGTTATTTTACAACAGACATCAATTGCATGATTCTGGACACATAACCTATTGTCTCAGCGCTTTTCCAGCCGATAACTTTTTTTGAGACAGCGGTAATACTCGCCCACAAGTTGGGATCCGTCCTGCATAATTTCTGCGCTTTAAGGATATTCCCGGCCCCGGCATTGTACGCCCCAAGAGTAAACGCCATCCGATCAATCTCTGGCCGAGGCCCCGACCACATCAGATATAATTTTTGATCGTAATATATCCCGGCTGCAATATTCTGTTCTGGATCATCGACTGATTTTATCCATGAGTTTTCGCGCTGGATGTCCTTGAACGTCCCAGGCATAATTTGCATAATACCTTTTGCTCCACACCATGATTCAGCATCCGGTGCCAGCATGGATTCAGCGATCCCCTGAGACTTAAACCATCGCCAATCAAACGATGCCCCAAAATGTTTTTCTGAATATTTTCGAAAAAACTTATCGTACTCTGTCGTAAATGCCACAGAGTCAACGGTAGTCACGATCTTCAATCATGGCCTCCTGTAATGCCCGCCACGGCATTTAAAATGAAAACGAATGCTACGGTCAGCGTCAAACATCATCCATAAAGAGATAAACCGACAATCAGGCCAACCATAATCCCCAAACCGACAAACATCCCTAAAACCGCCATCCCCACGGCAGGATTTTTCTCAAGCAACTCCCTGCTGATGTCGAATGCCATCATCCCGGCGAGAAATCGGTATCCAACTACCATAAAAAATATAGCAATCCATCCGCCATATAGGACTATCAGTATTCTTGTAATTAGTGGATTATCAAGAATCATAAACTTGCCTTCACTTTTGCAACCGCAGCTTCAATCGCCAGGTTGATTACTGATGCACCTATTTCGATGCCCTGTTGTTTCAGGTCATCAACGATAATATCAAAAGCATACGAGCGCTTTTCATCGTTATCCAGAGCGCTTGTCGCAGCCGCAGTCACCGCATTCATTGCAGCTTCCATCAGTACCGGCCCTATCTTGCTCATCAGCACCAGAATAAATGGTTTCAGAAACTCCCACATCTGGCTCATAATGAATTGAATTTTGATCACGTTTTTTCCTCCTGAATAAATTTAACAGCCATATATCCCAGTCAACCGAAAAGGATTTTGAGATTGTGAATCTACGATCTTCTGGCGGTTCGTCACGATTGATCATGTTCTGTGGGGTGTAAATCAATCCTGTTGGTAAATCAAGCCGCTAATAATTTTTCAGTCCGATCATTCCAAAAGTCATCCCACCAATCGTCAGCTCTTAGTATTCGCAGAGCAAGCATAGGGTCAATTGAATCCTTGTGCCAGCTTGCACCAGGAATTTTTAACCACTTCTGGGGAATAGATTTATGGGCACTTTCTATCTCACCAGAACCAATTGGATAGCCTTTTTCTTTAAATTCATTGTAGTTCTGCCACCTCCGGTTAAAAGTGAACCCACCTTCCTGATTTTGATGGACCCACCCCAAAGTTGCATGTTTTGATTAAATGACAAAAATAATCCGGAATTATCTGTGATCAGAGGCAGCGTTTTTATTTCAAAATGGCCATGATTAATGAATGGAATAATATTTATTTGCCGAAGTGAGATTATAAGAAAGGGGGAACAGTAGGTTATCGGAAATATGTGGGTGACTGGATACGAGATAATTGACCGCCTGCAGTGGCAAGTCCCCGAACGGCGGATTCATAAGGACCACGTCGTAGCCTTTACGGCAAAGGTCAATAAAAGCAAACCCCCTCGCCGCATCCTCCGCAAACAACAGCCGCTGATACCCATGTTCCCCAGCCACCTCGGAATACTCCTGAAGCGCCTGATAAAGCTTTTCCTCTGCCCCTTCCCAGAATCGTTCATCGGTAATGCCGGTGAAGTCTATCGGCAATTCAGCCTGCTCCAGTTTTGTTATCGCATCGCCAAACATCCCTACCTGCTTAAGTTTCGGCACTGCCTTCCAGCGTCGTTTAGCCTCGGCGATAATGTCTCGAATTTCCTCCTCAATCTTCAACAGCGATCCAGCCTCACCGGCCAACTGCATCTTGTCGAAAACCTGCTCCAGCAAATAGCCAAGAGCCGGCTCCTCCAGGCGAGCGGTAAACTCTCGCAGCAGTTCCTTTTCCCCCGGCATTGGTTCGGCGCAAACAATGTTGGAACGGGTGATGCGCGGCCGGTCGGTAGGTTTCACCCCCTGATTATGCCAGCTCCGTTGGGCGCGGAGCCAGAGGGATAGCCCAGCGATCTGCACGGCACGAGGATCAATGTCAATGCCGTGAATGTTGTATTCGATGATCAGGTGAGGCACATCGCGCAGAAAAGCGTCTTTGTCGGGGTAGGACTCTGTAAGCGGTTTCAGGCCCGCTTCACGGACAAAGGCAGCTCCCCCCAACCGCAGTTCCAACTCCCATGCTTCGTCGTAAATCCTCTCGAACAGATCGAAGGAATACAGCCCAAAATGCATGGATCCGCAGGCCGGGTCGAGCATCCGTATGGTTCGTGGGTCTTTCAGCGGACGATGAGGAATGTGGACCGGCTGCCTGAGCAACTCTTCCTGGGAAAGGTTTTCATCACTGGCAGCCTGTACAGGTGCAGCTTCGCCCGGTTTCAGGAAAATTTCGGCAGGTCGGCGCACCAGATAGCGACAAAAATCCTTCAGACCGGTTTCCCCCTGCGTCATTTCATACCAGATTCGCCCCAGAGTGTTGTCTGTGAGAAATTCCACCACATAGCGCGGGGTGAAGAACTGATTGCGGACGGCCAGTTCCCGGCTGTTGCGCGGGGCAGCCGATTCGTCCCGCATCTTCTTTCGTTCTTCTTTGGAATTGAAATATTGGTAAATCCAGCCGATGGTTTCATCCTCGGCCCATAAATGCGCCAATTCCGGATCATTGAGGAATTTCAACAGGTCAAGCAGAGCCGTTTCTCGGGGGAAAAGCCGTCCCTGGGGAGAGAAGCGGTCAAAGAGAACCTTCAGGTCGAGGGCGAATTCATCGAAGATGCTGAAGAGATAACAGCGATAGGTGTCGCCGGTTTCACCCAGTCCCGATCCGGCCAGCCGTTCATAAAGTTGAAACCCCCTGGACTGGTAGCCATTGCCCACCGATTCAATCAGGATACCTCTATATTCAGTCATCCGTAGGGCTGATAGTCGGTTCAGAACGGTAAAAGCCTGTTCGCGGATGATCCGCTCCAGCGCCTCCCTGACACCGCCCGACGGGCTGGACGCCAGATAATGGGCCAGGGTGTCGCGCAGGATGCGGGCCGTCTCTCGGCGGGTGTCATCCAGATGTCCCAGGTTTTCCAATGGGGAAACGGTACCCATAGAAGGATCGAGGCCATAGTCATTCTGCAGTTGGCGGGTAAACTCTTCGCTAAGAAGGGCGCGGGAATTGCTAACGAATTTCTGCAGGCGATTTCTGGTGGATTGATCAAATGCCATGGCGCTACTATCCTTTGAGGGTGATGGTGACCTCGATTTCTTGATAAAGCGGTGCCTGATCCTTCAATTCCTTGAACTGGTGAATCAATCCATCCAACTGGTCACTTGTCGTTACCCTGGCGGGGATAGTCAGAGATGTCTGGAGTTTGGCGCCCCTCTTCGGTTTTTCCACTTCCTGGCGCTTCCTCTTTCGCTCCATACCTTCGCTCTTAATGCGCTCCTGCAGGCTCCTCACAGTAGTGGAAATTTCATAATCGCGACTCAGAAACTGCTTAAGTCCGGCCATATCCTCTGTTGCTACAAGCGCCATTTCTTCAACCCGGTCTTTGGCGTTCTGCTGCTCTTCCTGGGTGAATTCGGACCATTCGGACATCCGATTCAGATCATTAATCCCACTGCGAATCCTTTCTTGCTGGGCAATTACCATTTCACGAACGCTATCGGCTACCCGTGTGCGGATACGGGTCAAGGTGGTGGCAAGGTCTGCCGCGTGCTTATAGAAATCATCCCGGTTCAGGCGCTGGCTGACCTGTTCCAGTTCGTCCTTGAGGTCGCTACGCAGTTCGCCGGGGATGCCATTGGACGGCAAGTCGCCAATCTCACGTCTGTGATATTGAAGCTCTCGAACGGTTTCCTCCAGCCCCTGCTCCAAGGCCCGTTTCACCTCGCCAGACCATTTAAGGTCGTCATAGAGAACGGACTCCTCGCCTCCCAACCGCTGCGGTGCATCCGAAGCATCGGAAAAGAGAATATCGGCAATATTCTTGGTGACGATTATCAAGCGGTCATCACCGGCAACGTCAAAGGCTTTCAGCTTTTCTGCCAACGGTGCATAGTCACTCTGAAACCGGGGAAAATACTTGATGGCAGCCTTGCTAATGTCCTGCTCAAGCGGGATGATGGGTTCGCCCAGGAGTTCGGTGAGTCGCTCGGCCGCCCTGGCAAGCATTTCAATCGGAGGACGCTCGTCGCGCAGTGATACGCCGATCGGCTTGAAGCTGTTGTTGGTCTTGAGAGCTTCTATGGCGTGCTGACCGGCTGCCGTAACTTCGCGGCCAGAAACTTTGAGCTTGATCTCGCCCGCCACCAGCATGGCTGCGCAGACATAACGCAGGGTGTCCTGGGACCAGCCGAAGGGTGCCTCGCTGAATTTATCCAGCAGCCGCCTGCCTTCGACAGAACCGCTATGATTAATGAAGTCGCGGATGCTGACCAATGCCTTGTGTGAAGTATTGATAGTCGGCGTACCGCCTACGGTCTGCACCAAACCAAGTGGGTCCATCTTGGCGGTGACAGTGCCAAGATTGGTTCCGGCTGCCTTGAGTAACTGTTCGGCAAGTGCGGTTTCAGCTCGGACAGGAGCTTCACCGTAGCGATCAAAGACCTGAGCCGCCACATCCACCATCATCTTTTTGGCGGCTTCGAGTACATCCTGGTTGAGGCCGGACACCGCCGTCGCCTGACCACGGAATATGAATAAACCGGGCGCAAGGTTTCTCTTCACTTGCTGCTGAAGTTGCTGGCCCAGGATGGTTGCCCTGTCCATCTGACTTGCGCAATAGTCCTTTACCTCCTGGTTGGGGTCGGTCCGGTGCAACTGGACAATCCGTTGACTACGATAGATTTCACCGACCACGGCCTCGGTGTCGGGACTGGTTCGACCGAGCAGGAAGATGGTGCTCTGTCCTGGATGCTGACGGGACTCTTCGATGATCCGGGTGGTATTGGTGTCAAAATCCGCAGGTTCCACCATCTCGACCATAGTCTGGATCGTCTCGCGCTCACCTGCCAGACCCGACTCCAAAGGGCCGCTGCGCACCTTCAGTCCGGAGGTAGCCACAAGAGTGGTCATTACCCGCGCCGAGGGGAGCGGACTGAATGTCTCCCGCAACGCCTCGTTAAATATGCGGCGGGTTTCGATGGTTCGAATCGGAATATTTCCACGCTCCTGCTCGATGTCCCGCAGTTTTTCGCTCAAAAAATAAAGCTGGCCGTCCTTGCTCCCCAAGGGAACAAGCGGGTCATTCAAAAGAAATTCGACTGCGTTACGGACCTCATCTGATCTGGAGGGTGCATCCACTGCCGGGTGGATGAGGCTGGTCAGGTTCTGGAGCGTGACCGGCATATTGCCAAGAATCTGCAGGATGGCGACAGATTTGGCGATATCCTGGTGGATCGACGAATCAGGGCAACGGATGAACACCTTTTGCACGGCTTGATGGATCGAGAGAAACGCTCTGCGGATATCCTTATCGAGGGAATCATACAGGGTAACGGTGGTTGCCAGCCAGCCGACCGGCTGATCGGCCATTGGATTTTTTCCATCTCCTCCTTCCACAAGGATATCCTGAATCACCTTGATTGCAGAACGGAGGCCAATGCCTCCAGTGGATTTCGCCAATGCCCCCAGCAGATGCAGCAGGATATCGAAGTGGGCCGGCAGGAAGGGGTAGAGGTCAATGAAAGTCTCTTTGCTGAAGTCGGCATCGTAGTATTTGGCGTCCTGAAGCCTGGTGTTGTGGCGCAGCCCCTGTCCCTGGGCGTCGAAGAGCTTGCCCAGTTCATCGGCTCCGGCCGGCGATTTACCAAGAAGGCGCCGGGTGCAGATTTCCTTGATGTCGCTGGACTCCAGATCCACCTGAATCGGGAAGCGGTCTTTGAGCTTGAAGAGTTGGGGCGAATTGAACAAGGCCCGGGGATCATCCTCGGTCAGGGTCTGCTGGGCCGTAACGATGATCCATACCTTGCCGTCACCAATGCGTTTAAGGTTCTTAGCCAGGCCGTCAAGGTTCAGGATCAGATTGTCCCTTGACCCCAAGTACTGTCCGACCTCGTCAATGACAAAGAGAATATGCTCCTTGCCGCTTTTCCGGCGGACAATGTCCAGCATTTCCTGGACCCGCTGAACCTCGAACTGAAAGAAGCCTTCCGTGCTTGATGTGAATGATGTGGCGGTGGGAAAAAGGGCCGGGTACATATCGTGGGCAATCTGGGGAATGAGGCCGTCAACGGAAAGCGGGTCATTCTGGAGGTCTTTCCATGGCATTCCCGGAAAAAGGTCGGCCAGCTTTCCGGTGAATTCATCCCGGCGTCCATCTGATTCAATCCGCCGTTCCAGGGCGGCAACCTTCAAATTGCGAGAATATCCGGCCCACTGGAGTACTTTATAGTACAGCACGGTGGATACATCTTCCATGGTGGCGCCAGCGAGCATTTCGCTGGCAAGGTCGAGCATTACAACGGCGGCCGGGAAATGTTTCGATACCGCTGTAAGCAGAGACTTGACTCTGGCATCGTGCATACGGTCCCTAAGATGTTTGAGAAATGGGGTACCGTCTATGGTGGTGATGCCATCGAAAGAAAGTCCAAGATATTTGGTGAAAGAGCTTTTGCCCGATCCGTAAAAACCGGATACCCAGACACCGATCTCGTTCTCACCACCAGCCTCCATGGCGTGCTGCATCTTGTCGAGAAGTTTGTGGAACTGGGTTTCTATGCTGTCGGTTACAACATACTCGCTAATTTCCGATTTGAGGCGGTGTTCTTGTGACGCAGCGTAGGTGATGACCTTCTCAATAGGACGTTGGATATTTTTACTCGGATCAAATAACGTACGGATGGCCATGTCGGAATCCCTCTTGGGTAATGTCAATTCAACCGCCAACGTGAACGGATCTATAGTTTCCATCTTCCGGGTAGAACCCCAGGAAACTGAGACGGGTCTTGCCGGTGCGTGTGCCAGGATAAAGGAATATAGTCGCTACATGAAAATTACTCTGAAGGCTGCTTTCAATGGTGCCAATGCGCATGTAGGGATGCAGCGCCTCCAGATCTGTCACCAATACCAGGCCATTTTTGTTGCCTTCCATGGCGGAAATCGCCTCTTCGAGCCGCTGTTGCAACGCCCCGTTAGAGATCAGGGCATTCGCAAGAGCCTGATTGGTCTTTTCCCAGTCATGGGGAGCCTTCTTCTGGGCCATGAGCCATAGCGGACGACGCGGATCGTCAGACAGAATATTTTCAATCGCTTCAGCAATCGAGAATGCGGATACATCCCATCCTTCATTGCGAAGCTTGGCGATCCATGCTGGCGTAAGCCGTTTCACCTCGATAATATCCGCCGGATTGAATATCAGATAGTAGATTGGTTCGAAACCGGCGTGACCCAGCTCCCGTCCGTGGCGGATACGCTCCCGCAGTTCGTCAAAATCAGCCTTTAGCGAGGACATCGCATAGTTCCTCCATGGTTTTGTATTTCCAACTGATCCGGGTTATATCGCCTGCCGATTGCAGGATGAGATAACCTTTGAGCGCCAGGCGCTTCAATTCTTCCCGAACATCATAAACAGCAAGGCCGAATATAAGCCAGTCCGAATGGCTTAAAACAGCATTGTCACCGAGACCCGCAAAGTGAAGGTCGTAGGCAAGATAGCCGGCCATGGAAGGTGAGATGCGAAAAGGAAGAATCCGGCGGATTGTCTTATGGCCCTTTTCCAGGAAACCATAGTCAGCGCAACAACCAGTCAGGTAGCCGGCAACATTTTTGATGGTTTTCTCAGCCCAACGTTTTTGAGTTTTACCGTCGTCTATTGCCCGCCTGACGAACTTTTCCGCATCAAGATTGCTGATTTCGGCGAACCCGCTTGCATACCGTTCCCAATATATCTCCCGGACAAAGTCATTCAAAATAGCGTTTGCACGGCAGGTAAAAAGCAGATAAAACTGGTTGAGTTCACTGGTCGGCATCCGGTTCTTCAGATTTTTTAAGTGCGCCGCTGGTTTGCCGCCATTCACCAGATAACGCGGAGCAAAGCAATCTTTCACTATGTTCAATAAACGCCTGGATGTAATGGTTGGAAAGCGTCCAGACACCAATGCAACCTCATGCAAAGTTGATGGACTCATCCCTGGTTCCCAGAGATCAAGCAAACTGCGGGTTTCGTCCAGAAGTCCAAGACCAGCGGATAGTCGAATGTTATAAATCGATCCAGTTTGCTGAGTCATGATGCGAAATAGGGATAACATTTTACCCATTGGGCAAACGCGGCAGTGTAGCTGCGGGCAATATCGCGAATACCATCAGGCATAATTATATCCTGGGCTCCGCCAAGCTTCACAGGCCCCTCGCTTGCTGAAGTGTCGCCATCGGCAATCTTATGAAGAGCTGCAAGTGCAGAATCCCTGCTTGCAAAGGACTCCATCGACAACGAAAGGCCGCCGTCGCTGAGGATGCCGTGGAATTCTTGCTCGTGCACCTCCTGGAGGCGGAAAAGGTGAAAAACGCTCCCGACACCGATCCGTTCATCGTGAAGCCTGCGGGCGGCTTCCAGGATGCCGTGATATTGGGATAAAAGGGTTGTTCTGGGGAAAACGGGCGATAGAAAGAGGTTCGAGAACGAGCAGATGAATGTCGTGGGCCACCAGTTGAACTGGTCTTTTTCACCAAGGTAGCCAACCAGCAGCCTCATGAAAAAGAAGTCCGATGATACCAGTTTCTTCATCAAGCCCCCCAAGTTGAACGAATTGACATGTAACTACCTCATTTTCAACAAGTCCTATATACTGCGAATCGTATGAATTAGTGAAAATTGGAATAGGAAACTCATAAATGTAATCGTTCAGCCCCCTCCCCCCAGCGGGGGGAGGCCAGGAGGGTGGAAATGCTGTCATGCCAACCACTTGCCCTCCCCCCGGCCC
>Ga0194038_1000018_pt1 | contig 91799 bp, 83 predicted proteins | sample JunL226m_MetaG_FD_148630 | JGI IMG/M metagenome (GOLD analysis project Ga0194038, IMG submission 148630) | Anoxic zone freshwater microbial communities from boreal shield lake in IISD Experimental Lakes Area, Ontario, Canada - Jun2016-L227-6m | ecosystem: Environmental > Aquatic > Freshwater >... | reverse complement strand
TTACGATTGGATGCTCTTGGTTGGCTGGCGCGCACAATTGGATTGGCGGCGTTGTGGTCAAAAATCGGATTTTTGGTCATGCCGCGCAGGCGGCTCACGATTGGTAGTTTCTGCGATGGACACCTACGTATATGTCAAACTCCTACTGCCACCCCGGCATAGCCGGGGGATCTCCCATTTGATTAGGCCATCGACTTTGCACGGATGGCCAGCTTTCGCATGCGGGGTCAGCTAGCGACGGCAATCACGGTGGTAGTTGACTTTGCTCACCTGACCATTTTGGCAAGTCAGTTGGCCGCCAGGCTAACGGACAGCCGCAATCAAATCGTCAGGGGCAATGACTTTCTGAGGCAAAAATGGAACGGAGCGCGTTGGAAAATCCTTGATCACGTCAGCGATGCGCAATGCGATGGCAACAAGCTCAGTGCAGTAAAGTTTTGTGCCGCCATCATCAAGCTCCAACTGGTCGTCAAATGGACGCCCTAACAACGATTTGGCAGCGCCTTGAACGGCATCAACTTTGTCCTTGTGCATCAACAAGACTTCACCGTCTGAAGCTTGCTCTTGACTGAAAAAAACCTCTGGCTTTTCGAGCTTTGTGCCCGCGCCTGGCATGGCACTTTCAATGTAGATTTGGCCATCCGGTATCAGCTGCACGGCGATGCCCACATGGCTCCATCGCCCCCCACCCTGGCCCAATAGCACTGCCTGTGTGGTGGGATCATTGTCCAACCCGCGCCGTGCAACCACCGCACCTGGACGAACCGCCGCAATCACACGCTCTCGCCAGGCCTCTGGTTCTGCTTGAACAGGAATGGCCATCAACATGAAGGCCATGGCCACCACCATGCTACCGGTGTGCCTCATCGCGGAGAAATTCCAGCGTTAGCCAACCCTATGCGCACTCTGTCAATGGCATCTCGGATGAGATACGCCTCAAAGTCATCCACGGCGTTGCTGCGCATTTCTGAAAAACCAACGCGTTTGACAAACTGGGCAAGCGCATTTGCCAACTCTTCGCTCAATTCCACCGTCAAAGTAACCATTGAATTTAATTTACAAGAACCGATGATTAATATATTGAACGAATTGTTTGATAACTTCGTTTGATAAATACCAAAATCCCGGCAAAACAAATCTACAAACTGCCAGCCAAGCACCAAAGCCCATCAAAGCCAGGACGGCCCCTTGCTTTTGATCCCATGCGAGTGACCCAAACCAAACTGCACCACCCCACACCCAAAAAGTGACTGCAATACAAACTACCCACTTGGCGTAGAAGACCACTTGATGGTATTTGCATGTGGTCATATGCATATAGTGTCGCGCCACAGTTTTAAAGTCATTATTCATAGTATTTATTTTTATCAAAAAATATAGAGAAACTGTTGATTATTATATTTTAAAGAGCACCAAACCACAACACGATATTCGATTACAACCAATATATATCAAACAGTTTCTTGAAAATTTTTTCTGATATTTAAAATATCACAATTGCATTTCAATATTGCGCTTCCTATCCACACCTATGTGAGCAAGCTCTGGATTCTTCACGCGGATACCCATCATCAAAGCTTCTTTTGCTGCCAACTCCCGGAACGCAAGTGACCCCGTAACAAACACGTCACCACCAAATTTTTGGATGGCCAACAGCAGCCCAGCCTGCATGGCCAGTTCGTCGTTCTCTTGCGCCAAATCGATTCGCTGTCCGCTGTCGGTCAGTCGTACCTTGCCACGGGTGTCAAGGTATTCAATGCTGTGCTCTGGTGTGATCCTGAGCTGGGCTGTGCGGATATCGAAGTAGTCCGGTCGCGCCGTGCCCCTGATGCTGTTTTCTTGCTCAGCTAAAGGATTGATGGGGCCAAGGTCTTCGCCCTCGATGCCCGCCTTTTGTCTGTCCTTTTCACGCTGGGCACGATAGCGCAGCCCGCGAAGCGCCGCGATGGCCGCCTCGTTGCCAAGCGCGGCCTGTCGCTCCAGCCATGGCAACCATTCCATTGCGTTGGCACGTGTGAGTGCCAGACGCTCACGTTTTTGCCGATCTGCCATGCCTTCCATTGCTGCCGTGCGCTGTGCCGCCCACAATAGCCGGGCAATCTGGCTGCCATATTGGTTTTGCGAAGTGGCTACTGTCCTGGCTTTGGCAAGTGCGAGCTGTTTGAGCAGGTCTGATTTTTCTGATTGATGCAGCACCCGCAACTTGCGTCTTGCGGCCTTGCGGCTGTCTTTGGCCGTGTATTTTTCTGATTTGTATTGTTCAAAGAGCGCCGTGCGTGCGATGGCACGGTCAAGTCTGGCTTGTTCGCGCTGCTCGCCTCGCCCGGTGCGCCCAGGATATTCTTGCGAGTCCGGGTCAGTACCGCAGGCGATACGGCGAACATAGTCGTTGTAGGTAAATCCGGTTTTCGGCCTTTTGGCCAATGTGGCAGGTGCCGTAGTGATGTCTGGCGGCTCGTACGCACCAAATCGGTTTTGCAAGCGGCCCAGACTGAGCGCATAGTGGACGGCCGATGCTTTGGTTTGCGTCGCCTTGTCCAGCATGTTGGCCTCGAAAATCAAACCTGATTTGACTTTCACCACGCTCAGCCCTCTGTCGGCGCAAGCGCCGTGGAACTCTTGCCAGTTCTGCGTTGCAAGGAGCTCCGGCGCAACCCTGTTTTTGAGCCAACCTGCCAGTGATGGCAGTCCTGCCTTGACTTCGCCCATTCGTGCCTTAACGGCCGGTGCATGCGGCGCAAGTGATTTGTCGGTTTCAAGTCCGAGCTGGCGACGCAGGGCATGCGTCAACCGCTTGATTTGCCCGTCGATGACCACGTGGGGGCCATTGTCGTGTTGCCAGCCCTGCTCCAGTTCGATTTCTCGACAGGTTTTGTCCAGCACCAGAAAGTCAAATCGAGGGGGCCCGGTCAGTATTAAATGGTCAGGGTGAACACGGTTGGCAATGATGTGAATGTGGTGGTGGTGATCTTTATCGCGGTGGATCGCAAAGAATGCCTGGTTGTTGGCCATGCCAACCGCGTTGAGCGCCTTGGCGGCGGCGACCGTGGCTTGGTCTATGGTGGGCTGCTCGCCCTCCTTCCATGACAGGACCACGTGATAAAACGGATTGGTTTTGGGATTAGCCTTTGATCTTGAGGCCCAGGCCCGCGCCGTGCCATCCATCAATTTGATGATTTGGCGACGGTCGTCCGGATCAGCGGGGTTCAGTCCCTCCATGTTGAAAGAGGCTGCTTCCAGCACACCCTCGCGCGCAAGGTAATTGACGGCATCCTCCGGCTCGTAGCTGCCGGTTTCAGGTTGTTCTGGCGTCTTTTTCAGGTCATCAACCACATAATTCGCTGCACTGGCCACTGTCTTCCAGGACTTTTTCAGGAGGATGACCTTAGCCAGCATAGGCCAGTCCGGCTGCCTTGTCTTTTCCACCGGATGCAGTTGATTCAAGTGTGTCAGCGCGTTCACGCAACTCGTTGATCAACGCCCACCATTTTTTTCGGTCTTCTGCCGTCCAGCGGCTATCTCTGGCTGGGTACAGGTGTTTGAGCATGGCTCCCAGGCGGCGAAATTCGTAACCGGCCTGAGTCTTTTCAACGGTGACGTAGACAGCGCCATGCAAGGCGGTGTCACGGATCATCTGCGACACACTCACACCAAGTGATGCTGCTCGCTCGTTGAAGCGTTCGACTTCGTCGCGCGAAACCCTGAGTTTTAAAAACGTTGTCCGCTGCATGATCAAAAAGGATCATTCAACAGTTCACCGCGTTGTGCGCGCCATGTCGTCGCCACGACGGCAGACGCTCGGACTGACAAAGCCACCACAGGCATGCTTTTCATTTGCAACTCCAATCGACTATCCGCCACGACGGCGGATAGCCCATACGGGTAAGTCGCAAGTGTGAACGCGCGAATGAGCGATGGGTTGGGCTGACCAGACTGTAAAAAACGAAAAGAAACCACTTTGCCTATTCGCCCACCATAGATTAGCTAATGTCGGCCACCAGTTGTAGCCTGCTGGTTTGGGCAGTCGGCCAATATTGCAGTTCCAGTTAGCACGTTGGGCTCCGGCTTTCGCGCCTCTCGGCAGACATCGGCGCACGTTGTTCGCATTAAGTTTATCGATGTTGTTTTCTATTATGGACAAATAATGACTAAATTGTCTACAATAGAAATATGCCACGCAAACCACCGACCATTTTTCCCCAGGAGCAAAGACTGCTCTCTCAACTTGGCGAGCGGGTGAAACTCGCCCGTTTGCGCCGCAAGCTGAGCAATGCGGTGATAGCTAAGCGCGCCGGCATCTCTCGCTCATCCTTGTACAAAGTGGAGGCAGGCGACGCCGGCGCGACGTTGGGCACCTACCTTAGAGTACTTGCCGTCTTGGGCCTGGAAGCCGATATCAATGCGCTGGCAGCCGACGACAAAGTTGGGCGCAAGCTGCAGGATTTGGCACTGGAACCAACCCCGTCTCTACCTCGGCGGCGTTTCTTGACATCCAAGGCGAAGGACGAGCCAGTATCTACGGCACAGCGCGACTCTGGGGTGTCGGCATGAATAACCAAGGCAATGTCCTGGAGGTCTGGCTCGACTGTGAACTGGGCCCCCCGTGCTTGGTGGGCACGCTCGCGCATGATCGTGGGCAAATTCGTTTCCACTATGAGCCGAGTTGGCTCAGGGATGCACGAGCCTTCGCACTTGACCCGGATCTGTCACTAGACGACCACCCGTTCTTTCCGAAACCTGAACTGGGCAACTTCGGCGTGTTCTTGGACTCGTCACCGGACCGTTGGGGACAGGCGCTGATGAAACGCCGTGAGGCGCTGCAAGCCAAGGACGAAAAGCGCACCCCACGCACGCTTTACGCGTGGGACTTTCTCATTGGCGTTCAGGACTTCACCCGTCAAGGTGCGCTGCGCTTTCGCCTTGCCGGTACTGATGAATTCCTGGGCAACCAGAAGATGGCAGCACCGCCCATTTCGACACTTCGGGAACTCGAAGCTGTCGCCTATCAACTCAGCAGCCGTCGCATCGACGACCTCGACGCGCTGCGAAAGTGGCTGGCTGTTCTGGTTGCGCCCGGCGCATCGCTCGGTGGAGCGCGGCCTAAAGCAAACTTCACCGAGACCGACGGTTCCCTTTGGATCGGCAAGTTCCCTGCCCGGGACGATGACCGCGACGTGGGCGCATGGGAGTGGGTTGTCCACGGCTTGGCAACGAAAGCAGGTATCGACGTGCCGCCGGCCAAGATGGTCAGGCTGAATAATGACTTCCACACCTTCTGTGTTCAACGCTTTGACCGCGTCAAAGGAGCGCGCCGGTTTTATGCATCTGCGATGACCCTCCTTCGAAAGGAACACAGCGAGGGAACGAGCTACCTTGAGCTCGCACAATTTCTTCGCTCGAAGGGGGATGCCGAGCATGCGGATGCAGACCTTGAACAGTTGTTCCGAAGGGTGGCTTTTAACGTGGCCGTTGGCAACAGGGACGACCACCTACGCAACCACGGATTCGTGCTTGGCACCACCGGGTGGCGGCTTGCGCCAGCGTTCGACGTGAACCCCAACATCGACAAAGCGGAACACGTTCTGAACATTGACGACACTGACAATCGACCAAGCCTGGACACCGTTCTTAGTACCGCGGAGTTCTACGGGCTAATGCCTGACCGCGCCAAACGAGTCGTCAATGAAATTGCAAACATAGTTGGCAGTTGGCAAGATGCTGCGCGGCGGGCGGGGATTGCCGCCGGTGACGTTGAAATTACCGCAACTGCGTTCTCCGCGCATTCTGTTAATCACAGGACTGCTGGCAAATGAGGACGATGTCGGACCTTGGCTTGACCAATCACAAGGGACATCCGGGAAAGACCCTGACTTGCAATGCCGGGCTGAAACGGACTGGCAAAGCGAACCAAACGAAGCGACTTTGTTTTGACAGTCCGTTTGAGCGTCGTCCAGGGGCTAGCCTTACGGCTGGGGTTGTCGAACGACATCCCCAATGAGTTGAACCCGGACTTCGGATGTTGCGATAGCGATCGTTACCCGAATGGGACAAGACAATCCGGGCGTTCTGCAGGGTTGGCTTGGTTCAACGAATAGAGCGCGGGCTGAAAGCATCGCCAAAAAAAGCCGCATTACCGTCAAAAAACTTGGATTTCAGTCAAAACTTACAAACGGGGACAAAACGGGGACACTAAAAAGGCAAGTACGGGGACAAAACGGGGACAGTGCGGGGACAAAACGGGGTCACTCGGGGACATTTGAACGATGTTTTTGGGTGTTTCGATGTCTCAAAAATTTCATCTCAGCCCGGTACAGGCGAAAAAAAACCCTTGTAAGTTGTTGTTTTACAAGGGTTTTTTAGGTTTGGCGGAAACGGAGGGATTCGAACCCTCGATGAGGCTCTACACCCCATACTCCCTTAGCAGGGGAGCACCTTCGGCCACTCGGTCACGTTTCCTGAAAGAGCGCGCATTATCGCATGACTTTGCGCCCAAAAAACTATGCCGGAACCTGGTCCAGATCGAAGGCCTTGTGCAGGGCGCGTACGGCCAGTTCCATGTACTTCTCGTCAATCACAACCGATGTCTTGATTTCGGAGGTAGAGATCATCTGGATGTTGATGCCCTCTTCGCTGAGCACGCGGAACATGGTGCTGGCCACGCCCACATGGCTGCGCATGCCGATACCCACGATGCTGACCTTGCAGATCTTGGTATCACCCACCACCTGGGTGGCACCCAGCGCCGGCAACACCGTGTCGTTGAGCAGGCTCATCGTCTTGGTGTATTCGTTGCGGTTGACGGTAAAGCTGAAGTCGGTCTTGCCATCCTTGCTGATGTTCTGGATGATCATGTCCACTTCGATATTGGCATTGGCAACGGCACCCAGAATCTGGTAGGCGATGCCGGGCTTGTCGGGCACGCCCAGGATCGAAATCTTGGCTTCGTCGCGGTTGAATGCAATACCCGAAACAATGGCTTGTTCCATGTTTTCGTCTTCCTCAAAAGTAATCAGGGTGCCAGACTTGGCTTCTTCGTTCAGATCGATATCCCAGGGCGTAAAGCTCGAGAGCACGCGCAGGGGCACTTTGTATTTGCCGGCAAACTCGACCGAGCGGATTTGCAGCACCTTGGAGCCCATCGACGCCATCTCAAGCATCTCTTCAAAGCTCACGGTGTGCAGGCGCCGGGCCTCGGGCACTACGCGCGGGTCGGTGGTGTACACGCCATCAACGTCGGTGTAGATCAGGCATTCGTCGGCCTTCATGGCGGCGGCCACGGCCACGGCCGAGGTGTCGGAGCCACCGCGCCCCAGGGTCGTGATGTTGCCCTGGTCGTCAATGCCCTGAAAGCCGGTGACGATCACCACCCTGCCCGCTTGCAGGTCGGAGCGCACACGTGCGTCGTCAATCGACTCGATGCGTGCCTTGGTGTAGGAGCTGTCGGTGCGGATGGGCACTTGCCAACCAGCGTAGCTGACCGACTCCAGGCCCTCGGCCTGCAAGGCGATTGCCAGCAGCGCGCTTGACGCCTGCTCGCCGGTGGCGGCCAACATGTCGAGCTCGCGGCCATAGGCCTCGGTCAGGCTGGCGGGGGCCAATTCCTTGGCCAGGGCCAGCAGGCGATTGGTTTCGCCGCTCATGGCGCTGGGGACTACCACCATCTGGTGGCCTGCGCGTGCCCATTTGGCGACGCGTTTGGCAACATTGCGGATGCGTTCCGTAGAACCCATCGACGTGCCGCCGTATTTGTGGACGATCAATGCCATTGCTGTTGTTGGTGGTGCAAAAAACCTAGGGATTGTACCAATGCAGCACCTCGCCTTGGCGGCGCACAAAACCCGGACCGACTTTGATGTCGATCTGGTGGCCGCGCGTGCTGCAGGCTTGCAACTGATCGAGCAGTTCGGCAAGCTGCGCCGCGCTGGGAACCACCGCGTAACAATCTTTCAGCCAGTGGCGCAAAACATTGGCCTGGCGCGCCCGGCTGAGCGCGCGCAGCGGCGCAATGCGTAGCAGCCCGTCCGAGGCACGGCACACCTGCGCGCGGTCTTGCTGCGCCACCTCGTCCAGCAGCGCCTGGCCCTGGGCTGCGTGGGCGGCACTGCGGGCAAAGGTGTCCAGAAACTGCGGAAACGCGGCCTGCAGCGCGGGCATGATGCGCGCACGGATGCGGTTGCGGGTGAAGTGCTCGTCGGCGTTGCTGGGGTCTTCGATGAACGGCACGTCGCGCTCGGCCAGGTAGCGCCGGATTTCGGCGGCGCCTACCGAGAGCAGTGGGCGGTGGTAGGTCAGCCCATCGCGCTGCCAGGTGGCGCGCATGGCGCTCAGGCCCGCCAAGCCTGCGCCACGGCTCAAGGCTAGCAGCAAGGTTTCGACCTGGTCGTCGGCGTGCTGGGCAATGGCGATGGACTGGATTGGCCTGGCCCCATGTTCGGTTTGCGCCAACGCGGCAAAGGCCTGGTAACGGGCACGGCGCGCAGCGTCTTCGGGGCTTTGCCCGGGCGCGGGATGGGCCTGCACCGCCTGCACCAGCAGCGGCACGTTCAGGCGCGCACACAACGCGCGGCAATGCTGCTCAAACGCCACCGCTGCTGGTTGCAACCCGTGGTTGACGTGCAGCGCCAGCACCTGAGCCGGCCAGCGCGCGGCGCATGCCAGCAGCAGCGCCGTGGAATCGGCCCCGCCGCTGAAGGCAACCGCCAACGGCAACGCGGGCGCAAAAGCGCGCAGGGCGTCGTCAACGGTTTGGGTCATGGTGTGCAAGCCCCGCAGCGGGGCAGCGCCCTACTTCGACGCCACCTTGGTATCGGTATAGCGCCCGTAGCTTTGCAGGCGGTCGTAGCGGCGCTCTACCAGGTCCTTGACCTTGAGGTCTCCTACCTGGCGCAGTGCGTCGCCCAAGGCGCGCTTGAGGAACGCCGCCGCCCGCTTGTAGTCGCGGTGCGCGCCACCGACGGGTTCGCTCACGATCTTGTCCACCACGCCCAGCGCCTTGAGGCGGTGCGCGGTGATGCCCAGTGCGTCGGCGGCGTCCTGGGCGCGGTCGGAAGTCTTCCACAGAATCGAGGCACAGCCCTCGGGGCTGATCACCGAGTAGATCGAATACTGCATCATGATGACCTGGTCGGCCACCGAAATGGCCAGCGCGCCGCCCGAGCCGCCTTCGCCAATGATGGTGGTGATGATGGGCACTTCGAGTTGCGCCATTTCGTAGATATTGCGCCCGATGGCTTCGGACTGGCCGCGCTCTTCGGCGTCAATACCGGGATAGGCCCCAGGCGTATCGACAAAGGTGAACACCGGCAGCTTGAATTTTTCGGCCAGCTTCATCAGGCGCAAGGCCTTGCGGTAGCCCTCGGGCTTGCTCATGCCAAAGTTGCGCAAGCCGCGCTCCTTGGTGTCGCGCCCCTTCTGCTGGCCCAGCACCATGCACGCGGTGCCGTTAAAGCGCGCCAGGCCGCCAACGATGCTCAGGTCGTCGGCAAAGTGGCGGTCGCCATGCAGCTCGACAAAATGGGTGAAGATTTCGCTGATGTAGTCCAGCGTGTAGGGCCGCTCGGCGTGGCGCGCAATCTTTGTGATTTGCCAGGGCGTGAGGTCGCTGTAAATGTCTTTGGTGAGTTGCTGGCTTTTCTTGCTGAGCTGCTCGATTTCGGAGGAAATATCGACCGCCGACTCGTTTTGCACATAGCGCAGTTCGTCAATCTTGGTTTCCAGGTCGGCAATCGGTTGCTCAAAGTCGAGAAAGGTCTTTTTCGCCATGTTGTTCCTTGCTAATCAGTTGGGGACAGGGCTAAAGGTCTGTCCCGCAAACATCCTTAATCAGTTGGGGACAGAGCTGAAGGTCTGTCCCACAAGTTTTCAGTAGGCCACCGGCAGGGGGTCCAGTGAGCGCCAAATATACCAAGTTGCCACACTGCAATACGGAACCCAGGCGGCGGCGACTTCGCGGGCGTCGCTGCGGCTGACCACTTCACCCGAAAAATAGTTGCGGCTGATGCCGTTGATCAGGCCCACGTCGTCCAGCGGCAGCACGTTGGGGCGCATCATGTGAAAGATCAGAAACATCTCAGCCGTCCAGCGGCCCACGCCACGGATGGACACCAGCTCGGCGACGATATCGTCGTCGCTCATCGCCTCCCACTCCTTGACGTGCAGGGTGCCGTTGTCGAAATTGATGGCCAGGTCCACCAGGTACTCGACCTTGCGCGCACTCAGCCCGGCAGCGCGCATATCGTCCACCTTGAGTTTGAGCACCGCGCCCGGCGTGAGCTTGCGCGACAGGGCGGCAAAGCGGTCCCAGACCGTCTGCGCGGCCTTGACCGAAATCTGCTGCCCCACAATGCTGCGCGCCAGCGTGACAAAGGCGTCGCCGCGGGTCTCCAGACAGGCGTCGCCGTACTGGGGAATCAGGCGCTTCATGACCCGGTCTTTCTTGACCAGGTGCTTGCAGGCGTCGTCCCAAAACGTGGGCACAATCTTGGATACGCTGGCGGGCTTTCGGCTGCTCATTGCTGTACCGCCTCCCACGTGGTTCCGGTGGCCGAATCCTTGAGTGCAATGCCCTGGCTCAGCAAGTCCTTGCGGATGGCGTCAGCGCGCGCAAAGTTGCGCGCTGCCTTGGCCGCGCTGCGCTCGTCAATCAGCGCCGCAATGGCCGCTTCGTCCAGGCCAGCCCCGGCTTGCAGAAACTCGCTTGGGTTGTTTTGCAGCAGCCCCAGGCAGCCGCCCAGGGCGCGCAGCAGGCCGGCCATTTCGGGCGAGGCGGTACGGTTGACTTCGCTGGCCAGATCAAACAGCACGGCAATCGCTTCGGGCGTGCCAAAGTCTTCGTCCATCGCTTCCTTGAAGCGCGCTGCTAGGGGCTGGCTCCAGTCGATGGCGGCCACGGGCGCGGGCGTTACCAAGGCCAGCGCGGTGTAGAGGCGCTTGAGCGCCGTGCGCGCGTCGTTGAGGTGGACGTCGCTGTAGTTCAAGGCGCTGCGGTAATGGGTGCGCACCAGGAAAAAGCGCACGGTTTCGGCGTCGTACTGCGTGAGCACATCGCGGATGGTGAAAAAGTTGCCCAGCGATTTGGACATTTTTTCGTTATCCACGCGCACAAAGCCGTTGTGCACCCAGAAGTTGGCCAGCGGTTTGCCGTTGGCACCTTCGCTTTGCGCAATTTCGTTCTCGTGGTGCGGGAACTGCAGGTCTGCGCCGCCGCCATGCAGGTCAAAGGTGTCACCCAGGGTCTGGCAGCTCATGGCCGAGCACTCGATGTGCCAGCCAGGGCGGCCCACGCCAAAGTCGCGACCATAGTCTGCGCTGTTCCACTTGGCGTCCTGCGGCTCGCTGGGCTTGGCCGATTTCCACAGCACAAAGTCAAGCGGATCGTCCTTGCCGTCCTGCACCGCCACGCGCTCACCGGCGCGCAACTCGTCAAGTGACTTGCCCGAGAGCTTGCCGTAGCCGGGAAACTTGCGCACGGCGTAATTCACATCACCATTGGACGCCTGGTAGGCCAACCCCTTGTCGGCCAGGGTGCTGATCAGGTGCAGCATTTGCGGCACATACTCGGTGGCGCGCGGCTCCAGGCTGGGCGGCTCGATGCCGAGCAGGCCGATGTCGTGGTGCATGGCGGCAATCATTTCATCGGTCAGGGCGCGGATGGTGATGTTGCGCTCGACCGCGCGCTTGATGATCTTGTCGTCAATGTCGGTGATGTTGCGCACGTAGGTGACGCGCAAGCCGCTGGCCTTGAACCAGCGCTGCACCACGTCAAAGGCCATCATCATGCGCGCGTGCCCGATGTGGCACAGGTCGTAAATCGTCATGCCACAGACGTACATACGCACGTGGCCGCTCTCAATCGGGGAAAAGGGTTCCGTAGCACGCGTAAGCGTGTTGTAAATGCGCAAGCTCATGATCTATTCGACTCCGGTGCACAGGGGCGGTAAGCGCCTTGCACAGGCAGTGGCTGGTTCGGTTCCGGTTGGTGTAACGCTACAATCCAGCGCAGTATATAGCCCCTGCCCCGCCCGATCACCTTCACCACGCGCAGCACCACCATGACGCACCACAACGCACTGTTAGGCAGACTGCTCCAGCTCCTGGCGCTGGCGCTGTGCATGGTGTTTTCTGTGGCCCATGCGGACGAGTACGCCGAGGTGACCCAACTGCTGCGCGCGGGCAAAGCCACCGAGGCGCTGGCCAAGGCCGACGAGCACCTGGCAGCCAAACCCCATGACGCACAAATGCGCTTCCTCAAGGGTGTCATCCAGCGCGACGCGGGCAAAAGCGCCGACGCCCTGGCCACATTCACCCGACTGACCGAAGACTATCCCGAGCTGGCCGAGCCCTACAACAACCTGGCGGTGCTCTACGCCGCCGAAAACCAGTTTGACAAGGCCCGCATCGCGCTCGAAATGGCCGTGCGCCTGAACCCCGACTACGCCACCGCGCAAGAGAACCTGGGCGACGTGTACGCCAAACTGGCCGATCAGGCGTACGCCAAGGCCCTGCAAACCGACAAGGGCAACGCAACCGCGCCCACCAAACTCACCCTGCTTCGACAACTGTTTGCGGTGGGCACCAAAGCCGCAAAGCCAACCACCAAACCTGCTACACCACCCGCCTCCTCCGCGCCTTGAACCGCGCAATCCCCGGATTTTTTGAAGGACTCCTGCCATGAACATTCTTGGAAATGCATCGCGTCGGCGCAATCTGCTGCTCTGCGCTGCCATTGCTTTCACGCCCCTGGCCACGCTGGCACAAGCCGCGCCCCAGGTGAAGTTTCAAACCAACCAAGGCGACTTTGTGGTTGAACTCAACCCCGAGAAGGCACCTAAGTCGGTGGAAAACTTTTTGCAGTACGTCAAGGACAAGCACTACGACGGCACCATCTTCCACCGCGTGATCGACAACTTCATGGTGCAAGGCGGCGGGTTCACCCCGAGCATGAGCCAAAAGCCCACGCGCCCACCCATTCCCCTGGAAGCGCAGAACGGTCTGAAGAACGACCTGGGCACCATTGCCATGGCGCGCACCAATGACCCCAACTCTGCCACCGCGCAGTTCTTCGTCAACGTCAAAAACAACGATTTTCTCAATGCCCGGGGCCCCGGCAATGGCTACGCTGTTTTTGGCAAGGTCATCAGCGGCATGGAAGTGATCCAGAAAATCAAGGTCACCCCCACCGGTCCGGGTGACGTGCCCCAGTCTCCCATCGTTATCAACTCCGCCACTTTGGTGAAATAAATTATGAGCAATCCCCAGGTAGAACTCCACGTTGTCGGCCACGGTGTCATCACACTAGAACTCGATCAAGAGAACGCACCCAAGTCGGTAGCCAACTTTCTGTCCTACGTGAGCAAGGGCCACTACGACAACACCATTTTTCACCGCATCATCCCCGGTTTCATGGTGCAAGGCGGCGGCATGGAGCCCGGCATGAAGCAAAAGCCCTGCGATGACCCTGTCACTAACGAAGCCAACAACGGCGTAAAAAACCTCAACTACACCGTCGCCATGGCGCGCACCAGCGACCCGCATTCGGCCACGGCGCAGTTTTTCATCAACGTCGCCGACAACCACTTTCTCAACCACACTGCACCTACCCCGCATGGCTGGGGCTACGCCGTCTTTGGTAAGGTGGTCAAGGGCACGGAAGTAGTCGATGCGATCAAGGCCGTGGCCACCGGGCGCAAGGGCTTTCATGACGACGTTCCCAAGGACGACGTGGTGGTCGAAAAGGCCGTGGCCCTGTAACTGCGGCACCCACCGGGATGGAACTGCTTGCCCCATCCCACTGGAAATGCGTTGACATCATTTCCGACCTGCATCTGCAGCGCGCCCAGGCACCCACGGTAGCGGCCTGGCAGCGCTACCTGCAAACCACTTGCGCAGACGCGGTGCTCATTCTGGGCGATCTGTTTGAAGTCTGGGTCGGCGACGACGTGCTGCACGACCCCAGCAGCTTTGAGGCCGAATGCGCGCAAGCGCTGCGCGCTGCCTCCCAGCGGCTGGCGCTGTACCTGATGCACGGCAACCGCGACTTTCTCCTGGACGCAGCGTTCACGCAGGCCAGCGGCTGCACCCTGCTCGACGACCCCAGCGTGCTGAGCTTTGGCGCGCAGCGCTGGCTGCTTACGCACGGTGATGCGCTCTGTCTGGCCGATGCGCCCTACATGGAGTTTCGCGCCACGGTGCGCAGCGCGGCCTGGCAAAACGACTTTCTGGCCCGACCGCTGCAAGAGCGCGAGCAAATCGCGCGCGGCCTTCGGATGCAGAGCGAGACACGAAAAAAGGAAGAGAAAAACTGGATCGACATCGACCCCGATGCCGCACGGGCCCTGCTGGCACAGCACCGCGCCACGCACCTGATTCACGGCCACACCCACCACCCGGCCACGCAGTGGCTAAGTCAGACAGCAGACCGCATGGTGCTGAGCGACTGGGATCTGGCGGCTCAACCGCCGCGCGCCGAAGTGCTGCGCCTGCTTCTGGACCCAACGGGCGCAGCAGCAGGCGTGCAGCGCATTACGCCGCTGGACGCTGCAGCCACTGCTGCGGGTTAACCTCATCGATCTGCCAGGGGTCGAGAAACTCTTCGGCGTAGCGCCGGTAAATTCCGTCTTCGACAAAGATCGCAAACAGGTCGGGGTCAATGTGGCCGCCGCAACTGAACTTGTACATGATGCCCATGGCCTGCGACAGCTTCATGCCCAGCTTGTAGGGCCGATCGCGCGCAGTCAAGGCTTCAAAAATATCGGCAATGCCCATGACGCGTGCCTGCACCGACATCTGGTCGCGCGTGAGCCCCTTGGGGTAGCCCTTGCCGTCCATACGCTCGTGGTGCCCACCGGCGTACTCGGGCACGTTGCGCAAATGCTTGGGCCAGGGCAACTGCTCCAGCATCTTGATGGTGGCGACGATGTGGTAGTTGATGGTGTCGCGTTCGGCCGAAGTGAGTGTGCCCGCGCGGATCGTCAGGTTTTCAATTTCATCGGCGGTGAGGAAGTCGGCCTCCAGGCCGCTCACGTTGCGCCACACATAGCCCAGGCCGATCTCGCGCACGCGCTGCATGTCGGCGTCCTTCATCGCCTCGCCGCCCTGGTTGGCGGCGCGCAGAAACTCGCGGTCGGCATCGAGCGCATTGATGCTGTTGCGGCAGTGCGCCCAGATGCGCGCCTCGGCAGTTGCATCGGTCTGCGTGCGCAGCGCAATCTGGGCACGCAGGGCGGTAATTTCCTGGTCGCGCTTGAGTACTTCAAAGCGCGTGGCGATGAGTTCGATCCGGTCAAACAGCGTTTGCAGCTTGGTGGCCTTGTCGACCACGTGCACCGGCGTTGTGACCTTGCCGCAGTCGTGCAGCAAGCCGGCAATCTTGAGTTCGTAGCGATCGCGGTCGTCCATGGAGAAAGACGTCAGCGCTCCATCGGCGCGGGCGTGGGCGGCTTCGGCCAGCATCATGGTCAGCGCCGGCACGCGCTGGCAGTGGCCACCGGTGTAGTGCGACTTCTCGTCAATGGCCAGATTGATCAGGCTGATAAACGACTCAAACAGCGTTTCCAACTGCGTCATCAGGTTGCGGTTGGTAATGGCAATGGCGGCCTGCGAGGCCAGCGACTCGGCCAGACTCTGGTCGGCGGTCGAGAATGTCTGCACCACGCCGGTGTGCGGGTCCTGGGCGTTGATCAGTTGCAGCACGCCGATGATGTCGCCCTCATGGTCTTTCATCGGCACGGCCAGAAAGGATTGCGAGCGGTAACCGGTGCGCGCGTCAAACTTGCGCGGCCCGGAAAAGTCGAAGTTGGCCTCGGTATAGGCGTCGGCAATGTTGACCGTCTGGTTGTGCAGCGCTGCGTACACCGCCACTACCGCATCGTTGTTGCCACCCTGGTCGTCGTACAGCGGCAGGTTGGGAAAATCAATCGGGCTACCCGAGGTGCCGCCCATGGCGATCCCCAGCGAATCGGTGCGCAGGATTTCAAAGCGCAAGGCCTGGGCGTCGTTGGTCAGGCGGTAAAGCGTGCCCCCATCGGCATGGGTGATGGTTTTGGCCGCTACCAGAATGTTCTCAAGCAAGCGGGTGATATCGCGCTCTTTGGACAGGGCCACGCCAATGGCGTTGAGTTGCTCCAGCCGACGTAACAGGTCATCGACAGAGTCCATGGCAGCACCCCTCGTGGTTACTTTTTCAGCATCGCTTTAAGCACGGTCTGCACCCGTCGCGACGTGGGGGTGTCAAACTCAGCCGCAAACACCAGCGCTGCGTCCTGACCCCAGGTTTGCACCGGGGACGGATCGTTGCGCCGTGTGAGCAGTTGCAGTTGCAGGGTACGCCGCGCCGTCATATCGTCCGCTGGCGTGGGCACCTCGGCCGCCATTTCCAGACGCAGCAGCGCCTCCTTGGGGCTGGGCGCATTTTTGCCTGGTGCGCTCAGTGTGCCACCCACCGCCTGCTGCCAGGTGGAGCGCGTGGCCGCGTTCACCCGCGCGCCGAGTTCCTGCACGCTGGGCACCAGAGCCGGGTCGCGCTTTTCCCACGCGGTCAGGAGTTGGGTAAGCGCTTCGCCATGGGCTTGGGCGGCGAGCTTGCGCAGCGCGGCCTGGGCATTCTCCAGCGCCTCGCGCTGGGCCCGAAATGCGGTGTCGCCCAGGCGCGGCGCTTCCTGCCAGGGTTCGCTGCGTGCACGCGGGTCGCGCCCCGGGCGCTCGCCAGACCGATCACCAGGACGCTCATTGGTGCGTGGTGCTCCCCGGCCGTCGCGCGCCGGACGCGCTGCGTCCTTGCGCTCACCCCATTTGCCGGGGCGGGCATTGGGCGCGGCTGCAACCTCTTTCTTCATGCCAGGGCGGTCGTCGCCACGCATGGCCACCACCGGCTTGGGTGCTGGCTTGGGTGGCTCCACCACCACCGGCACAACCTCGGCGTCGGCCTGCGGTGCTTCACCTTCAGGAGCCGCCGAGGCACTGCTTTCGCTTGCTTCGGGGGTTTCTGATGGTTCTGGCTGGGCAGGTTCGGCGCTCTGCGCTTCAGAGGCCGCCGCCTTGGCCAAATTCTCCTGCGCACCGGCTGCCGTCACTTCAGCCTGAGCCTGGGCTTGCCCGTGCAGCGCGGCATCGAGTGCCGCCATGGCTGCGCGAATGGCCTGTGCATCACCCGAGGCATTGGATTGCTCCAGCGCCTTGGCGGCTTGCAGCACCACGCGGTCGCGCGCGCCCAGGGCGGCTTCGGCCTGTTCGCGCTCCTGGGTCTTGCGGTTGAAGGCGTCGTCAATCGGCTTTCTGAATGCATCCCAGAGCTTTTGCTCCTGGCGCCGGTCCATCGGGACCTGGTGCGCCTGTGCCTGCCAGCGCTGCTGCAAGGCGCGCACGGCGTCCACGCGCAGCACCGGGGCGGCACTCAGCACCTTGGCTTCTTCAATCATGGTCTGGCGCGCAGCCAGGCTTTGCGCCTGCACTGCCTCAAGAGGCGCTGCGGCATTCGAAATCGCGGCCTTCCACAAGGGCTGCAACTCGGCAAACACCTTTTCGCCCAGGTGCCCGGCTTCACGCCAGCGCTCCGAAAACTGGTGCAGGATGCGGTTAAAGCCTTTCCAGTCGTCGTCAAGCGCGGTGCGGTTGGCCTGGGCCCAGGCGTTCACCTCTTCAATCAGCGCCAGGCGCTGGGCCTTGTGCTCGGCGGATTCGGCCTTGAGCTTGTCGAGCCAGCCTTCCACCACCTTGTGGGCTTCGTTGCAGGCTTCGTCAAAGCGCTTCCACATGGCGTGGTTGGGCACGCCGCCTTGGTCGGTCTGCTTCCACTGCTCGCGCAGGGCGCGCAGCGTCTCCTGCATCTTGCGCCCGCCAATGGCCTGACCTTCCGGGCGCTTGAGCAGGCCCTCGGCCTGGTTGACCAGGGTTTCGCGCAACTGGTCGGCGCGCCAGCGCTGCCAGCCCTCCAACTCACCGGCCGCGGCCAGTGCAGCGTGGGCCTGGTTTTCGAGCTTGTCGTCGATGATTTTTCCGTATTCCTTGAGCGCATGGCGCAAGGCAGCCGCAGCACCGGCACTGGCCTTGCCGTGGCCTTCGGCAATTTCCGACTCCAGGGTGCCCAGCACTTGGCGCACTGCAGCTACCGCCTGGGCGCGCAGCTCGGGGTCAATCTTGGGTTTGGACGGCTTGGTGGCAGCAACATCCACCGCCACGCCGCGCGCTGCACGCAACTCATCGGCCCAGACCGGAACCGGCGGCAACGCCGCTGCCGGATCGGCGGCAGCAGCCAGCGCCAGCGCCAGCGCCGCGCGAAAAGCCTCCCACACCACCAGCAACTGGGCGCGCGAGGACTCCAACTGGGGCGGGAACTTGACATCCACACTGGGCCAACTGGCGTCCGCCAGCAGTTCACCCGCTTGTGCCTGCCAATGCTCGACGTCGGCGAGCAATGGCTCCAGCACCGCCTGCGCGTCGCGCCAGGGCTTGGTGGAGAGCACTTCGATGCGCTGCGCTAGCAGCACTGCCGCCTCGCGCTGCACCTGCACGCGCCGCTGCAAGTCCTCGATCACGCGCACGCGCTCGACCAGTTGCGCCTTCAGGGCCGATAGCGGCTCGCGGCTCAGGGGTGCTCCGGCCTTGGCGGCGTCGCGTTGCCAGGCCAGTGCGTCGGCAATATTGAGCTTGGTCATGCCCAGCAGCAGCGTGGCCTTGTCGGCCCATTCGCTGGCCAGTGCTTCCTGGCCCTTGGCGCGCTTGGCTTCGTCGATGCGCTCGCGCACCAGCTTGGCAGCGCCCTTGTCCTTGACACTGAGCTCCTTGAAGACATCGGCCAATTGCTCCGGGCCGGGGTTGCCCGCAAGCCAGGCGCGCACCTTGGCGGCACGATCACCAGAGGTGGGCGCAGAAAACGCTCCGCCCGTCAGGCTGTCGAGGTGGGCAATATCGTGGTGTTTGGGAGAAGAAGGCGACGTCACAGTGGAACTCTGAATTTGGTTGATACGAAAGTGCAGTGGCGTATTTTCACCGCGAAATGGGGCTGTAGCCCAGGTTTTTGCCCACGAACCGCCTGACAAGCTCTATATATGTGCACAAATCGGCCCCGAAAGCCACTTCAACCCGGTCGGCGTCGGGCAAAGTGCGGCACTTCTATATATTGACAATTCGTAACATTTATCAATCTATATGGTTGACTTGGTATAATTGGGACCACTAGAATCCGACCATCCCAATCAAGTTAAGGGATTACCCGTACCCGCTGCCGACCCCGGCATATTCAAATCGCTGCACATGTCGATACGACGACGCAGGATATTGATGGCGAACCAACCCAAACGTGGGGCCCAACGCCAGCACACTGTCCGCAGTGTCCTGACCCAGACCCCCGCCTAAGAAGGAGGAGCTATGACAGCGACCGAAAAGTTAACCCGGACCTTGCGCGCTATTGCAAGCAACGTCGTCCAAGGGGTTTTTGAAATTACACACAATGGTTTTGCCCTGCTGGGCCTGGCCGTCATGTTTGTCGTGATCACCCTCACGGCACGTCCCGAAATTCGCCAAGCTGGAGAATCCCAACTGATCTCCTGGCTGAGCGCACGCCAGGGCGTGGAAGGCAGCCCCATGGTGGAAGACGCTGCAGCCGTGGATCGCACCACGGCCACCAACCCGAGCAAGCTGCCCAAGCAGCAGGCGGCGGTGGCCTTTTGGCTGAGCAAGAAGTACAACATTGCGCCCGAACCACTAAGCGCCCTAGTGGCCGAGGCCTTTGACGCAGGCACCCGTGCCAAGGTAGACCCGACCCTGATTCTGTCAGTGATGGCCATCGAGTCGGGTTTCAACCCGTTTGCCCAGAGCACCGTGGGTGCGCAGGGCCTGATGCAGGTGATGACCAAAGTCCACAGCGACAAGTACCAGGGCTTTGGCGGCCAACTCGCAGCCTTTGACCCGGTGAGCAACCTGCGCGTAGGCGTCAAGGTGTTGCAGGAATGCATCAGCCGCGCCGGTTCCGTCGAAGGCGGGCTCAAGCTGTACGTGGGCGCTGCCAATATGGAAGACGATGGTGGCTACACCGCCAAGGTGCTGGCCGAACACAACCGCCTGCAAATGGTGTCGGTCGGCAAGTCCGTACCAACCACCACGCCCCAGGTGATTCCGGTGGCGCAACCAGCCAAGCCCTCCATGGCTCCTGAAAAAGTGGCCAGTCTGTTCGCGTCCTGACTGGACCCAAACCACACTCCCCGCAGAGATTGGGGCAGGGGTCTGCGCCGATATTCTGGGCATTTGACAGGTGAGGCGCGGGCCCCTGCCCCAATCTCTGCCGCCAACCCTGTTCGAGTCGTCTTGGGTTCCCTGCGCTCGGGTAAAATCGCGCGGCACGCAACTGGCGATAGGCGCATACCCTACGGGTCACTGGGCTGACGTGGGACACCACGAGGAAGCGTGCCGCAGGCTTGATGCAAGCCCCCGCGTTCAGCCGTTCGCCTGGGCAGCCCTTGCCTCATCGGGTATGAGCAAGGATCAGTGTCTTGAAAGACTGCCATGTACCACCGCAATATCCTCGTTGAACAAACCGACCCCGAACTGTTTGCTGCCATCCAGGCGGAAAACGCACGCCAGGAACACCACATTGAGCTCATCGCCAGCGAAAACTACGCCTCGCCCGCCGTGATGGCGGCGCAGGGCAGCCAGCTCACCAACAAATACGCCGAAGGCTACCCCGGCAAGCGCTACTACGGCGGCTGCGAGCACGTGGACGTGGCCGAACAGCTTGCCATCGACCGTGTCAAGCAGATTTTTGGCGCCGATGCCGCCAATGTGCAGCCGCACTGCGGTGCCTCGGCCAACGAGGCGGTGTTTCTGGCCTTTCTCAAGCCCGGCGACACCATCATGGGCATGAGTCTGGCCGAAGGCGGTCACCTGACCCACGGCATGGCGCTCAACATGAGCGGCAAGTGGTTCAACGTGGTCAGCTACGGCCTCAACGCCAAGGAAGAGATTGACTACGAAGCGATGGAGCGCAAGGCCCACGAAACCCGCCCCAAGCTGATCATTGCAGGGGCCAGTGCGTATTCGCTGGCAATCGACTTTGCGCGCTTTGCCAAGGTGGCCAAGGACGTGGGCGCGATCTTTATGGTCGACATGGCGCACTACGCCGGTCTGATTGCGGCGGGCCTGTACCCCAACCCGGTGCCGCACGCCGATGTGGTGACGTCCACCACGCACAAGAGCCTGCGCGGCCCGCGCGGCGGCATCATCCTGATGAAGTCCGCGCACGAAAAGGCGATCAACAGCGCCATCTTCCCCGGCCTGCAAGGCGGCCCGCTGATGCACGTGATTGCGGCCAAGGCGGTGGCCTTCAAGGAAGCGCTGCAGCCCGAGTTCAAGCTCTACCAGCAGCAGGTCATCACCAACGCCCGTATCGTGGCCGAAACGCTGACCGCGCGCGGCCTGCGCATTGTCAGCGGCGGCACCCAGAGCCACGTGATGCTGGTGGATTTGCGCTCCAAGGGCATTACCGGCAAGGAAGCCGAGGCCGTGCTGGGCAGCGCCCACATGACGATCAACAAGAACGCCATTCCCAATGACCCCGAAAAGCCCATGGTCACCAGCGGCGTGCGCATCGGCACACCGGCCCTGACCACGCGCGGCTTCAAGGACGAAGAAGCGCGCGCCACCGCGCACCTGGTGGCCGACGTGCTCGACAACCCGCGTGACGCAGCCAACCTCGACGCCGTGCGCGCCAAGGTGCGCGCACTCACCACGCGCTTTCCGGTGTACGGCTAAGCAGGTTCGATGAAGTGCCCGTTTTGCAGCCATAGCGAAACCCAGGTGGTGGAGACCCGGGTGTCCGAAGACGGGGACTTCATCCGGCGCCGACGCCGCTGCACGGCGTGCGAAAAGCGCTTTACCACCTACGAGCGCCCGGACGTCACCTTCCCGAGCATCGTCAAGAAGGACGGGCGACGCATCGAGTACGAGCGCGCCAAGCTGCAGGCGTCGATGAACCTGGCGCTGCGCAAGCGCCCGGTGAGCACCGAGCAGATCGACAGCGCCATTGAGCGCATCGAAGAAAAGCTGCTCAGCCTGGCGCTGCGCGAAGTGCCGTCGGGGCGCATTGGCGAACTGGTGATGCGCGAGTTGAAGAAGCTCGACAAGGTCGCCTACGTGCGCTTTGCCAGCGTGTACCGCAGCTTTGAGGATATTGACGAGTTCAAGACCCTGGTGGACGAGGTGCGGCGCTAGGCACGGGCCCCATACACCTCTCATCCGGCAGTTCCAACCGTTCGTCACCTGCTACCTCACCCTCGGGCGGGGTGCGGCCTAGACTGAACCCATGCGCAAAATACGTGGGTTTACGTTGATAGAAGCCATGGTGGTGGTCGCCATCGTTGCCATTCTGGTCAGTCTGGCAGCGCCTTCGTTTTCCAGCCTGATTCAGGCCAACACCATCAGCAACAGCGTCAACACGCTGCTCTCGGATATGCGTTATGCCCGCAGCGAGTCCATCCGGCGTGGTGGCGACGTGGTGATGTGCCGCAGCGCAACCCCCGAAAGCAGCGGGGCAACCTGCAGCAGCGGCAACTGGAACAGCGGCTGGATTGTCTTTCACGACCTCGACGGCGACGGCGTGAAAGACGCCACCGACCCGATCCTGCGCGTGCAAGCCCCCTTGAGCGCGATCGACACCATCAGCGCCACGGGCTCGGAATACCGGTTCCGTTTTAGCGCCACCGGACGTTTGCCGGTGAGCGAGGCCACCACGCTCACGTTTGGCGGCAGCAATTTTGAGTCCCACATTCAGCGCAAAGTGTGCGTGAGCGTGGGCGGGCGCGGGCGCATTGCGGGTGATGGCAGTTCAAGTTGCTCGTAAGACCATGCACCACCTCTCCCATCCCCAACGCGGTGCCACCTTGATCGAGGTGCTGGTAGCGGTGCTGATCTTGTCGTTTGGCCTGTTGTCGCTGGGCGGCATGCTGTCGTTTGCGGTGCAGTTGCCCAAGTTGTCGGGCTACCGCTCCACGGCCGCCAATCTGGCAGCCAGCCACGTGGAGCGCATCCGCGCCAACCCCGAGGGCTTTGCCAACCCGGACGGAAGCGGCGGCAGTTACGCGGCCGGACTGAATGAAACGTCGGGCTGGTCATTCACCACCATTGCGGTCTCTGGCAGCAATTGCAGTTACACCGGCACGCAGTGCGTCGCATCCACCCTGGCGGCCAGAGACATCAACGAGTTTCGCAACGCCGTGCGGCGCGAACTTCCCGCAGGCGACATGATCACCAAGTGCAGCACCACGCCCTGCCTCAAGACCTCGTACGGCGAACTCTGGGTGGTCTGGCAGGAACCGTCCACCTTTGCGCTGCTGGACGCCTCCAACGGGAATTGCCCGCAGGAAGCCATCACGGCCTACAGCAGTCCGGCACCCGCGTGCCTGTACCTGCGGTTCAAGGTGGAGTGAGATGCGCAGCACGCCACCGCTTCACCCACCACGCCACGCATCTGCGGCGCGCGGGTTTTCGCTGATCGAACTGATGATCTCGCTGGCCATCGGGCTGGTGATTGCCATTGCCGCGATGTCGGCCTATATGGGCGCGTCCAGTGCCAGCAAGATGACCGATGCGCAAAGCCGCATGAACGAAGACGCCCAGGCCGCGCTGAGCATTCTGGCGCAGCAAGTGCGCATGGCAGGCACCAACCCGGCGCAGCCCAACCGCGACCCCGCCTTCGCACGCAACCCGGTGTACACGCCCTACCCGCTCAACGCCAGCAGTGCCAGCTACACCACCACCGGCACCCTGTCGGCATTTGCCCTGCGCGGTTGCGACGGCACATTCGGCAACATCACAAGTGCGGCCAACCTCGACGCCCTGACCTGTACGGGCGCAAGCACCCAGCCGGATTCGATTGCGGTCAGCTACGAAGCCGACCGCTACAACACCGTGCCTTCGGGCACCTCGGCGGGCGACTGCCTGGGCTACGCCGCACCCACCCTGAGCGCCACCTTTTCGCAAGGCACATCCAACAGCGCCACCTTCTGGGTGGTGGACAACCGCTTCTACATCCGCAACTCTTCGGCCGGTGTTCCCAACCTCTATTGCAAGGGCAACAACAGCGGTGCATCGGCGCAACCGCTGGTGGAGAACATCGAAGACCTGCAGTTGACCTACGGCACCATGAGCGCCAGCGCAACGTCTGCCAGCGCGCCGGTGGCGGGCTATCTGTCGGCGACCGAAGTCGTCACCGAAACCAGCCTGGCGGCATTGGCCAACGACGCGGCGCGCTGGGCCAAGGTACTCACGGTGCGCATCTGCGTGGTGGCGCGCAGCGAGAGCCCCATCCTCGACGGCGGCGCATCGGGTGCCTATTACCAATGCGACGGAACGCTTGACACCTCCAAAACCGACCGCCGCCTACGCCACGCCTACGCCACCACCGTGGTGCTGCGCAACCGCCGCAACTAAGGCTTCCATACACTGGCAGATTCCATGGCACGCTCCACCACATTCCCCGCCCAGACCTTGACCGCGAACACGGTTGCGCTTGCGCATCGGGCACGTGCACAGCGCGGCGTGGTGCTGCTCATTGCCATGATCTTGTTGATCGTGATTTCGCTGCTGGCGGTTACCGGCATGCGCGGTGCCGCGTCAAGCGAGAGCGTGGCAGGCAATGTGCGCACCACCGAACTGGCCACGCAGGCCGCCGAGATTGCGCTGCGCCACTGCGAGTCTTCGGCCATCAAGCTCACCAAGCTGATCGCCAACCCGTCCGACACCTCGGCCGAAGCCACCTACGCCACCACGCTGGTCGAAGCCAACGTATTGCGCGCCGCCACCGCCGAGCAATGGAAAGACACGGCGGTCTGGGACAGCACCTCGACCACCGTCTATGTGCTGCCATCCGAGTTGGTCGGCGGCAGCAGCACCTACAAGCGCCCGCCCGAGTGCATGGTCGAGTCCCTCACCGGCGTGACCCCCGTGGGCACCAATGCCGCCTACATCATCACCGCCCGTGGTTTTGGTCCCGAAGTCGCAGCCGCCGATGCCAATCGGTCGCGCCCGCAAGGCACCGAAGTCTGGCTCCAGTCCACGATTGAAATTCAATAGAGGAGTCCACGCCATGTTCACCACGCAACGCATATCCCAGGTGTTTGTCGGCTCACTCGCAGTGCTGTGCATGGCGGGCGCGCAGGCGCAGATTTCGCAAACCCCTTTGCTCACACAAACCGGCTCGGTGGAACCCAATCTGGTGTTGATGTTCGATGACTCGGCCTCCATGCCGGCCCAATTCCTGTACCAGTACGGCGGCGCAGAGGGCGTCTATGGCCGCGACGGCCCCGGCTCGGCCAGCAACACGGCCAGTTGCCCGGCCACGCTGGCGATGGAAACCACCTGCTCCTACAGCGCGCCAACGATGAATCTGGCCACCGGCGTGTGGGTCAGCACCAGCGCCTATGCCTCGGGCACGATGGTCTATAGCCCGGCCAACTTTGAGTCGTACAAGCGCACCAACAGCGGCAGCGCCACCAGCAGCACCGACCCCAGCGCCGATTCAAGCCGCTGGACCAAGCAAACCAACGAGTTCGCCCAGCTCTCGCCTGACGTCAACCGTCTGGCCTACGATCCGCGCATCCTCTACAAGCGCCGGGTCACGGCCACGGGCAGTCTGGCAGCAGCCGCAACGCCTACCGCTGCCACGATCTACGTGTTCTTTTACAAGAGCGGAACCCCCGGCAAGAACGAAGTCTGGCCCGGCAAGATCACCAACCCGGCAGGCGCGCCCTACCGCGACCCCTTGACCGCCGCCGCCTATTTCATCCCCAACATTGCGGCAAGCAACCTGGATGCGTCCAACCCGTATTCGGCGCTGGCCTCTGGTGCCGAAGCAGGTCTGGTCTACCCGAACGCAGTGACCAGCAGTTACGCCGCTCACCTGCCCAAGTTTGTCAATCGCACCGATTGCACCGGCACCTACTGCACGCTGGCCAACGAACAGCAGAACTACGCCAACTACCTCAAATACCACAGCAACCGCCTGGACCTGGCCAAGACCGGACTGGGCTGGGCGTTTCAGGACGTCACTGCCACGCTGCGCCTGGGCTGGGGCGTGATCAACACCATGAGCGGCGGCTCTCTGGGCACCATAACCACTTTGACCAGTTCCACGGCGGGCTCGGGTGTGGGCCTGTACGACAGCGCGCGCAAGGCCGACTTTTACACCTGGCTCTACGCCCGCACCGGCACGGTGGGCGGCACCCCCAGCCGCCTGGCGCTCAAGACGGTGGGCAACTATTTCACGCGCGCAGATGGCAAGGGCCCCTGGGCCAACACGCCCGACGTAACTTCTCTGGGCAGCAGCACGCTGGCGACATCGATCGGCGACCAGCCCGCAGACCGGGCCAAGCACTATTCGTGTCGGCGCAACTACGCCATGCTCATCACCGACGGTTACTACAACGACAACACCGCCAGCGTGGGCGTGGGCAATGTGGATTCAACCGGCATCACAGCCATTACCGGGACCGACCCGGCAGGCACCACGAGCCTGTCCTATGCCTACAACGGCAACAAGAACCCCTACAGCGGTGGCGGCACCGACACCATGGCCGACGTTGCCATGAAGTACTGGATCACCGACCTGCGCACCGATCTGCCCAACAACGCCAAGACCGCCACCAACAACGAATCCTTCTGGCAGAACATGAGCTTCTACGGCGTGGGGTTGGGCGTCTATGGCACCTTGCCGCAAACCGCAGCTACGTTGGCCAACCTTTCGGCCACACCCCAGATCGCCAACACCAATTCGGTAGGCACTGCGGTCACGGGCTGGCCCACGGCCGCAGGCAACCAGGAAGAGGCCATGGATGACATGTGGCATGCCACCATCAACGGGCGTGGACGCCTGCTCAGCGCCAAGAACTCCGACGAACTCAGCGACGCAGTGGAAGGCATGCTGGCGGACATCAACCGCGTGGACTCGTCACAGTCGGGCGTAGCCGCATCGGCTGCGGCCCTGACCACAAACACCCGCAAGTACACGCCGCGTTATGTGACCGGCGCATGGAGTGGTGACGTCATCGCGACCAACCTCGACCCTAAGAGCGCTGCCGACACCTGCATCGCCTGGCAGGTCACCGGTGCGTCGTCGGAAAACACCACCCTGCTACCCAATTGCGCGGGCTTTAGCACCAATGGCATTCCCGCCTACGGCGCACGCAACATCTATGCGTGGAATGGTTCGGGCTATGGCAGCTTTGACAGCGCCAACAGCTACGTGACCAGCAACGTGGTTGGCGGCAGCAACGCCAACCTGATCAACTTCCTGCGCGGCGACCAGAGCAATGAAGACATTACCGTCAACGGCATCATCACCACGCCCAAGTCATTTCGCACCCGCACCAAGGTGCTGGGGGACATTGTCAACTCCACGCCCACTTTCATCGGCGGCGCGCTCGACATGGGCTACGACAAGTTGCCCGCGGGAAGCTACGGTCAATCGAGCTACAAGGCGTTTGTGACAAGCAAAAAGGCGCGCACCGAGGGCGTACTCTTTGCGGGTGCCAACGACGGTATGCTGCACGGTTTTCGCGACAGCAATGGTGCCGAAGCCTTTGCCTTTGTGCCGCGCGCCGTGATGCCCAACCTGCACCTGTTGGCAAGCCGCAGCTACAACCACACCTACTATGTGGACGGCACCACCACCGAGGTGGACGCCTGCCTGAGCGGCGGCTCAGCCTGCTCCACCTGGAGCAACCTGCTGATTGGCTCGCTCGGCGCGGGTGGCAAGGAGGTGTTTGCCATCGACGTAACCAACCTCACCCCCTCGTCCACCATGGGCCTCTCGGCAGCCAACATCAAGTGGGAGATCGCATCGTCGTCCAGCGGGTTTGCCAATCTGGGCAACACCCTCTCCGACATCCAGACCGGCGTACTCACCGACGGCACCTGGGTGGCCGTGTTTGGCAACGGCTACTACGGCGCGGATGGCCGCGCGCACCTGTACGTTGCCAACCTGAACACCGGCGCGCTGATCAAGGACATCGACACCGGCGTAGGCAGCGGCAATGGCCTGAGCGGTGCCACGCTGGTGTTGGACACCAACAAGCGCATCGTCGGCGCGTACGCGGGCGACCTCAAGGGCAATCTGTGGAAGTTTGACCTTACCAGCGGCTCGGCGCTGGCCTCGTCAAATTGCTGCCTGGGCCTCTCGGGCGCGCCGCTCTACGCCGCTGGCAGCAGCAAGCCCATCACCGCGCCGCCCGCCATCGTGGACCACCCCAACGGCGGCAAGGTAGTCACCTTCGGCACCGGCAAGCTGTTTGACACCGGCGACACCGCAGCGGGCAACCCGCAGTCGTTTTACGGCATCTGGGACAGCGTCGGCTTTGCCAATCCGATGCCTGCCACTCCCGTCGGCGTGGCGCAGGTGGAGGCCAACCGCGCCACCAAATTGGTGAACCAGACCCTGGGTGCCGCGATTGCCGGCACCTATACCTCCACCAAGGCCGATGGCACCACCTCCAGTGTCAACTTGAACGGCTACAGCCAGACAAAAAACACGATTGACTGGACCACCAAGCGCGGCTGGTACCTGGACATGCCTGCCTCGGGCGAGCGCATGGTGTACCCGATGGCGTCGCTGTTCGGTCGCCTGGTTCTGGCCTACTCGATTTCGCCCTCAAGCAGTACCGACCCCTGCACGCAAACCCAAAGCGGCAAGGCCTGGAGCTATATCTTTGATTTGCTCAGCGGGGCCCGGCCCGACAACTCGGTTTACCCGGGCTGCGCAGACTGCAGCAAGCTCGAACTGCCCAAGGGCCCGATTGGCCCACCGGTGGTGATCTGCCAGGACGGCAGTACCGCAAGCTGCTACGCGCTTCCACCCACCGACTGCCGCGCCGGTGACACCACCTGCAACTCGCCGCCAGAGATCAAGAAGTTCTGTGGTGCCCAGACCGGCATCCCCTGCGCCACCACGGTCAAGCGCACCTGGCGGCAGTTGTTCATGCGCTAGCAATTTTTTCCCGGAGCACCAACCATGCCTGCCATTGCACACGCCCCCAGAATCAGGGCCCACGGCTTTACCCTGATCGAACTGATGATCACGGTCGCGATCATCGGCCTGCTTGCCGCCATTGCGCTGCCGTCGTACAGCAGCTACGTGGCACGCGCGCGGCGTGCCCAGGCCCGCACGCAGCTCGTGCAAGCGGCGCAGTTCATGCAGCGCTTCTACGCCGCCAATGACAGCTACAGCGTTGACCGCTCCAACGGCGGCGTGCTAAGCGCCATGCCCGAGAGTTTGAAAAAGTCGCCCGCCGACGGCAGCGCCATCTACCAGCTCAACACCGCAATTGCCGCCGCTGGCAATTACGCCATCACCGTCAGCACCAGCGACTACACGCTCACCATGGCACCGGTGGCTGGCGGCCCCGCCGCCAGCGATGCCTGCGGCCTGTTCACCCTGAGCTCCACCGGCCTGCGTGGCGTAGCCAGCGCCACCAAGTCGCGGGACGAGTGCTGGAAGTAAACTGCAGCCATCCAGACCCACAGCGCGGGACTGGACCGCGCCCCACACTGGTTGCCTGACGTTCCCGCGCCGCAGAAAGCTCACACCGTGCAAGCCTACATTGACCAAGCCCTGGCACTGGCCACCGACAGCCTGCTGCTGACCTCGCCCAACCCGCGCGTGGGCTGCGTCATTGCCAGCGCGCAGGGAGTTGTCCTGGGACAGGGTCACACCCAAAGGGCGGGCGAGGCGCACGCCGAAATCATGGCCTTGCGCGACGCTGCTGCCCATGGCCACTCGGTGCGCGGCGCCACCGCCTACGTGACGCTGGAGCCCTGCGCACACCAGGGCCGCACCGGGCCATGCTGCGACGCGCTGATTGCCGCCGGGGTGGGCAAGGTGGTGGCTTCGCTGGCCGACCCTAATCCGCTGGTGGCCGGGCAAGGTTTTGCGCGCCTGCGCGTTGCGGGTATTGAGGTGGTGGTTGGCCCTGGTGCAGAGGAGTCGCGCGAACTCAACCTCGGCTTTTTCAGCCGCATGCTGCGCAAAACGCCGTGGGTGCGCATGAAAGTGGCCGCCTCGCTGGACGGCACAACCGCGCTCGACAACGGGCAGAGCCAATGGATCACCGCCGAGGCCGCGCGTGCCGACGGCCACGCCTGGCGCGCGCGCGCCTGCGCCGTGCTCACCGGCGTGGGCACCCTCACCGCCGACAACCCGCGCCTTGACGTGCGTACGATTGCCACGCCGCGCCAGCCTGCCCTGGTGGTGGTGGACAGCCGCCTGCAAACACCGCCCAACGCCCAGATTTTTGACCTGGAGCGCCGCACCATCATCTACGCAGCAGTGCCCGACGCGGACAAGCAGGCCACGCTGCAGGCGCGCGGTGCCACCGTGGTCTACCTGCCCAACCCGGTTGGCAAAGTGGACCTGGCCGCCATGCTGCGCGACCTGGGCCAGCGCGAAATCAACGAACTCCATGTGGAAGCGGGCTACCAGCTCAACGGCTCGCTGGTGCGCGAAGCGCTGGTGGACGAACTGCTGGTGTACCTGGCCCCCAAGCTGATTGGCCAGGGCCGCGGCATGGCCCACTGGGGCCCGCTGGATGCGCTCGCGCAGGCCTTGCCGCTGGAATTTCGCTCCTCGACCATGGTCGGGCCCGATCTGCGCATCCTAGCCCGTGTCGCTGGGCGCGACCAGTTCTAGCCACGCACTCGGCACGCGCTGGGCACGCAGCAAGCGGCGCCGGCACCCGCGGCACAGGCAGCAGCCCGCAGTTCTGCGAGAATCACCCCCATGTTTACTGGAATCATCACAGGCGTGGGGCGCATCGCCGCCGTCGACGCTTTAGGCAGCTCTTCAACGCACGGCAAGCGCCTGGCCATTGCCTGCCCTGCAGCCTACCTGGCCGACGTGGGACTGGGCGACAGCATCGCGCTCAACGGCGCGTGCATGACGGTCACCTCACTCGACGCCGAGCGCGGGCAGTTCACGATAGACATCTCGGCCGAGTCGCTGGCCAAGACCGCTGGACTGGACCAACCCGGCCCGATCAACCTGGAGAAAGCCCTGCGCGCCAACGACCGCCTGGGCGGGCACCTGGTGTCGGGCCACGTCGACGGCATCGGCCAGGTAACGCATTTCGCCCCCGTGGGCGAAAGCTGGGACCTGCGCGTGCTGGCTCCCAACGACATGGCCAAGTACTTTTCCTACAAAGGCTCCATCACCGTCAACGGCGTGAGCCTCACGGTCAACCGCGTGGCCGACAGCGCCAGCGGTTGCGAGGTCTGCATCAACCTGATCCCGCATACCGTGGAAAATACCGCCCTGTGCAGCCTGCAGGCAGGCAGCCGCGTCAACCTTGAAATCGACCTGATTGCCCGGTATGTCGAGCGCATGCTCACAACCTCCATCACCCCCAGCCGCTAACCCCTTACCCGATCCAACGCATGAGTTCCCTCTCCCCCGTCCCCATTTCCCCGGTTGAAGACATCGTGGCCGACATGCGCGCCGGACGCATTGTGATTCTGGTCGATGAAGAAGACCGCGAAAACGAAGGCGACCTGCTGCTTGCGGCCGACCATGTGAGCGCCGAAGCGATCAACTTCATGGCCCGCTTCGGGCGCGGCCTGATCTGCCTGACGCTCACGCGCGAGCGCTGCGAGCGCCTGCAACTGCCGCCCATGACCGCGCGCAACGGCGACAAAAAGGGCACCGCCTTTACCGTCTCGATTGAGGCCGCCGAGGGCGTTACCACCGGCATCTCGGCCGCGGACCGCGCCCGCACGGTGCAGGCCGCTGTTGCCAAAGGGGCGCTGGCCAGCGACCTGGTGCAGCCCGGCCACATCTTCCCGCTGCAGGCCGTGGACGGCGGCGTGCTCATGCGCGCGGGCCACACCGAGGCCGGCTGCGACCTGGCTGCCATGGCGGGATGCACCCCGTCGGCGGTGATCTGCGAAATCATGAAGGACGACGGCACCATGGCGCGCCTGCCTGATCTGCAGTTGTTTGCCGCGCAGCACGGGCTCAAGATCGGCACCATCGCCGACCTGATCGAGCACCGCAGCCGCGTGGAGTCGCTGATCGAAAAAATGGGCGAGCGCAGCATCCACACCGCCTGGGGCGATTTTTCGGCGCGCGTGTTTCGCGACACCACCGGCCATGGCGTGCACCTGGCGCTGGTGCGCGGCACCTGGGCCGAGGGCGACACCGTGCCGGTGCGCGTGCACGAGCCACTGTCGGTGCTGGACGCGCTGGAGGTTGGTCGCACCATGCACTCCTGGAGCCTGGACAGCGCCATGGCCCATATTGCCAAAGAGGACAAGGGCGTGGTGGTACTGCTCAACTGCGGCGAAAGCGGCGAGCAGTTGCTGGCCCAGTTTGAAGGTACTGCGCGCCCGGCGCATGCGCCCGAGCGTGGCCGCATGGACCTGCGCAGCTACGGCATCGGCGCGCAAATCCTGCGCCTGTGCGGCGTGCACAAGATGAAGTTATTGGGTAGCCCCCGGCGTATGCCCAGCATGAACGGCTACGGGCTGGAGATCACCGGCTACATTCAGAAATAGATTTTCCCGGGGCAGGAATACACCGCTTGCCCGCATTAAAAGGAGCGACCATGTTTGGCGCAGACAAGGGCGGCATAGCGGCCGACGACCAACGACTCAACGGCAAGAAGCTGCGCATTGGCATTGTCCAGGCGCGCTTTAACAGCGCCATTACCGACGCGCTGACGCTTGCCTGCAAGGAAGAATTGCTGGCGCTTGGTGTGGCCGAGAAAGACGTGGTGCACGTCAGCGTGCCGGGCGCATTGGAAGTGCCCCTGGCGCTGCAAGCTCTGGCCGAAAAAGGCGGCTACGACGCACTGGTGGCCACGGGCTGCATCATCCGCGGCGAGACCTACCACTTTGAGCTGGTTGCCAACGAGTCGGGTGCGGGCGTAAGCCGCGTCGGGTTGGACTACCACCTGCCCATTGCCAACGCCATCCTCACCACCGAAGACCTGCCCCAGGCCGTGGCGCGCCAGGTGGACAAGGGCCGCGACGCCGCCCGCGTGGCAGTGGAAATGGCCAACCTGCTGGAGTCGATTGGATGACCGCCACAACCACGCCCAAGCGCCCCCCGCGCCAGAGCCGCACCGGCCTGACCGCCACTGGCGCACGCAAGGCTGCAAGCAAGTCCGAGCGCAGCCGCTCGCGCGAGTTTGCGCTGCAAGCCCTCTACCAAAGCCTGGTGGCGCGCAACCCGGTGGCCGAGATTGACACCTTCACCCGCGACCTGGCCGGTTTTCACAAGGCCGACGCGGTGCACTTTGATGCGCTGCTGCATGGCTGCGTGGCCCAGGGCGCGCAGCTCGACGCGCTGGTTCTGCCGCTGCTTGACCGCCCACTGACCGAGATTTCGCCCATCGAACACGCCGTGATGTGGATTGGCGCGTACGAACTGCAGCACTGCCTGGACGTGCCCTGGCGCGTGGTGCTCAACGAGTGCATCGAACTGGCCAAGGAGTTTGGCGGAACCGATGGACACAAGTACGTCAACGCCGTCCTCAACGGACTCGCCCCCAGCCTGCGCGGTGCCGAGGTAGAGGCCGACCGCAGCACGGCCAAACGGCCACGCAGCTGACACCCGGAGTTGCCCGCCATGCAGATTTCATCGCGCGCCAGCAAGATCGAACCGTTTTACGTGATGGAGGTGGCCAAGGCCGCTTCCAGCCTGGGCCAGGAAGTAGCGCAGAGCGACTCGCCCATGGTCTTTTTGAACATTGGCGAGCCCGACTTCACCGCCCCACCGCTGGTGCAGGAAGCTGCAATGCGTGCCATCCGCGACGGACGCACCCAGTACACGCAGGCCACCGGATTGCTGGCGCTGCGCGAGCGCATCAGCCACTGGTATGCCGAGCGCTTTGGCGTGCAGGTTCCGGCGCGGCGCATTGTGGTGACGGCGGGCGCGTCTGCCGCCCTGCACCTGGCCTGCATGGCGCTGATTGAAGCCGGCGACGAAATCCTGATGCCCGACCCGAGCTACCCCTGCAACCGGCATTTTGTGAGCGCCTCCGAAGGGCGCGCCGTGCTGCTGCCCACCACGGCAGCGCAGCGTTTCCAGCTCAGTGCCGATATGGTGCGCGCAGCCTGGGGACCGCGCACCCGTGGCGTGCTGCTGGCCTCGCCCAGCAACCCCACCGGCACCTCGATTGCGCCGCACGAACTGCGCGCCATCCACGAGGTGGTACGCAGCAACGGCGGCATCACCCTGGTGGACGAGATCTACCTGGGCCTGAGCTTTGAAGCCGAGTTCGGCCAGACCGCGCTGGCGCTGGACGAGCACATCATCAGCATCAACAGCTTTAGCAAATACTTCAACATGACCGGCTGGCGCCTGGGCTGGATGGTGGTGCCCGAGGCTTTGGTGCCGGTGCTTGAGCGCATGGCGCAAAACCTGTTCATCTGCCCCAGCACCATTGCCCAGCACGCAGCGCTGGCCTGCTTTGAAAGCGAAAGCCTGGCCTTGTACGAGCAGCGCCGCAATGAATTCCGGGCGCGGCGCGACTACTTCCTGCCCGAGCTGGAAGCCGTGGGCCTGCACGTGCCCGTGGTGCCCGATGGTGCCTTTTACGCCTGGGCCGACTGCACCCGCGCCTGCGCCAAGCTCGGCGTCAAGGACAGTTGGGACTTTGCCTTTGCGCTCATGAACCAGGCGCACGTGGCCGTCACACCCGGGCGCGATTTCGGCACCGATCAGACCGCACACTTTGTGCGCTTTTCCACCGCCAGTTCCATGGAGCAACTCCAGGTGGCCGCAAGCCGCCTGCGCGCGCTCCTGTTGTAAGGCACTACACGCTATGAACCAAGACCTGTCGATCCTGCATCTGGTGCTCAACGCCAGTTTTGTGGTGCAAGCCGTGATGCTGCTGCTGATGCTGGTGTCGATTTCCAGTTGGGCCGCCATCTTTCGCAAGCTGTTTGCGCTGCGCCGCGTGAAGTCGCAAAACGAAACCTTCGAGCGCGAGTTCTGGTCCGGCCCCAGCCTCAACGACCTGTTTGACACCGCCAGCCGCAACGCCGCCCACTGCGGCCCGATGGAACGCATTTTTGCCAGCGGCATGCGCGAGTTCCAGAAACTGCGCGAGCGCCGCATCACCGATGTGGGCACCCTCATGGACGGCGCACGCCGCGCCATGCGCGCGAGCTTCCAGCGCGAAATGGACGTGGTGGAAACGCACCTGTCGTTTCTGGCGTCGGTGGGCTCGGTATCGCCCTACGTCGGACTGTTTGGCACGGTCTGGGGCATCATGCACGCCTTTACCGGGCTGGCCGCGCTGACCCAGGTGACGCTAGCCACCGTGGCACCCGGCATTGCCGAGGCGCTGGTGGCCACCGCCATTGGCCTGTTTGCCGCCATTCCGGCAGTGGTGGCCTACAACCGCTTTGCGCGCGACATCGACCGCATTGCCACGCAGCAGGAAACCTTCATTGAAGAGTTTTCCAACATCCTGCAGCGCAACGTCGGCGCGCAACCTGCAGCACCGCGCTAACGCGCCGCCTGGGAAGGGAGCCTGACCATGCCTGCCATCGCACACCGGGGCCGCGGCCGCCGCACCATCAACGAGATCAACATGGTGCCCTTCATCGACGTGATGCTGGTGCTGCTGATCATCTTCATGGTGACCGCACCGCTGATCACCCCCAGCATGATCGACCTGCCCAGCGTGGGCAAGGCCGCGCGCCAGCCGGATCAGATCATCCAGGTGGTGCTGGGCAGCAACGACAGCCTGGAAATGCGCATCAAGGACCAAACCACCTCGCTCACGCTCAAAGACCTGGCAGCGGCAGTCAAGCGCGCGCAAGGTACCAACGGCGGCGCTGCGGCGACCAATTCGGCGGTGGTGATCAGCGCCGACAAGAACATCAAGTACGAAAGCGTGGTCAAGGTCATGGACAGCCTGCAGCGCGCGGGCATTGCGCGCGTGGGCCTGTCGGTGCAACTGGCCAACTGAGATCCTTGTGTTGCACCTGCGCCGCCTGCAGCCATGACCGCCCAAGCCGTCCACATGGAGTTTGCCCCGCCGGCCACGCCGGGGCTGCTGCGCTCACTGGTGCTGGCAATTCTGGCCCACGGCCTGCTGCTGATCATGCTCACGCTGGGCGTGCAGTGGCGCCACGAGGCACCCAACGTCACGGTCGAGGCCGAGCTATGGTCCGCCCTGCCGCAAGAGGCCGCGCCACCACCGCCCGAACCGGCTCCTGAGCCCGCGCTACAGCCACCCCCCCCGGCCGTCGAACCCGCGCCAGCGCAACCCGACCCCAGCATTGCGATTGCGCGCGAAAAGGCACTCAAGCAAAAAGCCCTGGAGAAGGAAAAGCTGGCGCAACTGGAAAAACTGCAGGCCGAAAAGCGCAAGAAGGAAAAGGAAGCGCATGACAAGGCCGCACGCGACAAAGCCGCTGCCGACAAGAAGCTGCAAGAGCAAAAAACCCAAGACGCCAAGGCCGCCGCTGACGCCAAGCGGCTCGAAGAACTGCGCCAGCAAAACATCAAGCGCATGGCAGGGCTGGCAGCAGGCACGGGCGACGCCAACTCCAGCGGCACGGCAGCGCAATCCTCGGGCCCGTCCCCCAGCTACGGCGGGCGCATCCGCGCGCGCATCAAGCCCAACATCACCTTCACCGACAGCACCAACAGCAACCCCACTGCCGAGGTGGAAGTACGCACCTCGCCCGACGGCACCATCATCAGCCGCAAACTCACCAAGTCCAGCGGCCTCAAGTCCTGGGACGACGCCGTCCTCAACGCCATCGACAAAACCGAAGTCCTGCCCAAAGACGTAGACGGCCGCGTCCCCCCCACGCTGATCATCAGCTTCAGGCCCAGGGACTAGGCAACCAGGTGAACCTGGTCCCAGCGTGGCTCATCGCCAGCAGGCTAGTAAAGAGAGGGCTGCTTCCCACTTCCAGCATACAACCTCACATGCAAAGCAGCCTGGTCACGGACGCCCTGAAGATGGCGTGGTTCCGGCGTCGCCCAGCACCTGGTCTTATCTTCCATTCCGACCGTGGCAGTCAATACTGCGGACATGAGTTCCAGGGCACGCTGGCGAGCTACAAGATGAAGAGTTCGATGAGCCGCAAGGGCAACTGCTGGGATAACGCCCCAACGGAGAGCCTGTGGGGTCGCTTAAAGGTCGGCAGGCTGTACGGGCAAAGGTTTGCAACCCGCAGGCAGGCGATGGATGAGGTGATTGACTGGTTGACGTTTTACAACCACCGGCGCCTTCACTCCACGCTGGGTTACGTCAGTCCGATGCAGTTTGAGAAACGCTGGGACGCGGCACAGCAATTGAAAGCCGCATAATGGAACGACTAAGCGATACGTCAAACAGGGGTAGGTTCATGGTGACTGGACTTGTGTTGGTGACCGACAACAATAGACACATAGCCGGCGTTCGCCGGAACCGCATGAAACCGGGCGGAAAGTCGACAGCTGACTTACGACGTTCCCCGGAACCAGCCGTTCGCGGCCAAGCAAAAAATAAGAAGCTGTCATCAAGCCGCTTTCAAGTACATGTCAATGTGCATGGATGAATAGGGACAAATCAAGCCACCACTCTCTGTGCGCTCCAGCAGGCCCAACTCAGCCAGGATAACCACGTCTTCATGCACGCGCTTGACATCGCGCCCTACTGCGCGCGCCAGTTCTCGCACCGAGAGTTCACCTTTGCCTTGTGCCGCGCGAACTACTTCCCATCGCTTCTCGGATAGTTGCCCAAAGAAGTGGGCAGGGCTTTCAAAGTTAAGCACCTCGCCCTGGTAACCCGCTTTCTTGGCAGCTTGTGCCATGGCACGCAACGCACCCTTCCAGTCAGGCTGTAAGGTGATGGTGAGATAACGCTCTGTCATGGTGCTCTCCTGGCAGCAACTGCTGCAATGAAGTCTTCAATCAATTGTTCCACGCTCTTGAAGGCATAGGGCTTTTCCTTGCCTTCGATGTGACAGTGGTCGCCTTTGCCGCGCTCGTTGTCAAAGCCCACTACCCGCACACCGTTCACCACATATACCGCGCTGTACTTGTAGCCGTGTTCGGTAGGTGGTACCGGTTCGGGAACTTTCCAGATCACCACTTCAAGAATTGCACCGTCCGACGTGATGTCTTTGAAGCAAAGGCGTTGGCGTCCGTGTGCTAATGTCCCTTTCAGGCCATCGCGCCATGAGCTCTGTTCAATGCTACATCGACGCCAACGACAACCAAAAACGTGCGGCAGTCGAACTGCTCTGAACTTGGTCGGTTTGGTCGTATGGCTATCACTGTTTTACAGTGATAGCGCCATGTTCACGCAGTCGTGTAGCCGTTGGGGGCTACAGCATCAAGCAGCTTCTTCTCCCTCGCAATGCGGGTCGTCCAGTTGTCACACTCGAAAACGTCGGCAATAAACTCAAGACATTCCAGATACAGCGCAGGAACACGCGATTTGTCCTTTGGGAAAAGGGGGGAAAAGGGGACGCTACCCTTTTCTCTGTAAGCGTCGAACCCCATCACAGCCGCTAAGGCTGGGGGTGTGCGGTGGCTTTGTTTCTTGGTCGCTGGGTGGCTGGTTACCGCGCCATCTCGATCAACTCAATATCCTTCTTGAGCAAGTCATTGATTAGCGCAGAAAAATCCACCCCTTTGGCGCTGGCCAGCGCGGCCAGCGTGGCCTGCACCTTCTGATCCAGGTACACCGGCAAATTCAACTGCGCGCCAGCCCGGTAGAACTGCCCGCGCTTGGCCCCTGAGAAATCAATCTCGGCGGGCATCTCGTCATCAATGGGTGTGGTCTGTGCATTCATAGTGGTCACCTTGGCGAAATCGTTTTAACGGGGTTCATTCTCATACTGCTGGCGTTCGCGCTTCGTGGCTTCACGCGCTGAAATGATGCGCACGGTCACATTGATCGGCCCGGTGTGCTGGTAGGTGTGCGACACCGCCAAGAGCTTGCCCTCGCTGGACATGCCCAACGTAAACCAACGCTCTTCGAATTCGCTGTGCGCAGCATCGAACACGGTCAGCGCCAAGGTATCGAGCAACACCGTAGCCGCTTGCACAAACGTTACGCCGCTGTGCTTGGTGATATTCAATTGCGCCTTGACCGGGTCCCATGTGATGTCGAGTTGCAGCGCGCTGTCGTTCGGGCTGCTCATGCGGGCGCACCTGCCAGGCGGCGGGCCTGGTGCTTGAGCAGCATGCCGTCCAGCAGTTCCTTGACCACCATGCGCTCGTTACTGTCGAGCTGCGACAGGGCTTCAAAGCGCAAGCGCAAATCCTCGTCCGGGCCGCGTTCGCCCTCTTTGAACACCAAACTGTCCAGGCTCACATGCAAAGCCTTGGCCAACCGAATCAGGGCTTCTAGGGTAGGTTGGGCCGTCCCTGCCTCATAGCGGCGAATCTGGTTCACATGCAACTCAGCCGCATCCGACAGGGTTTGCTGGGTGTAGTTGGCTGCTTTGCGTAGCTGGATCAAACGTGCTGGGAAGTGCATGGACAGAAAGCCAAATAATGCGATGCCATGATTGTAGACCCACATTCTGAAAAGGATTGACAAAACAACAGTACAAGGTATTAGCATAAAACAGCAAAGGAAAAGGAGGAAAAGGGGGCACTTCGTCTTGCTGGTCCCCGGCCAAGCCGGGGCCCTGGGGTCAGAGCCCGATTTCGTTCAGCGCTATTTGTCCCCGGAAAAACCTTTGTCCTGAATCGGGATCTGACCCCAAGACCCCTTCCAGCGCTGGACCCGACGCTACGCGCCGTCTTTGGTTCTGGTGCCAGTAACTGCGATCGCGTCCTGGTTCATTGTGGGCGCTGCGCAGGGTTTGGCGGCGTGAGCGCAGCCCTGCGAGCAGCCGCTGCAGCCCTGCCCGGCTTGGGCGTGGGATCGTTTGGGCAGCAGTGCCTTGATGACGTAGTAGAAGCACAGCGCCACCAGCGCTGCCGTAATCAGCCATTGCAGCAGCATGCCTTAGCCCCCCAGCCAGGTGGTGACGTGGTAGGTGGCCCACGCTGCGGCGTAGGCCAGCACAAACAGGTACAGGGCCATGAGCAGCGGGTACTTCCACGAGTTGGTTTCGCGCCGCACCACGGCCAGGGTCGAGAGGCACTGCGGCGCAAAAACATACCAGGCCAGCAGCGCATAGGCGGTGGCCAGCGACCAGTCCTGCGCAATCACCGGCGACAAGGCACTGGCCACGCTGCCGCCGGCGTCCGAGAGCGAATACACCGTCCCCAGCGCGCCCACGGCCACCTCGCGCGCGGCCAAACCCGGCACCAGCGCAATCGAAATCTGCCAGTTAAAGCCAATCGGCGCAAACAGCACCTGCAAGGCGCGCCCGAGCATGCCCGCCACGCTGTACTGGATGGCCGGACCCTGGGACGCATCCCAGCCCGCTGGAGGGCCGGGGAATGTGGACAGGAACCACAGCACCACCATCAGCGCAAAGATGATGCCGCCCACACGCTGCAAGAAGATACGCGCGCGCTCCCACAGGCCGAGTGCCAGATTGCGCAGGCCCGGCACGCGGTACGGTGGCAGTTCCAGCATCAGTGGCTGGTAGCCGTTCTTCATCCAGGTGCGCTTGAACACCCAGGCCACGGCCATGGCGCTCAGCACGCCAACCAGGTACAGGCCAAACAGGGTGAGCCCGCGCAGATCAAGCCAGCCCACGGTGCGGTCGGGCACAAAGGCCCCGATCAGCAAGGCGTACACCGGCAGGCGGGCCGAGCACGTCATCAACGGCGCGACCATGATGGTGGCCAGGCGGTCCTTCCAGTTGGCAATGGTGCGCGTGGCCATGATGCCCGGAATGGCGCAGGCAAAGCTGGACAGCAGCGGAATGAACGCCCGCCCCGATAGCCCCACCTTGCCCATCAGGCTGTCGAGCAGGAACGCCGCACGCGGCAGGTAGCCCGAATCCTCCAGCAGCAGGATGAAGAAAAACAGAATCAGGATTTGCGGCAAAAACACCAGCACGCCACCTACGCCGGCCACCACCCCGTCCACCAGCAGGCTGCGCAAGGGGCCGGCCTGCATGTGCGCCAGCAGTGCGTCGCCCACTGCGGCCACGCCCAGCTTGATCCACTCCATGGGCACCCCCGCCCAACTAAACACCGCCTGGAAAATCAGAAACAGCACCGCCGCCAGCACCACCAGACCCCAGAAGGGATGCATGACGATGGCGTCAAGCTGGTGCTTGAAGCGGCTGGTGGACGGCGTCTGTGGTGCCACCAGCGCCAGTACGCGCCGCACCTCGGCCTGCAACTCGGCCGATCCGGGGTGGCGCTGTGCGCCTACGGCGGCGTGCAGCGGCTGCGTCGGTGTCTGCAGTTCCTGCTCCAGCAGGGCCAGCAAGGCCGCGTGGCCGTTGTGCTTGACCGCCACCGTCTCCACCACTGGGCAGCCCAGTTCGGCTGACAGGCGCTTGACGTCGATCACCAGCCCCTGGGAGCGCGCCACGTCGGCCATATTCAGGGCCACGATCAGCGGTTTGCCCAGGCGGGCGAGTTCAAGCACCAGGCGCAGGTTCATGCGCAGATTGGTGGCATCCACCACGGCGACGATCACGTCCGGCGGGGCCTCGCCTTCCATGCGGCCCTCGATCACTTCGAGCATCACCTGCTCGTCTGGCGTGGCGGCGTTCAGGCTGTAGGAGCCGGGCAGATCGACCACTACGATGCTCTGGCCGTTGTTCAGGCGCGCCAGACCGGCCTTGCGCTCGACCGTTACCCCGGCGTAATTGGCAACTTTTTGGCGCGCGCCGGTGAGCAGGTTAAAGAGTGCGGTCTTGCCGCAGTTGGGATTGCCCACCAGCGCAATGCGCTTGTGCGGCACATGCTCGGCAAGCGCGTGGGACATCAGGCCAGGCGGGCAGCAGCACCCTCGAGCGTCTGCACCCGGATGCACTGCGCTTCGAGCAGGCGCAAGGCAAACTGCGTCTCCCCTACCTGCACCGCCAGCGGCTCGCGCCCACCGGGGCCACGGCGCAGCACATGCACCGGTTCGCCCGGGATAAAGCCCAGCTCGCCCAGGCGGCGCAGAATCGCCTCTTCGACCTCAACCGACTCGGCCACGACGCGGTCAACCAGCGCGCGTGCGCCATTGGGAAGTTGTGAAAGCAGCATGGTGGCCTTTGCCGATTGAGAGAGGGTGGAACGGGGATTTTTGTCTGTTCTAAATGAGAGTATATCTCATTTAGACCCCCTCTCGACCCACTTTTTCAGCCCCTTTTCGGGCTCAATCGTAGGCAATGACGGCCTTACCCTGGTCGGCCTGTGCGCGCCAACTGGCCAGCGCCGCATCGGTGGGGTAAAAGCGCACGTCGTCGCCCAGATGCAGCTCGGCCACGGCACCGGTGCAGGCGTCGTCAACCACAGTGCCTGGGGCGTCAGCAATGCGCCGCTGCACCTGCAGCCGGATGCCCAGCCCGCGCACCAGTTCGCCCTGCTCCGACATTTCGCGCTTGGGCGGAAACTCCTTGAGCATGCGCGCCACCTCGGGCAGCTTGCCGTTGACCGCCACGCGCAGGTACTTGCCAAAGCGGCAGCGCGCCTGCTCCAGACTCCAGATCTGGTTGATGGTGAGCTGCATGCCGCCCGAGAAACGGTCGGGCTGGACCTTGCCCATGGCGATCACCAGCTCGTCATCACGCAGCAGGTTGCGGTTGGCGTTGAACAGGGCTTCGTCCACCCGCGCTTCAATCACTCCGGCGCTGTCGTCAAGCTTGAACAGCGCCAACTTGCCGCGCTGGCCGTTGATCAACCGAAAGTCGTTGACGATGCCCGCCACCAGTTGCGGCTCGCGCGTATCGGAAAGTTCGTCAATCGGGCGCTTGGCAAAACGGCGCACTTCCAACGCCACTTCGTCAAACAAATGGCCTGACAAATAAAAACCCACCGCCGTTTTTTCCTGCGTGAGCTGCTCTTTCACGCCCCAGGGCACGGTGGTGGCCAGGTCTGGCTCCTGCGTGCTCGATCCATGGTCGTCTTCGCCGCCCATGTCAAACAGGCCCACCTGGTTGGCATTGGCCGCAGCCGCAGCGGCAAAGTCAAACGCGATGTCAATCGACTCCACCAGCGCGGCGCGGTTGCGCTGCACAGTATCAAAGGCACCGGCCTTGATCAGCGCCTCGACACAGCGCTTGTTTAATCGCGTGCGGTCCACCCGGCGCGCAAAGTCAAACAGACTGGTAAAGGCACCGGCTTCCTGGGTTGGGCCGCGCCCTTCGCGCGCCGCCACAATGGCATCGATGGCCTGCTGCCCCGTGCCCTTGATGGCGCCCAGCCCGTAGCGGATCTGGGTATCGGAAATCGGCTCGAAGCGGTAACTGCCGTGGTTGATGTGGGGCGGCTCAAAGGCAATGCCCATCTTCTGCGCGTCCTCAAACAACACCTTGAGCTTGTCGGTGTCGTCCATTTCCACGGTCATGTTGGCGCAGAAGAATTCAGCCGTGTAATGCACCTTGAGCCAGGCTGTGTGGTAGGCCAGCAGCGAGTAGGCGGCGGCGTGCGACTTGTTGAAGCCGTAGCCGGCAAACTTCTCCATCAGGTCGAACACCTCGTCGGCCTTCTCCTGAGAAATGTCGTTCTTGGCCGCACCGGCGCGGAAGATGCTGCGGTGCTCGGCCATTTCCTCGGCCTTCTTCTTGCCCATGGCGCGGCGCAGCATGTCGGCGCCACCGAGCGAGTAGCCGCCCAGAATCTGTGCGGTCTGCATCACCTGCTCCTGGTAGACCATGATGCCGTAGGTCTCGCTCAGCATCTCGGCCACCAGCGGATGCGGGTATTCAATCACCTCACGCCCGTGCTTGCGCGCCACGAAGCTGGGAATCAGGTCCATCGGGCCGGGCCGGTACAGGGCGTTGAGCGCAATCAGGTCTTCCAGCCGCGTGGGGCGTGCGTCGCGCAACATGCCCTGCATGCCGCGGCTTTCAAACTGGAACACGGCCTCGGTCTTGCCGTCGGAGAAAAGCCGGTAGACGCGCGCGTCGTCCAGCGGCAACTTGTCAAACGAGAAATCCTCCTGGCCCGGATGGCGGCGCACGATCAACTCGCGCGCGATCTCCAGAATGGTGAGCGTGGCCAGCCCCAAAAAGTCGAACTTGACCAGGCCAATGGCTTCAACATCGTCCTTGTCAAACTGGCTCACTGCCGAGTCGCTACCGGGCTGCTGGTACAGAGGGCAAAAATCGGTGAGCTTGCCCGGCGCAATCAGCACACCACCGGCGTGCATGCCCACGTTGCGCGTCATGCCCTCGAGCTTGCGCGCCAACTCCAGCAGCGTCTTGACGTCTTCCTCTTTGGCTTCGCGCTCGGCCAGAATAGGCTCAGCCTCCACCGCGTACACCAGCTTGTCGTCCTTCTTCTTGTCAGGCGGCGGCAGTTGCAGGGTGACGGCCACGCCGGGCTTGTTGGGGATGAGCTTGCTAATGCCGTCACAAAATGTGTAGCTCATGTCGAGCACGCGGCCCACGTCGCGAATGGCCGCACGCGCGGCCATGGTGCCAAAGGTGACGATCTGGCTGACCGCGTCCTTGCCGTACTTGGACTTCACGTAGTCGATCACGCGGTCGCGGTTGCTCTGGCAGAAGTCGATGTCAAAGTCGGGCATGGATACCCGCTCAGGGTTGAGAAAACGCTCAAACAGCAGCTTGTATTGCAGCGGGTCGAGGTCGGTAATCTTGAGCGCATAGGCCACCAGCGAGCCCGCACCCGAGCCGCGTCCCGGCCCCACCGGGCAGCCATTGTTCTTGGCCCAGTTGATGAAGTCGCCCACGATCAGGAAGTAGCCCGGAAACCCCATCTTCAGGATGGTGCCGATCTCGAACTCCAGCCGCTCCACATAGCGCGGCATCTGGCGTGCGCGCTCATCGGCGTGCGGGTACAAATGCGCCATGCGCTCTTGCAGGCCCTGGTGCGAGGCGTAGCGGAAATATTCTTCGGGCGACATGCGCTGGCCTTCGACCAGCGGCGTCGGAAACTCGGGCAACTGCGGTTTGCCCAGTACCAGCGTGAGGTTGCAGCGCTTGGCAATTTCGAGCGTATTGGCCAGGCTCGAAGGAATGTCGGCAAACAGCGTCTGAATCGCGGCGCTGGACTTGAAATACTGCTCGCGGGTAAAGCGGCGCACGCGCTTGGGGTTGCCCAGAATTTCGCCATCGGCAATGCACACGCGCGCTTCGTGCGCCTCAAAGTCGTCGGGCTCGGTGAACTGCACCGGGTGCGTTGCCACCACCGGCAGCCCAATGCGCGCCGCCAGTTGCACGGTAGAGGCCACGTGCGCCTCGTCGTCGGCGCGACCGGCGCGCTGCAACTCCAGGTAGAAGCGGTGCGGAAAAAGCGTGGACATCTGCAGCGCCAGCGCATGCGCGCGCGCCTGGTCGCCTTGCATCAGCGCCTGCCCCACCGCGCCCGACTGCGCGCCCGACAAGGCAATCAGGCCTTCGCCGAGTTCGCCCAGCCACTCCAGCTTGACCACAGCTTGCGCGCGCACCACGTTGCGCGTGTAGGCGCGCGCAATCAGCTCCGAGAGGTTGAGGTAGCCCTGCTTGTTTTGCACCAGCAGCAGCATGCGCGAGGTGGCCGTGGCGTCGGTGCCCAGCCCCTCCAGAATGATTTCCGCCCCGATCAGCGGCTTGACACCTTTGTTGCGTGCCTGGCGGTAAAACTTGATGGCGCCAAACAGGTTGTTGATGTCAGTAATGGCCAGCGCGGGCTGCCCATCGCGCACGGCGAGCGCAACTACGTCATCAATCCGGTTGGTCCCGTCAACAACAGAAAATTCAGTATGCAGGCGAAGGTGTACGAACATGCAGGAATTGTAGGTTTTCCCCGCACGCGCTTGGCACGTGCAGGGAAAATACTTCCTGACTTGCGCAGCCCGAAACGGACTTAGGCGCGGAACTTGGCTGCGAGGTCAGCGATGCGCTTGCCAAACAGGCGTCCTGTTTCCAGGTCGCCGCTGTTCATCTCGTCGCCACCGGCGTCGCCGGGGGTTTGTGCCATGGGGCCGGCCGCCGAGGCCAGGTAGTTCACGTCGCTGCGCTGCGACGCCTTGGTGTTGTTGTAGTTGATGCCGGTGCCCGCCCACACGCCGCCGTGCTGCATCGCCAGCGTCATGAAGTAGTGCAGCGTGGAATGCTTGTCGCCGTTGACGTTGGCGCTGACGGTAAAGCCACCAAAAATCTTGTCCTTCCAGGCCTGGGTGTACCAGGGCTTGCTGGTGGCATCGGCAAACTTCTTGAACTGCCAGCTCACGGAGCCCATGTAGGTGGGCGAACCGAAGATGATGGCGTCTGCCGCAGCCAGTGTGTCCCAACCGGCCTCAGGGATATTGCCGTCGGCATCGATCGCCAACAGCTCACCGAGCGCGCCCGCTGCCACCGACTGCGCCATGCGCAGCGTGTGCCCATAACCCGAATGAAATACCACTACTACTTTTGCCATGTTGATTACTCCAATTGACGATAAAAAAAGCCCCGCCGCAAAGCGGAACACCCCGAAAAAACCTTGAAATGACGCGCTGCCCTCAAGCCTGCAGGTCGAACACCAGCACCTCGGCACCTCTGCCGTGTGCAAGTGCAATACCGGCTTCTCCTTCCAGCAGCGCCGCGTCGCCGGTGGCCAGCGCCGTGCCGTTGACTTCGATCTCGCCGCGCACCAGATGCACATACGCCTTGCGCCCGCTTTGCAGTGCCAGTTGCGCGCTTTGCTCGCCATCGAACAGGCCGCAGTACATGCGCGCGTCGGCGTGGATACGCACCGCGCCCTGGGCCGCGTCGTTGCTCGCCACCAGGCGCAGGCAACCCTGCTTTTCACTTGCGGCAAAGGTCTTTTGCTCGTAGCTGGGTTCAATGCCGGTGACGTTGGGCTCGATCCAGATCTGGAAAAAATGGGTGGTTTCGTTGGGCGCGTGGTTGAACTCGCTGTGCATCACGCCACGCCCGGCGCTCATGCGTTGCACATCACCCGGCGGAATGCCCTTGACGTTGCCCATGCTGTCCTTGTGCGCAAGCTCGCCGCTGACCACGTAGCTGATGATCTCCATGTCGCGGTGGCCGTGCGTGCCAAAACCGGTGCCGGGTGCAACCCGGTCTTCGTTGATCACGCGCAGATTGCCCCAGCCCATGTGCTTGGGGTCGTAATACCCGGCAAACGAAAAGCTGTGAAATGACTTGAGCCAACCGTGGTCGGCGTAGCCTCTGTCCATCGACTTGCGCACTGTCAACATGGTGGTATTCCTTCTGTAGTCCCAACTTTAGGGCCCGGACAGGGGATTTCCATGCACCGCATTTGATGGCATCATTCAAATACTTTCAATCAAACAGGCTTTTGAATGCAAACTCCCCGCGATGTTCTGACCCCGGACGCGCTTGCCATGCTGCAGGCCATCGCCGCCGCGGGCAGCTTTGCCGCCGCCGCGCGCGCCATGGGCATGGTGCCCAGCGCCCTGACCTACCGCGTGCGCCAGATCGAAGACGCGCTCGATGTGCTGCTGTACGACCGCAGCTCGCGCCAGGCCCGGCTCACGCCAGCGGGTGCCGAACTGCTGCGCGAGGGCTCGCGCGTGCTGGTGGAGTTGGACGCCATTGCCAACCGCGTCAAGCGCGTGGCCACCGGATGGGAGTCGCAGTTCACCATCGCCGTGGACTCGATCATTTCCAAGGCTACGGTGATGGAACTGTGCGAGAGCTTCTTTACCCTGCAGCCGCCCACACGCATCCGCCTGCGCGACGAAACCCTCTCGGGCACCTACGCGGCCCTGACCTCTGGCCAAGCTGACCTGGCTCTGGGCGTGGCGCTGGAGGCCATCAACGACGCCAGCATCCAGGGCAAGCCCTTGGGCACGGTAGCGTTTGTGTACGCGGTGGCACCGCACCATCCGCTGGCCAGCGCGCCCGAGCCGTTGAGCGATGCCGTGATCCAGCAGCACCGCGCCGTGGCCGTGGCCGACTCGATCCAGCGCGGCAGCGGCATGACCGTGGGCCTGCTCGGCGGGCAGGACGTGTTTACCGTGGGCAGCATGCAAGCCAAGCTCGACGCGCAGTTGCGCGGCCTGGGCGGCGGCAATCTGCCTGCCGCCATGGCCAATCCGTACATCGAGGCCGGGCATCTGGTAGCCAGGAAAACCCAGCGAGCGCAGCGCGTGGTGACGGTCAGTTACGCCTGGCGCGCCAGCCCCGCAGCCAGCCAGGGACGGGCTTTGCAATGGTGGCTGCTGCAGCTCGACAGTGCCACCACACGCGCCGCCTTGCTTGGCCAACGCGAGAGCGCCTGATGCCAGCGTGTATAAAGAGGCACCGGCATCCAAAATATTCTTGAAAGACACCCCATGACCGCTTCCCGAAAGATTGCCATCGTAGGCGCCGGAATGGCCGCCATTGCCTGCGCGCGCACGCTCGCGCAGGTCGGGCACCGCGTGACGCTGCTGGAAAAAAGCCACTGCGTCGGCGGGCGCATCGCCACACGCTCCAGTGCCTTTGGCAACTTCGACCACGGCGCGCAGTACTTCACCGTGCGCGACCCGCGCTTTGCCCAGGCCCTGCAAACCACGCCCCAACTGTGCAAACCCTGGAGCGCCAACGCGGTGCAGGTGCTCGACGAACACGGCCGTGTGGCCGCCGTGGGCCGACCCACGCACGAAGCGCATTGGGTGGCGGTTCCGGGCATGAATGCGCTGCCCCAGCGCTGGGCGCAGCCGCTGGTGGAGAACCAGTGCGTGGAGTTCCAGACGCAGGTCACACGCATCGCGCGCGACGCGCTCGACGCCTCCAGGTGGCAGGTGCACACCAGCGGCGCCAACGACAGCACGCACGTGTTTTCCGGGTTCGACGCTGTGCTGCTGGCCACGCCCGTGGCACAAGCCCAGGCGCTGCTACAAACCTGCCCGGCAGGTGCCGCACTGCTGAAACAAACCCGCGCCGTCACGGTGGCACCGTGCTGGACGCTGATGCTGGCGTTTCCGCAAGCGGTGCAACCAGGCTTGCTGGCGCTGGGGCCGCAATGGAATGCGGCGCGCAGCACCCACCACCGCATTGCCTGGCTGGCGCGCGAGTCGTCCAAGCCCGGGCGCGGCCCGGTCGAGCGCTGGACCGTGCAGGCCAGCGCCGCATGGTCTGCCGAGCACGTGCAGGACGACGCCACACGCGTGCAAGCCAAGCTGCTCAAGGCCTTTGCCGAGGTCACCGGCATCCACGCCCAACCCGCCCATGTGGACACCAAGCGCTGGCTGTACGCGCAGACCACGCAGGCGCTGGGCCAGTCGCACCTGTGGGACGCAAAACTCGGCCTGGGCCTGTGCGGCGACTGGTGTCTGGGGCACCGCGTTGAAGACGCCTTTGTCTCCGGACTGGATCTGGCGCTGGCCGTGGCGTGATCCGGTGGGTGCAGCGTACCGAGGCCGGTTTGCACCCACGCCCAGCGGCGCTCTGCATGCGGGCTCGCTGGTAGCGGCCCTGGCGAGTTGGCTGGACGCCCGCGCCCACAACGGCGTCTGGCTGGTGCGCATCGAAGACGTGGACACACCGCGCTGCGTGGCCGGTGCGGACCAGGCCATCGTGCAGCAACTCGCCGCCTGTCATCTTGTTCCCGACGAGCCGCCCGTCTGGCAAAGCCGGCGCGCCGCCCTGTACCAGGCGGCGCTGGAGCGCCTGGTGCAAGGCGGCTGGGCCTACCCCTGCGCCTGCACCCGCAGCGACATTGAAGAGACGCTACGCCGCCATGGCGTAGCGAAAACACGCCATGCCGAGTTGGTCTACCCCGGCACCTGCCGCCCAGGGCTGAACGGGCGCAGTGCACGCGCCTGGCGTCTGCGCGCTACCGCCGAGGCAGTGCACTGGTGTGACCGCGCGCTCGGGGCGCAGCAACAGGACGTGGAGACCGAGGTTGGCGACTTTGTGCTCAAGCGCGCCGATGGCCTGTTTGCCTACCAGTTGGCCGTCGTGGTGGACGACGCCGCACAGGGCATCACCGACGTAGTGCGCGGCGCGGATCTTACCGACAACACCGCGCGCCAAATCCTGTTGCAGCGCCGCCTGGGCTTGGAGACCCCGCGTTACCTGCACACCCCGCTGGTGTTCGGTGCCAATGGCGAAAAGCTCTCCAAACAAAACGGAGCTACGGCCATCGACACCTCCAGCCCCCGCGCCGCACGCGCGGCCCTGCAAGGCGCGGCACAGGTACTGGGCTTGTGCACCACGCCACTGGAACGCAGTGACGACCCCATGGAGGAAGCGCTGGCGCGCTGGACGCAGCAATGGAAAGCGCGCTATTGCGCCGAGCAACCTGAGGCGAACAACCGCCCTGCCATTGCGGGTTGATCAGGCCGCAAGTTTGCGCGCAGACCGGGCCCGCCCGTGGGCCTTGGCCACGGTCTTGGCTACCGGCTTTGGCTTGGCCTTGCGTACCGGCTTGCGAACCGGCTTGGGCAGGGGCACCGGCTCGACGGCGACGCCGACCTTGAGCGGTGCGCCTTTACGAACCAGCGCCAAGTACTCCTGAAAACTGTCGCGCAGGCATTGGGCGAACACTTCGGGGTCGGGTATCTGCTCGTAGCAGGCGGTGAAAGAAATGACGATGGTGTCGCTGTAACCCGTGACCGAAAACACCAGCCCCATGCCGTCGGAGATCGGCATGATTGCCGACACGTAGGTAAGCCGTGCGCCCTGCAGGTACAGCGGCACGCGCGAGCCCGGTATATTGGTGATGGCGCAGTTGGCCAGCGGCGTCCAGTCGCCCAGCACGGCCGAGGCCGAGCGCAGCATGCGGCTGGTGGCGGCAATCGCCACCGAGGGTGCCACCTGGGCCAGGCGTGTGAGTTCGCGCGCGCTGATGGCCTGGTTCATGACCTCCGAGGACGAACTGGCGGCCTGTATCGCCTGCAGACGCTCACGCGCGTTGGCAATGTCGGTACCCAGGGCGATACGCACCCACGAAAAATTGGCACGCAGGTCGTCGTTGTCTTCGCCGTGGATGGCAATCGGCGCGGCTGCCACCAGGCTCTCCTCGGGCAGTTCCATCTGCAGTTCCAGGTAGCGGCGCAGGGCGCCGGCACATACCGCCATCACCACGTCGTTGACCGAAGCGCCAGGCACCAGCGTGCGGATGGACTTGAAGTCCTGGAGCGCGAAGCGGCGCGTGTCAAACACCCGGTGCGGCGAGACCTCGCTGTTGAAGCGGGTCATGGGAAACGGCAACGGGCGGCCGATGAACTCGCCCACAAAGGTCTTGACGGTGGCGCTCAGTGCCAGCCAGCCGCGCCCCAGCGGTTGTGCCATGCGCAGCGGGAAGGTCGCCAGATTGATGCCCGCCAGCCCCAGCAGGTGCAGACTGCCCGGCGTGGATTCGGGGAACCAGGGCTGGAGCGGTGCGGGCGGCGGCGAGTGCGGCGAGAGGTCGTGCAACAGGGCCGTGATCTCGTTGCCGTGCGCCACGTCAATGGCAGCGTGGTGCACCTTGAGCAGCACCGCAAAGCTGCCCGCAGGCAGATCGAGAAAGGTGTCCAAACCCTCAATCACATACATCTCCCACAGCGGGCGCTGCAAGTCCAATGGACGTGCGTGGATGCGCGCCGACTGGATGCACAACTGGCGCCAGTCGCCCGGCTTGGGCAGGGCAATGTGGCGCACGTGGTATTCGATGTTGAATGCCTCGTCCTCCACCCAATAGGGGTAATCCAGATCGAGTGGCACGCGCAAAATCTTTTCGCGAAAACTGGGCAGACGGTCGAGTCGGCTTTCGAGCTGCGCCATGATCTGCTTGAAGCGCACCACGCCACCGGGCGCGGTGGTCTGGTCATAGATGTGCAGCAGCGTGACGTTGGAGTTGGCGTGCGCCATTTCGGAGTAGATGAAGGCCGCGTCGTGTTCGCTGAGTTGTCGCATAAAACCCTTCTTCGTCAGGCGCTGGGGGCGAGCGTTTCGCTGCGGGGGCTGCCCACCGTCACGCCCCAGACCTGGCGCAACAGGCCCTTGGGAGCAAACGGTTTCCACGCTCCTTCGGCCTGCGCCAGCCGGTCGGCCACGATCGCCAGCACGATGCCGTTAAAGCCCAGGCCGATATGGCTGCCCGGCACCCGGATGTTTTCGTGCAGCGCCGGGTCGCCATCAATCGTGGCTTCCTGCGGTGGCACCACGCCATCGGTCAGCGAGTACAAGCAACTGGTGGGAAGCGCCAGACGGCGGCGCTCGCGCATGGCCTTGGCGCGCGGCTGCATGGTGTGGGCCGAAGCGCCCTGGCGGTGCGCTACCAACCGGTACAACGCCTTGACGGTACGCGGCGACTGGTTGCCCACCGCGTCAATGCTGACCGGGCTGCCCAGCGTGACGATGGAGCGCACACAGTCGAGCGTGCTCTCGGCACCGTACAAGGCAAACACCCCGCCCAGGCTCCACCCCACCAGACTGACCTTGCGCCCGGTGATGTGGTGCAGGTAGCGGATTTTTTGCGGCAAGGCGTTGGCGTGCTTGCTGCGAAACCCGACGTTGCGCCCCAGGCCCCAGGTGTGAACGTCGTAGCCCTTGTTCTTCAAAAACAGTTTCAGTGCCACCAGGGTCGATTCACCGGCCATAAAGCCTGGCAGCAACAGCACCGGATGGCCGTCGCCTTGGGGTGCCTGCATCAGCAGCGGCAGCGAGGCCGGCAACAACGCCGCCTCCAGAAGGGCACGGCCTTCGATCAGCGAATGCAGCAAGCCGGGAGGCCCGGCATGGGCATTGCGGACTACGGGACCAGGACGGGGCATGAACAAACTCCTGAGTAACACGACAGCGCACGGTGACGCATGCTGCAGTTTACGAGCGAATCCACGCGCAATGTTGGGCTTAGCTGTCTAATTGGCGACCCGCTATGCGCGGGTAGTTGCTGCAAGCATGAGCGCTGCTGTGCCCTTTTGTACACTAGGCCCGCGCCGCACTGACGCGCAGCCCCCCCTGTCCCTTCGCCCACCACCGCCACCATGCCCACTCTGCCCCCCGAGTCCAGCGCTCCTGCTCAACCCTATCTGCGCACCATCAAGAGCTTTGTCAAACGGGCTGGCCGCACCACCGCCGGTCAGGCCAAGGCGTTTGAAACCTGGGGCCCGCAATTTCTGATTCCCTACCAGCAAGACCCGCTTGACCTGCAGGCCGCCTTTGCCCCGATGCCTGAGAACACGCCGCTGGTGCTGGAGATCGGCTTTGGCATGGGCGAGGCCACGGCGCACATCGCGCAAGTGCTGCCCGACACCCGCTTCCTGTGCTGCGAGGTGCACGAGCCCGGCGTGGGTGCGCTGCTCAAACGTGTTGGCGAAAAGCAGATCGGCAATATCCGCATCTGTGCCCACGACGCAGTGGAAGTGATCGAGCACATGATCCCGCTGCAAAGCCTTGACGGCGTGCACATCTTTTTCCCCGACCCCTGGCACAAGACCAAGCACAACAAGCGCCGCCTGATCCAGTCGCCCCTGGTGGCCAAACTCGCAGCACGCCTCAAGAGCGGCGGTTACCTGCACTGCGCCACCGACTGGGAGCCCTACGCCACCCAGATTCTGGAAGTGCTCTCTGCACAGCCGCTGCTGCGCAACCGGGCCCTTGCAACGCACCCGCAACTCGCAGGCTACGCCCCCAAGCCACATTACCGGCCATTGACCAAGTTCGAGAACCGCGGCCTGCGCCTCGGCCACGGGGTTTGGGACCTGGTGTTCGAGCGCGCATGAGTCTGCACCGGCCCAACCCACCGGCCACTCGCCAGGGTGTGGGCGCGAGTTGCGTGGTGTTGCCGCAGGGGCCTTGGCCGAGTGTGATCGCGTTTTTGGCCGAGCGCTTTGCCCACGTGCCGCAAGCGCAGTGGCAGCGGCGCATGGACAGCGGCAGCGTGATCGACGACCAGGGCCAGCGTGTCGGGCCCGACTGCCCCTACCAGGCCGGGCGCAGGCTGTACTACTTTCGCGCGCTGGAGCAGGAAACGCCGATCCCGTTTGAAGCCACCATCGTCTGGCGCAATGAGCACCTGCTGGTGGTGGACAAGCCGCACTTTCTGCCGGTGCTGCCCTCGGGCAAGTACCTGCAAGAGACCCTGCTGGTGCGGCTCAAGCAGTCGCTCGGTCTGGACGACCTCAGCCCCATCCACCGCATCGACCGCGATACCGCCGGGCTGGTGCTTTTTTCAGTAGAGCGCAGCACACGCGCAGCCTACCATGAGCTGTTTCGCCAACGCCAGGTGGACAAGACTTACGAGGCCATAGCGCCCTGGAATGAAGACCTGCCCTGGCCGCTGCGGCGCGAGAGCCGCATCGTGGCCGGCGCGCACTTCATGCAGCAAACCGAAGTGCCGGGCACGTCCAATAGCCTGACCTACCTGGAGCCGCTGGAGGTGTTGGCACCGCTGGCGCGCTACGCACTCAAGCCCGTGACCGGCAGGCGTCACCAGTTGCGCGTCCACATGGCCGCACTGGGCCTGCCCATTCTTGGCGATGGCATCTACCCGACCCTGACCCCCGAAGGCAGCAGCGACCCACTCCAAGCGCTGCAACTGCTGGCCAAGTCAATTGCCTTTACCGACCCCATCAGCGGCGAGCAGCACCACTTTGAGAGTGCACGCAGCCTGCGGCCATTGGCTGAACTGGTTAAGGAATAGCGGATACGCAAGGCATGGATTGCCGCGTCGCTTCGCCCCTCGCAGTGACAGCCATGTCGTTATCGCGAGGCCATGCCCCCCCACCGCGTCATCGCGAGGCCGTCAGGCCGTGGCGATCCATGACTTCATGCCGACATGGATTGCCGCGCTTCGCTCGCAATGACAGCCAAAGGGCATGGACTGCCGCGTCGCTTCGCCCCTCGCAGTGACAGCCATGTCGTTATCGCGAGGCCATGCCCCCCCACCTCGTCATCGCGAGGCCGTCAGGCCGTGGCGATCCATGACTTCATGCCTGCATGGATTGCCGCGTCGCTACGCTCCTCGCAATGACAGCCTTGCACCCTCGCGTGGCCGCCAACCCCGTCATCGCGAGGCCGAAGGCCGTGGCGATCCATGGCTTCATGGCTGCATGGATTGCCGCGTCGCTGCGCTCCTCGCAATGACGGCCTTGCACCCTCGCAATGACGGACTTACTAGACGCCCACCGGCCGGTATGCAACGACGCCGGAAGTGCTGTGGGCCATCCATACGAATGATTGGACTGACTCGGCGTAGCTCCAGCGCTTGCCGGTCACGCGGGCTGTGGGGAGGGTTGCTCCCCCAAGGGGTTGGCGTGCCACGCGCCAGACGTCGTCGAGCGGCGTGCCGGGGCTGACCTCGTAGAGCGCTGTGCGGTCGGCGTCGCTCATGACGATGAAGCGCTGCAGCGACGGCACCCAATCAAACCCCAGCGCGGTGTTGGGCACAGCGGGAATAGGTTGTGACAGCGTCGCCGTGGTCCAGCCCCGCTGTGGCTCTGCGCAGCGCAGATAGGCCAGCACAAAGCCGCCGTCCAAGCAGCAGGTCAGCACCAGAATGTCACGCGTGGGTTCGTAGCGCAGGGTGGCGCTGTCGGGGTCTGCGGCCGGGGCCCGTCCGGCAGCGCTCTGAAAGCGCAGCTCCACCTGCTCGCGCGTGGTGGCGTCCAGGTAGCGGATCAGCGGCGGTGCCCAGGACAGGCTGGCAATCCACCAGAAGCGCTTGCGCCGGGAGTCGTAGGCCGAGCACGCGCCGGGTTGCAGGTAGTTGGCTGGCCCATTGACCGACCAGCGCACCCAAGAGCCCGCGCGCATGGTGGTGGATGTGAAATCAAAGCGATGCGCCCAGCCGGTATGGGCCGACACGTTGACATGCACCGCACAACTGGCAACCCGGATCAGCGAGCCGCAGCGTGCGCCGCCGTCTTGCGGCGGCAGAATCGCCAGCGTGTCGTAGCTGTGGCCAGCACCCGGCTGGCCGTTGCCATACTCTCCATGCAACGCATCAAAGGCCGGGTCGGTTGCATGCACCTTCCCCTCAAGCGAAACCCAGTTGGCACCCTGGTTGCTGAGGGTGGGGTCGGATAGGCGCTTGAAGCTCAGATCATTCAAGTCCAGTACCACCACACTGTTGTCAAACGTGGCTGCATGGCCGCCACCGTGGAACACCATGGCACCGAGTTCTCCCCAATAGGGATTGAAGACGCCGCCCGAATAGTCGTCCACAATTTTTCCAAAGGCATGGTCCCAGCCCGGGAGCTGGGCGTTCTGCGACAGGAAGGTGTTGCTGGTGGAAACCTGCCGCAGTGTGCCTGCGCGCTGGGTCGGCCAGATGGTGCGCTCTGCAGATTGGGCATCACCGTAGGCCAGCAGCAGGCACGCGCCCAGGTCGCGCGCAGCGGATTGCACAAAGCTGCGGCGGTCCAGGTGAGGTGGAACGAAGTGGTGGTTGATCATGGGCCCGGCGCAGCCTAGCGGTCCGTGGCGGATCAGGGCATGCGATTTCGCAAGGTGTGCACCACGTTGCGTGTGTCCAATGGTGTTTTACCTGCCCCTCCCAATTGGCGAGGCAGCACCGTTTCACTGGGGAGCGATCCATGGACAGACGTGAATTTGTAGTGAAAACCGCCATCGGGACCGGCGTCCTGGCCAGCGCCGGATGTGATCAAACCATCAACAAGGCCAGCGCGGCCGTAGCGCTGCCCCCGGTGCCACCCGACCCGCGCCAGTTTCTTACCTGGGATGGCGGCAGCGGCCCCGACCGCGAATACTGGAGCAGAAAGCTGCTGCTGCCCTGGCGCAACCCCGGCAAGGGCGACTGGCTCGACGCCAAACAGGTGCGCCAGGGCCCATTGCCCGTGACCTCGGCCACGGTGTCGGGCGGCACCGTTGCACTCAACGTAACCGATCTGGTCAATCGCTGGATCACCTCGGGACTCAACCGTGGCTTCTACCTGCGCTCCACCCAGCCGTGGGCGTTTACGTTTGCTGGACGCAACTACGGCTCCGCAGGCATGCATCCGCGCCTGAGCGTTGTTGCCAACGGCAAGACCACCGACGTGCCGTGTACCTGCAATGCAGCGTGGACGCCGAGTTCATTCTTTGGCAAGGACACGCGCGACAGTTTCCTGGTGGCGGCGGGCAACCAGTTTGCGGCGCTGCAGTTCGATCTCTCTGGCGTGTCGGCCCCCGTGCAAACAGCCATGCTGGTCCTGACCTGCATCGGGCTGAAGTATCCCGGCACGCTTGAAGTCTTTGAACTCAATCCGCCTGACTTTCGGGTCGGCGCTGGAGCGCTCAAGCCGCAGCTCGGCCTGGCTGCGGCCTACCTGTTCGACAGGGGGGTGGCCTCGCACCCCGGCGTCCTGTTTGCCGGTGACTTCTCTGACCTTTCCAAGGCGCGCTGGCAGTCGGGCACGGTGGCAGCGGGCAGCAGCCAGGTGGCCGATGCGCGCACCGGTTCGACCTATCTGCGCGGCGTGATTCCCAAGGGCGAAGTCGGCGGCTGCGACCTGTTGCACAACGTGGTGGGCGCCAACAAGGAGGGCGTGCCCGACCGCGTGGAGAACGAACTCTATGCGCGCTACTACGTGTACCTGGAAGAAGACTGGGGCTCGGAAATTGATGCCAACAAAATGCCCGGCTGGGATGGGCGCTTTGGCTGGTGGAACAGCGTGGGCTACTGGCAAGGCACCACCGGCAACGGCGGCGCGCGCCCCACAGGCTTGAAGGTGCGCAACCTCAAGGCCAACCGCTGGGAGTACCAGGGTGCCTCCATGCGCGGCCATGGCGGCACGCGCGCCAACGACGGCAACCCCTACGACGACCTGTTCTGGGTGGGCAACTACATCTACCACCTTGACCAGGCCAGCTATTTTGGCGAGCCCATGCCCTGGACCGGGGTGGTTCTGGGCAAAGGACGTTGGCACTGCATCGAGCAGTACATCAAGATGAACTCAATTGCCGGGCCGTTTGATGCCATCGGCAACGGCATTGCGGTCAGCGATGGCCAGTACCGCGCCTGGCTCGATGGGGTTCAGGTGTTTGAGCGCACCAACCTGCGCTGGCGACGCCACGCCGAGATGGGGGTCCAGGGTTTCTGGCTCAACTGGTACCACGGCGGAACGCAGCCCGCACCGCGCGACATGCACTTCCGCATGGACTCGGTGGTGGTTGCACGCGCCTACATCGGCCCGCGCAACGAAGGATAAGCGGCCGGGCACTGCCCCCGGGCAAGTCACCCGGGCAAGTCACCCGGGCATGGCGGGTGCCGGGTGGCGCAGGTTGGCGAGCATGCGCAGGGCAAAGCGGCTGCGCTGCCGGTCCCACGGCGTAAAGCGCGGCAGTTGGTGGGGGTCGCACAGGGGCGTTGCCACGCCCGCATCGGTGCTCACCGCGCCGGTAAAGCCTGCCGCACGCACCATCTGCACGTGGCGCTGCGCGAAGTCTCTGCCGCACTTGCCGTTGGGGTAGGCAAACAGGTTCACAGCAACGTCGAGTTCGGCTTCCAGCGTGCGCTTGCTGTTGGCAATTTCTCGCTGCGCCTCATCGTCGCTGATGCGCTCCAGAATCGGGTGCGACACCGTGTGCGCGCCGATCTGCATGCCCGCGTTGCGCAAGGTTTTCCACTGCTCGGTACGCATCATCAGGTCGCTCGGCAAGGCTACTGCCGCCTGCTCCACCACCTGCGCCAGCGCCGATTGGCGTTGCGCAGGAGCCAGGTATTTGATGTGCGCCAGCAGGGTGTCAATCGCCGCGCGGCGCTGCGCCAGCGTGGTCAACGCCAGCAGCCCCAAGCCGAGTGCACGCAAGTCCAAAGCAGGCTGCGCGCTACGCCGGATGGCCTCGATGATGGCGTCGTTCCACATGCAACTGCCATCCGCAAACCCGGTAGCAACAAAGAAGGTGGCCGATACGCCGTGGCGCAACAAGATCGGCAGCGCGTGCGTGGCATTGTCGGCATAGCCATCGTCAAAGGTGATGGCAGCAGCGCGCGCGGGCAGCGCTCCGTCGTGCAGTTGCCTGAGCGCCACCTCCAGCGGAAGCACCTCAAACCAGCGGCTGACCCAGCCCACGATCTGGTCAAAGCGGCGCGCATCGGGTTCCGATGGAAACAAGGGGTCCACCTCAGGCAGCACGCGGTGAAAGATCAGGATCGACAGGCGTGCCTGCGCGCCGCCACGCGAGAGCGCGTGCGCCAACCCGCGCACGATCATGGGCTTCGCACCGGGGCCACTTTCGCGCCGGTGGCGGGCTCGTCCAGCCAGCGCATCAGCACCACCAGCAACACCACCAGGTTGTAGGGCAGGTCAAAGTAGGCCAGGCTCAGAAAGGCCCCGCCCACGGCGTAACCAACCAGCGAGATCTGGCACATGGCGGCCAGGTCGTTGGCCCACTGCGCGTCAACCCTGGCGCGCGAGCGCGAGCGGATCTTCCACGACAAATGCAGCGCCAGCAACCAGATCGCCAGAAACAACAGCAGCCCGATGTAGCCGTGCTCGCCCAGCACCGAGAAGTAGATGCTGTGCGCGACCTTCAGATTGGTGGGGTCCGGTGCGTAGCGCGCAAAGATTTCCGGCGTGTACATCTCGAAGCCACCACCGGTGATGCGGCTATTGGCCAGGTTGAACGTGGCCCACCAGGCGTTGATCCGGCCCATGGCGGAACCATCGGCTTCGTAGGTCTGAATGGTGCGCATGCGCTGCTCCCACGACTCGGGCATGAAGGCCAGCACGGTGCACGCCACCGTGGCCACCACCACACCGGTTGCCCACTTCTTGCTGGAGCGCATCCAGAACACCAGTCCGATGGCCAGCAGCGCCAGAAACGCTCCGCGCGACTGCGTGCCCAGCGTCGCCACCACGGTCAGCAGCATCGTTGCCAGCAAGCCCAGCCGCACCCATGAGCGCTCTGCCCCCTGACGCAGGTAGTTCATCAGCGGCAGCGTCATCACCAGCGCCAGGCCGAGTTCGTTGTTGCCCTGGATGAAGCCACCGGCAGGGCCCCAGACCGTACCTGCGCCCCCGCTGGCCAAGGTGTAGAGGCCGCCCTTGAAGCCGTAAAAACCAATCGAGAGCACATTGACCCCCACAAACCATTCAATGTGCCGGCGCTCGCGCAGGGCGATCATGGCCACCAGCGTCATCAACTCAATCTTCAGCACCTTGCTGAGCTGCACCGCCGACAAGTCCGGCTGAATGGCGTACGCGGTGGTAATGCACATCCAGAGCACAAACAGGATGAGCGCAACCACCACCGGCAGCATCGGCAACCTGAAGCGGTCGCGGTTGAACAGCAGCGAAAGCACCGCAGCCCCGGCCGCAACGGCGGCAAACGGCGCGGTCGTGGCAAAGCCAAAGGCCAGCTTGTGCGGATTCATCAGACTCACCCACGTCCACAACAACACCGCCACCCAGGTGTAGCGCACGGCAAACGGCAACACCCCCAGAAAAAACAACAGCAATGCAATGTCACGCATAAACCACCCCAAGGCTTTGCGGCCCGTCATTGCGAGCGAAGCGTGGCAATCCATGGTTTCGGTATCTGTCATTGCAAGCGTTGCGTGGCAATCCATGGCTTTGGACTGCATGGACTGCCGCGTCGCTTCGCTCCTCGCAATGACGGCCTTTCTTTCCCGCGAGGCCACAACCCTCCGTCATCGCGAGGCCACAACCCTCCGTCATCGCCACGCCACAACCCTCCGTCATCGCGAGGCCGTCAGGCCGTGGCGATCCATGGCTTTGGACTGCATGGATTGCCGCGTCGCTGCGCTCCTCGCAATGACGGCCTCTCGTGCCCGCCACGCCACAACCCTCCGTCATCGCGAGGCCGTCAGGCCGTGGCGATCCATGGCTTTGGACTGCATGGATTGCCGCGTCGCTTCGCTCCTCGCAATGACGGCCTTTCTTCATCGCAGCACCTCCACCTGGCTCATGACGTAGCGGTATTTGCCGGAGCGTTCGGCGGGGATGTGGCCTGTCGGGACCAGGCGGACTTCGACTGCAGCGCCCAGACGCGCCTTGAACGCTGCGACGATGCGTTCCTGGCAGCCCGAGTCGAGCCCAGTGCGGCTGACCACGTGGACTTCGGTCAGGCTGGGCGTGAACTGGCGAATCTGGAATTGTTCGATCTGCGGCAGTTCGCGCAGGATGTAGATCAGCGCCAGGCCGTGCAGTACTGTGCCGTCGTGCGCGACGACAAAGTCGGTAGAGCGGCCCTGCAGTTCGCCCAGCACCGGCAAGCCGCGCCCGCAGGCACAGCGCATCGTGCTCAAGGCACCCATGTCGCCGGTGCGGTAGCGCACAAACGGAAAGCCTGACGTGGCCATGTGGGTGACCACGATCTCGCCCACCTCGCCCGCGGCAGTGGGCTGCCCGTTAGGGGCGATGGTTTCCACAATGATGTCTTCGGCGCTGATGTGCAGGCTGCCCTGCGGGCATTGGTGCGCTATAAAGCCAGCGTCGCGCGCGCCATAGCCATTGGCTACGGGGCAGCCAAACACCGACTCGATCAGCGCACGCTGCGCGTCGTAAAGCCGCTCCGAGGTGACAAAGGCAACGCGGATGCCGAGCTGGTTGAGCGCCACATGGCGGTCGCGCGCGTGGGCGGCAATCAGCGCCAGACTGGACGGATAGCCAAACAGCATGGTCGGCTTGGTCGACTGGATTTGCGCCACAAACCGGTCCATGTTGTGTGCCGACATGTCAAACGCAGGCAGCAAGCGGCTGCGCAGCAACCGGTCCCGCAATTGGCGCAACCGGTCTTGCGCGCCCAACTCAATCGGGCTGCCCCACACCACCAACTCCTTGTCGCCAATGTCCACGCCCCACCAGCGCGTGGCACGCCACTTGGCGGCAACGTCGTGGCTCTTGCGCGCCTTGCCGATGTAAAACACCAGCGGTTCGCCCGACGAGCCACCAGTGCTGTAGCGCGTGAGGTCCTTGTGGTCCGCGGCCTTGAGCTTTTCCACGTTCAGGCGGATATCGCTCTTGGTGAGCAGGGGCAGCGCGGCCAGGTCAGCCGTCGAACGCACTGCCCGGGGGTCAAAGCCAAGCTCACGAAACAGGATGCGGTAATAGGGCACCCTTCTGCCGATATCGATCAGAAAATCGCGCAAGCGCCTGGCGCGGTGGGCTTCCAGTGCATCGGCGCTCCACCATTGGCTACGTTCCAGTTCGTGCCGCAGCGCAGTCGAGGCGTGGCCCTTGAGTCGTTCATGCAGCGGAAACAGCGCGCCCGCGCTCAGGGCGGTGTAGTAACTCATGCCGCCACCCTGCCCTGCGCACGTAACCCACCCAGCCACGCCACCGCACCACCCATCACCAGCAACAGCGCCAGCACGTCGGCCATGCCCACCCACACCAGGTGGCGGCGCAAGCGCATGAGGGCCTTCACCTGCGCCTGGCTGGAAGCGTCGGCCAGGATGTGGATGCGCGGATAAACGCCCTGCGCGATGGCGCCCAACTGTTCGAGCGCACGCGACAGCGGCGAGAGCGCGGCCACCAAAAACGCACGGTCGTAGGAGAAGACGTTATTACCCCAGGACATGTACCACTCCGAGAGGCCGCTGCGGTAGTAGTCCAGCGCGCGCTCCTGCACTGCATAGCCCGCACGCGCAGTCGGCGCGAGCGGCAGCAGGCGCAGGCTCGCGCTTGACTGCGCCAACGCGTTGCGAAACTCCAGCGCCGACAGCGGCACGCCCGCGCCAGAGACTGCGTAGAAGTTGTTGAACACGTCGAGCAACTGCCACTGCTTGCGCTGGCGGTTCCAGACCTCCGGGAAGATGTGGCCGTGCCCGCCAAAGCCATCCAGCGAAAACGACCAGGCGCGCACCGACAGACCCGAGGCCAGCGCCAAAGCCATGAAGACGCGGGTGAAGTCGCCGCAGTAGCCCCTGCCCTCGTCCAGAATGCCGCGATAGGTTCCCCACAGCCGGGACTGGATCGGCGTGCCCACCAAATGGGGGTTGCGCAACAGATGCCCGCTGATGGCCAGCGCGCGCTCCCAATCCGACTCCATGCCAAACACGCCGAGTTGCCGTGCGGCTTCGACAAAGGCGGGGTCGGGCGCGAGCGTCTCCAGCGCAAAGTCTGGCGGCACGGTGTCGGGCTGCCAGTCAAAGCCCTGCGGCTGCACCGGCTCGAGCAGCAAGGCGTTGCGCAAACGCACCTGCTCGCTGGAGCTGACCAGGTAGGGCGCAAGCGTGAGCGAAGCCATCGCCGCCAGGCACACGCCCGCGGCCACGGCGCGACGCCCCCACAGCGGGGTGCGTGCCAATCGGGGGGCGCTTACCAGCACAGGCCTTCGACCCGCGCACGCAAGGCAGCGGGATTGGCAATGTGAACCAGATCAAGCACCACCTGGTCGGGCCTGCAACGCTGCTGCAACGCCGCGCACACGGCGGGGTCGGTCGAGCCCATGACCAGCACCTCGGAGCTGTCAATCACCGAGTCCAGATCGGCTTGCAGCATCTGGCCGATATGCGGCAGGTGCTTCTCCAGAAAATGCCGGTTGGCCCCGAGCAAGCGGGCCAGATGCACCTCGGGGTCGTAGATCGAGAGCGCTATTCCCTTGCCGATAAGCTGCTCGGCCAGCGTCACCAGCGGGCTCTCGCGCAGATCGTCGGTGCCGGTCTTGAACGACAGGCCGATGAAGCCGATCTTGCGCTTGCCCGTGCTCAGCAACTTGCCCAGTGCAAGCTCCAGATGGGCACGGTTGGAGGGCATGATGCCCGCGAGCATGGGCACCTCCACATCGCGCATCTTGGCCAGATGGGTGGTGGCGCGCAAGTCCTTGGGCAGGCACGAGCCGCCAAAGGCAAAGCCCGGGCGCAGGTAGGCGCGCGAGATATTGAGCTGCGTGTCCTGGCACACCAGGTCCATCACCTCGAACGCGTTGACGCCGAGCGCATCGCACAGGCGCGCGGTCTCGTTGGCAAAGGTGATCTTGAGTGCGTGGAAGTTGTTGCAGCAGTATTTCATCATCTCGGCCGAGCGCACCGAGGTATGGACGAACTTGCACGGCAGATGACCAAACAGCGCGCGCAACCGCTCCACCCCAAACGCGTGGTTGGCCCCCACCACGGTCAGCGGGGGGTGGTCGTAGTCGCGTATCGACGAGCCTTCGCGCAGGAACTCGGGCTGAAAGCACAGGAAGAAGCCCTCGCCGTCCTTCTTGCCGGATTGCTGTTCGATGATCGGGCGCAGCACGTCTTCCACCGTGCCGGGCACCAGGGTGGAGCGCAACACCAGAACGTGGGGCTCGGCCTTGTCGCGCAGCGCCTGACCCAACTCGTGCGCCATGCGCAGGATGGCGCTCTGGTTCTGGCTGCCATTACCCGCGGACGGCGTGCCCACACACACCAGCGAAATCTCGCTGTCATGCACGGCCTGGCGTACGTCGCTGCTGACATCGGTCTTGCCCGAGGCGGCCACCTGGGCCATCAGTTCAACCATGCCCTCTTCCACCACCGGCGTCTTGCCGGCCATGATCAGGTCGAGCTTGCTGCGGTCAATGTCCACACCAATCACGTCGTGCCCATCGCGCGCCAGGCACGCCAAAGAGACTGCGCCCACATAGCCCAGTCCAAAAATGCTGATCCTCATGCCGCTACTCCCATGCTGCTGTTTGAAAAATTGCGGATGCTGCGATCGATGATGCGATCGAGCCGTGCCATCGAGTTCGCCCACGCGTGGCGGGACCGCATGCGCTCGCGTCCGGCTTCGGCCAGCCGGGCACGCTCCAATGGGTTATCCAGAATGCTCAAAATCGCCGGCACCAGTTCCTGCGGCGTATCGGCCACCAGAAAGTGGGCCTGCGACATGGCGTCAACACCGCCTGCGGCCACGCTGCTGGTCACCACCGGAACCCCCATGGCCATGGCCTCCAGAATCTTGTTCTGCGTGCCGCGCGCAATCTGCAGCGGTGCCACCATCAGTGCCGAGCTTCGGATAAAGGGGCGCACATCGGCCACCGAGCCGGTGACCGTGACCCCGGGAATATCGCCGAGCTTGCAGATCGCGGGCGACGGGTCGGCCCCCACGATGAGCAACTTGAGCGCCGGGCGCAGACGGCGCAGCGTCGGCCAGACGGTCTGGCAAAAGCGCGTCATGCACTCCTGGTTGGGGTAGTAGTCCATGCGCCCGATGAAGCTGATGGTGTCGGCGTCGTAGGCTCCGGCGGCCGGGCTGAAGTAGTCGGTGTCCACGCCATTGGGAAACCAGTCGATGTCGGTCCCGGCACCGTAGCCCTGCAGCGTCTTCCACTCGGCAAAGGTGGTGGTGGTGCAAATGTCAAACGAGCGCGCCAGGCGTTTTTCGTAGGCCAGCAGCTTGCTGCCTTCGAGCCGGTAGCCCAGCGACAGCGGGAACGGCTTGTAGTTGGCGTACTCCAGCCACTTCTGCGAATCCATGTCGCCAAAGTCGAGGATCTTGGGAATCCCGCGCACATGCGCCACGTACTGCGCCACCGACGAGCAGTGCACAAAGATCAGATCCCACTTGCCCGAGGCCAGCAGTTTCTTCAAGTGCTCATCGAGTTCGGCCGAGTAGAAAAATCCCATCGATGAAGGCGTGACGGTGGGCAGGCGCACCACCATGCGCGCCACCTGAACCCACTCGGTGACGCGCCCCATCTCGAAGCCTTCGCAGTATGGCGCGATGCCTTCGCCTTCGTGCGCTTCATCGGGCGAGCGTGCCAGCGAGCACACGGTGACCCGATGGCCGCGCGAGGTCAGGTGCCGGATCATGTTGAATGGCCGGATTTTTCCGCCGCGCCGGGGCGGGAACGGAAAGCGGTGGCAAAGGTAGAGGATGTTCATGGTAGGTGGGCGGTAAGTTCTAAGGTCACGTCCTCATGGCTGCGCCGATCGAGGTAGATGCGGCTCCAAAGCTCCAGGTTGAACAGCGCCAAAATGGCGTCCGTTCCGTCGACGCGGCTGGCGTGGTGGTCGGCCACAAGCTGCGCCACCACCTCGGGCCGAAACAACCCCCGGCGCGCAACCACGTCTGGCGCGAGCGCGTGTTGCACCAGCGGCGCCAGGCCGTTCTTCATCCACGCGCCCATGGGGGTTCCAAACCCGCGCTTTTGCCGGTTCAGAACGTCGCGCGGCAGCAAGCCGTCCAGGGATTCCTTGAGCACATGCTTGAGCCGCCCCCCGCGCACCTTGATGTCTGCAGGGATGCTGGCAGCCAGCTCCACCAGTTGGTGGTCCAGCAGCGGCACCCGGCACTCCAGCGAGGCAGCCATGCTCATCTTGTCGGTCAGCAGCAGCAAGTCGTCTGGCAACTGCGTTTGCGCATCGACTGCGAGCATGCGGTTGAGGCTGTCCTGCTCGCCCGCGTGCGCAAACGCCTGGTCCATGGGGTCGGGGCTGGCGCGTTGCGGGTGCAGCAGCAGGGCCGACACGGTTTGCCGGTCGAGCACCTGCAGGTAGCTGCGGTAGCGCGCGTCCGATGGCATCTCGGCGCTGGCGATGAAGCCCTTGGCCAGACGCAGCACGTTGCGCGCGGCGCTGTGCCGGTCGGCCGGAAGCTGGTCGGCAAAGCGTGTGGCGTAGTTGCGCAGCCAGTGCGGCAGGCGGCGGTAGTGGTGTGCGTAATGGTCGCCCAGGTAGCGGCGGTAGCCGCCAAAGAGTTCGTCACCGCCCACGCCCGACAGAATCACCTTGACGTCCTGGCGCGCAAACCGGGACACCAGGTAGGTGGTGACCGATGCCGAGTCGGCCATGGGCTCGTCCATGTGCCACATCAGTTTGGGCAGCAGTGTGATCACATCCGGGCGCACCACAATCTCGCGGTGGCGCGTGCCAAACAGCGCGGCCACACGGCGCGCGTGCGGCAACTCGTTGTAGGTGGCCTCGGCCGCTCCACCCTCAAAGCCGATGGCGTAGGTGCTGACCGGCTGGGACGAGTGGCGCGCCATCAGGCCCACCACAGCGCTGGAATCCACCCCGCCCGAGAGAAACGCCCCAATCGGCACATCGCTGACCATCTGCATGCGCACCGATGCGTCGAGCTGCGCACGCACGCGTTCAATCCATTCGTGCTCTGAAATTTGCCGCTCGATGTTGGCGGGCACCTTCCAATAGCACCACTGGCGCATGTGCTGGCCTTCGAGCGCGAGCAGGCTCGCAGGCGGCAGCTTGCGCATGCCCTCGAAGATGCAGTCGGGCGCAGCCACATAGCCCAGCGCCAGGTAATTGGTGATGGCCGCCTGGTTCAACTGCGCGCTCACCCCGGGCAAGGCCAGCAAGGCCTTGGCCTCGGTGGAAAAGGCCAGGAACCCACGCCCTTGCAACAGGTACAGCGGCTTGATGCCCAGGCGGTCGCGCCCGACAAGCAGGCGGCTGCGGCGCGCGTCCCACAGGGCAAAGGCAAACATTCCGTTGAGGCGGTGCACAAATTCATCGCCCTCGGCGTCGTAAAGGTGCAGCAGCACTTCGCAGTCGGACCCGGTCTTGAATGCGTAGCCCTTGGCCTGCAGCTCGGCGCGTAACTCGCGGTAGTTGTAGATCTCGCCGTTGCACACCAGCCAACGCGTCTTGTCGGCGTTGGACAGCGGCTGGCTGCCGCCCTCCACATCGATGATCGACAGACGCCGAATCCCGATGCCGCACGGGCCTTGGGCGTACATGCCCTCGGAGTCCGGCCCGCGGTGGCGCGTCAGGTTGCCCATCGCTGACAAGTCATCAAGCGCAATGGGTTGGCCGTCGAAGCGATAGATTCCGTGAATGCCACACACAGTAGGACGATCCTCAGGGTTGTTTGCCCGAAGTATCTTGGCGGCGCTGCATGGCACGTTGATAAACCGCACGGTATCCATCGATGCTGGCCGACCAGGTGCGCTCCACTTCCACAAAGCGGCGTGCCTGGTCGCGCATTACGCTCCAGCGCTCGGGCTGCGCCAGCAGCGCGTACAGCGCACGCTCCAGCGCCGCCGCATCACCCGCATCAAACAGCACGCCGGTTTCGCCGTGGCGGATCAGCTCACGGTGCCCGCCCACATCGGACGCCACTACCAGCTTGCCCTGCGCCATCGCCTCCAGCGGCTTGAGCGGCGTCACCAGGTCGGTCAGGCGCAAGGGCAGGCGCGGGTACACCAGCATGTCGATCAGCGCGTAGTAGCGCTCCACCTCGGCGTGTGCCACCCGTCCGGTAAAAAGCACCCGGTCCTGCAGCCCCAGGGCTGTGGCCTGCGCGCGCAGTCGCCCTTCCTCGGGGCCGCCGCCCACCAGCAGCACACGCACTTGGGGGTGGCGCACCAGCATGCGCTGCGCCACCTGCAGCAGCAGATGCAAGCCTTCGTAGTGGTAGAACGAGCCGACAAAACCCAGCACCAGCGCACCGTCCAACCCGAGCGTGCGGCGCAGTTGCGGGTCGCACGGCAGATTGAACCTGAACGACTCCACGTCCACCGCGTTGGGAATGACCGTGATGCGCTCGCTCGCAATTCCGCGCGCGGCAATCTCCTGGCGCAGCCCATCGCAAATGGTGGTGACCTCGCCCGCGTGGCGCAGCGCCAGCGTCTCGAGTGCGCGCGAGGCGCGGTAGCGCAGGCTGCCTTCGACCGTGGTGCCGTGGTCCACCGCGGCGTCCTCCCACGAGGCGCGCATTTCGTACACGGTGGGCAAACGCATCCTGCGCCCCACCCACAACATGGGCAGCGCATTGAGCGCGGGTGAGTGCGCGTGGATAAGGTGCGGGCGCGTTGCCGCGGCCACCTGCGCGATGCGCCGGGCGGTGAGATGCATCTGGCGCAGCAAGCCCACGCCCTGGTTGCTGGGCGTGCGGTAAAACCGCAGGCCGTCAATGTCTTCGTGCAAGCGCGCGTCGGCACCCTGCTTGGGCGTGGTCAGGTGCAGCGTCTCCCACCCCAGCTTGCGCTGCTCGCGCAGAATCGACAGCGTGCGGAATGTGTAGCCACTGTGCAGCGGCAGCGAGTGGTCCAGCACGTGAAGAATGCGTAGCTTCATGCGCACAGGCGCCGCGCGCTGCGGGTGTGGCCCAACTGCTGGTCGTACACCGCCTGGTAGGTGGCCACCATGGTGGGCAGGTCAAACCTGGCCTCCATGCGCTGGCGGCCAGCGCGGCCCATGTCGGCGGCGCGCTTCGGGTCGCATGCGAGTTGCGCCAGGCGCAAGGCCATGGCGTTGGGGGCGGCGCAGGAAACTATGTGCCCGGTTTTGCCTTGCACCACCAGATCGGCGTTGCCGCCCACACCGGTGGCCAGCACCGGCAAGCCGGTTGCCATGGCCTCAAGAATCGCATTCGAGATGCCCTCGGCCAGCGACGGCAGCGCAAACGCATGCAGGCCGCGTAGCACCTCGGCCACATCGGTACGCTCGCCTGGCAACCAGGCCAGTTGCGCCACTTCGGCCTGCTCCAGAATGGCTGCCACCTGCGCGCGCAAAGGCCCATCACCCACCATCACCAACCGCAGGCGCGAGCGCAATGCCGGCACGCGCGTGACCGCCAGAACAAAGGCCTGCGCCAGAGTCACCTGGTCCTTGATGTCCTGCATCCGGCCCACCGTTCCCACCAGCCAGTGCTGGCCTGGGTCGAACGGACAGTCCGCAATGCGCTGTGGCCCCTGTGGCGCGGGGCAGAAGCGCGTGCCGTCCACGCCGTTGTAGACCTGGGTGATGCGCTCCAGCGGAACGTGGACTTTTTCCACCAGATAGTTGCGCAGATCGCGCGACAAGGCCAGGTAGTGGTGCACCAGCGGCCGGTAGAAGCGGCGCACGCGCTGGTAGGTGAGGTTGTTGCCGTCACGGTCGTTCATGTCGCGCCCGTGCTCGCCGTGAATACGCACCGGCACGCCAGCCGCCCACGCCGGGGCCTGGACCTCCAGCGCCGCCAGATTACGGCTGTGCACGATCTGCGGGCGCAACTGGCGAAACAGCCCAAACAGCCGCGGGTAGAGCCAGGCGGTGTGGCCGGGCGGCTTGTTCAGGGCGAAAAATTGCACATCGCTGCGCAGCACGCGCCGCCTGAAGTCGGTGACATCGGTCAACGCCAGCACCGCATGGCGATACGTGCTCATGTGGTTGATGAGGTTGACCACACCGTTCTCCAGCCCACCGGTGTCAAAGCGGTGCATCACATGCAGCACCAGGGGGCGCGTGTCGGCAGCCACTACAGACGCCAGAGTTTGTAGCCTGCGTCGGTGATGGAGTTGCGGTCGAACGCCGACTTCACGTCAATGAAGGCACCGCCGCGCACCAGCTTGCGGCTGATGTCCTCCACCGTCATGTCGGTGTACTCCCGGTGCGCCACCGCCGCCACGATGGCGTCGGCGCGTGGCAGCTCGCCCCAGGGCAGCAGCTCCACACCGTATTCCTGCATCGCCTCGTCGATCTCGGCGCGCGGGTCGGTTACATACACGTCCACACCGTAGCTCTCCAACTCGTTGATGATGTCCACCACCTTGGAGTTGCGCAGGTCGCCGCAGTTTTCCTTGAACGTCAAGCCCATCACGTTTACCTTGGCGCCTTTGATGTAGCTTCCGGTGGCAATCATCTGCTTGATCGTCTGCTCGGCGATGAACTTGCCCATGCCGTCGTTGATGCGCCGCCCGGCCAGAATCACCTGCGGGTTGTAGCCCAGCATTTCGGCCTTGTGGGTCAGGTAGTAGGGGTCCACGCCAATGCAGTGGCCGCCCACCAAACCCGGCTTGAAGTTCAGAAAGTTCCACTTGGTCCCGGCCGCCTGCAGCACATCGGTGGTGTCCAGACCGAGCTTGTCGAAGATGATCGACAGTTCGTTCATGAGCGAGATGTTCAGGTCACGCTGGGTGTTCTCGATCACCTTGGCGGCCTCTGCCGCCTTGATGCTCGATGCGCGGTGCACGCCGGGCAGGATGATGGTCTCGTACAGCGTGGCCAGCGTGGCCAGCGTGGCCGGGGTGTCGCCCGAGACCACCTTGAGGATCTTGGTCAGGGTGTGCTCCTTGTCGCCGGGGTTGATGCGCTCGGGCGAGTAGCCCACAAAGAAATCCTGCTTCCACTTCATGGCGGACTCGCGCTCGAGCACCGGGATGCAGACCTCTTCGGTGGCACCCGGGTAGACCGTGGACTCGTACACCACAATCGCGCCACGCTTCATGTTGCGCCCGGCCGTGACGCTGGCACCGATGAGCGGACCAAAATCAGGAATGTGCGCGCCATCGACCGGCGTGGGAACCGCCACCACAATCACATCGGCCTGCGCCAGCGCCTCGGGCTCGGAGGTGTAGACCGCGTGGGGTGAGGCGGCCATCTCGGCGTCCGACAGCTCGCGCGATGGATCGAGACCACGCAGACAGGACTGCACCTTGACCTCGGAGATATCAAACCCGATGGTGCGAAAGTGCTTGCCAAACTCGATCACCAGGGGCAAGCCCACATAGCCCAACCCGATTACCGCAACAACCGTCATGACGAACCCTCCTTTGCATTTGCTGTTTGATCTGACTTGCCCGCGCCACCGGACTTGCCGCTTGCCTGCAGCAGCGCATCAATTGCCGAATAGTTGGCGCGCAGAAATTGCGCCAATGCCGCTTCGCCCTGCCCGGCCTCGCCTTGCGGGGTGTAGACCACAATCACGGCCGAGTCGTCGCTTTGACCGGTGAGCCGGTACAACGCGGCGTAGGCCTTGGCCAGGTAATCACTGTCGGTGGCGGTGCCATGCACCCAGTAGAGTTGCCACGCCACCAACGCCTTGGGGCTGGTGCTGCCCCCGAGGTCGGCACTGCGCAACTCGCTGGCGCGCACCGCCAGCTTTTGCGCCTCGGCAGTCAAGCGCTTGCTGCTGCTGGAAACCACGATCCAGTGCGGGTCTTTAGAGGGCACCAGCACGTTGTCAGAACTCACCAGCGCGTGGCCCCGCCCCTGATCCTGGTAGACCCCCAGGTAAAGGCCCACCACGCTGCCATTGGCGACATAGCCCAGATTCAGTTCCGCAGACGGGTTTTGGTACGCCGGTTTGAAGGCTGGCAGTGCGCCCTGCGCAGGGGCCCACGGAGCGCGCAGTTCCAGAGGCGGTGTGAGCTGGATTGGCGCGGTACTGGTACGTTCTCCACGAGCCCACAGCGCCAGATGCGGCAGCGCCGTGATGGCCGCCATGGCTGCAGCCGTGAGCCACAGCGCGGCCACGGAGCCGCGTGTCTGGCGCAGCGGCGCGCCATCGGCATGGCCTGCAAGCCTGGCACCGGGTTCAGGCTCGGGTTCGGCCCAACGCGTACCCACCATGAACATCAGCAGGATCACCACGCCGAAAAATATCCAGCCATAGAGCAGGTGGTCCACCCCGGTAGCAAGCCGGTTGCCCGAGACATGGCCGAGCAGCACGATCAGGTAGGCACGCACCCAATTGGCCACAATCGGGACCAGCAGCGCGACCGCAACAAACACCCAACGTCGCCGCGTGGACTGGTAGTTCAGGTAGGCAAAGAGCGTTCCCACCATCAGCGAGGCAATCAGGTAGCGCACGCCACTGCAGGCTTCCACCACCGCCCAGGTGCCCGAGGGGATGACAAAGTTGAGGCCCTCGCGGTATACGGGGATGCCGCTCAAGCGCAGGGCAAACACCGTAAAGTTGGCGGTCCACTCCATCAACTGCGGCAGCAAGAACTCGCCCAGCGGCACCGCAAAAAACAAGAAGCCCAGCGGGAACAGGATGCAGCGCGCCACCGCGCGCCCCAGCAGCACCGGCACCGCCAGCACCAGCAGCGCCACCAGCGCCAACTGGGTAAGCGCATTGGCGGCCGCCAGCTCCCCCATCAACCAGACCAGGCTGGCCAGCAACACCAGGGCCAGCAAGGCCGGTGCGGCCTGCGGCGTTTGCTGCGCCAGCGCCTCGCGCTTGCGCCAGATCAGCCAGGCCACGATGGGTGCTACCAGGATGCCATGGGCAAAGGTGTCCGAGCGCAGCCAGATCGACAGCATCGAGGCCGCGCTCTGCCGGTACAGCAGCAGCACCCAGGCCAGCAGTGCCAGCGTGGCCCCTAATGCATGCTGCCAGCGCCGGGACGCTCCCACGGGCAGGGCTTGCGCCAGGGAAGCCACGTTCATACCAACCCCCGCACGATGAAGGGCCCAAGCCAGTTGGCCACGCCCAGCGGCAAACGCTTCCACGCGGCAATCAGCGGCTTGAAGCTGCTGTTGGTCGGGTTGTTTTGCGGAATCGAGTCGCGCTTGTACAACTGATATTCATAGCCCAGCGGCGTGGCCTCAAACCCCCAGTGCGTCTTGAAGGCATACGAGCCCGTGCCGCGCTTGCTGCGGCCAAAGTCAAAGACGCCAATGCCGCGCTCGCAGGCACGGCGCATCAGGTCCCAATACTTGAAGTCATTGGCAGCCACCTCGCGTGCCGCACAGGCGTCTCCGGCGTAATACGGCAGCACCTCGTCGCGGAAATAAAAGCTCAGCACCGAACTCAGCGCCGTGCCGCTTGGGCTGGTCACGGTCAGCACTTCGCAGTCCGGCCCGAACTCGCGCTGCAGGGCCTGGAAGTACTGTTTGGACAGGGCCGGTGTTCCATGGCGGCGCATGTTGTCGGCGTAGAGCGGAAAGAAGCGCTCCACGTCGGCGTCCACCTCCCCCTTCAAGCCATGGCGCAGGGCCTTGCGCACCATGGCGCGCTGCTTGCGCGGAATGGCGAGCAGATTGGCGTCAACATCGGGCGCAATGCGCTTGCGAAACGTGACGTACAAGTCCTGCGCAGGCCAGTCGCTGTGACGCGCGTTGACATGCCGCAGCTCAAGGTAGGCCACACCCAGGCATTGGGCAATGGCCTGCGCTTGGCTCTCCAGCGCCCGGGCCACCAGCGCGCTGTTGGCAACCACGCCTGCATAGACCGCCAGCGGCAGCGACACCAGCGCGTTGCCACCCAGCCAGGTATGCACGTGCGCCAGCGGCAACACCCCGCAGATCGTGCCCCCGCAACTGGCATACAGAAAATAAGTGTCGTGCTTGAGCACCTCGCGCACGATGCGCTGCCAGCCCGCGCGGTGGAAGAAACTGGCCTGTGGGTGCGCCATCACAAACGCATCCCAACGCCTGGCCCCTTCGGTGTCGCCCAACGCCAGGCGCTCGACCGACAACACCGGCGCGTCAGTGGACAGTGCCATGCCGTTGTGCTCCGTTCAAAAACACCTGGTCAACGCGGCCCCAGGCAAAGTCGCCCAGCAAGAGCTTGAGCCTGTCCTCCATGCGCGAAATGTTGAGGTAGTGGCGGAACTGCGTCTTGCGGTCAATGCCCGCCACGCGCGGCTGCTGCGTGTCAATCTCCCAGGGGTGCATATAGAAAACACACGATTGCCGATCCACCGCGTTGACGCGTCCGAACATCCAGCGCGACAGCGCATAGGGCAGCAGGCGAAAGTAGCCACCCCCGCTGGAAGGCATGTTGCGCCCGAACATGCGCAGCGTGGTGATCGGAATCTCCAGCAAGCCCGGGCGCGCCTCAAACGCGAACCGGGGCGCGTTGGGCATGCCGTAATGGTCGTGAACAATCGGGTAGACGCTTGAGCTGTAGCGGTAACCGGCACGGGCGATGGCGTCAAACGCCCAGTCGTTGCCGTCGTCGATGGAAAAGCTCGGTGCCCGGTAGCCGTTGACCTCGTTGCCGGTCAGGTCTTCTAGCAGGACCTTGGCCAACTGGATGTCGGCAAAGAAGGCTTCCTTCGACTGCGCGTTGGCCCGGTCATGGCCGTAGCCGTGGCTGGCAATCTCGTGCCCGGCCGCTGCAATGGCGCGCACCACCTGCGGGTAGCGCTCCGCAATCCAGCCCAGCGTGAAAAACGTGGCCTTCACATCGCGCGCGCCAAACAACTCCAGAATACGCTCCACATTGCGCTCCACCCGGCACTCGCGCGACTCCCATTCCGTGCGGGCAATATAGGGCGCAAACGCCGACACCTGGAAGTAGTCTTCCACGTCCACCGTAAGCGCATTGGTGATGGCAGCTTGGGGCATGGCCGATGTCCTATTGGTCATGGCGAGCCAAGCCATGGCTTTGGGGCCCGTCATTGCAAGCGTTGCGCGGCAATCCATGGCTTCGGGGCCCGTCATTGCGAGGCCGCAGGCCGTGGCGATCCATGACTTCATGCCTGCATGGATTGCCGCGCAACGCTTGCAATGACAGCCAAAGGACATGGATTGCCGCGTCGCTGCGCTCCTCGCAATGACGGCCTTTCATCCTCGCAAGGCCCCTGACCTTGATCGTCATCGCGGTGCCACTACCCCCCTCCGTCATCGCGAGGCCGTCAGGCCGTGGCGATCCATGGCTTTGGTATCCGTCATTGCAAGCGTTGCGTGGCAATCCATGGCTTCGGGGCCCGTCATTGCGAGGCCGCAGGTCGTGGCGATCCATGACTTCATGCCTGCATGGATTGCCGCGCAACGCTTGCAATGACAGCCAAAGGACATGGATTGCCGCGTCGCTGCGCTCCTCGCAATGACGGCCTTTCATCCTCGCGAGGCCCCTGACCTTGATCGTCATCGCGGTGCCACTACCCCCCTCCGTCATCGCGAGGCCGTCAGGCCGTGGCGATCCATGGCTTTGGAGTTTCATGATGGGTGGGACTCCCGGGATTGGGTGTGGAGCCAGTGGTACATGTCTGCGGCGATGCGTTCGGCGGCGTGGCCGTCCCACAGTTCGGGGATGCGACCGCGTTTGCTGCGACCGCGCAGCACGGCGTCAACCGCTTTGAGAATGGCGTCGCGGTCACTGCCCACCAGGGTGTTGGTGCCTTGCTCTACGGTGATGGGGCGCTCGGTGTTCTCGCGCAGAGTCAGGCAGGGTACGCCCAGGATGGTGGTTTCCTCCTGCAGGCCACCCGAGTCGGTGAGCACCATTCGGGCGCGCGCCAGAAGGCCGAGCATTTCCAGATAGCCCTGGGGGGGCAGCACTGCCACCGGCATCGCCGCGAGCAGGGGCTCGAGCGCAAAGCGTGTAATGCTCTCCTGCGTGCGCGGGTGCATGATGAACACCAGCGGAATGCGCGCGGCCACCTCTCCAAGCACACCAAGACAGTGGCGCAGCGCCGTGGCATCGTCCACATTCGACGGGCGATGCAATGTAACCACGCCATAACCCTGCGGATCGTCCAGAAACGACGCTTCCACGCCGTGCTTGTTCAGCGTTTCTAGCGCACTGCAGGCACGCGACAGGCTGTGCGCCACCGAGTCGATCATCACGTTGCCGGCAAAAACGATGCGCTTTTGCGAGATGCCTTCGCGCAGCAGGTTGGTGATTGCCGCACGCTCGGTGGTGTAGAGCCGGTCGGAGACCTGGTCGGTGAGGATGCGGTTGATTTCCTCGGGCATGGTGCGGTCGCGGCTGCGCAATCCGCTTTCCACGTGCGCGATTGGCACGCCGCGTTTGGCTGCCACCAGGGCACAGGCCAGGGTGGAATTGACATCGCCCACCACCGTCAGGCACGACGGCTTGTAGCTGTCAATCAGCGGGTCAAAGCGGCGCATCACCTCGGCGGTCTGCAGCGCGTGGCTGCCCGATCCCACCTGAAGATTGACATCGGGCTCGCGCAGGGCAAGCGTCTCAAACAATTGGTCGCTCATGCCATTGCCGTAGTGCTGACCGGTGTGCACCAGCACCGTGGGCAGCGCCGGGCGGTGCGAGGCCATGGCACGCAATAGCGGTGCCATCTTGATGAAGTTGGGGCGCGCGCCCACGACGCACATCACCGGGTTCATGGTCGGCTCTCGCTGCTGGAGTTCAGAACCACCTTGCGCAGCATGGCCAGAATCTCCAGGCTGATGCGCTCCTGGCGCAGCATGCTGCCCTCCAGGCGGCGCAGGCGCCCGTCGTAATGCTCCACGCTCAGGCTGTGGATCTGGCGCACCACAGCTTGCGCCGGATCGCTCATCATGGGGCCTGGCTGCCACGTCAGTGCGCTGTCTGCCTGGGGTAGCGCGGCGCCGCGCGGGTCAACCGCTTCATCACCCATTTCGCGCACCACTTCGTCCACGTCTGCGCCGACAAAGTCAAACTTCTCACCCAGGTAGCCCGAGAGCAGCAGCCGGTCGCAGATCTGGTTGATGCGCCGGGGAATCCCGCCGGATGCGACAAAGATGGCTTCAAACGCCGCCGCGTCAAACGTCGGCCTATCCGTGGCACCGGCGCACTTGAGCCGGTGCTCGATGTAGCCCTGCGTCTCTTGCGCGTCCATGGGGCCGACATGGCAGGTGGCAGTCACGCGCTGGCGCAACTGCTGCATGGCCGCGCTTTGCAGCGTGGCGCGAAACTCGGGTTGCCCCACCAGAAAGGTCTGCAGCAAGGCCTGCTGCCCGTACTGGAAGTTGGAGAGCATGCGCAGCTCTTCCACGGCACGCGGCGTCAGGTTCTGCGCTTCATCGACGATCAGCAGGCAGCGTTTGCCCTGGCTGGCCTGGGTGACCAGATAGGCTTCCAGCGCCATCAGCAAATCCGCCTTGGAGACGTCCTTGACGCGCACGCCAAAGGCTGCACCCACCATCTTCAAGGTGTCTTCGGCGTCAAGCTGGGTGGTCACCAGGTTGGCCGCCACCAGCTTGCTCGCATCCAGGCTGGCAAGCAGGCCGCGCACGATGGTGGTCTTGCCCGCACCCACCTCGCCCGTGATCACCACAAAGCCCTCGTTGCGGTGCACGCCATATTCCAGGTAGGCCCGGGCACGGCGATGCTGCTTGCTGCCGAAGTAGAACTCCGGGTCAGGGTTGAGTTGGAAGGGTTTACTGCTTAACCCGTAGAAGGATTGGTACATGGATCAAAACGCCAGCGTGAGGTTGAAGAGGCAGGCCGATTCGTCGTATGCGCTCAGGCCGCTGTACACCGTGCGCCGCAGACCCATGCCAAGCGTGGTCTGCGAACCCACTTGGGTGCTCAGACTTAGGCTCACTTGGTTCAGCCAGCTATCCTGCTGGTTGGCGCTGCCGGTGGTGAGTTGCTGCTGCGCGCTCAGGCGCAGCGTGGTAGCAGCGGTGAGACGACGCTCCAGGTTGACGATGACGCCGCTTTGGCGAAGGCTGGCACGCACCAGATCGTCTACGGCGCTGGAGAAGGTATCGAGGCGGCTGACGTCACTCTGGCTGGCGATGACTTCGAGCGAGCTGCGCACGCCAAGCAAGGCGATGGAGAGATCCTGGCGGCGCTGCAACGACAGCGCCGATGTGAGAAAGTTGTTGACGCCCGAGGGTAGCGTGCCCTGCGCGCTCCCCAGCCCAGCCACGGCACCCGGCACGGCACTCAAGTCGCGCGAATCGGCAAACCGAATCCGGGTGAGCGCGGTGCGATGCTCCAGGCTGAACGCATGGGTTTCGCCAAACGAGCGGTTGCCCCACGAGGCCGAGACCTGCGCATGTTCTGAAGGCGTCCAGTTCACCAGCAGATCGCTGGTGGCATAGCTCTGTTTGTCGGCGCTGGCGTAGTTGCTGGCTTCCTGCCCGCCTTTGACCACCACACGCAACTGGGGGGATGCGGCGTAGCTCAGGCCCAGATTGACCAGATCGGTCTCGGTGTAACGACCGGTGCTGTAGTCAATCCCCTTGCGGCTGGCGTCGGCCACCACGCCCAGATTGCCCCACAGCCGGTTGCTGTCCAGACTGACCAGCGCGTCAGAGGTCGCCACCAGCGACGCGCCGGACACATCGCTTTGCGTGATAGCACGCGCCAGCCGCACCAGGTACTCGCCCTGGCCGCCCAGGCGGCCCCGCAGATAGGGCGAAACCCGGTAGCTGGCAACCTCGGTCTTGTTGACGTTGCTGTACGAGCCTGCACTCGATTGCGGAGCAAACGCGGAAATCGATTGCTGCGAGATCGCGCCGCCAAAATCCACGTACAGCGTGCGGTCCACGGCTTCAAGCACGCCTGCCGTATCCAGCGCGTTCTGGTAGGCGCCGGGCTGGCTGCCCTGCCCATAGGCAATGCCGCGCAACGCGTAGTCAAAATAGCCCTTGAGGTGGCCGCCACTGCTGTTGATGTGAATGCCGGGACTGATCTCGGTAATCTGGTCGGCTTGCTTGTCCACCGCGCTCAGGTTCACGTTGTCGGTAAAGGTTTGCACCATCGACACCCGGGGCACGATGGAAAGCGCAGGCTCGGTACGCGCAGCCGGGTCCAGCTCCTGGGCCTGTAGCGCACCCGCGCCACACAACAAGCCGCACGCAAGCGCCCTGCAAGTCATGCGCAGAGGTACGTTCTTAGCCATAGGCGTGTGCATAGCCGCCTTCACCGGCGTAACCGTAGCCATAGCCACTTCCGGCCACGGTGCTTTCACGTGCCTGGTTGAGCAGCATGAGTTTGACCGGGCAGGACTCGATGGTGGAGAGCGCCTCCATCACATCGGCTTGCAAGGTTTTTTCGGCGTGCACCACCATCACGATCTGGCCCATGTGCGTGGCCAATACCCGCGACTCGGTGGCCAGCAGCAATGGCGGCGAATCAAAAACGATGATGCGGTCGGCGTAGCGCTTCGCCATCTCGCCCACCAGACGCGCCATGGCTTCACTGGCCAACAGCTCGGTGGCACGCGGATGCGGCGTACCGCTGGGCAGCAGCGTGAGCTTGTCGACGTTGGTGCGCAGCAGCGTGCTGGCCATATCCAGTGACGGGTCTTGCACCAGATCGAGCAGACCCGGGCCCGGCGGCAAACCCAGGGTGCTCATGACCGAGGGCCGCGTCACGTCCGCATCGACCAGCATCACGGTGCAGTCGAGTTCATTGGCCAGACTCATGGCCAGATTGATGGCGGTAAAGGTCTTGCCCTCGCCCGGCAGGGCACTGGTGATCATCACCAGGTTCCCATTGGCGATGGCCATCGCCCCCTTGCCGGTGGCGTTGCCAATCAGCGGGCGCTTGATCACCCGGAACTGGTCGGCCACACGCGAACGCGGCGCGTGCGGGATGGCGATACCGGCGCGCCCAAGCATCGGCAGGTCCAGGTCCACATGGCGTGACACCGTAAGCGCCTTGGCCGCGCCGCCCTCGGGCGCTGATGCGGCAACCTGCGCCACAGGGGTGGTGCTATCGGTTGGTAACTCCGCGCCGGCTTGGCGCAGTTGATCCAGACGGCGTGCCGCTTGCTCTATCAGGCTATTCATGCTCATTACCCCATCCATCCGGACAAAAATGCCACAACGACCATTCCCACCACGTACACCCCCACCAGAGCGCCCAGCGCAATGGAGACGTTGCGGCGGTCGCGCCTTTCACTCACCAGCGTGGCCTCGCTCGGGACCATGGTGATCACACCCAGGAGCGGCATGCCCGAGACCTCGCGCAGCGCATTGCCATCGAAGAACACCGCACGCACACGGCTCATCAGCGTTGCCGATGCCACCCCGGCAATCAGGGCCAGCAACAAGGCCATCGGCAACAGCAGCAAACGGTTGGGTGCCACCGGCTTGGGCGCAGCGCGGGGCGGATCGATCAGGCGAAAGTCGGCAACACCGGCTGCGCCTTCAAGGTCACCGGAGAGTGCCGCCGATTCGCGCCGCGCCACCAAATCGTTGTAGTTCTTCTTGTTGATGTCGTAGTCGCGGTTGAGCTGGGCCGACTCGGCTTCGATCTGCGGCGCAATCTTCATCAACTCACGCGCACGGGCCAGGCGCGCGCTGTACTCGCCCACCCGGGCGCGCAAGGAAGCCACCTGCACCTCCTGCGTTGCCAGAATGCGGTTGAGCTCCTGAGAAGCCAGTGAATTGGTCTGCACCACCGGCGGATTGGCCATGGCCACGCGGCGCTGTGCCGCGATCTCCTTGCGCCGGCTCTCCTCCAGCTCCGCAATCAGGCGGCGCGTGCCCTCCACATCCGGGTGCTGGTCGGTGTAACGCTGCAGCAGCATGTCGAGGTTGCTCTTTTGGGCTTCAATACGTGCATCGAGCACCGGCGTGGCAATGGCACCGGCCGACTCCTGCAGCAGGCTGCGGGTGGTGGCGTCTGCGCTTTGTGACTTCTCGTTTTCCAACTGGTGTCGGGCGGCGTCACGGGCGTTTTCTGCCTCGCGCAATTCCAGCCGCGCATTGTTGAGCTGGTCACTCAAGACGCTGAGCTGCTGCGCCATGTCCTTGCCTTCGGCGTTCTGGAGCTCCAGGTTGCGCACCTTGAAGGCCTTCAGGCGCGCCTCGGCTTCTTCGAGCTTGGCAACGTAGGTCTTGATCTGCTCGTCGATGAACTTGCGCGCGGTGTTGGAGTCCTTGCGCGCGTCGCCCATGCTGGACTCGACAAAGATCGACACCAGTGACTGCACCACGCGCTTGGCCTTTTGCGGACTGGTGTCGCGGTAGGACAGGACGTAAAGGTTGTCGCGCCCGACGTTCTTGATCTCCAGCGTCTTCATCAACTCGTCGATGAGCGCATCCTGGTCGGCGCGATTCTGGGTCTTCAAATCCAGATCAGCCATGCGAATGAGCTTTTCCACATTCGGGCGGCTGATCAGGGTGCGGCTGAGCATCACCACCTGCTGATCCACGTTGGGCTGCACCGCCAGACCCGACATCAGCGGCTTGAGGATCGACTGGGTATCGACAAAGATACGGGCCGAGGCCTCGTACTTGTCGGGCACCAGCGCCACCACCAGGCAGGCGATGATGCCCACCACCCACGCCACAGCCACGCCCAGCCAGCGGTGGCGCCACAGGCCCGAGGCTGTTGCCGAGAACTGACCAATAATCTCATCCATAGCAAAACTCTCGCAGTGATTGACAAGCGCCTATCCGGTCTCTGACCCCGACAGGCAACGCAGCCTGAAACGGGTCTTAGAACCAACCTTGGGGAATGATGAGAATGTCTCCGGGCTTCATCTCCACATTGGCCGAGATGTCGCCGCGCTTGATCAGGTCCTTGAGCCGGACCGAGTAGCGTGTCCCGCCCTCTGCGGCGCGGGCAATGGTGGCCGAATTGCCATCAGCAAAGTCGGTGAGACCGCCTACGGCAATCATCACGTCAAGCACGGTCATCTTCTGCTTGTAGGCCAGCGCCTGCGGCTTGGCCGCCTCACCAATCACGCGGATCTGCTCGCTGTACGGACCGACAAACTGCGTGGCGATGATGGTCACCACCGGATCGCGTACCAATTTGCTCAGCGCCTTCTCCACGTCACGCGCAATCTCGACCGTGGTCTTGCCCTGAGCCACCAGTTCGTCCACCAGCGGCGTGGAAATCTTTCCGTCCGGACGCACCGGCACGGTCATCGACAACTCGGGATTGCGCCAGACAATGATGTTGAGCGCGTCGCCGGGCCCGACCACGTAGTCGTAGCCCTGCGTCGTTGCACTCACAGGTGCTGCCGGATACGAATAGGAATATCCCGCGCAGGCGCTGAGCATTCCGATCAGCGCCGCACTGCCCAGCCAGACAAGGGCCTTCATCATTGCGTAGTGGATTGGCTTCAAGACACACCCCTTCAAAGGTTGATCAAACAAACACCTGGAACCAAGTTGCGGTGATACTCACCACCCACTCGCCACCAGGAACACATCTCGGAACCGAGTGTCTGTGTGCCCCCACCCCATCAGCTTGCGAATTCTCATGATTGGTAGCAGATTGCCTCACCCCGTCCAAAACCCCCGCATCACCACGGCCTAACGGCCTCGCGATGACGCGAAGCGGATGTCATTGCGAGCGAAGCGCGGCAATCCATGGGGGCATGAAGGCATGGATCGCCACGGCCTGACGGCCTCGCGATGACGGGGTTGGTGGCCTCGCGATGACGCGAAGCGGCTGTCATTGCGAGCGAAGCGCGGCAATCCATGCAGGCACAAAGACATGGATCGCCACGGCCTGACGGCCTCGCGATGACGGGGTTGGTGGCCTCGCGATGCCGTGGGGGCGAGGCCTCGTGATGACAAAAAGGCCGTCATTGCGAGGAGCGCAGCGACGCGGCAATCCATGTCCCTTGGCTGTCATTGCGAGCGAAGCGCGGCAATCCATGGGGGCATGAAGGCATGGATCGCCACGGCCTGACGGCCTCGCGATGACGCAGTGGCTTGGCCTCGCGATGACGGCTCGTTGCCCTGGCCTCGCGCTGACGAAGTGAGGTTATGCCCTGGCGATGACGCGGTAGTGATCGCGGTACCACGCTACGAAGCGGCGCACGCCTTCTTCGATTGGGGTGGCGGGGACGAAGCCGACCCATTGGTGCAGGGCGTCGGTGTTGGCGTAGGTGCTGGGCACGTCGCCCGGCTGCAGCGGCAGAAAGTTCTTTTGCGCCGTCTTTCCGAGTTGCGCTTCCAGGCATTCAATGAACGCGAGCAAGGACGCAGGCCGGTTGTTGCCGATGTTGAAGATCCGGTACGGTGCATTACTGGTGGCCGGGTCGGCGCGCATCGGGTCGTAGGTGGCATCCGGCGTGGCAACGTGGTCCAGCACACGGACCACGCCTTCCACAATGTCATCCACATAGGTGAAGTCGCGCTGCATCTGGCCATGGTTGAAGACGTCGATCGCGCGCCCGGCAAGAATGGCCTGGGTGAACAGGAACAACGCCATGTCGGGCCGCCCCCACGGCCCGTACACCGTGAAGAAGCGCAAGCCCGTGGTGGCCAGCCCGTAGAGGTGGCTGTAGGTGTGCGCCATCAGTTCGTTGGCCTTCTTGGTGGCGGCGTACAGGCTTACCGGGTGGTCCACGCCGTCGTGCTCAGAGAACGGCATTTTGGTGTTGCCCCCGTACACGCTGGAGCTTGATGCGTAGACCAGGTGCTGCACCCCCGTGTGGCGGCAGCCCTCGAGCACATTGAGAAACCCGACCACGTTGCTGTCCACGTAGGCGTGCGGGTTCTGCAGCGAGTAACGCACACCCGCCTGTGCCGCCAGGTGAATGACGCGCTCAAAGCGCTCGGCCGCAAACAGCGCCTGCATCTGCGCGCGCTCGGCAATGTCCAGCTTGACAAAGCGGAAGTTGGGGTGGACCGCAAGCCGCGCGAGGCGGCTGTTCTTGAGCGCCACGTCGTAGTAGTCGTTGAGGTTGTCCAGGCCAACCACTTCGTCGCCACGCGCAAGCAAACGCTCTGCGGTGGTCATGCCAATGAAGCCCGCAGCCCCTGTGACTAGTATTTTCATGTACGGCTTTCGACGCGCGATAAGTTGAAACGCTGTCGAATGTCTTGCATGCAAGCCTTGCTGCGCTTGATAAATCACAAGCGCGCGTTGCCTGCGCCTCTTAAGCTCACACGGCACGGTGCAAGGGCGCTGCCTTCGGCGCGGCTTGCACACCATCACGGAGTAGCCATGGATCTTGAAGCGGCCCTTACCGAATGGGCTGCCCTACTCGGGCAGTCCAGCGTATTGCCCAGCGTAGAAGCCGCCGCGGCCTACGGCAGCGACACCGGCGCTGCAAGCCGCACCCTGCTTGCGGCGCTGCGCATTCGCGACGCTGCCGTACTGCCCGAAGTCATGCGCATCGCCAACCGGAACCGGGTGTGCGTGTACCCGATCAGCACCGGCAACAACTGGGGCTATGGCAGCGCGCTGCCGGTGCGCGACGGCTGCGTCATTCTGGATTTGTCTGCGCTGCAGAAGATTCTGGACTTTGACGCCGAGTTTGGTGTCGTGACGCTTGAGCCCGGCGTCACGCAGAAGATGCTCGCCGACTTTCTGGACGCGCGCGCCGAGCCGTACATGGTGCCGGTCACAGGTGCAGGGCCACACTGCAGCCTGGTGGGTAACGCGTTGGAGCGAGGCTATGGCATCACCCCGCATGCCGACCACTTTGGCGCGGTCACCGATCTGCAGGCGGTGCTGCCCGACGGCAGCGTGTACCGCAGCGCCTTGCATGAAGTCGGCGGCGCAGAGTTGGCGCGGCTTTTCAAGTGGGGAATTGGTCCGTATTGCAACGGGCTGTTTACCCAGTCGGGCTTTGGCATCGTCACGCGCATGAGCATCGTGCTGGCGCGCCGCCCCGAGTGCGTCAAGGCCTGCGTGTTTGCCATTGACGACGATGCCCTGCTGGAGCGCGCGGTGGCGGCGGTGCGCAACCTGCTGGTGAAGTTGCCCGGCACGCTGGGTGCGGTCAACCTGATGAATCAGCATCGCGTGCTGAGCATGGCCGCACCGTTTCCGTACAGCGACTTGGGTGCCAATGCCTTGATCCCCGCGAGCCGCATTGCGCAGATGGCCAAGCAGTACCGCGTGGCGGCGTGGACCGGATTTGCCAGCCTGTATGGCACGCGCGAAGTTGTTGCCGCCGCACAAAAGGAGATCCGGCGCGGCCTCTCTGGCATCGGCCAGCGCATCCTGTTTCTGGCCCCGCAGCACGCCGCCACCTTGTCGGGCCTGGCGCAGTGGATTCCGGGCGACCTGGGGCGGCGCCTGCAGGAGCGCACGCAGATGCTGTCGCGCTCGCTCGAACTGGTGGAGGGCCGCCCGAATGAAACCGCACTGGCGCTGGCCTATTGGCGCAACCGTGCGACGCCGCCGGATGGCCCGAAGAACCCCGCACACGATGGCTGTGGCCTGCTCTGGTACGCGCCACTGGTTCCGATGCGGCCCAGCAGCGTGCGCGCCTACGTTGACATGGTGTGCCAGGTGACGCAGCGCCATGCCATGGAACCGCTGATCACGCTGACCTCGGTCAACGACCGGCTCTTTGACAGCACCATTCCGCTGTTGTTTGACAAGCATCAGCCACAGGCCGCCAATGTGGCGCGGGACTGCTACGCCGAACTGCTGCACACGGGCAGAAGCCACGGCTGGTTCCCCTACCGGGTCGGCATTGAGTCGATGGCGCTGCTCAACGATTTGCAGAGCAACTCCAAGGCGTTCACCCACCGTTTGCGCAGCAGCCTCGATCCCCATGCGCTGCTCTCACCTGGCCGCTATGCGTAGCGCAGCCGCGTCGAGTTCGGGACGGTCCGTTTTCGTGTCGACGGCTTTTACACTTTCTTGGCAAGCCGCACCCGTGTCGCCAGCACACAAACAAAAATCCGTTCAATTTCAACAGCTTGCAGCACGGCACGATGGATGGCACAGAAGATGCTCACATGGTGGTCGTCACTCAACCACACCAGGAGCTAACGATGAAATTCAAACTTCTCAACCTCGCCATCGGCGCGGTCTTTAGTGCAGGCGCTATGGCCAATCCGGTCGCACTGCCGTCGGGCCCGCTGTACTTTCAGTTCACCAACCTCGAGCAAACTGCCCTGGGTGTGAATCCGCTGACAGGCATCCCCCTGAACAACACCAACTCCTGCGCCGGTTGCAGCGGCGCTGCCGAAGGTAACTGGGGTGTTGCACAGGTGAGCGTCATGCGTGCAGGCAAGCCCAGCCCTGCTTCAGCGGGTGCGGGAGACCTTGGCAACGACATCAACAGTGCAGGTACTGCACCGTTCTTTGCCGACCAGATCTTTCCCACGCTGGGTGGCCAGATCACTGCCATGTTCCATGGCGCAACGCAGACCAGCATCGGCCAGTCCGGAACGCTCTTTAGCCTGCAATCCACCGGCGGCTTCATCGACCTGTACTGGGATGACCCCACGTTGGCCAACACCATCGTCGCGATTGACACGCTCACGCCTGGTGGACGCACGGGTGACGCGTCCTTCACTGGCGTGACTGACGGGATCTTCCTGGGTCGCCTGGCATTTGCCAGCGGTATCAATCCGGCAAACGCAACCACCTTCATTCAAGGCACGATCGACACTGCACTGGCCAACCAGTCGGGCTCTGCTGACTCGTACGCCAACGTGGTGGACATGAATACCGATGGCAAGTTCGACGCGCTCGACGGCCTGTGGGCAGCACAACTCAATTCCGACTGGTTCGGCACCGTGTTTGGCACCCGCGACATCCGCTTTAGCAACAAGATCGACAACAACCCGGACTGGAACGACCCCGGCTTCCAACGCACCGGGGTCTTCGGGCAAACCAGCAACGACCCTGGTCGTGGCTACGTTCCCGAACCCGCCAGCCTGGCGCTGGTGAGCCTGGGCCTGTTGGGACTGGGTGCAGCACGCCGCCGTCGTAACGGTTAATTCGACGTTGCCAACCCTTTCAATGGGCGGGGCTGGTGGGTGACCATCGGCCCCATTTTTTTATGCGCTCACGCCTGCCGCTTCTTCTGCAAGTTCCTGCCTCACTGGCCATCATTGCCTGGCTCCCGGGCAACGGGGCCAAGCTGGCGGCTCTGCTGGTCTTATGGTGGATCACGTTTCGCCCCGTGCGCCGCGCCGACGCCCTGCTCTACCTGGGGGCCTGCTTCTTTTTCACGCTGATGAATGCAGTTTCGCTGCAGCAAGGCATCTTCCGCTTCAGCTCTCCCGATGTTCTGGGCATGCCCGTGTACGAGATCTTCATGTGGGGGTTTTACCTGTTGCACGTGAAGCGCGTGCTCGGGGGCGAGGTGCCACACGACCGGCGCGTGCAAGTGTGGCTGCTCTCGGCGCTGTACGCGCTGGCCTTTGCCGCCATTGCCGACGCAGACCGCTTGCTGCAAGTCACCGCTGCCTTGCTGCTGGTGGGTGTGTACCTGTTCCACCAGCGCCTGGACCTGGCCTACCTGGGGTACATGGTGCTGCTCGGTGCGGCGGTCGAATATGTGGGCGTGTTCTCAGGCCAATGGAGTTATCCAGGCAACCCCGCAGGCGGTGTGCCGTTCTGGTTTATCACGCTCTGGGGCGGCGTTGGCCTGTTCCTGCGCAGGTTGGTGCTGCCGCTGCTGCCCGTTGATTCGCCCTGACGGCAGCGCGACTGTGCGCTTTCAGCCGCACGGTGCGCGTGTTTGAGAAAGCGCAACGCCGCTGGTCCCTGTGCCCACCAGACTTGCAACCTATCTGTGCAAACCCGATTGAAAAAGGCATAGCGTCATGCGCCCACCACCCACCCTTGCCCCTCGTGCTTGCACACGCGCGCGGCCACGCTTGGGTGCGTCATGAATTTCGTATTCATGCCGCCCCATCCTGATCCACACAGGGATCACCGCCACAACCCGTCCGACCCCAACGAGGCATCGGACATCAAGCTCGAATTGCTTCAGATCCGCCAGCTTCTGGCCACCAGCCTGGATGCGGTGGACGTGGGTCTGGAAATCTGGGACGAGAGCGACCAACTGGTGCTCTACAACAACCAGGACAACCGCCTGCGCATGGGCTTCTATGTGCCCGATGACATCGGCAAGACCTACGACGCGTTGCAGAGCGTTCAGCACGAGCGCCAGATGATTACCGACGAGGACGGTCTGACCCCCACGCCATCCATGCAGGTGCAAGTTGCGCGTCCCCGCCATGGTGAGCCCCCTCTGCAGGAACTCCCCTTTGACCGCTGGGTAAAAAACTACGAGGCCACCACGCCCGAGGGTTATCTGCTGGTACTTCGCGTCAATGTCACCGAGCTCATCCGCAAGGGCCGCCAACTGGAAGCGCGCAACCGCACGCTCACGGTGCAGTCCACCACCGACTGCTTGACCGGTCTGGCCAATCGCCGCTACTTTGACGAGATGCTCACGACCGAGTGGCAACGTGCCACCCGTACCGGGTCCGACCTGAGTCTGCTGATGGTGGACATTGATCACTTCAAGAAGTTCAACGACCACTACGGCCACCTCGCGGGCGACGCCTGCCTGCGCCGGGTTGCCGAGGTGCTGCTGCGGTGTGTGCGCCGCGCCGGTGAATTGGTGGCGCGCTACGGCGGCGAGGAGTTTGTCGTGCTGCTGCCCTCCACCAGTCTGGCAGAGGCACTTGAAACAGCGCAGAAGTGTCTGCGCCTGATGTGCGAGGAAGGCATTGCCCACGCCGCCTCGCCGGTGTCGGGCCATGTGACGATCAGCATCGGCGTGGCCTGCCTGTCCAAGGGCATGACGCGCGACGCACGCGCCATGCTCAATGCCGCCGACGCCGCGATGTACCGCGCCAAATCGCAGGGGCGCGCGCGCTGCTGCGTTGCTGACGAGGCAGACTGGGATATTGAACCGCAAACCCCGCGCACCGGGTTTGCTGCACAGGAGTGATGGAGTGATGATGGAATCTTCCCTCCTCGGCGAGCTGGTCCAAAAAAGCGCCGAGCGCACACCGCAGGCCACGGCCCTCACCTATGCTGGCGCGCACCTCAATTACGCGGCGCTTCAGACCCAGGTCGAACAATTCGCCAGCGCCTTGGTCCATACGGGCGTGGCGCGCGCTGAGCGCGTTGGCATCTACCTTGAGAAGTGCCCCCAGACCGTAGTCGCCAGCTTTGGCGCTGCCGCCGCCGGGTGCGTGTTTGTGCCAATCAACCCCTTGCTCAAACCCGACCAGGTTGCCTTTATTCTGAAGGATTGCAATGTGCGCCTGCTGGTGACTTCGGCCGCTCGCTTTGCCCTGCTCAAAGATGCGCTGCGGGCTTGCACTGACCTGCGCCATGTGGTCCTGACCGACGCCCACGCCGCCGATGAGGTCGCGCATACCAACAGCCACCTGACCGTTACCCCCTGGAGCGCATGGATGCAGTGCGCGCCGGGTCGGGCGCACCGCGTCATCGATACCGACATGGCGGCCATTCTCTATACCTCGGGCAGCTCCGGCCAACCCAAGGGCGTGGTGCTGTCGCATCGCAATATGGTGGCGGGTGCCAAGAGCGTGGCGTCCTACCTGGAAAACAGCGCGCACGACACCTTGCTTGCTGCCTTGCCCCTGTCGTTTGACGCGGGATTCAGCCAGTTGACAACGGCGTTCCACGTGGGCGCGCGCGTGGTACTGCTCAACTACCTGTTACCGCGTGATCTGCTCAGGACGCTGGAGCACGAAGGCGTAACCGGCTTGACGGCCGTGCCCCCTTTGTACATCCAGCTCGCACAGTTTGAGTGGCCCAGGGCCATTGGAGCCAAGCTGCGCTACTTTGCCAATACCGGCGGGCGCATGCCGCGCGAAACGCTGTCGGTGCTGCGCGCCCAGGTGCCGCGTGCCAAGCCGTTCCTGATGTACGGCCTGACCGAAGCCTTTCGCTCCACCTACCTGCCGCCCGAAGAAGTGGACCGGCGCCCCGACTCCATCGGCAAGGCGATTCCCAACGCCGAAATTCTGGTGCTGCGCGAAGACGGCTCGGCCTGCGAACCCGACGAGCCCGGCGAACTGGTACACCGTGGCGCACTCGTGGGCATGGGCTACTGGAACGACCCCGCCAAGACGGCAGAGCGCTACAAGATCCTGCCCAGCGACGCCAGCGCGCAAGCGTCGGGCCTGCCCTTGCCGGAGTACGCTGTGTTCTCGGGTGACACGGTGCGCAAGGATGAAGAGGGCTTTCTGTACTTCATCGGGCGGCGCGACGAGATGATGAAAACCTCGGGCTACCGTGTCAGCCCGACCGAGGTGGAAGAGGTCTTGTACGCCACCAAGCTGGTAGGCGAATGCGTGGCCTTTGGAGTGGAGCACCCCACGCTGGGGCACGCCATCCGCGTGATTGCCACGCCAGCACCCCAGGTCGGCTCGATTGACGCAGACACCTTGCTCGGCGTTTGCCGCCAGCGCATGCCGACCTACATGGTGCCCACCAGCATAGACGTGGTGAGTGCGCCCCTGCCGCGCAACCCCAATGGCAAGCTCGACCGCAAACTGCTGTCGTCGCAGTGGATGCAAGCCCATGCCGCCTGAGCGCGCCGAGCGTGTGCATGCACCCATGCAGCAGTTTGCGGTGCGCAACGGCGAACTGCTTGTGGGCGACATTGCCCTGACGCAGCTTGCCGCACGCGTGGGGCAAACGCCGTTTTATGCCTACGACCGTGCGTTGCTGCACGCGCGCGTGCACGAGTTGCGCCGCGCCCTGCCCGCCGCCGTCAAACTGCATTACGCGATGAAGGCCAACCCGATGCCAGCGCTGGTGGCGGTGATGGCCGATCTGGTGGACGGCATTGATGTGGCCTCTGCCGGAGAACTCAAGCTGGCGCTGGACGCCGGTGCCAACCCGGCCGAAGTGAGCTTTGCCGGACCGGGCAAGCGCGAAACCGAGTTGCGCCAAGCGGTGGCAGCGCAGGTACTGATCAACATCGAGTCTGCGCGCGAGGTGAACCTGCTCGAACGCATCGCGGCGGAACAAGGACTGGCCGCGCGCGTGGCAGTGCGCGTCAACCCCGACTTTGCCCTCAAGGGTGCGGGCATGAAGATGGGCGGCGGCCCCCAGCAGTTTGGCGTGGACGCCGAGCAGGTGCCGCAACTTCTGACCCAGATCGCACGCGCAGGCCTGGCGTTTGAAGGCTTTCACCTGTTTGCCGGATCGCAAAATCTGCAGGCGCAGTCCATTTGCGCAGCCCAGCTTCAGGCCTACGCCCTGGCCCTGCGTCTGGCGCAGCACGCCCCGTCGCCCGTGCGCAGCCTCAATCTGGGCGGCGGCTTTGGCATCCCCTACTTTCCCGGCGAGCAGCGGCTTGACCTCGCGCGCATCGGTGAGAACCTGGCCGAACTCAGCCTGCGTGCGCAACACGATTTGCCCCAGGCCGAACTGGTGATTGAACTGGGGCGCTATCTGGTGGGCGAGGTCGGCATTTACGTGACCCGCATCGTGGACCGCAAACTATCACGCGGCCAGGTGTTTCTGGTGTGCGACGGCGGCTTGCACCATCACCTTGCCGCCTCCGGCAATTTTGGCCAGGTGATCCGCAAGAACTACCCCGTCACCATCGGCAACCGCATCGACTCGCCGTTGACCGAAGTCGCATCGGTAGTCGGCCCCCTGTGCACCCCGCTGGACCTGCTGGCCGACCAGATGACGCTGCCGCTGGCGCAAGCGGGCGACCTGGTCGTCATCTTCCAGTCCGGCGCCTACGGCCCCAGCGCCAGCCCCCAAACCTTCCTCGGGCATCCGCCTTGTGTGGAAGTACTGGTGTAGCCACCTCGTCATCGCGAGGCCGCCGCAACAACTCGTCATCGCGAGGCCGCCGCAACAACTCGTCATCGCGAGGCCGCCAGGCCGTGGCGATCCATGACTTTGGTTTGCGTCATTGCGAACGAAGTGAAGCAATCCATGGCTTCCGACTGCATG
>Ga0194038_1000017_pt1 | contig 92451 bp, 80 predicted proteins | sample JunL226m_MetaG_FD_148630 | JGI IMG/M metagenome (GOLD analysis project Ga0194038, IMG submission 148630) | Anoxic zone freshwater microbial communities from boreal shield lake in IISD Experimental Lakes Area, Ontario, Canada - Jun2016-L227-6m | ecosystem: Environmental > Aquatic > Freshwater >... | reverse complement strand
CCTTCGACGGGATGGGTCACACCATCAGCAACCTGACGATCAACTTGCCGTCGACAGACTATGTCGGCTTGTTTGGCATCGTCGGATCATCGCTGGCAGTCGTTCAAAATGTCGGGCTGGTCGGTGGCGGCGTGAGTGGGAAGGATCATGTGGGCGGCCTGGCGGGAGAGTTTATCGGCACCATCAGCAACAGCTACGCCACGAGCAGTGTGAGTGGCGCCTCCTACGTGGGCGGCCTGGTGGGATTGAACTTCGACACTGGCAGCATCACTAACAGCCACGCCACGGGCAATGTGGCTGGCAACACAAAGGTGGGCGGCCTGGTGGGAGTTAACTACGAGGGCAGCATCAGCAACAGCTACGCCACGGGCAGCGTGACCGGTGCTACTGGTAGTACCTATGTGGCTGGGTTGGTGGGTTTGAACTACGGCGGAATCAGCAACAGCTACGCCACGGGCAGCGTGACCGGTGCTACTGGTAGTACCTATGTGGCTGGGTTGGTGGGTTTGAACTACGGCGGAATCAGCAACAGCTACGCCACGGGCAACGTCAGTGGCACTTACAAAGTTGGCGGGCTGGTGGGATGGAACGACAACGGCATTAGTAAAAGCTACGCCACAGGTAGTGTTAGTGGTACCGACTATGTCGGCGGCCTGGTGGGATTGAATGACATCAGCATCAGCAACAGCTATGCCACAGGTCCTGTAAGTGGTACCGGCTTTGTCGGTGGACTGGTGGGAATGATGCACGTCGGCGGCAGCATCAGCAACAGTTATGCCGCAGGTTCTGTGGCTGGCGCGTATGCCGTCGGCGGCCTGGTGGGATTGAACGACGGCGACATCAGCAGCAGTTTCTGGGATAAGGAAACAACGGGGCAAACCACCTCTGCGCGCGGCGGCACCGGCCTGTCCACTGCCGACATGAAGACGCAGGCCAATTTCACCGCGGCGGGCTGGAATTTCACCGACACTACCCCCCCTGTTTGGGGCTTTGCGGTCGGTGGCGGCTATCCCATCCTGTGCGTCTTCGGCAATTGCAGCGCGCCCAGCAGCGCACCCATCTACCTGCGCCTGATCACGGGCGTCAGCACCTACGGCGACACGCCTGGCCTAAGCTATGCCCTCTACACGGCCGCGAGCGGCGGCAATGTCATCAGCAACGCCAGTCCGAGCGGCAGCGTGAGCTGGAGCGCGCCCCTGGGCAATACCTCGGCCGCCGGCAGCTATGCGGAACACTACCTCAGCGGCATTACGCTGGGCAATAACGCCTATTCGCTGAACGCTGGCAGCGATGTCAATTGGACCATCGACCCGCGTTCGATTACGGTGACGGCGGGCAGCGCCAGCCGCATTTATGGCAGCGTCAATCCGGTGGTCAGCGCCTTTAGTGCGAGCGGCCTGGTCAATGGCGACGCCATCAGCAGCGTCACCACCACCATTGCAGGCACCGCCACTGCAACCGCGAACGCCGGCTCCACCCATGCCATCACGCCAAGTGCAGCGGCCTTTGGCGTGGGAGCGGCGGCCAACTATGCCATCACCTATGCCGACGGCACGCTCACCATCGACAAGGCCACCGCCACCGTGGCGGCGGCGCGCCCCTACGACGGCAGCACCAACCTGGCCAATACCACCTTCACCGTCAGCGGCGTGAATGGTGAAACGCTGACCCTCGGCGGCAGCGGCACAGCGACAGCGTGGAGCAAGAACGTGGTGGACAACACCACCAACTACGTCAGCAGTTTTGGTACCCTCGTCCTGGGCGACGGCAGCAGCGGAACGGTCGGACTGGCGAGCAACTATCAGTTCCCCGCAACCAGTCGCAGCGCCAGCAACACGGTGACGCTCAGTCCCAAGGCGCTCACCATGGTCGGCCTGTCAGTGCCCGCGAGCAAGATCTATGACGGCACCACGACGGCGGTGCTGACCGATGCCAGGGCCTTGCAGGCAGCTGAAGCCGCCGGCACGGGCGCTGCGAGCGACGGCAAGCCTTACAGCGGCGACACCGTAAGCATTACCGGCACCGCGACGGCCACCTACAACGGCGCGCACGTGACGGGCGCCAATGCCGGCACGTCGGTCACCTTTGGCGGCCTTGCGCTGAACAACGACAACTACAGCCTCACCATCCAGAGTCCGCAAGCAGCCACCATCAACGCCGCGCCGTTGACGGTCACGGCCCCGACGATCACCGCCGCCGCCAAGACCTACGACGGCACCATCGCAGCTACCGGCAGCAGCCTCTCGGGTGGCGGCGTCACCGGCTTTGTTGGCGCCGACAGCGGCAGCCTCAACAGTGTGAGCCTGGCGTTTGACAGTGCCCATGCGGGCAGCCGCAACGTGACGGCCACAAGCAGCCCGACGCTGAACTTCACCGGCACGGCCAAGGGTGCTGGCACAGGCGCGAGCGCGGGCAACGAGGTGGCGGGCAATGCCAGCGACTACAGCTTCACAGCGCCGACCATCAGCGCAGTCGCAGCCACCCTCAACGCCGCGCCGTTGACGGTCACGGCCAGCATCAGCGCAGCAGCCAAGCCCTACGACGGTGTGCTTGCCGCCACCGGATCGAGCATCAGCGGCAACACCAGCGGCGCGGTTGGCACCGACACGGTGGCACTGGACACCAGCGCAATCAGCTTGAACTTCAGCGATGCGCACGTGGTTGGCGCCAAGACCATCGGTGCCAGCGGCAACGTGGCCTTGGGCACGCTCAGCAGCAGCGGCAGTGGCGATCTGAGTGGCAGCAGTACCAGCAACCGGGTCGTCTCCACCGCCAGCGACTACGTGCTGGCCGCGCAGCCCACCATCAGTGCGGTGGCCGGCACCATCACGAAAGCACCTCTGTCAGTCTCTGCCAACAACGACGCCAAGACCTATAGCGGGGTAGCTTACTCGGGCGGCAACGGCGTGAGCTACAGCGGTTTTGTCAACAGCGAGACCAGTTCTGTGCTGGGCGGCGCACTGGCCTACGCAGGGAGCAGTCAGGGCGCAAAGAACAGCGGCAGCTACGTGATCACGCCCCAGGGCCTCACCAGCTCGAACTACACGGTGAGCTTTGTCGATGGCACGCTGACCATCAACAAGGCGCACCTTACTGTGACGGCTAACGATGCCAGTCGCATCGTCGGCCAAGCCAACCCTGTGTTCACAGCTACGCTTAGCGGCTTTGTCAACAACGAAACGCCGCTCGGCGCAGGTATCGGCGGCAGCGCAGCTTTGTCCACCTTGGCCAATGCTGCGACTCCGGCCAGCAAACTCCCGATCACGGTGGCGCAGGGCTCGCTTGCAGCACGCAATTACGATTTCACCGTCTTCAAGGATGGCACCCTGACCGTCAAGGATCTGTTTGTGCCGCCAGCGCCACCACCGTCGGCATGGCGCCGTGACTTGCCCCCGGCCAGCGATGGCGTCGGCGACGAGGATCGGGACGGGAACGACGAGGACACTCTCAGTTCATTGGACAGCCACGTTGTGCGTTAGTCTTTTCAAAGAAAATGAAAGGCGCTCAAATCGCAACTGTTCTATTTGACGAAGATCAAACTGATCGCCATCATCACACATCATTGCCATATAACACAAGATAATCTCTTCAGGTATATTTGCTGGAAAATTTGCGATGAAGCAGAGACTTCACTGGTCCGAAAGCATGAGCGTTGGCAACCCTGTGATTGACAGGCAGCATGCCAAACTTTTAGAGCTTGGCAACGCTGCATCGCGTTTGTTGGACGAAGACAAGGACAACACCGAGCAAGCCCACATCGTGCTAAATGACATTGCGGAAGCACTGCGCGAGCACCACGCGACAGAGGGTCGACTACTTGCTCAAAACATTTGCCCGTTCCTAGAGCAACATGTTGCTGAGCATGCGGCATACCACGAAAGAATTGCCCTGATATTGAAACGCGCTGCACTTGATCACGACTTGGATAAAGTGGCGTTGCTGACTTTGATCAGAGAAGTCACAACGACCCATGTTCTTGGCATGGACGCTCTCTCTAAAGACTACCTGGTTTGAACGGTTGGCACCAGACTGCGTGCCAGGTGCCGTGCACGAACAGCCGCAGCCCGGCGGTGTTTCGCTGCCCTGCACGGGTAGCGATAAGGGACGCACGGCTACTGCAGAGCCGCTGCGTTCTCTGGCAGGCTCAGATATTCTCCAAGTGCCTTGTCCTCGGTCTCAATGTGCTTGAGCAGCCACTCCTTGATAGAGCGCAAGACAAATACGTCACCGCCCCGATGCAGCAAGGTCTCAAAGTGCACTGCGTCGGCCAACAGGCGCGCGTGCGCCCAATCGTGCGCAATTTTCCCGGGGTATCTGCAACGCTCCATCAGTCGGGATTCGGACGTGAAGTGAAACTGCACAAACTCAAGCAGTTGGCTCAGTTGCGCTGATATCACCTCGCTTGCCACGCCGCCTCTGAGGGATTGGTGCAACTGGGCACCAAGTTCTACCAGCTTGCGATGCTGTTCATCCATCAGTTCGTGCCCCACGAGATGCTCAGGACCAAATTGGATCCAAACATCATCATCCGCTGGTACCAAGCCAGAACAGTCCCAGAACGTAAACCGGTTTCCGCCGCGCTCCTTGCTCTGGTACATGGCCGCGTCCGCCTTGCCCAGCAGAACATCCAATTCGCTGCCGTCAGCGGGGCACATCGTGATACCGATACTGGCGCTGACCGCTACCTGACCATCGTTGATTAGATCGATTTTTTGCGCCACCGCAGTCACCAGCTTTGCGGCCACGAGCCCAGCTTCCTGCGGGCTCTCGAGTTGCCCAAGCAGCACCGCAAACTCGTCGCCCCCCAACCTGGCTACCGTGTCGATGCCACGCACGCTGGCCAGCAACCGGTCTGCGACGGCACTGAGCACGACGTCACCCGCCTCGTGACCATATTGATCATTGATCGGCTTGAAGCCGTCAAGATCCAGGAACAGCAAGGCAATCTGCTTTTCTGTTCGCTTGGCGAAAATCGCCGCCTGCGAAAAACGGTCGAAAAACAGGGTGCGGTTGGGCAACCCGGTGAGTTGGTCATGGTAGGCAAGAAAGTTGATCTGAATTTCTGCCTCTTTGTGCTCCGTAATATCAATATGGGTGCCCACCATGCGCAAGGCGCGGCCCGATGCGTTGCGCGAGAACGCCTTGCCGCGCCCACGTATCCACTTCCAGGAACCATCCTTGGCCAGCATGCGGTACTCCGCGTCGAAACTCTCCGTCTTGTTGTCGATGCAGTCCTGATTGGCTTTGATGACGCGCGCGGCGTCATCCGGGTGAATCCGGCTTATCCAGCTACCAGCAACCATGTCAAAGTTGCCCGGCTCATAGCCAAGCAACCGGTAATACGACGGACTGAAATACCCTGAGTCGTCTTCCGTATTCAAGTCCCAAATGCCATCGTGGGTTGCATCCATGGCCCTGCGGAATCGCTCTTCGGATTCGCGCAGCGTCTCCTCCACGCGCTTGGTTTGCGCAAAGTCCCAGGCCATGTCGGCAAGTTGGCTCACGATCTGCACGTCCTGGTCCGAATAGTGGGCCTGTTTATTGCCCACCCCCAGAATGGCCACGATCAAGTCGTGTCGAAACACCGGAATCACCAACTCGCGCACCAAAGCCGCATGCCCTGGGGGCAATCCCCGTTTGTGCTTGAGTGCCGCGTAATCGTTGTGGATGACCGCAGCACGCTCCCGTATGCAATCGACCCAAACACCGGCATCGGCAACGGGGTAATGCGTTCCAGCTCCCGCAGCGTGGCAATACTCGCGCATGGTGCGTGTGGACCAGGCCTGCAGGCTGAGTGTTTTTTGGTCTGCATCCAGAAAGTGATAGAACCCGATGGCGCTGCCAGTCAGCACGCAAACCTCATCGAGTGTTGCCACAAGCAGTTCATGCAGGGAGTGGTCGGTTGCGTACTTCATCAAGCGGGTACGCGCCGCGTGTACGCGCTCGTTGCGCTTGTGCTCGGTAATGTCGCGTGCAATCATTGAAGCGCCAACAATCGTGCCCGCATGGTCCCTGATGGGCGATATGCTCACCGAGACATCCACTACGCTCCCGTCCTTTCGGAGTCGGAGGGTTTCAACCGTGTTCACGTTCTGGTTTTGGCGAATGCGCTCCAGAATGTCTTGTTCTTCATCGTACCGATCACTGGGCAGCAAAACCCGCAACGAGTTGCCAACCATTTCGTCAGCGCCATATCCAAACAGCGCGCAGGCCGCTGCGTTCCAACTGGTTACGGTGCCGTCCAGCGTCTTGCTAACGATGGCGTCCTGTGATGATTGAACCAGCGCTTCGAACTGCCTGGTTTGCGTCTCGTAGCTCTTGCGTCGACTGATATCCCGGTGGAAGGCAAAGTAACGTCCGCCACCGGCCGGGGAGTATGTCGTTGCGACTTCCACAGGCCAGGTGCGCCCATCCTTGGCTTTATGCACTGTTTCAAACAGATCATGGCCACGGGTGGCGGTCTGCTCCAGGTGCTCTTGCGTCTCGGCGGGGTTTTCCCTTGCCTCAACATCCAGGATCGACATCTGCAACAGTTCATCACGGGTATAACCCGAAAGCGTGGCATAGGCCTGGTTGACCTCGATGATGCGTCCCAGGTCGTCCACGACCAGCAAGCCATCGGTGGAGGTTTCTATGGCAACTTTGTATTGGTCCTGGTTTTCATGCAACTGCGCTTGCATTCGCCTTCGATCGGTAATGTCCTCAAAGAGTGCGTAAACCGCCAGCACCGTGGCATTGGTCGCATCCTTGATCGGAGTTGCGCTGACGTGAATCCAGGTTTGGGTCGCGACCAATGGATTGAAGATTCCCATGACAACATCGGTCACCGGCTGGCCACTTCGAAGTGCCTGCATCGCCGGATGGCGCTCGCCTGGAAATGTTGCACCACTCTCGTCCACGGCACGCCAACTGGGGTCAATCGAGGTGATGCCTCTCATCTGATCAAACGAAAGGCCCAAGATGCGTTCAGCCGCCGGGTTGCAATGCGTGATTCGACCTTCGGCGTCCTGAACCACGATGCCAAGCGGCAGCGTGTCAAGCATGGACTGACTGTGTGGGTACTCCCTGCTCTGTCGGCCATGGGTGGATGGCAGCATGCTCCCCTCCTGCGCGGTGAAGCTCTCACCCGATGCGAGAACCACACGAACGCTCATTGGATGCGACTCTCGCAAACCTGAATTCGCCACCCAACGGGCCCAGTCTAAGCGCAGAGATTAGGCGGGCCTATCGGGTCAATACCTGAGTGCTGCGCGAAAATCACCTGATCCAACGGAAAATCTGACCGTCCGGGACGTGTCTTTTGCAGGCCCAGCCAAAGGGCATGGACTGCCACGTCGCGTCGCTCCTCGCAGTGACAACCAGGTCGTTATCGCGAGGCCATGCCCCCACCTCGTCATCGCAAGGCCACGCCCCCTCGTCATCGCGAGGCCATGCCCCCCACCTCGTCATCGCGAGGCCACGCCCCCTCGTCATCGCGAGGCCATGCCCCCCACCTCGTCATCGCGAGGCCGAAGGCCGTGGCGATCCATGACTTCATGCCTGCATGGATTGCCGCGCTGCGCTCGCAATGACGGCCAAAGGGCATGGACTGCCGCGTCGCTTCGCTCCTCGCAGTGACAGCCATGTCGTTATCGCGAGGCCATGCCCCACCTCGTTATCGCGAGGCCATGCCCCACCTCGTTATCGCGAGGCCATGCGCTGCCCCGCCAGCGCCTCCTGGTGCAACGCCACCAACCGGGCGCGCTGGAGCTTGCCGGTGGCGGTTAAGGGCAGCGCGGCGACCCAATGCACCCAGTGGGGGCGGCGGTAGGTTGGCAGGGCTTCTATGGCGGTTTGGATGCGTTGCCGGGCCGCTTGCTGCTGCCCTGGGGCGGCTGCCACCAGCAGCGCCAGCGCGGTCAGGCCCTCGGGCGTGAGCACGCCTACGCAGGCGAGTTGCAGCACGCTCTCGCTGGCAGCGCTGGCCAGGGCTTGTTCCACCCACAGGGTGCTGACCCAGCGCCCGCTGATCTTGAGCATGTCGTCGGTGCGCCCGGCAAACTCCAGGGTGCCGTCGGTGCGGCGCAGGAACATGTCGCCCGGGCAATACCAGCCCGCATTGAAGCCATCGGCTTGTGCCTGTGGCCGCTTCCAGTAACCCAGCGCCACGGTGCTGCTGCGCAACCAGACGCGTTGTGGCCTTGCCGGGTCGGCGTCGTCGGCAAAGCGCAGTTCCACCAGCGGAGTGGTGCGCAGCAGGCCGGTGTCGTCGGGGCTGTAGAGCATCAGGCACAGAGTCTCGGACGTGCCGTAGCCGCTGACGATGGACTTGCCCGTGGCCGCGCGCCAGCCCTGGTGCACGGTGGCGGGTAGCGTCTCACCGGCCGACACAAAATGGCGGATGCCCAAGCCTTCGAGTTGCTGCGCCACCCCACTTTGCAGCATCTTGCTGTAGAGCGTGGGTACGCAAAACACCAGCGTGGGCCGATGCGCGCGCACCATCGCCAGCACACGCTCGGGGTCGGGCCACTGTCGGTCCAGAATCACGGTCGCGCCCGCGCGCAAACCGGCAAACAGACTGTTGCCCAGCGCGTAGGCAAAGAACAGTTTGGAGCTGGCGTAGAGCCGGTCAGCAGGCGTGAGCTGCAAAATGCCGCTGGCAAACGAATCCGGCTGCAGGGCCACACGCTGCGCGTGGATCACGCCCTTGGAAACACCGGTCGTGCCCGAGGTGCCAATCCATAGCGCAGGTGCGTCCGGGTCTAGCAGCACGGCGTCAATCCTCGGCGCGGCAGCTAGCGCCTGCGCCCAGGCGCCACCCTGCTGATCGCTGACCAAGAGCTTGGGCACCTGCGCCCTGCCCTCACTCACCTGCGGCACGCCCTCCAGCAAAGGCGTGAGCGCAGCCACCGTGTCGGCCTCGCACCAGATGAAGTGAACTTCGCTTTCCGCCAGGATCGGGGCCAACTCGCTCATGGCCAGACGCGGGTTGATACCAATGGCCACGCCACCGGCCCAGATGGCACCCAGGTAGGCCACCACCCACTCGATGCTGTCGGGCGCAAACACAATCACCCGCTCGCCGGTGCCCAGCCCCAGCGCGCGCCACGCACCTGCGGCCACGCGCACGCGCTCGCGCAGCGCCTCGTAACTGACCTGCTCGCTACCGCACTCCAGTGCCGTGGCCTGTGGCGCACCGGCGTGCAGCAGCGTCTGCGCGGCGTTCATCGGCGCATCGATGGCGGGCTACTTGTCGTACTGGTTCAACAAGGCCTTGGCCGAGTCGAGCAACTGCTTGCTGTCCACGCCCTTGGCCGCCACGTCCTTCAGCCAGTCCTGCGCCACAGGCTCGGTCGCCTTCTCCCAGCGCTGGTATTCGTCGGGCGTGAGCACGTTGACCACGTTGCCGCGGTCGGTGGCCGACTTGCGTCCGGGGGCGATGGTGCTGTCCCAGACCTTGCCGGCCCAGGCGGATGCGGCGGCACCGCTGTTGGCGTCGATCACCTTTTTCAACTCGGGAGGCAGGCCGTTGTATTTGGCCTCGTTCATGGCCACCACAAAGATGGTGTTGGACATCTTGCGCTGGCCCGGGCCGGTTTCGGTGTGGAACTTGGTCACTTCATGCACCTTGATGCCCGGCACCACTTCCCATGGCAGCGAGGCACCATCGACCAAACCCTTGGAGATGGCTTCCTGCACCTGGGGCGCGGGCATCTGGATGGGCGTAGCCCCCAGTGCGGTGAGCATGCGCGTGCCGATGCGCGTGGGCGCGCGCACCTTCAGGCCCTTGAGGTCTTCCAGCGTCTTGACCGATTTGCTGGCAAAGTGCAATTCGGCCCCGTCGTGCACGTGGGCCATCAGGATCTTGGTGCCCTTGAACTCGTCAAGCGAATTCTTTTGCACGTATTCCCAGAAAGCGCGGCTGCCGCCTTCGGCGCTCTTGATCATGAAGGGCAGCTCAAACACTTCCGACTTGGAAAAGCGCCCCGCCTGGTAGGTGGGCACGGTCCAGACAATGTCGGCCACGCCGTCCTTGGCCTGGTCAAACAACTGCGGCGGCGTGCCGCCGAGTTGCATCGCCGGGTAGATCTGGCACTTAAGCCGGTCGTTGGATTCCTTGCCGATCTTTTCGCACCAGGGGCCGAGCAACAATTTTTGCGACGTTGCGTTTGGGGCCAGAAAGTGGTGCACCTTGAGGATCACTTCTTGCGCCATGGCGCTGCCAGCGCCCAATGCCAGCGTGACGGCGGCCAACACGGGGGTGAGTTTTTTGCGTAACTGCATATCAAGTTTCCTCAGTTAGGGTTGTGGAACGGGGTCGGGGAAATAAGTATCAGGTGCCAAACGTGCGCACCAGATAGAGCGAGATTACCGGGAAGAACACCAGCAGCGTGATGCGCATGAAGTCCGAAATCAAAAACGGGATCACGCCCTTGAAAGTTTCCATCAGCGGCACGTCCACCGCAAGGCGGTTGATAACGTACACGTTCATGCCCACCGGCGGATGCACCAGGCCGATTTCCACCACCATCAGCGCCAGGATGCCAAACCAGATCGACTTGTCCACCTGCGCCAGGCCAAAGAAATCCAACCCCATCACCATCGGGTAAAAAATCGGGATCGTCAAGAGGATCATCGCCAGCGAATCCATCACGCAGCCCAGCAGGATGTAGATCAGCAAAATCATGCCCATCACCAACAGTGGCGACATGCCGCTGTTCTTCACCCATTGCGCCAGTTCCACCGGCATCTGCGAAATCGCCAGCGCCGAATTCATCATGTCAGCGCCCAGCAGCACCAGAAAAATCATGGCCGTGGCGGTGGCCGTTCCCAGCAGCGATTTGCGCAATTCCTCCATGCCCATATTGCCCGAGAGCAAGGCCAGAATTCCGCACGAGGCCGCGCCAATGGAAGCGGCTTCGGTGGGGTTGGCCCAACCGCCATAGATGCCCACAATCACCACCACAAACACCAGCAGCACCGGCAGCACTTCAAGCAGATAGCGTAGCCGCTGCGCCCAGGGCACCACCGGCCCGGCGGGCCCGGCCTTGGGGTCGAGCGAGACCACGATCTGCACCACCAGCATATAGCCCAGCATCGCGATGATGCCCGGCAACACAGCGGCCATGAACAGCTTGCCAATAGACTCCTGCGTCAGGATGGCATAGATCACCAGCGGCACCGAAGGCGGAATCATGATGCCCAGCGTGCCTCCTGCCGCCAACGCCCCGGTGGCAAGCGACCCCGAATAACCGTAGCGTTTGAGTTCCGGCAGCGCCACCTGCCCCATGGTGGCAGCGGTCGCCAGCGACGAACCGCATATCGCACCAAAGCCGGCACAGGCACCAATGGCCGCCATCGCAATGCCGCCCTTGCGGTGCCCGATGAAGGCGCTGACAAAGCGGAACAGCGAGCGGCTCAGGCCCCCATGCGTGGCGAATTGCCCCATCAACAAAAACAGCGGAATCACCACCAGGTCGTAATTGGAGAGACGCGCATAGGCCAGGTTCTTGAGCGAATTGAGCAGCACGATGGCGTCGCCGCCGGTGAGATACAGATACCCGCCACCGCCGGAGAGAAACATCGCAATGCCAATGGGCACGCGCAGCACCAGCAGCGTGAGCAACACGCCAAAGATCAGGAAACCGAGTTGGGTGCCGCTCATGCCTTGGCCCCGCCTTGGCTCCAGGGCTGACAGCACATGTAAAAGCCGGCCAGGGCCAACAGCACAAAACTGGGGACCATCAGCGCCTGCGCAATCCACACCGGCAGCTCCAGAATCGCAGAGGACTCGCCCGCTTCTTTCAGGCTCATGGCACCCACCCAAGTGCGCCACGCCAGCAAGGCACCCACGATGCCAATCAGGAACGAGCCCGCCGAGTCAAGCACCAGGCGGCGGCCACTGGTCATGTTGGCGGTAAAGAAGTCCACCTTCACGTCGCCGCGCGTCATGTGGCAGTAGGCAAAGAACGTGGCCGAAGCAAAGGCGGACGCCATTTGCAGCACTTCCACATCGCCCGGCACCGGCGCGCTAAACAGCTTGCGCCCCACAATCGAGACCACCGACATCACCACCAGGGCAATGAAAACCAGCCCGCCAATGTAGGCAAACCATGTGGTCACGGCCATGAGCGCGCGTCCATACGGCCCCCGTCGTTCACTGCCTGCCTGCGGCTGGGGAACCGTACTTTCTTTTTCTTGCATGCGGGCGCTTCCTATCGCTCAATGGATTATGGATGGGCCAGTTCACACAGCAGACGCTGCGCCAGCACCGATGCCACCTGGCGCCGGTAGTTGGACGCCGTCACGGTGCTGCGCATCGGGCTGACCTGCTTTTGCACCAGTTTACCCAACGCAGCCAGCGTTGCATCGTCCAGCGCCTTGCCGCATAGTGCCTCGGTGCCCTGCAACAGCAGCGGGTGCGAGTTGGTGCCGGTCAGGGCCACACGCACATCGGTCAACACCTCGCCGCTCGTCAGCACGCGCATGGCCACCCCGGCCAGCGGAAAATCCACCGCCCCGCGTACCCGCGCCTTGCGGTACGCGCAGCGCATGCCCGGCGCCTGCGCGGGAATGTGCACACCCATGAGCAACTCGCCTGGTTCCAGCTTCACCGCCTTGGCACCGTCGTCCTGGTACAGCTCTTCGAGCGGTAGCTTGCGCGCACCACTGCGGTGGAGCACGTCCACGCTGGCTCCCAACGCGATCAGCGCCGGGGCCAGATCGCCGCTCCAGGCCGCGTGGCAGCGCGCGCCTTGGGGTGCCACGTGGCAGACCTCGCCCCGGTATTTCAGGCAGTAGTTGTTGGACTGACGCCACCATTCACTCTGGTTGTAAAACACACAGCGCGTATCCAGGCACAGGTTGCCGCCCAGCGTCGCCACCGCGCGGTGGCTTGGGCCTGCGACCGCCACAGCGGCTTGCGCCAGCAGCGCCAGATCGGACAGCACCTCGGGGTGGTGCGCCAGCGCGTGCAGCGTCACCCCTGCACCAATCCACCAGCCCTGGCCATCGCGGCGCAGTTGCTGCAGTTCTTCAATCCCAGCCAGATCAACCAGCATCTCGGGCGCGCCAATGCCGCGACGCAGATTGGGCAGCAGATCGGTGCCGCCCGCAATCGGGCGTGCGCCCGCGTTGCCTGCGAGCAAGGCCAGCGCCTCGTCCACCGTCTGGGGCGAGCGCAGCACAAAAGGAGTCATGGCGTCCATGTCAGGCCTGCACTTTCTTTTGCGCTTCGCTCTTGGCGGCGCTGAGCTTGAGCGCGCGCCGGCGCGCCTGCAAGGCATCGAATACGCGGTCGGGCGTTGCGGGCAACTCGTGCAGGCGCAAGCCCGTGGCGTGCGCAATCGCGTTGGTCAGCGCGGGCAGGAAGCCCGAGAGCGAACCCTCGCCCGCCTCCTTGGCACCAAACGGGCCATTGGGATCGGGCGCTTCGACGATATAGGTTTCAATCGGCGGTGACTCGACGATGGTGGGAATGCGGTAGTCCAGAAAATTGGCGCGCATGTGCAGGCCCTTGTGGTACTGCGTCTCTTCGCACAGGGCCTGGCCCATGCCCATCCAGACCGAGCCCTGCACCTGCCCTTCCACCGCCAGCGGGTTGATGGCGCGGCCGCAGTCGTGCGCCACCCAGACCTGGACCACGCGCACCATGCCGGTGTCTTCGTCCACTTCCACTTCCACCACCTGGGCGGCGTAGGAATACCCGGCGCTGGTGCCCACCGCCGCCCCACGGAACTTGCCGCCCTGGGTTTCGCGCGGCGTGGACCAGTGGCCACGCACCGTGACCGTGCCGCCCACCTGCAACGCCAATGTCACCACATCCTTGTAGCTCAGGAACTGGTCGGTGCCGCTCACGCCATAGCTCTCGCCCAGGCACTCCACGGTCTCGATCGGCACTGCCAGCTTGCGCGCTGCGGCTTCAAGCAGCACCAAGCGCAAGGCACGGGCGGCGTTGATGGCCGCATTGCCCACCATGAACGACACGCGTGACGAGTACGAGCCGTTGTCCTTGGGCGTAACGGCGCTGTCGTTGGCCACCACTCGCAGGCGGTCCATCGACAGGCCCAGCACCTCGGCCACCATTTGCGCAATCAGCGTGGACGAGCCCTGCCCGATGTCGGCAGCGCCGGTGAGCACCGTGATGCCGCCATCAAAGTCGAGCTTGAGGTTAACCACCGCGTGCGGCTCGCCGCTCCAGTGCACCGGCTTGGCCGAGCCGCTGGCGTAGTGCGAGCAGGCCAGCCCCAGGCCGCGCCCCTTGGGCATGTTGGCGTGGCGCTGGTTCCAGCCCGAACCGGCCTGCACCTTGTCCAGACACTCGGCCAGACCGCAGGAGTTGACCTGCAGGTCGTTGATGGTGCGGTGCGGAATGCTGAGCAGGTTGGCGCGGCGCAGCGCAAACGGGTCCAGCCCCAGCGTTTGCGCCATGCTGTCGAGCATGGTTTCAAAGGCATGGCGCACGTCCACCGAGCCGTGGCCGCGCATGGCACCGTTGGGCGGCGTATTGGTGTACACGCGCAGGCCAAAGTAGCGGCAGGCGGGCAACTGGTACATCGCGTGCAGGAGCGAGCCGGCATACAAAATGGTGACCAGCCCGTAGCCCGCATAGGCACCGCCACGCTGCACCACTTCGCAATCCACCGCCTTGATAACACCGCTCTTGGAAAGCCCGATCTTGAGCCGCACCTGGGTTTCGGGCCGCCCCCGGTGGGTAATGAACGACTCCTCGCGCGAGAGTTCGAGTTTGACGCTGGCGCTGGCGGCACGCGCCAGCAGCGAGGTAATGATTTCAAAGTTGAGCGTTTCGGTGCGGTGCCCAAAGCCGCCGCCAACAAAGGGCTTGATCACCCGGATTTGCGCAGCGTCCAGCCGCATGCACTGCGCCAGGATCAGGTGCACGTAGTACGGCACCTGCGAGACGGTGTGCAGCGTCAGGCGGCCACGCTCGGCGTCCCAGTGCGCCAGCGACGCATTGGGCTCCATCATGGCATGGGTGACTTCGGCGTAGTCAAAGCGCTCTTCAAGCACCAGGTCCGACGCCGCAAAGCCCCCCTCAACATCGCCAAAGCTGTGGTCCACGTCGCGCGCGATATTGCCCGGCTCGTCGTCGTGCAGCAGCAGTGCGTCAGGGGCGCGTGCGCTGGCGGCGTCAAAGTAGGCAGGCAAGGGTTCGAGGTCCAGCACAATCGCAGCCAGCGCGGCGCGCGCGGTGGCGTGGTCAACGGCGGCCACGGCGGCCACCGGTTCGCCGCAGTAGCGCACGCGCTCGCGCGCCAGCGGAAACTCGTTTTGCGCAATCGGAATCACGCCGTAGGGCACATCGCATGCGTCGCCGGTGATGACCGCCACCACCCCCGGCATGGCGCGGGCGCGGCTGGTGTCGATGGCACGAATCCGGGCGTGTGCCACCGGGCTGCGCAAAATCGCGCCCACCAGTGCGTCGCGCGCGGGAATATCGGCCGTGTACTGCGCCTTGCCGGTGACTTTTTCGACTCCGTCAATCAGCGCCTGGCGCACACCGATGGCGTGCTGCGGGGTAGTGCTCTTCAGGTCGGTATTGATGATGCTTCTCCCGTGGCAAGCGTGCGGGCAGCGGCCTGCACCGACTCGATGATCTTGACGTAGCCGGTGCAGCGGCAGATGTTGCCCGAGAGGGCTTCGCGGATCTGGTCTTCGCTGGGGTCGGGGTTGTGCTGCAGCAAGGCGTGCGCCGCCATCACCATGCCGGGTGTGCAAAAGCCGCACTGGGTGCCCAGCTTCTGGTTGAACGCATCCTGCAAGGCGCTCAAGCGCCCCTGCTCGGAGAGCGACTCGATGGTGCTGACCTCGTGGCCCTCGCAGCGGCAGGCCAGCGTGATGCACGAGAGTTGCGGCTTGCCGTCCACCAGCACGGTGCAGGCACCGCACTCGCCGCCATCGCAGCCGCGCTTGGTGCCAGTCAGCCCCAACTGCTCGCGCAGGTAGTCGAGCAGCAGGGTGTGCTCGGCCACCGCGTCTTCGCGCGCACGGCCATTGACGTTGATTTTGACGAGTCGCTTGCTCACTGGTTACTCCTTGGATGGTGCCACGGTGCGAACCCCGCGCACCGGGATGTGGCTCAGGGCAAAGCCCTGGTTGTAGGCGGCACGCGTGACCAGCGTGTACTTCATGTTGGCTCCGGCCCAGGCGGCGCAGGCACCCGAGAGCGCAAGCATCAGGCTTTGCGCAGTGCCGCCCCACCAGGTGCCCACAACGAGCAGAACGATCGGTACGTTGGTGCCATACATCGTCATCTGCAACCCGGCGCGCTCCAGCGCGCGGCGTGCGGGCAGGGCCAGGCCGGATTCCACCTCGCCCCGGTAGCGCCACCAGACCATCATGCGCAGCGCCAGTATCAGCGGAAACGCCATCAGCAGCGCGCTGGTGAGCCGGGCATGGAACAGCCCCAGCAGCAGGAATATGCCAGCGCCCTCGCACAAGCCGGTGAGTACAAACAGCGGCGACAGCCACACCGCGCGCCACGCCGGTATGCCGCGCGCCGCCGACAGCATGCGGCTTTGGCAGTAGAGAAAGGCCAGCGCCAGCGCTGCCGTCAACCACATTGCACCAGCCTGCCCCAGCATGGCGGCCAGCCCGGCGGGAAACAGCACCACGCTGACCAGGGCTTCGCGCGACATCCACGAGGTACGCGGGTTGATGAACACATTGAGCGCGCGCAAGGGGCGGCCAATTTCGAGCCAGACGCACAGCAGGCCCAGGCCCACCAACGCCAGGCCGGCAAACACCAGCCAGTCGGGTGCCCACAGCGACGCTGGAGCCGCGGTGGCCCACAACGCAGTGACCAGCAGCAAGCCGGTGCCGCAACCGCCGCCAATGTAGTTGCCCGCGGCGCGCCAGTCCCAACTGGTCTGGTGCCAGGGATTGGGGCCAAAGCCTGATTTCTTGCTCATGGGTCCACCTTGTCCCAAAGGTAGTGAAAGCCGGGCCCGGTGCCCAGTTCTTCGTGCATGCGAAAACTCTGGTTGTTGGCCAGCAGTTGCGAGACCTTGCTGTGCGGATCGTCCCGGTCGCCAAAGGCCAGCGCGTCGGCAATGCAGGCGTTGACGCAGGCCGGTGTGGCCGCAGGGTCCACCCCCGGCGTCAGGCCCGCAGCCAAACCCGAATCAATGCGGTCTACACAGAACGTGCACTTGGTTGCCACCGCGCGGCGCGCGTCGTCGTAGCGTTGGGTCTCGTTGGCCGTGGCCCCGCTGGTGCCAAAGGCAAAGCTGGCCTTGTCGGTCTTGTAGCGCGACTGGTAGGGACAGGCCACGGCGCAGTAGGCGCAGCCAATGCACAGGTCGTAGTCGATGGTGACAATGCCGTCGGCACGTTGCTTGGTGGCGGTGGTCGGGCACACCGCCATGCAGGGCGGGTCTTCGCAGTGCTGGCAGCCCACCGGCACAAACACACGCTTGACGTCCGGGTACTCGCCAAACTCCATGTCGAGCACGCGGCGCCACTGCACCTCGGGCGGTGTGGCATTGGTGTGGCGGCACGCAGCGGTGCAGGTCTGGCAGCCCACGCAGCGCCGCAAATCGGCAACCATGGCCCAGCGCGTCATGCTGCACCTCCTATGGCCGGGCGAACCCGTACGCGCACGATGTCGGCTCCCGAGCCAGTGGCATCGGTGAGCGCGAGCGTCATGTCGGCCAGGGCGTTCATGCTGGGCACGCCAAAGTCACGCGCCACCGGTGTTTCCCAGTGCGCAAACTGGCCGATCAGCAGCAGCGTGTCCGGTCGTATGCCCTGGCGCACCACGGCGCGGCCCCGCACGCTGCGCTTGGGCGTGGAGATTTCGATCTCGTCGCCATCGGCAATGCCAAGTTCGTGCGCGGACGCGCTGTTGATCACCACGCCCCGGTGGCCGGTAATGTTGTCGGCCACTTCGTGCATCAGCGGGATGCCGGCATTGGCACCCCAGGCGTACTGCATGCTGCGCGCCGTGAGCAGCCAGAACGGGTAGTCCTTGGCCTGCCCGCCGGTCTGGCCAATGATGGCCTCCCACAGCCCGGGAAAGTTCTTCCAGATCGGCAACGCCTGGTACTCCTTGAGCTGCTCGTCCCACCAGTGCATGTCGTGCTCGTGCAGGCGTCGGCCCAGCTCGGTGCCCACGCGCATCAGCCGCTCCTGGTAGGGCAACTCGTAGCGCAGGCCGCGCGCAACCATGGTCTGGTCCAGGTACCAGGTGGCGCGCGAAAGCGGCTGGGTGGCAATGCCGTTTTCCTTCCACCAGTCCAGGCCGTGCGCGTGCTCGCCGTGGCTGACCTCGGCACTGGCGGCGCGGCAGACCGCGTCCCAGATGGCATCGCGGCTGTGGGGCTTGCTGGCATCGAGCGAAAAGTCGCCGTGTGCGCCCTTGAGCGGCACGCAGCCTGCGCCCTTGTTGATGGCGGCGATGTAGCCCGCCGTAATGCCCACGCGCTCGGCCAGTTCGCTGGCAACGTCGGTCATGTCGCGCGCCTCGCCACTGCTTTGCACCACCGGCTGGCGCAGCGCAAAGCCGTTGACCTCCCAGTACTGCTCCTGGTACTTGGTGCCGCCAATGCGCATGAGTTGCAGACTCTCCAGATCGGTCGCGTCGGGCAGCAGGATGTCGGCAAAGTGGTTGGTCTCGTCGCGGGTGTAGGCAAACGCCACCGTGAACGGAAAGCGCGCCATCTTCTCGCCCAGCGTGGCGGTGTCCCAGTACGAAATTCCGGGGTTGGTGCGGTACAAGAACCAGACGTCAGGCGGCGTGACGCGCGGCAGTCCCTTGGGGGTTTCGTCCAGAAACAGCCACGAGAAATGGGTCGGTCCCAGCGCCTGGCTCCAGGGCCCGTCGGCCGCCAGCGGCACCATGGTGCGGTAGGCGTTGCGGATATTGGGGTTGGGCGACCAGCGCGCTTTGTCGGTGGGGTTGAGCGGGAACAGCATGAAGCCGTCGAGCCCGGCCTTCACGCTCTCGTGGCGCTGCGACATCGGTCGCGCCAGGCGGATGGTGGTGCCCAGGGTGCCACCGGGAACTTCGAGCGCGCCCACCAGCACCGCCAGCAGGGTGCGCGCCCAGCAGCACTCAAAGCCGCCCCAGCCGTTGTTGACGGTCTTGCCCAGCGTAACCGCCACCGGGCGGAAGGGCATGGTGATGCCGTCCACCACCGTGGTCTGCCCGACGCAGGCGTGGTCAATGTACTCGTTGGCAATGGTGCGGATATGGGCCGCAGGCACGTCGCAAATCGCCTGCGCCCACTCGGGCGAGTAGGGCTGCATGTGATCAACCAGACGCGTGAAACCGGTGGTGCCGCGCAGCAGTCCTTCGGCCAGCACCTCTTCGTCGGGCCCGATCTCGATGGCGTCTGCCTCGTAACTGCCCTCGATGGCCTCGCGCAGATCGGGGCTGTCGTGCGTGCGCGCGCAATTCTGGCCCAGGTCCCAGACCAGGGGTTTGCGGCTGCTGCGCTCACGCAGGTAGTAGCCGTTGGGCCCCACCAGATAGGGCGACGCCGTGCGCACTGCCAGAAATGCCACGTCCAGGCGTTCGCGCGGGATCTCGTGCAGCAGCACGTGAATGAGCGCATACAAAAAGGCGGCGTCGGTCTTGGGTTTGATCGGAACCCACTGCGTGGAGCACGCGCCGGTAACCGACAGATGCGGCTCGACCTGCACGCGCTTCAAGCCGCGCAGACGCGCTTCGGAGTGCCGCCACACGCCAATCACGCCGCCCGAGGCCTCGATGTTGGAGCCACACGAAATCAGGTAATTGCACAGCGGCGTATCGGGCGTGACGATGAAGGCGCGGTGCCAGAACTCGCCGTACAGGTGCTCCGAGTGGTAGCACTTGACGCCCTGGCCCGAGCCAAAGCCCATATCGACCGCCCCCCACGCCGAGAGAAACGCCGGCAGCGTTCCCATGTACGACTGGGGCGTGCCCGCACCGCCAAAGCTGGCGGCCACGCGCGGGTAGCCTGAGGCATCCAGAATGCCTTCGGCGCGGATGGTGTTGAGCTTGTCGGCAATCTGCGTGAAAGCCTCTTCCCAACTGATGGGCACAAAGCCGGGATCCTGGTCGCGCCCCTTCTTGGGGTTGGTGCGCTTCATCGGCGAGAGCACGCGGTGCGGGTTGTAGGTCTTTTGCACCAGACCAAAGGCCTTCACGCACACGCGCCCACCACCAGGGTGGATGCCAGCTGCGCAGAAGTTGGGTTGAACCTCGGTGGCCACGCCCTGCTCCACCTTGACCGTGAGCAGATCGGGGCCGGCCACGCATTGGTAGCAATAGGTGGGGACGGTGCGTGTTTCTGTGGCTTGCGCGTTCATGGCCAAGCTCATCCAAACGCGCTGCGGCGTGCGGGGATTGTCTTCATCTCTTGTCTCCGTTAGCGGTCGAGCGCAGGCTGCAATGGATACAGCGCCGACTCCGATGTTTTTGGCTCCGCGTTTTCATTCTATCGATTCCTGCATTTGCATGCAATAATTACCCGCGAGGGAAAACCATGAGCATCAACACGCGCCAAGGCATCACCCCCAGGGGTTTGAAAACCAGATCGCTGGCCGGGGCGAACGCGCCCGCAGCCATCGCGCGGCACGTGCGAGCGGTGCAGCGCGCGGACCTGAAAGCGGTGATTGAAATGGATGCCATGGTCACGGGTATCGAGAAGCGTGATTACTGGAATTCGCTGTACCAGCGGTACGCCGATGCGGTGGCCACCGGACGCCACTTTCTGGTGGCAACCGAACAGGACGAGGTGGTCGGCTTTGTGATTGGCGAAGTGCGCGACTGGGAGTTTGGCTCGCCGCCGTGCGGCTGGGTGTTTGCCATTGATGTGCGCCCCACCGCGCGCCTTGGTGGAACCGGAACCGCGTTGCTGCAGGCCATCTGCCAGGGTTTCCGCCAAGCCGGAGTCAGCAAGGTACGCACCATGCTGTCGCGCGACAACACGCTGATCTTGTCGTTCTTTCGCAGCCAGGGCATGATGATTGGTCCGTTCATACCGCTAGAGATGGACCTGGAGCCCTGATCGGTCCGACCCGGAAACACCACTGATGAAACTGCAACAAAACACCCGGCTCGCGCTGTTTAGCATGCTGGAGTTTGCCGCCGATCCCAAGCGCCAGATTCCGGCCGCCGAGATCGCCAAAAAATACGCCGTGTCGTCACACCACCTGGCCAAGGTGCTGGCCGAGCTTTCGCGCGTGGGCATGGTGCAGTCGGTGCGCGGCGTGGGTGGCGGATACCGCTTTACCGGCAACGCACGCCGATTGACGCTGATGGACGTGATCTCGCTGTTTGAAGACGTGTTGCACACCGAGACCGGCCAAAGCGAAGACACGCCGGTGGGCCAGGCCTTGGCCTCGGTCTTGTCCGAGATTGACGAAATTGCCAAGGCGTCGATGAGCTCCATCACCCTGGCCACCATGCTGCGCACCATCGAGCGCCAGCAAGCTGCCAGCACCGCTCCAACTCCGCCGAAAAAGTAAGCCGGTTGCTTCATGTGGCGCTGCCTGATGCGGGTCAATGCGCGCCCAGGCGGGCGCTGTCGGCCACGCGCTGTTGCAGCGTGGCCCAGCCCTCGTCAATTTCGGCCTGCAGCGTGGCGATGTCTTGGGCATTCAAGTTGCGGTAGCGCCGCTGCAACCCCAGGTAGTCGGCCACCGGGCGCGTCTTGGCGTTGTGGTTTAGCGTGTAGTGGCGTCCGTCTTCCACTTCGTACAAGGGGAATGCCCCCGACTCGACCGCGTAGCGCGCTGTGGTCAGACCGGCGTCGTCGGCCACGCCCCAACCATCCATGCACGGAATGAGCAGCGTGATGATGCGCGTGCCGCGCATGCTCTTGGCCTTCTCGATCTTGCGCAGCAAATCGGGCAAGTGCCCGGCGCTGGCGGTGGCCACATAGGGCACGCGGTGCGCGGCCATGATCTCGGTGAGGTTCTTCTTGCGCGAGGTCTTGCCCGCCGGGGTGGAGCCGGTGCGCGCAAAGTGCGGCGTGGACGACGACTTCTGCGCACCGGTGTTCATGTAGCCCTCGTTGTCCAGGCAGAAATAGATGAAGTCCTCGTTGCGCTCGGCGGCCGACGACAGGCACTGAAAGCCAATGTCGTAGGTGCCACCGTCGCCAGCGAGCACGATCACATGGGTGGAATGCTTGCCCTGGGCATCGAGCGCACGGCGCAGTCCGGTGGCCGCTGCTGCACTCGACTCCAGGGTAGGCTGGTAGACCGGAACGCGCAGCGAGCTATAGGGCTGCGGCCCGGCGATGATGGCCATGCACGAGGGCGGAATCACGGCCATGGTGTCAGGCCCCATGGCGGTCAGGATGTGGCGCGCCGACAAGGCGTCGATACAGCCCGGGCAGGCTGCGTGGCCCGAGCACAGCATCGGGTCCTGGGGGGCGGATTCTATTTTGATCATGGTACTTACCTCACCCACTGCGATTCGCACTGCACGGCGGCACCACGTGCGTGCTGCACAAACTCGGCAATCTTGGCGGGCGACACATTGACCCCGCCCACGCCCGCGAGCAGCCCGTGGATGCGCGGCGGTACTGCCACCCCGTAGAGCGCCGCGCGTAACTCCTGGTGCAAGACGCCACCGTAACCGGGCGAGTAGTTGCGGTCGAGCACCACCACATCGTCCACGTCGGCCAGCGCTTCGCGCAGCCCGGCCATGGGCAGTGGCCGAAACAGCCGCAGCTTGACTAGGCCTACGTCCACACCCGCTGCACGCATGGCGTCCACCGCGACACGCGCCGTGCCGCACATGCTGCCCATGGTGGCAATCACCACGCGCGCGCCGTCGCAGCGGTAGCGCTCAATCACGCCATGGCTGCGGCCGGTCTTTTGGGCCCAGTCGAAATCGGCTTGCGCGGCCAGCGCAGGCACGCGCCCCATCGCCTCATCCAAGCCTTGGCGGTGGCGGTAAAACATGTCCTGCGTGGCCACGTTGCCCCAGGACTCGACCCGCTCGGTGTCGAGCCGATGCGGCGGGTCGAACGCGGGCAAGTAGGCATCCACCAAGTCCTGCGGCGGCACCAGCACCGGTTCGAGCGCGTGCGAGACGTAGAACGCGTCGAGGTTGACCATGATCGGCAGCAGCACCTGCTCGGCCACGCGAAACGCCTGGATCACGGTATCGAGCGCTTCCTGCGCGCTTTCCACGTAGTACTGAATCCAGCCGGTGTCGCGCTGCGCCAGGCTGTCAGTCTGGTCCGGCCAGAACGCCCAGGGCGAGGCCACGGTGCGGTTGACGTTGACCATCACAATCGGTGCGCGCGCGCCGCTGGCGTAATGCAGCAGTTCGTGCATCAACAGCAAGCCCTGCGACGCGGTAGCGGTAAACACCCGCGTGCCCACCAGCGAGGCCGGAATGCACGCCGACATGACCGAGTGCTCGGACTCGGGCGTGATGATTTCGGCGTCAAACGTGCCCTCGGCGGCAAACTCGGTGAGTTGCTCCAGTACCGGCGTCTGCGGCGTGATCGGGTACACCGGAACGACCTTGGGCCGCGCCAGACGTGCGCCCCAGGCCACGGCCTGGTTGCCGGTCAACAGCATGGATGGGGATTGCGTACTCATCTCAACTCCTCCTGCATCGCCATCGAACCCGTCGGGCATTCCTTGACGCACACACCGCAGCCTTTGCAATAGTCGGTAAGCACCGTGTAGCCTGCCTCCACCCGCTTGACCGCCATGTCCGGGCAGTAGACGACGCAGTTGTCGCAAAAGATGCAGGTGCCACAGGAAAAACAGCGCTCGCTCTCGGCCAGTGCCTGTTCCAGCTCCAGCCCCAACTGCACCTCGGCGTCGCGCGACAGGCGCTCTGCGGCGTCGAGCAGCAGGGTCTGGGCGCGCGCCTGTTTGGGGTGGTAGAAGGTGCTGATGGCTTGCAGGTTCACCAGGGCCTCGTTACCCGCAGCGGGTCGCACGGCAGCGCCGCTGTGGCGCTGTTCCAGCGCAAAGGCAATTTCGTGCGCGGCGTGCTGGCCCATGCCAATGGCCTCGGTCACAAAGCGCGCCATGCTGACCATGTCGCCCCCGGCATACACGCCGCTTTGGCTGGTGGCAAGCTGTGCGTCGGTCTTGAGCAGACCGCCGGCAGCGGCAAAGCCTTCGCCCAGTACCGACAGATCGGGGTCCTGGCCAATCGATGTGACGATGGCGTCGCAGGCAATGCTGAAACTGCTACCGGGCAGCGGGTTGACGCTGAACTGCCCACGCACCGCGCCCGGCACAAACTCCACCTTGCTGCAGGTCACGCTCAAGCCCTGGGCACCGCCATCGCGCACGCTCTCCAGCCTTGCACCATCGAACAGGGTGATGCCCTCCTCCAGCGCTTCTTCCACCTCTTCGGCCTGCGCGGGCATTTGCGCGCGCTGCTCCAGCGCGAGCAGACTGACTTCGTGGCCCAGACGGCGTGCGCTGCGTGCCGCGTCCAGCGCTGCACTGCCGCCACCAATGACCAGCAGCCGCCTGCCCAGTGCCAGCGGTTGGCCCGCGTTGGCGCTGGCCAGAAAGGCGGCACCGTCGCAGACCCAGGGCTGGGTGTAGTCCAGGTTGGGCAAGCGCTTGTTGCGCGCTGCGCCCAGCGCCAGGTAGAGCGCGTCGTGCTGCTGCGCCAGTTGCGCAAAGCCTTTGGCCGAATCGATGCGCCGACCGCAATGCACCTGCACGCCCATGGCCACAATGCGTGCAATCTCTGCGTCGAGCACGTCGCGCGCGAGCCGGTAGGCCGGAATGCCGTAGCGCATCAAGCCACCAAGTTCGGGCTGGGCCTCGTACAAGCTGACGGCAAAGCCCATGCGCCGCAACTGGAACGCCGCCGACAGACCCGATGGCCCGCCGCCGACGATGGCAATGTGGCCTTCGCGTGGCGCGGCTGCACCCGCATGCGACCAGCCATTGGCAATAGCCTGGTCGCCGACAAAGCGCTCCAACTTGCAGATCGAAAGCGCCTCGTCGTAACCACCCCGGTTGCACGCGGTCTCGCACGGATGGTGGCAAATACGCCCTGCAATCGAGGGGAACGGGTTGTGGCGCGTGAGCACCTGCCAGGCAGCGTGGAAGTCGCGCGCACGCGCCAGACCGATCCATTCGGCAATGTCGCCACTGACCGGACACGCGCCGTGGCAGGGTGCGGGGGCCTTGATGTGGGTTGCCAGCGATGCGCGCCAGGTGCCGGTCTTGATGGCCTCTGTACTGCCGGTGGTCCAGGTGGTGGGAATGGGCAGGGGTGCGTTCATGCTGCGACTCCCTGAAGTTGCACATCGACGCAGCGATAACCCTCTGCGCAGGCCGCGACGTTCTCGTCGCGCTGCTTGGGCGCGTTGTCCACCAGCGCCTGCGTCAGCACTGCCAGTGTCGGTGCCTGAATGGCCCGCGCCATGGCCCCGAGCAGCACCGAATTCACAATCCGCCCCAGGCCCTGCTGGCGCGCAATCGTCAGGGCATCGACCGGAACCACGCGCTTGCCCGGCAGGATCTGCGCAAACTCCTGAGCGCTGCGCGCAGAGTTCACGACGATCAAGGTGTCAGCGTCGGCGCAGGCTAGCAGACGGCCTTCGAGCAGGCTGGCGTCAAAACACAAAATGGCGTCGGCGCGCTCGATGTCGCAGCGCAGGCGCACCGGCTCGCTGTCCACCCGCAGGTAGGAGTTGACCGGCGTACCCCGGCGCGCGCCGCCGTAACTGGCAAAGCACTGCACATGCATGCCCTGCGCGTGAAACGCCCCGGCAAGCAGATTGCCCGCCGTCTGCGCACCTTGCCCACCGCGGCCCTGGATGATGATCTCAAGCACCTTGTCGTCTCCTTTCGGACTTGCCGTCGGCACCAAATGCCTAACAGAATCCGTATGGTTGTGTCCTTGTAGGGACTTGTCTGAAATGGAATTTAGGCCTTTTGCCGCCATCCGCCTAATTGATTATTGAAATCCGCTACATTCACCAAACCGATAATTCGTACAAACCCTTAAACCCTGTTCCGGGTGGTCGGAACTGCAAACGGACCCTGGTTCAAGGTTTCGTCACTGCGAGGAGCGAAGCGACGCGGCAGTCCATGTCTGCTGGTATTCCTGCATGGATCGCCACGGCCTTCGGCCTCGCGATGACGGGGTGTGGCCTCGCGATGACGAAGGGGGTTCTCGCGATGAACCATCTCCGTCATTGCGAACGAAGTGAAGCAATCCATGACTTTCAAATGCATGGACTGCCGCGCTACGCTCGCAGTGACGAAACCACGGCTCATGGTCCATTTGCAGTTTCGACCTGGAAATAGGATGCTCACAATGACGACAGCGTGTGTCATGAGTTCCGCAAAGATCAATAGGTTCAACCATCCGCTTGAGAGTGAAAGAACGCCATGAATTTCCGACAGCTTGACCTCAATCTGCTGCGCGTCCTGTGCGCGGTGTACCGGCTTGGATCGGTCACCGAGGCCGGGCAGGAGTTGGCCTTGTCGCAGCCCGCCACCAGCAATGCCCTGGCGCGCCTGCGCAACGTTTTTGAGGACGACCTGTTTGTGCGCTCGCCGCGCGGCCTGCACCCCACGCGCAAGGCGCAACGCATCGTGCCTGCCGTGATCGAACACCTGCACCGGCTGGAAGCCACGGTCAGCAGCGCCGAAGCGTTTGAGCCCGCCAGCAGCGTCAACCACTGGCGTCTGTCGCTGTCCGACCTGGGCGAGATGATGTTTCTGCCGCCGCTGGCGCAGGCGCTGCGCAGCCAGTCGCCCGGCAGCCATGTATCCAACGTGGCGGTGGCCGCAGCCCAGGTACGCGCCGCGCTGGACTCGCACGAGATTGACCTGGCCATTGGCATCCTTGACGCCAAGCGCGGCTCGATTGCCAGCGAGTTGCTGTTTCAGGAATACTTTGTTGCCATCTCGGCCAACGCCTGGCGGCCCCTGGGCTGGCGCAGCGGCAACCAGTTGAACGCCAGGCAGTTGGCAGCCGCATCGCTGGCGGTGGCGTCGCCCGCCGCCACGTTTCACGGCAGCGTGGACCTGATGCTCAACCGGCTGCAACTCGAAGAGCGCATCGTGCTACGCGCCCGCCACTACGGAGCGCTACCCGAGCTGGTAACGCGCACCGACCTGCTCGCCATCGTCCCCTTGATGTACGCCAATTCCTTGGCCCCGCGCTACGACGTACGCATCTGGGAACTGCCCAAGCACGGCTCGCGCTACGACGTCTGCATGCTCTGGCAACAGTCCGCCAACCACGACGTGGCCCACGCCTGGCTGCGCGGCGTGGTGCGCAACCTGTTTCAACGCACGCCGATAAGCGCCACGCGCAAACTCAAGCCGTAGCCGCAGGTTCTGGGTTTATAGTCTTGCCTCAAACAATACGGCGAAGTACGTTGTTTCTGGCAACCGGGTACCTCGCTTACATGGAGACAAGCGATGCAGTGTCCGTCACCGAACAACGCGCCAGCGGCGCTGGAGCATGGCCCTTTTGCGGCACTGCTTGCGCAAGCTGCCGCCGCACAGCGCAGCGAACTCAATCACGCAGAACTTGAGACGCTGCTCTCTGCTCTGGGCACATCGTTCCATCCCCCGCCTGCCTCTTTTGCGCGCGGCGCGTTTCGCGTCAGCCTGCACCAAAGCCGCGAGTTTGGTCTGGTGCTCAGCGCGGGTCTTGGTGGCCTGGAGCGCGAGCTTGACGCGGGCAACTTCCGCAAGGACCGCGCTGCAGTGCATGCCGCAGTGGAACTCAGCACGGCGGCGGACTTTTTGCAGCGCTTCCAGCGTACCCTGCCCTACCAGGAAATCGCTGTCCTGGCCCGCCACGCGCAGCGCGCGGTGCCCGATGCGCAACTGGAACAGTTCTTTGCGCGCGTGTTGCAGTTGGCGCGCGACGCCATCGCCCTGGCGCAGACTGCGCCGCTGGAACTGCAGGTGCTCACGCTGGAGTTGGTGCTGCGCGGCAACGCCATTGCAGTGGTAGACGCGCACAGCATCCTACGCGCATCGGTTGCACCCTCACTGCCCCGGCCCGTGGCCAAGATTGACAAGCTGCTGCACCCGGCATCGATTGGCATTGTCGGCGTGTCGGCCACGAGCATGAATTTTGGCCGCATCATTTTGCGCAACCTGGTGGGCTGTGGCTACGACAAGGCGCGCCTGCGCGTGATTCGCGCTGGCGAGACCGAGGTCGATGGCATCGCGTGCGTGGCCAACCTCAAGGCACTGGAGCACAAGCTCGATTTGCTCATCGTCGCGGTGGCGGCTGACGCGGTCTATGCACTGGTGGATGAGATTATTGAAAGCGATGCGGTCGAATCGGTGATGCTGATCCCCGGCAGCCTGGGCGAAACCGCCAAGAGCCGCGAACCGGCCGCAGCGCTTGCGGCCAAGATCAATGCGGCGCACGGCAGAGCTGGCGGCGGCCCGATCTTTCTGGGTGCCAACTGCCTGGGCGTAGTCTCGCACCCCGGGGCCTACGACTCCTGGTTTATCCCGCTGGAGCGTCTGCCCAAACCGGCCAAGAAGCCGGTGCGCAATTCGGTCATGCTCAGCCAAAGCGGCGCCTTCATGATCACGCGCCTGAGCCAGAACCCCTGGCTCGACCCGCGTTATATGCTGGCGCTTGGCAACCAGACCGATCTGACCCACGGCGACTTGCTGAGCTACTTTGCGCAAAGCCCCGAGATTGACACCATCGGCATCTACATCGAAGGCTTCAAGGACCACGACGGCCTGCACTTTGCCAAGGCGGTGCGTTCTGCCGTGCTGCAAGGCAAGCAGGTGGTGGTGTACAAGGCCGGCAAGACGGCACCCGGCATGGGCGGTGTGATGGGCCACACGGCGTCGATTGCGGGCGACCTGGACCTGTTTGAATCGGTGCTGCGCCAGGCAGGTGCCATCGTCGCGCAAGACTTTGAAGGCTTTGACGACCTGTTCTACATCGCAGGCGCCCTGCACCACAAGTCCATTAGCGGCAACCGCCTTGGTGCCATCAGCGGTGCCGGGTTTGAAGCGGTTGGCATGGCCGACTCCATTCTTTCGGACAGCTATGCGCTGCAAATGGGCGCACTGCAGGCCGATACCGTCTCCAAGGTGGAGGAAATCCTGCGCGCCAAGCGGCTCGATGCGCTGGTGGAAGTGCGCAACCCGATCGACATCAACCCCGGTGCCGATGACGACGCCCACCTGCAGATTGCCGAAGCGTTTTTGCAAGACCCGCAAATTGACGCGGTGGTGATCGGGCTGGACCCGACTGCGCCTTCGGTGCGCGCTCTGAGCGAGAGCAAGCTGCGCCCCGGCTATGACATCCACGACGCCAAGAGCACCGTGCACCTGATGCCGCCGCTGGTGGCGCGCAACGTCAAACCGCTGATCGGCATTGTCGATGGTGGCCGCCTGTACGACGCCATGTGCGAGCGCCTGATGGACCAGGGCGTGTGCGTGTTCCGCAACTGCGCCCGCGGCACGCGCGCGCTGCTGCACTACACCGAAGCGCGCCTCAACGCCGACGCCCTGCGTGCCCAGCACGCCAATGGCGCACATGCACCGGGCTGAATCACCCACCCCCATTTATTGCAACCTACTGCACCAAGGAGAACCATGAGCGAAACACTAGTCGTTGGCATGAGCGCCACGCGCCACGTTGACGTGGACCGCGACCGCACCATCAGCTTTATGGGAGAAGACTGCCGCGTCTATTCCACCCCCAACCTGTTGTACGACATTGAAATGGCCTGCCGTGACCTGTTGCTCGCGCACATCGGTGAAGGCAAGGATTCGGTAGGCACGCGGGTCGAACTCGACCACGTGGGTGCCACGCTGCTGGGGATGTGGGTCGACATCACGGTCACGGTGAGCGAGGTCAATGGCAACGCCGTGACGTTTGACTTCAGCGCCCGCGACGCCCTGGAAGAAGTGGCGCGCGGCAAGCACAGCCGCTTTGTGGTGGGCCTGGAAAAAACCGCGCAGCGCCTCAAAGCCAAGCAGGCCAAGGCCGCCGCTTAAAGCCCATAGCATGGATTGCTTCACTTCGTTCGCAATGACAGCCTCTCGTCATCGCGAGACCATGCGCCACTTCGTCATCGCGAGGCCGAAGGCCGTGGCGATCCATGACTTCATGCCTGCATGGATTGCTTCACTTCGTTCGCAATGACGGAAATGGTTGCTCGCGATGAAATGGTTATTCGCGATGAAGAAAGCTGCGCCTTGAATGCTACAGCGATCAGGAGCCGTTTACCGGCTTGCGCCCACCGATGCCGAGGTAGGTTTCGATGATGCGCGGGTCGGTGGCCAGGTCGCTGGAGCGGCCGGTGAGCGAGACCTTGCCCATCTCCAGCACATAGGCCCTGTCGGCCACGGCCAGCGCCGCGCGTGCGTTTTGCTCCACCAACAGGATCGAGACGCCGCGCTGGCGTAGCCCCACCACTACCTGCAGCACTTCGCGCACGATGTTGGGTGCCAGCCCCAGTGAGGGTTCGTCCAGCATCAGCAGTTTGGGCTTGGCCATCAGGGCGCGGCCCACGGCCAGCATCTGGCGCTCGCCCCCGGACAGGGTAGAGGCGCGCTGGGTGCAGCGCTCTTCAAGACGCGGGAAGATCGAATAGACCTCTTCGCGGCAGGCATGCTGGTCGCGCACGCCGCGCCACCAACGCGAAAAACCGCCGAGCAGCAGGTTGTCTTGCACCGACATTTCGCCAAACAACTCGCGCCGCTCGGGCACCAAGCCTGCCCCACCCACCACCATGGCGTTGACGGTCGGACGGCGCATATCGTGGCCGTTGAGCCAGACTTCGCCAGTGCTGGGCAGCAGCCCCATGGCGGCTGACAGCAGTGTGGTTTTGCCCGCGCCATTGGGTCCGATCACGGTGACGATCTCGCCGGGCTGGACCACCAGATCGATCTGGTGCACGGCTTCGACTTCGCCGTAGCAGACGCTTAAGTTCTTGAGCTCGAGTACGGGTGCAGCCATGCCATCAGCTCCCATCTGCGCCGCCAAGGTAGGCCGCCAGCACCCTGGGGTCCACCTGCACCTGGGCCGGTGTTCCGTGCGCAATCACCTGCCCAAACTCCAGCACCGTAATGCGGTCTGCAATATTCATCACAAATTCCATGTCGTGTTCAACCACCAGGATGGCCATGCCCTCGCCGCGCAGTTGTGTGAGCAAGCGCGCCAGCGCCACCTTTTCCATATGCGGCAGACCGGCGGCGGGCTCGTCAAGCAGCAGCACGCTGGGCTGCCCGGCCAGGGCGCGCGCAATCTCGACGATGCGCTGCTGCCCCAGGGCCAGCGAACCGGCCAGGTCGTGCAGTTGTGGCCCCAGGCCACAGCGTTCAAGCTGGGCTTGTGCCTCAGCGCGCAGCGCCGCTTCTTCGGCGCGATCCAGGCGCAGCATCGACGCAATCCAGCCATGGTGCCCGCGCAAATGCGCGCCCAACGCCACGTTGTCGAGCACGCTGCGCGTGCCGAGCAAGCGCACGTGCTGGAAGGTGCGGCTCAGCCCGCCTGCGGCAAAGAACCGTGACGACAGGCCGCGCATGTCGCGCCCCAGCAGGGTGACCGCGCCCGAGGTGGGATCATCCACCCCCGAGATCATGTTGAAGAAGGTGCTCTTGCCCGCGCCGTTGGGGCCAATCAGGGCATGGATTTCACCGGCGCGCACGTCCAGGTTCACATTGCTGTTGGCCTGCAGCCCGCCAAAGCGCTTGCTCACCGCTTTGGCATCCAGCACCACTGTGCCCTTTTCGGCCGACGCGCGTTCTGCCAGCGGCTGCACGTTCTGTTGCTGCGCCCGGGAAACTGGCCGCAGGTAGCGGTTGACGCGCCGCGCCATACTGGGCCACAAGCCTTCGGAAAAGCGCTGCAACACCACCAGCATCAGCAGGCCAAACACAATCACCTCAAAGTTGCCGCTGCTGCCCAGCAAGCTGGGCAGAATGTCTTGCAGGTATTGCTTCATCAGCGTGATCAGCGCGGCACCCAGCACCGCCCCCCACAGATGGCCGGCACCACCCACCACCGCCATGAACAGGTATTCAATGCCGATGTTCAGGTTAAACGGGGTGGGGTTGACGAAGCGCTGCAGGTGCGCATAAATCCAGCCCGACAGGCTGGCCAGCAGCGCGGCCAGCACAAACACCTTGATGCGGTAGCGCGCGGTGTCCACGCCCATGCTCTCGGCCATCACGCGCCCGGACTTGAGCGAGCGGATGGCGCGCCCTTCGCGCGAGTCAAGCAGGTTGTGCAGTGCCCACAGGATAAACAGCAACACGCCCCAGGTCAGAAGCCCAAGGTCGCGCACGGTGCGCAGCGACAGGCTGCCGATGGACAACGCGGGCACCCCCACCATGCCGGTGTGTCCACCCAGAAACTCCAGGTTGCCAAACAGGAAGTACAGGCTCAGACCCCAGGCAATGGTGCCTAGCGGCAGGTAGTGTCCCGACAGGCGCAGCGTGACCGAACCCAGAATCCAGGCCACGCTGGCACTGAGCGCAAATCCCAGGATCAGCCCGATCCAGGGCAGCAAGGCAGAGTCAGGAGCCAGCCCGACAAACGCCGCACCCGCAGGCGCGGTGCAAAACCATGCCGAGGCATACGCGCCCAGGCCCACAAACGCAGCCTGCCCGAACGAGGTCATGCCGCCCACGCCGGTGAGCATCACCAGGCCCACCGCGACCAGCGCGTACAGGCCAATGTAGTTCAGCATGGTGATGGTGAACTCGGGCAAAAACCCCCAAACCCCCAGCAAGACAAGCACGCCCGCAAGCGTGAGCTGACGCTGCGTCATTCTTCGTCCTCAACGTGATGGCTGTGCAGCGAACGCCACCACAACACCGGAATGATCAGGGTGAATACGATCACCTCTTTGAACGCACTCGCCCAAAACGACGAGAACGACTCCAGCAGCCCCACCAGCAGCGCTCCAGCCAGGGCCAGCGGATAGCTGGTGAGACCACCGATGATGGCGGCAACAAAGCCTTTGAGGCCAATCAAAAATCCGGTGTCGTAATAGACCGTGGTCAATGGCGCAATCAGCAAACCCGATACCCCACCTACCAGCGCCGCCAGGGCAAAGCTCAGGTCACCCGACAGTTCGGTAGGGATACCCATCAGGCGCGCGCCCACGCGGTTCATTGCGGTAGCCAACAAGGCCTTGCCAACCAGCGTTTTCTCAAAGAACAGGAACAGCGACACCACCAGCAAACTGGCCACCCCCATCACCACCAGCGACTGGCCGCTGACCGGGATGCCGCCCCAATCGAATTGCAGGTCCGAAAACGCCGTGGTGCGCGAACCCTCGGCACCAAAAAACAGCAGCCCCATGCCCACCATCACGCCGTGCAGGGCGACCGACACAATCAGCAGGGTGAGCACCGTGGCGTGCGCCAGTGGCCGGTAGGCCAAGCGGTAAATCAGGGGGCCCAGCGGGGTGATGACCAGCAGCGTGGCGCAAGTCTGCCCCAGCAGCGAGGTGGGCTTGCCAACCAGCACCAGCATGGCCGCCAGACCCGGCAACAGCAGCGCCCAGAAGGCACTTGATCGCCAGCCCACCACCACGCCGCGCTGGTGCCTGATGGCCTCCACCACCAAGGTGGCGGCAGCCAGTGCCAGCAACAGCCACAAAGTGCCGGGCGTGCGCCCTGCCTGGAGCAGGGCCATGGTCAGCGCACCGAATGCAACAAACTCGCCTTGCGGGATAAAGATCACCCGCGTGATCGAAAACACCAGCACCAGCGCCAAGGCCATGAGCGCATAGACGGCCCCGTTGACGATGCCGTCCTGGCCCAGAAGCAAGGCGATCTGACTATCCATCAGGGCTGGAACTTCCAGGCGCCGCCCTCAATCTTGACCATCACACGGGCGCGCTGGTCCAGACCCAGATGGTCTGCTGCAGACATGTTGTACACACCGTGCGCGCCGGCCACTTCCTTCACGCTCTCCAGTGCGTCACGCAGCGCAATGCGGAACTCCACCGTGCCCGGCTTGGCCTTCTTCAGGGCCGGGCCGACGGCGGCTTCCATCAGCTTGCCCGCGTCCCAGGCGTGTCCGCCAAACGTGGAGACCGAGCCCGCGCCGTTGGCTTTTTCGTACTTGGCAACGTAGTCCTGTGCCGACACCTTGAGCGGGTGGCTGGCGGGCAACTGTGCCGCTACCAACACGGGGCCCGAAGGCAGGAAGGTGCCCTCAACGTCCTTGCCGCCTACGCGCAGGAAGTCGTTGTTGGCTACGCCGTGGGTCTGGTAGAACTTGCCGGTATAGCCACGCTCCTTGAGCGCGCGTTGCGGCAGCACTGCCGGTGTGCCCGATCCGGCGATGAGCACAGCGTCGGGCTTGGCCGAAACGATCTTGAGCACTTGCCCGGTGACCGAGGTATCAGTGCGGTTGTAACGCTCGTTGGCGACGATCTGGATGTTCTTCAGTGCAGCAATCTTGCTGAACTCCTGGTACCAGCCCTCGCCATAGGCGTCGGAGAAGCCGATGAAGCCCACCGTCTTGACACCACTGTCGGCCATGTGCGAGACGATGGCCAGCGACATCATGATGTCGTTCTGCGGTGTCTTGAACACCCAGCGCTTCTTGGCGTCCTGCGGCTCGACGATGCGCGCCGAGGCAGCCATGGAAATCATGGGTGTCTGCGCTTCGGCAGCCACATCAATCATCGCCAGCGAATTGGGTGTGGTGGTGGAGCCCAGCAGCACGTCCACCTTGTGCTCGTTGATGAGCTTGCGCGCATTGGTGACCGCGGCCGTGGTGTCGGAGGCATCGTCAAGCACGATGTAGTTGATCTTCTGCCCGCCGATGGTCGCAGGCATCAGGGCAATGGTGTTCTTCTCGGGAATGCCCAGTGAAGCGGCGGGCCCGGTAGCCGATACGGTGACACCCACATTGATGTCGGCATAGACTGCCGAACTCAGCATCAGTGCGGCCAACAAGGGGAGGGTTCTTTTGTAGCTCATTGTCTGTCTCCGGTAATTAAATGGTTATGTCAATCGAATGCGGCGCGTGGGGGGCGACGGTACCGGATCAAGCCGCACGGCATCCGGATCACCCGAAATCAGGTAGGCCACCATCTTACTCAGGAGTACGCCCCCTACACCCCGGGGTTTACCAGCAAAAAGTCGGCGTTTCAGCGGCGACTTAGCCATCGTAGCGCGGGGGATCGGGGTCCTGGTCCCAGTTGCTGTCGGGTTGTGGCACCTTGAGCATCCATGACTTGACCAACTCCACGTGTTCGCGCTCCTCATCGCGCAGTGCCAGCGCTGCCTCGCGCACGGCATCGACCTCGGCCAGACCCGCCAGGCGGTCAAAAAAGCGCTCGGCCCGCTCCTCGTTGGCCAGTGCCATTTGCAGCACGTGCCAGGGCTTCATCAGGTAGTGCACCTGGTCCAGGGCGGCGTTTTCGGGCGCTTCAAAGCCATCAAACATGGGAGCCTGGACGAAGTACGCGGGCGGCTCGCTCCAACCCATGCTGTCCAGGATCTGGCTGGCGTGCTTGCCTTCCACCTCGGCCATCTTGCGAAACCACTGCCCCACTTCGGGGTTGTTGTGGGTTTCCATCATGTCGGCAAACTCGTTGTAGCGCTGCACCGCCTCCAACTCCATCTGCAAGGCTTGCGCCATCAGTTCATACAACGTGGCAGGCACCGCGTCGGCTGTGGGCGGGGTGGGCGCGCTCATAGCGCAAACTCCGCTTCCAGGTCGGCCACGCTGCACTTGGGGCTGCGCACCGATGCCGGGTACGGGATGCGGTCGCCCGCGTAGAGTACGCCGATGTTGAGTCCGTCGTCCTTCATCAGGCGGCGCGCGGCGCGCGCTGGGTCGTCGGTGGTGAGCACCTCGGCCGGGTGCACCAACTTGCGCCAATCGCGCTGCTCGGGCCGGAAGGTGACGCAGGGGCTGAGAATTTCGACAAAGGAAAAACCGGGGTGCTTCATGGCCCGGGCAATGATGTCTGCCGTGCCATGCAGATCACCAGCAAAGGCACGCGCCACAAAGTTGGCTCCCGACGCCAACGCCACCACCGAGGGGTTGAATACGCGCAGGCCGGTGCCGCCGGGCGAGAGCTTGGAGTCCCAGTCGGGTTCGGTCGTGGGCGAGGGCTGCCCCTTGGTCATGCCGTAAACGTGGTTGTCCATCACCAGGTAGGTCATGTCCACGTTGCGGCGGCAGGCGTGCAGGAAGTGGTTGCCGCCGATGGAATAGCCATCGCCATCGCCCCCTGCGACCAGCACCTGCAAATCGGGCCGCGCGACCTTGAGCCCGGTGGCGGCAGCCAGCGAGCGCCCATGCACGCCATGAAACCCGTAACAGGTGGTGTAGGCCGGTATGCGCGACGAGCATCCAATGCCCGAGACCACCGCACAATCCTTGGGCGCAATGCCGACAATGGCCAAGGCCTTGGTGACTGAACTGAGCACCGTGAAGTCGCCACAGCCAGGGCACCAGATCGGCTTGTACGAGGACTTGAAATCGGCAGCGGTAAAGCCGATGGGGACGGCTGGCACTTCTTCCAAGTTGACGGGTGTGTTCATGCTCCGTTCCTCCATGCAAGCAAGGCAGTCAACAGTTCGGCCGGGCGCAGCGGCAAAGGGCCGGGCCGGTGGAAACTCTGCGGCGGCACCGGAAAGTCGTACCAGGCGCGCAGGTAGCGGTACAACTGCGCGCCGTGGTTTTGCTCCACGACGATGATGTGCTTGGCACCTTGCAGCGCTGCAGCCATTTGCTCGGGCTGAGCCGGTGCCAACAGGCGCAACACGATCAGGCGCAGCTCCAGCCCCTGCGCACGGGCACGCGCAATGGCCTCGCGCACCGGGCCGCTGGCCGAACCAAAGGCAATCACCACTGCGGGTGCGTCGCCCTCGATGTCGGCCCAATAGCTGCCGTAGTCATGCTGCGTGAGCTTGCGCTGGCGCTTGTCGAGCTGCAGCACGTGGTCTCTGGACTGGCTGCTGGGAATGCCTGCTTCGGAATGCTCCAGCCCGTCTGCGGTGTAGGTTACGCCCTCGGTACCGGGAATGGCCATGGGCGACACACCCGAGGGCGTGTTGCGGTAGCGCTTGTAGTCGGGCGTGTTGGCTTGCGCTGTTAGACGCTGCGCGGTGTAGCCCGCATCAACAGGGCGATCCACAATGGCGCGCGACTGGCCCATGAACTGGTCCGACAAAACGATCACCGGCGCTTGCAGCGCCTCGGCCAGATGCACGGCCCACTGGGTTGCGCCCAGGCAATCGGCAATCGACGTGGGTGCCACCACCAGCCGTGGTGCGTCGCCGTGCAAGCCGCTCACGGCGTACGACAGATCGCTTTGTTCGCTCTTGGCCGGGATGCCGGTGGAGGGGCCGCCGCGCATCACATCGATGACTACGACCGGCACTTCGGACGCCACTGCCAGACCCAGCGCTTCGGTCATGAGCGAGAGCCCCGGCCCGGCCGTGGCGGTGAGCGCGGGCACGCCGCCATACGACGCGCCAATGATCATGTTGATGGATGCCAGTTCGTCCTCGGCTTGCAGCAAGGTGCCGCCCAGGCGCGCGATGCGGGGTGCCAGCCATTCGAGCACCTCGGTCGCAGGCGTGATCGGGTAGGCTGCAACAAAGCGCACGCCACCACGCAGCGCGCCCAAGCCGGTGGCCTCGTTGCCGCTCATCATCCAACGTGGCGCGCTGCCGCGCTCGCCCACCTGGAGCTGCGCCATGGCACCACCCTCTTGCACCAACTGCTGGGCAATCTGCTGCGCCGCCACGGCACCTTTGGCTACGGCCTGCAGGTTGGCGTCCAGAGTGGCGGGTTTCTTCCAGGCGTCGCGCACCGCTTCCTGCAGCACCGCAAGTGGCAGACCTGCCAGGGTTCCGGCCAGCCCCAGGGCGATCATGTTGACCCAACTGCCGGGAATCTCCTTGGCCATTTTCTTCATGCTCAAGGGTGCATAGCGCGCGCCGCTGGCCTTGAACACCTCGGGTGCGTCGCCCTCGTCCGGGTCGCCAATGAGCACGCTGCGCGGGCCGAGCACAATTTCGTCGGCAAAGCGGTTGACGTTTTGCCAATCAATTGCCAGCAGCAGGTCAAAGCCGTCGTCGAGCGATGCCATCGGGTGCGAGCCGAGCCGCAGCATGGCCGCTGCCTCGCCACCGCGAATCTGCGGCCCGCTGGTACGCACCATCAGCCCATAGGCCCCGGCCTTGGCTGCTGCGGCCAGTAGCACCGTGCCCGCTGTCATCACACCACTGCCTCCGCTGCCCGCCAGCGCGATCGACACGCTGGCAGCTTGCGCTACTTCTGCTTGCAAGTTCGTCTCCTCATCAGGCCTGGCCTCACATTGCCCCCCGTGGCTGGCTGCGCTCAACACGCGAGGCCGGTTGCGGGAACTAAGCTGGTATTTAGGTACTACTATACGATATTTGATCTGCTCAGTAGTCCGGTCAAACCCGTAGCCGCGGCATTGGCGCAACGAATCGGCAGCCCTCGTGAACCGCAGCTTCGTCACTGCAAGGAGCGAAGCGACGCGGCAGTCCATGCAGGCATGAAGTCATGGATCGCCACGGCCTTCGGCCTCGCAATGACGAGGTGGGGGTGTGACCTCGCAATGACGACCGCATGTGCTGTGAATTCCGCAATGATCAATGGGTTCGACAGCGGAGCCGAGCAACGCAATAGGCGGCGAGCAGAGCGTCCGGGATCAGGGGGCGTACATCAACCCTGATTCCCAGGCGGCCTGCAACTGCGCCAACAATGCCGTCGGCACCCGGGCATCGCCCTTGGCGTCGTCAAGCGTCTGACGCATGGACTGTGCAATGGCTTCGAGCACCTGAGCGGGCTGACTCACGCCGCAGACCCGGCGGCCGAAATCGTGCAACTCCTGCACGCTCGGGTAGGCCCGGGTCTGATGCCTACCGGCAAACAGTTTTAGCGCGAGGGTGCGATCCTCCAACTCGGGCCCGCCCTGGTACTGCGTGTACTTGTAGATGGAGGTCGTCACCACGTCGAACATGGGTGCCAGCCAAACCTCGCTGGCGCTGCGGTAGAGCACGCCAAAGTTCTTCAGGTGCGCGTCGCCATTGCGCACCATGACGGAGAAGGCGACCTGCTGGAAGTACCGGTGCAGGTTGTCGCTGTGGAGCTGCAACTGACGCAGCAACTCGGCAACACGCTGATAGCTGCCGTGGTACTTTCGGTCCGACAACACGTCGCGCACGCGCAGACCCGCCAGGGCAGCGATGTCTTCGAAGCCGAGCCGCTCGACGCGGCCGTTGTCGTGCATCACCATATCAAAGCGGTCGAGTATCAGCATCTGACCGTCGTCCGACAGGGCAAACTGCGGCACGTCGATACCCGCGCCGCGGGCGGCGCTAAGGCACAGGTACTCGTTGGCGGCCAAGCCCGGGTAGGCGGGGCTGGCAGCTTTCACAATTAGCGAGGGCACCGGCACCGTCGCTCGCTCTGGCACCATGATCTTGGGTTGCATGCCGGCGATGCCCGCGCCCGTGCTTAGGTAGGCGGCCACCAATTCGTTGAACACCTCCGGGGTGTAGCGCGTCTTGAGCAGCTCTGCCTTGCTTAGAGCCCGTGGCGCTGCTGGCTCGGGCAGTTCTGCGAGTCGGTACCCCAATCGGCCGATACCGTTGCGCCCGACCAGCGCCAACAGGTGCATGGGCGTCAACGGCTGCTTGGGAAACAACTCCCGAATCTTCATGAACAGGTCGCCCTCGGGCAGGTTCTGATCCATCGACGGGAACAGGTCGCTGCCCTGCCAGGTGAGGCTTTCCCTGGGCGGCATGAGCAAAGCCATCGCCGGTTGGTCAGGGTCTTGGCCAAGGTAGCGAAACTCATAGTTCGACGTCTTGAGTAGCTGGCCAGCGTGCTCGTTGTCGCCGATTGACACCGCAAGGGCACGGACTTTTTCAGGGAGCATCGTCGTCTTCCTGGAAGCGGCGGGCCACCTCCTCGGCCGATGGCAGGCCCACGCGCTCGAGCCGCAGGGCCAAGCCCAAAGCACCCAGCACGGCCATCAGTGAAGACACCGTGGAATCTTCTCCAGCCTCAAGCCGGTAAACGACCTCGCGGACCTTCCCGGCCTTTTTGGCAAGCTCGGACTTGCTCATTTTGAGAGCTTTGCGGTGCTCACCCAACTGGCGGCCAAGTTCATCTGGGAAGCGAATAGTGTCAGTCATAGCTTGCTATGATACTAACTATTGACATTTATGCAAGTCATACCTTGCATAATATGCGTCTTAATTGCCGCTCATCCGCCAAGGCGCAGCGCCGGGTTCGGATTTGACACGGCGCGCCAGCACAGCGTCCAGCAGTTCGCCCTGCGCCACCGGTTTGTCCAGGTAGCAAAAACTCAGGAGCGAGGAACGACTGCCTGATCAGGCAAAGTTGGCTTGTGCAAAGCTCCAGTTGACGAGCTTGTCGAAGAAGGTTTCGACAAACTTGGCGCGCAGGTTGCGGTAGTCGATGTAGTAGGCGTGTTCCCACACGTCCACGGTCAGCAGCGCCTTGTCGGCGGCTGTCAACGGGGTTCCAGCAGCGCCCATGTTGACGATGTCCACCGAGCCGTCGGCCTTCTTGACCAGCCAGGTCCAGCCAGAACCGAAGTTGCCCACGGCCGCCTTGACAAACGCTTCCTTGAAGGCGGAGTAGCTGCCCCACTTGGCGTTGATGGCTGCAGCCAGTGCGCCACTGGGCTCGCCGCCGCCTTGGGGCTTCATGCAGTTCCAGAAGAAGGTGTGGTTCCAGATTTGCGCTGCGTTGTTGTACACGCCGCCGCTGGACTTCTTGACGATTTCTTCCAGCGCCATGGCCTCGAACTCGGTGCCCTTTTGCAGGTTGTTGAGGTTGACCACATAAGCGTTGTGGTGCTTGCCGTGGTGAAACTCCAGCGTTTCTTGCGAATAGGCGGGTGCCAAAGCGTCGATGGCGTAGGGCAGTGCGGGCAGTGTGTGTTCCATGGTGTCCTCTAGGAGTGTGCGGGTTGCTGAAATAGCGAAAACAGCCGCGATTGTAGAAACTAATCCGACGGGCTGCTTGTGACCGTCATGTCAACCTTGCCATCGGCAAGGGTTGCCACGAGGTGTTGGCCCGGGTAGGTGCTATCTACCCTGCCGACCGCTGCGCCCTGCGCATCGGTGAGCCAGGCGTAGCCACGCTTGAGCACCAGCGCGGGGTCGAGCAGGCCCAGGCGCAGGTCGGCACGTGCCAGGCGCTCGCCCTGGCGTTGCAAGGCGCGAGCGGTAGCCGCTGGCAGGTCGATGTGGGCTCGCTCCAGTGCCACGTGGCGCGCCTGCAAGTTGGTTTGCACGGCGTGCCGCAGGCGCTGCTCCCACGATGCCAGGCGCAATTGCTGGCGTGCCGCCAGGCCAGAGGGGCGTCCAAGCCGGTGCGAGGCAATATCCAGGCGCTGCGCCTGCTGGTCCAGGCGGCGTAGCACCGAGGCGCGCAAACGTTCCTGCTGGTACTGCACTTCGGCCAGCCAGGCCAGCGTGGGCTGGCACACCAGCTCGGCAGCGGCCGTGGGCGTGGGGGCGCGCACATCGGCCACAAAGTCGGCAATGGTGAAGTCGGTTTCGTGGCCCACGCCGCTGATTACAGGCAGGCGGCTTTGGGCAATGGTGCGCGCCAACTGCTCGTCGTTAAAGGCCCACAGGTCTTCCATCGACCCGCCCCCGCGCACCAGCAAGATCAGGTCCAGCGCTGGCGCGCCGGGTTCAGGTGCCCAGGCGTTGAGCCTTTGGATGGCTTGCACCAGTTCGCCCGGGGCGCTGGTGCCCTGCACCGACGCCGGGGCAATCACCACCGCGATGTGCTGCACGCGGCGCTGCAAGGCGGTTACCACGTCATGCAGGGCGGCGGCCCCCAAGGATGTCACCACGCCAATGGCGCGCGGCATGGTGGGCAACGCGCGCTTGCGCGCCGCATCAAACAAGCCTTCGCGCTCCAACTTGGCCTTGAGCCGCAGAAACTGCTCAAACAGCGCGCCCTGCCCGGCTGGGCGCAAGCTCTCCACCACCAACTGCAATTCGCCGCGCGGCTCGTACACGGCCACACGCCCACGCAGTTCGACCCGGTCGCCGTCTTTGGGCGCAAATTCCAGCAAGCCCGCCGCACGCCGGAACATGGCGCAGCGCATCTGGCCGGTTTCGTCCTTGAGCGAAAAGTAACAGTGGCCGCTGGCCGCGCGCGCAAAGCCGGTAATCTCGCCGCGCACGCCCACTGGGTTGAAGCGGTTGTCCAGCGCCTCGCCGATAGCGCGGCACAAAGCCCCCACCGGCCAGACCAGCGGTGCCGGGGCAAGGTTCTGCGGTTCAGTCATGGGCAAAGTGTGAGGTGAGAATCAGGGGCGGCCCCAGCCACAACCTGATGCGGCTGGCTGCGCCATAATCACGCAGCACAATTTTTGTTCGGAGCATCCATTTGTTTTCCATCATACAAGCTGCTGGCTGGACCATCTGGCCACTCATTGCGAGTTCCATCCTGGCGCTGGCCATTGTCATGGAGCGTTTTGTCAGCCTCAAAGAGAGCAAGATTGCGCCGCCCCGCCTGCTCGAAGAGGTGATTGGTGTCACGCGCAGCAGCATTCCCACGGCTGACGTGGTGTCGCAACTGGAACAGAACTCGTACCTGGGCGAGGTGCTTGCCAGCGGCTTGCGCGCACTCAACTCCGACCCACGCTGCAGTGAGAGCGACTTGCGCGGCATCATGGAAGGCACGGGGCGCACGGTAGCGCACCGCATGGAGCGCTACCTCAGCGCCCTTGCCACCATTGCGTCTGCCGCGCCGCTGATGGGCCTGTTTGGCACCGTGGTGGGCATGATCGAGATTTTTGGATCGCAAGCACCCACAGGCGTTACCGGGGGCAACCCGGCACAACTGGCGCACGGCATTTCGATTGCACTCTACAACACCGCCTTTGGTTTGATGGTGGCGATTCCGTCGCTGATTTTCTGGCGGTACTTTCGCGGCCAGGTGGATGCGTACTTGATGACGCTGGAACTCTCTGCCGACCGCTTGGCGCGGCACCTGATGGCACTGCGCCGCTAAGACCATGAATTTCCGACCTTCACCCAAGGAAGAACCGGAGATCAACCTGATCCCGTTCATCGACGTGCTGCTGGTGGTGCTGATCTTCCTGATGCTGTCCACCACCTACAGCAAATTTACCGAGATGCAGATTCGGCTCCCGGTGGCCGACACCGATGTGCAGCGCGACTATCCCAAAGAGATGATTGTGGCCATTAGCGCCGAAGGTGCCTACAGCGTCAACCGCGTCCCCGTGCCCGGGCGCAGTATGGACAACATCGCCGCGGCGATGCTCGACGCGGCCAAGGCTGGCAAGGAGTCGGTGGTGATCATCAGCGCAGATGCCAACGCCAAGCACCAGGCCGTGGTCACGGTGATGGAGGCTGCGCGCCGCTGTGGCCTCAATCAGATCACCTTCGCCACCCAATCTTCCAGCAGGGCAGGCAGCCCCTAAGTCAATGCACAACCGGGTTGCGCACGCGTGGCGACAGCGGGGAGCGCTGAGCTGGGCCATGCTGCCACTGTCGTGGGTTTACGCTGCACTGGTGGCGCTGCGCCGCACCCTCTACCAAGCAGGCGTGCTTTCCTGTGAACGCGTGGATGCTGCGGTACTTGTGGTTGGCAATGTCATTGCCGGGGGCGCGGGCAAGACGCCCACCACCGCAGCCATTGTTAGCCACCTGCAGCGCCAGAACCTCCGTATGGGAATTGTTTCGCGCGGCTACGGGCGCCGCACGTCTGGCTGTCTCGAGGTGCTGCCCAACTCCCCGGTGCAGGACGTGGGCGATGAAGCGCTGCTGTTGCGCCGCGCCACGGGCGCGCCGGTGTTTGTGGCAACCAAGCGGGTGGACGCTGCCCGGGCGCTGCTAGAGCGTTATCCGCAAACCGATGTGATTGTGTGCGACGACGGACTGCAACACTACAACCTGTTTCGCGACCTGGAGGTGTGCGTGTTTGACGACCGGGGCGTGGGCAACGGCTGGATGCTGCCCGCCGGGCCGCTGCGCGAACCCTGGCCGCGCGTGGCCGTACCCCGTGCCGGACAAGACAACCAACGGCTGCTGGTACTGCACAGCGCAAGCCCGCCCGCCTTTGCCGGCCACACGGCACGGCGTAACCTGGCAAGCGTTGCCGTGCGCCAGGACGGAACCACCGTGCCACTTGAGTGCCTGCAGACGCCCGGCGTGCTGCCACTGGCGGCCGTGGCGGGCGTTGCTCGGCCCGAAGCTTTTTTTGCCATGCTGCGCGCTGCAAGCATCCCGGTGCAGCACACCGTGGCGCTGCCCGACCACTACGCTTTTGACCACTTGCCAGCCGAAATTGGCCAGGGGTATCGCCTCATTTGCACCGAGAAGGATGCCGCCAAGCTGTGGCCGCTGGCCCCCGATGCGCTGGCCGTGGGCCTGGTGCTGGAGATTGATGGCGCGTTCTTTGCCGAACTTGATGCGCGTCTGACCGAAGTGTTGGCGGCGAAGCTATCATCCAAGCATGGACACAAAACTACTTGAACTATTGGTATGCCCGGTCACCAAGGGGCCGCTGGAATACGACCACGACAAGCAGGAACTGCGCTCGCGCAGCGCCCGCCTGGCCTACCCGGTGCGCGACGGCATTCCGGTGCTGCTGGAAAACGAAGCACGGGTCATGACCGACGAAGAGTTGGGCCTGTAACCCGGCATGGCCTATACGGTTCTGATCCCGGCCCGCCTGGCCTCGACCCGCTTACCCAACAAACCCCTGGCCGACCTGTGCGGCGCGCCGATGGTGGTGCGGGTAGCGCAGCGGGTGCGCGCAGGGGTTACACCTGCCACCCGGATTGTGGTGGCGGGCGACCACCCTTGCATCGTTCAGGCCTGCCACGACCACGGCGTTGAAGCAGTCCTGACCCACGCCGACCACGCCAGCGGAACCGACCGGTTGGCGCAGGCCAGCCAGATGCTGAACCTGGCGGCAGACGATATCGTCGTCAACGTGCAAGGCGATGAACCGCTGATCGACCCCGCGCTGGTGGAATCGGTTGCCGCGTTGCTGCAGTCCCACCCGCAGGCGGATATGGGTACGGCTGCGCACGCCATCGACAACGTGGCCGATTTCTCCAACCCCAACGTGGTCAAGGTAGTGCTCGACAAAACCGGGTTGGCGCTGTACTTCAGCCGCGCCCCGATTGCCTGGTGGCGCGACGGCTTTGCGCACGGCATCCACGCCCTGCCCCCACACGCCCCGCTGCGGCATATTGGCATCTACGCCTACCGAGTCGCGTTCCTGCAACGCTTTCCCCAACTGGAGCCAGCACCGATTGAGGCTACCGAAGCGCTGGAGCAATTGCGCGCCATGTGGCACGGCCACCGCATCGCTGTGCACGTGAGCGCCCGGGCACCCGGCGTCGGCGTAGATACCCCAGAAGACCTGGAGCGCGTGCGGGCACTTTTTTTGAACAGCAGCACACCGCCTGTAAGTTAGGCAGCGACAAGCCCGTGCTATTCTTAGGGACATTAGACGCGCTGGGACTGACCGTACAACACCTCCACAGGCGCGCACGATTTTCTTTTTATCGAGGTTAATCCATGAGACTGATTCTTCTGGGCGCACCAGGCGCCGGCAAAGGCACCCAAGCCACTTTCATTTGCCAAAAATACGGCATTCCGCAAATTTCCACCGGCGACATGCTGCGTGCAGCGGTCAAGGCCGGAACGCCGCTGGGGCTGGAGGCCAAGGCAATCATGGCCTCGGGCGGTTTGGTCAGCGACGATCTGATCATCAACCTGGTGAAAGACCGCATCGCCCAAGCCGACTGCGCCAATGGTTTCCTGTTTGACGGATTCCCGCGCACCATCCCCCAGGCTGATGCCATGAAAGCTGCTGGCGTGGCGCTCGACTACGTGCTGGAAATCGACGTTCCGTTTGAGGCCATCATCGACCGCATGAGCGGACGCCGCTCGCACCCGGCGTCGGGCCGCACCTATCACGTCAAGTTCAACCCGCCCAAGGTGGCCGGTGTGGACGACGTTACCGGTGAACCCCTGATCCAGCGCGAAGACGACAAGGAAGAAACAGTCAAGAAGCGGCTCGAGGTCTACAGCGCACAAACCCGCCCCTTGGTGGAGTACTACGCAGCATGGGCCAAGGCCGAGCCGACAGCCGCCCCCAAGTACCGCGCCATCAGCGGCACCGGCGACGTTGCAGCCATCACAACACACGCATTTGAAGCGCTGGCAAGCTGATTTTCTTTGCTCACCCAAGAACAAAGCCCCGCGATGCGGGGCTTTGTTCGTTAGAGGCCTATCAGTCCAGCAGATCCAGCATCAAACTGATCCGCGCCTTGTAGGAGTTGAGCCCGGCGGGTGCAGCCTGTAGCGCAGCGGGTTGGCCCACGATCTGCCCTTGCGCGCAGCGGGTGATCAGGCGCACGGTGACGCCCTTTGCCTGCGCTTCAAGCAGTGCCGCCAGAAGCGCCTTGTGCACCGTGCCGTTGCCGGTACCGGCGAGCACAATACCTTTGACGCCAGCCGACACCAGCGATTGAACTTGCCGCGCATCCGCCCCGGCATGGCTATGCAGCACGGCTACCCAGGGCCAGTTGGCCACCGCCCCAGCCAGTGCGCGTGTGGCGTTGGGGTGCGCCGACTCGTCTGGCGCACGCCTTCCTGCCCAGCGCACCTGGCCCTGCTCCACCCACCCCAGTGGGCCGGCTTCGCCCGAGCTGAACGCATCAAGCCGGTAGGGGTGCACTTTTTGCACCTCGCGAGCACCGTGAATGCTGCCAGCGCAGACCGCCAGAACGCCGCACGCCAGCGGGTCGCGCACCACGGTCAAGGCATCCAGCAGGTTCTGCGGGCCGTCGGGCACCAGTGCGGTGGCCGGGCGCATGGCGCAGGTCAGCACGACAGGCCTGGCGGGGGCCAGCACGGTTTGCAAGAACCAGGTGGTTTCTTCCAGCGTGTCGGTGCCATGGGTGATGACGATGCCGCGCACATCGGGCTGCGCCAGCCAATGCGCGCAGCGCACAGCCAACGCCTGCCAGGTGGCGTGGTCCATGTCTTTGCTGTCGAGTTGGGCGACCTGTTCGCACACCAGGGTGTGGCCCTGCAAAGCGTCCTGCAAACCGGGCACAGCGCCGAGCAACTGCTGCACGCCCAACTGCGCTGCGGTGTAACCCGTGTGGTCAGCCGCCGTGGCGGCGGTACCTGCGATGGTGCCGCCGGTGCCCAAAACCACCACATTTTTGGAATTTATTTCACTTGCCACTTGTCAAATCCTAAAAACTGGTTAAAAATACAGCTACTGGATGCCGAAACAGTGTGTACAGACCAACAGCCCATGCGGCACAGTCACCAGGAGTTACCATGCTTGAAAGCCCCAAACTCACCGCTCGCCAGCAGCAGATTCTGGATCTGATTCAAAGCGCCATCTCGCGCACCGGCGCACCGCCCACCCGGGCGGAAATTGCCAACGAACTCGGTTTCAAATCGGCCAATGCCGCCGAGGAGCATCTCCAGGCACTGGCGCGCAAGGGCGTTATCGAGTTGGTTAGCGGCACCTCGCGCGGCATCCGCCTCAAGAGTGACGCACTGCGGTCCATCAACGAATCCCGGTACAAGCAGTTCTCCTTACCTCTTCCCGGCCTGGCCCAACTGGCCTTGCCGCTGATTGGCCGCGTTGCTGCGGGCTCCCCAATTCTCGCTCAGGAGCATGTGGACCAAACCTACTACGTGGAAAACAGCTTGTTCCAGCGCCAGCCCGATTACCTGCTCAAGGTGCGCGGTATGTCCATGCGCGACGCCGGCATCATGGATGGCGACCTGCTGGCCGTGCAAGCCACCAAAGACGCCAAGAACGGCCAGATTATTGTTGCGCGCCTGGGTGACGAAGTCACCGTCAAGCGGTTTCGCCGCAACAAGCACCTGATTGAACTCCACCCCGAAAACCCCGACTACCAGACCATTGTGGTAGAGCCCGGCGAGCCCTTTGAAATTGAAGGGCTGGCCGTGGGCCTGATTCGCAACACCATGCTGATGTAAACCTCTTTCTGCACACATCCCTATGAACATCGCGCTCATTGCCCGACTGGCTAGCCTACCCCCCATTCAAAACCTGTTGCGCCTGCTGGCCGCCCCTCGGCAGCTTACGGTACAGGCAACGCCCCGTTTGGCACCACTTGCGGCCACCAGCGCTTCCAAATTGGTAGCAAGCAGTGGTCAGCAGGCAAGGCTTGCAGAGGCCATGGGCCTGCAAAAGAGGCCGGTGCGCGTGCTACGGGTAATTGCATCGGGGCAGCGCAACGCAGGCGTTGGGCGCATGGTTATCTCGGGAAGCATGGCCGACGTTTGCGCCGAACTCGAGCGCCTTGCCGCTCGCGAAGCAGCGCTGACCTAAGCGCGCGCCACAATCCGGCGGGTCACGGCGCAAAGTGCGTTGTGACAAGGCACAATCGGGGCCATGAATATTGTGATCCTCGATGACTACCAGGACGCCGTGCGCAAGCTCGATTGCGCTGCCAAACTGGAGAACTTTCAAGCCAAGGTCTATACCAACACCGTCAAGGGCTTGGGCCAGCTTTCAATACGCCTCAAGGATGCGGATGTGGTAGTGCTGATTCGGGAACGCACCCACATGAGCCGTGCGCTGATTGAGAAGTTACCCAAGCTCAAACTCATCTCGCAAACCGGGCGCGTCGGCACGCACGTTGACGTGCAAGCCTGCACCGACCGTGGAGTTGCGGTTGCCGAAGGGGTCGGTTCCACCACAGCACCCGCAGAACTTACCTGGGCCCTGGTGATGGCGGCAATGCGCCGCATTCCGCAGTATGTAGGCAACCTCAAACACGGTGCCTGGCAGCAGTCCGGCTTGAAGGTCGCCTCCATGCCGCCCAACTTTGGCATTGGCAGCGTGCTGCATGGAAAGACGCTGGGAATTTGGGGCTACGGCCGCATTGGCCAATTGGTTGCCGGATACGGCAAGGCCTTTGGCATGCAGGTGCTGGTCTGGGGCAGCGACGCGTCCCGGCAGAAAGCGCAGAACGACGGTTACACACCCGCACCGAGCCGCGAATCCTTCTTTGAGCAGAGCGATGTGCTTTCGTTGCACTTGCGGCTCGCGCCAGAGACCCAAGGCATCGTGACTCCCGCCGACTTGGCGCGCATGAAGCCCACGGCGCTGCTGGTCAACACCTCACGCGCCGAATTGATTGAAGCCGACGCCCTGATCAGCGCGCTCAACCGGGGCAGGCCCGGAATGGCTGCGGTCGATGTGTTTGAAACCGAACCCATTTTGCAAGGCCACGCCCTGCTTCGGTTGGAAAACTGCATTTGCACGCCCCACATCGGTTATGTAGAGCAAAGCAATTACGAAATATTCTTTGGCGCGGCCTTTGACAACGTCATTAACTTCATCAAAGGCACACCCACCAACATCATCAATCCGGGCTCGCTGCAGGTGCGCCGCTAAGCTGCGGGTCAGCCGTTCGTCGGTTTGGGTGGCTCCGGCACCAAAAGGTCAGCGCCGTCAAATTCGATCATGTTGTCGTCGGGGCTGGCCACTTCGACATCCAGACTCAGATCTACGTCCAAGTCCAAGTCCAGATCAAGGTCCAAACCTGGCGCATCTTGCGAGGGAAGTGAGGGCACCTGCAGCGGTTGCGTTGCGTCCGCCCTGAAAGATTCAGCGCTCAAGACCGCAGGCACCGAGGGCAGCGCGCCATCGATGGTTTCTTTGATCGAGCTTACCGAGAACGGCACCGGCCCCGAATCCGTGCTTGTTGCAATCCGGCTGGCCACGGCGTGCAGGGTGAGCAAGTCACGGTAGGCGTTCAGATCGAAACCCTTGGCTGGATCGATCTCGGGAGTGCGTACAAGGCACAACTCGATGAAGTCTATCGCCGCTTGCGACGGCCACAACGTCGTGATGCGCCGGGTCACATCACCATAGGCGTCGAGCCCGTTTCCGCCCTTGTCAAAGCCTTCGTAGTCGGGCACCAGTCCGGTGAACAGGTCGTTAAATTCGCTGCGATAGCGGTCGTACTCGGTCTTGCGGCTCAAGGTATGCAGCGCCTTGAGCAGGTCCAGGTACACCAGGGGGTTGGACAGACCGCTTTCGCTGATATGGGCTACCAAAATGCCAACGGCTTCGTCGTGCTGCCCCAGCGCCATGAAGAAATCGGCCTGCTGGCGCACATCCAGCATTTCCTGCATGTTGATGGAGCGCAATCCGCCAGCCACACTCGGCGGGTTATCCGATGTGGCCGCCTTTTGCTCGTGCACTTTGGGTAACACCAGCGGCGCAGGTGTACTGGCGTGGGTGGAGCCCATGCCGGCAAACACCGATTCACCCAAATTCAAGTCAATATCCACCTCGGCCAGTTCCGCGTCGCGGGGCTTTGTCTTAGGCGACGTAGCCACCGGTGCTGCGTCATTGATCTCATCTGCGTGCTGCCGACTCGACAACGATTGGGCCGTGGCAACAAAGCCCTCAACGTCGTCATCCACACCAGCGTGCTGATTGCCGCGCCACCATGGCTTGCCATCACCAAGCGACTTCAAGCGGCTCCAGGCGTAGGCCAGCGCGGCCCCGCACAGCAGCAACAGCGCAGCCAGTGCATACACCAGCGGATTGGCGTATTTTTGCGACTCTACATCGGCCAGGCGGTCGGAGATTTCCTTGAGCAACTGTCCGTTCTTGGATGTCAAACTACGCTGGGTCTTGAGGTCGGTTTCAAGCGCCTGCAATTGCGCGTCACTGCGCATGACGTCCTGAACCGTGGTGTTGAGCGAGCGCCATGTTGCCGCAGCCTGCGCCCGCTTGCCCAAGTCGTCGGTGGGAGCTGCCGGCAGCTCGGGGCTCGATTTGAGCGTGGGGTCGCGCTCCTGCGCCAAATCCAGGGGAAGCAGCTTCAGACGTGCCGGGCGTTCAACCGAAGAACCCGCAACCTTGGGCGTCCGTGCAACCCTCTTGGGTTTGACCGCCGCAGGGCGCTTGTCGCTGTCATTCGCGCCTTTGGCGGCAAACTGGGGTGCTGCGTCCATCCTGGGGGCGCTCGCCGTCGGCCGCGCCGGTGCGGCCGCTGCAGGCGCTGGCTCAGTCACCGTGGCAAGCACGGGAATGACTGACGACCCCGCCCACGATTGCACAGGAGCCGCCTCGGTGGCCACCTCGGCCAGCAGCACATAACGGCGGCTGGCTTTATTCATGCATCCGGCGCGCACATACACGGTCACCACTGGCTCATTGACCCTCAGACCCGAAACCACACGCACCAACGCGCCCGTAGCCTGGGCAGAAGGCTGGTTGGTAACCAGCACCTGGGTTGATTCCAGCTTGACATCGCCAAAGAATACGTCGGCATCAAAGCACAACGCAGTATCCGACTCTTCGGATTCAAACTGCACCGGGATGCTCAGATCGAGTGGCTGCCCGATGAGCGCAGCCCCTCGTGCCCGACCCAAGGTCAGCGCCGAGCTCGGCAAGGCGCTGCACAGCAGTGCAACGCCTAAGGCGGAGATTACCAGTTTGCGATACGAAATCATGAGTCCCGGCATTCTCGCACAGCCTACCCCCAACTTTCTGACTGACCCTGGTTTGCACCCTCTGGAGGGCATCGTTGCCCCGGAGGCAACCCAGCTCAGACACCCATGCGACAAAGCCATAGGCAATATCTGGTCCCGCAGGTGACAATGCGGGAGCATCAACACCTTCCACAGTCACCCATAAGACAGGCCATGGACGAACCCATTCTTACTATTGACGAACGCGCCGCGATCAATTCAGGTCGCTGGTTTTCAACGCTGTCCCCATCGCTCAAACACGACATTCTTCGATGCGCCTACGTCAAACGCTACAAAGACGGCGAACTCATCACCGCCCGGGGCGAGCCGCCCGAGGAATGGATTGCCTGTGCCAAAGGCGCCGTGCGGGTGAGCTCAACATCGATTTCGGGCAAACAGATTACGCTGACCTACGTGGAGCCGGGCATCTGGTTTGGCGACGTATCGATCTTCGACGGCGACCGCCGAACCCACGACGCCTATGCCCATGGCGACAGCACCATTCTGTGCGTGGCCAAGGCCGACTTCAAAAAGATCCTGGCAGCGCACGTCGAGTTGTACGAAGCCCTGCTGCGCCTTCACGCGCGGCGCATTCGCCAACTTTATGGTTTGGTGGAAGACCTCAACACCCTGCCTCTGCGCGCGCGTCTGGCCAAACAGCTATTGCACCTGGCCAGAAGCTACGGCGTGCCGTCACTAAGCAATGCCAGCGAAGTACGCATCGGGCTGCACCTGGCGCAAGAGGAATTGGCGCAATTGCTGGGCGCGTCGCGCCAGCGCGTCAACCAGGAGCTCAAGGCCATGGAGCGCGACAACGCCATCCGGATCGAGCCGGGTGGTCTGGTGATACGCGAGCGCGACGCCCTGATGCGCATCATCGAGTCGGATGACTGAACTGCCACCCAAACTACTCTCTTGCACCCATGAGTGAATTTGACCATTTCGTCGGCACGCGCCCCGTTTCTGACCAGCACGCAGTGGACTTGGCGGCCCTGTCCAGTTGGCTGCAGTCGCACCTGCCCGGCTTTGAAGGACCGCTTTCGCTTGAAATGTTCAAGGGCGGCCAGTCCAACCCGACCTACAAGCTCATAACGCCCACGCGCTCGTATGTAATGCGTGCCAAACCCGGGCCGGTGGCCAAGCTGCTGCCATCGGCACACGCGGTCGAGCGCGAGTTTGCCGTCATGCGCGGCCTGCAGGACACCGATGTGCCGGTCCCACGCATGTATTGCCTGTGCGAGGACGAGGCGGTCATCGGGCGCGCCTTCTACATCATGGAGTGCATGGAAGGCCGTGTGCTCTGGGATCAGTCCCTGCCCGGCATGAGTCGCGAGCAGCGCGGCGCCATCTATGCCGAAATGAACCGGGTGATTGCGGCCCTGCACAAGGTTGATTTTGCGCAGCGCGGCCTCAAAGACTACGGCAAGCCAGGCAATTATTTTGAACGCCAGATTGCCCGCTGGAGCCGCCAGTACGCGGCATCGATCACACAGCCGATTGTGGAGATGGACCACTTGATCGAATGGCTGCCGAAAAACATACCTCCGCTGGCCCGCGATGAAAGCATGGTGAGCATCGTGCACGGCGACTTTCGCCTGGACAACCTGATGTTCCACGCGCAAGAGGCGCGCGTGGTTGCCGTGCTGGATTGGGAGCTTTCAACACTGGGGCACCCCTTGGCCGACTTCAGCTACCACTGCATGGCCTGGCATATTCCGCCGGGCGCGTTCCGTGGCATCGGCGGCCTGGACTTTGCCAGCCTGGGCATACCCAGCGAAGACGAATACATCCGCCTCTATTGCGAGCGCACCGGCATTGCAACGCCAGCGCAACTCAAGACCGAGTGGAACTTCTACATGGCCTACAACATGTTTCGCATTGCCGCCATTTTGCAGGGCATTGCCAAGCGCGTGGAAGCCGGCACGGCGTCAAGCGCGCAGGCCGTCAGCTCGGCCGCCGGAGCGCGACCGCTGGCACAAATGGCATGGAAGTTTGCCCAGCAAGCCTGACCACCATCCCCACGATTTATTCATTCACCCAACACCCTCGGAGAGCGCATGGACTTTGACTATTCACCCAAGACCAAAGAGCTTCAGCAGCGTTTGCAGAAGTTCATGGACGACCATATCTACCCGGCAGAAGGTGCCTTCCATGCCGAAATTGCGGCCAATACCGCAGCAGGCAAACGCTGGACGCCGCTGCAGTTGATAGAAGACCTCAAGCTCAAAGCGCAGGCTGCCGGGTTGTGGAACCTGTTTTTGCCGGTGGATAGCGCACAGGCTTCCGGCTACGAGGGCGCAGGACTGACCAATCAGGAATACGCGCCGCTGGCCGAAATCATGGGATGCGTGATGTGGTCGAGCGAGGTTTTCAACTGCTCTGCGCCCGACACCGGCAACATGGAAACCATTGCCCGCTACGGCTCTGAGGAAAACAAGGCGCGCTGGCTCAGACCGCTGCTCGAAGGCAAGATCCGCTCGGCCTTTGCCATGACCGAGCCACAAGTGGCCTCAAGCGATGCCACCAATATCGAAACCCGGATCGAGCGCCGCGGCGACAACTATGTGATCAACGGGCGCAAGTGGTGGACTTCGGGTGCTGGGGACCCACGCTGCGCGATTTTTATCACCATGGGCAAGACCGACCCCGAAGCGGCACGCCATTCGCAGCAAAGCATGGTGCTGGTGCCAGCCAACACCCCCGGAGTGAAGGTGGTGCGGCCGCTCAACGTATTCGGCTACGACGACGCCCCCCACGGCCACATGGAAATGCTGTTTGAAAACGTGACGGTTCCGGTGACCAACATCCTGTTGGGCGAAGGTCGTGGATTCGAGATTGCCCAGGGTCGGCTTGGACCGGGGCGCATCCACCACTGCATGCGCTTGATCGGTCTGGCAGAGCGCGCACTGGAACTGATGTGCAAGCGCGCATCCACCCGCGTTGCATTTGGCAAACCAATTGCCGCGCAGACAGTCACGCAGGAGCGAATTGCCGAATCACGCTGCAAGATCGATATGGCACGGCTGCTGACGCTCAAGGCCGCGTGGATGATGGACGTTGCAGGCAACAAGTTTGCCAAGAACGAGATTGCCATGATCAAGGTGGTGGCCCCGAAGATGGCCTGTGACGTGATCGACTGGGCCATGCAGGCGCACGGCGGCGGCGGCATGTGTGACGACTTCCCGCTGGCCTACGCCTACACCAACGCGCGCACCCTGCGCTTTGCCGATGGCCCGGACGAAGTCCACCGCAACGCCATCGCCAAACTCGAACTCGGAAAATACGCGCCCCCGAAACCACATCGCGCTGCGTAACCACTGCGCACCAGCAGCCCGGCTGCTGGTGCACTTCAGGTTCAGTGCAGGTGTGTTTGGCCAGACCACAAGGAATTGAGGTCGGCAAAACGCCACTTGGCCGGGTCTTCGCGGCACAGAATTTTTTCGGTCACACCCGGTGCCGACAAGTCCACCAGTTCAGGAACAATGCGCAAGTTCGACTTGGTGGAGAAGAACACTTTCACGCGCGGCGTTGTCAGCGACTTTCCGGTCTGGTCCATCACCACGCCCAGACGCCCCGAGGTCAGCCGCACCAGCGAGCCCGTGGGGTAAATCCCCAGGCTCTTGACAAACGCCTGGAACACATTCACGTCGAGGTGACCGTTTGACCATTCGGCCATTTTACGCAGCGACTCCGCAGGGTCCCAGCCAGCCTTGTACGGGCGGTTAGAGGTGATTGCGTCGTACACATCGCAGACCGCGCCCATCTTGGCATAGAGACTGATTTCTTCGCCCTTCAATCCCTTGGGATAGCCCGAACCGTCGATTTTTTCATGGTGGTGCAGGCACACATCCAACACCATCTCCGGAACGTCGTTGCCGCCTAGGAGCATGCGGTGCCCCTCCACGGGGTGCGACTTGATGATGGCGAACTCGGCATCGGTCAGCTTGCCCGGCTTGTTGAGCACATCCATGGGCATCAGGGCTTTTCCCAGGTCATGCATCAAACCCGCCAGTCCGGCGTGGCGCGTCTGGCGCTCATCGAGACCCAACTGGTGCGAGAGCGCGACCATCATGGCGCATACCGCCACCGAGTGCATGTAGGTATAGTCGTCCGCCGTTTTCAGGCGCGCCAGACTGATCAACGCGCCCGGGTTGCGGGCCACCGATTCGCTGATGTCTTCCACCAGTTGTTTCGCACCGCCCGTGTCCACGGCCTTGCCCATGCGCGCTTCCTGGAACATGGAAATCACCGCCTGCTTGGACTCCTGGCAAATCTTGGTAGCGCGCTCGATTTCAACCTCGGTGCTCACGGGCGTAATTTCGCGCCGGGCGACCGACGCAAAATGCATTTCCGCATCGACCTGCGCTTCGGATTCGTCCTGCGAAACGGCTACCTGGCCCTGCGGCACATCGAGCCCCTGGCTGACGTCAATCCACACCTCCTTGATGCTACTGGCCAGGATGCTTTGAATATCCTTGGGGTCGGTAATGACAAACCCGTTGCGCCAAAACGGGTGCTCCATCCAGGAACCGCAAAACTCCTTCAGATGCATTCCAACGGTGAGTTGGTCAACGCTGATCTTTTTGAGCATGGCTACCAACCGAAATTCAGTGCAAATGCCGTGGCTTGCGCCCCGTTCCGTGCCCACCGCTGGGGTTTCCGCCCATGCCACTGGGCGGCTTGCCCATGGAAAGCGATGTCACCAGAGAATCGAAGCGCTGGGCAAACAACTTATCCACCTCTGCCACCACGCCGCCGAGTTCGGCCCCGTCAAAGTGGCGCTCCATCATGTTGACCACGTCTTGCACCAGCAAGTCGCGTTGCACCTGCATGATGGCGGCTGGGTCGGGGCCCACAAAAAGCATCACGAAATCGTCGCGCGACTCGGCTTCGCCCTGACCGTCTTCCTCGTCAAAGTCGGTGTCGTAAAACGTGACTTCGATGGCGGCACCGGCCTGCGCCAGTTCATTGAGGTTCATGCAAACCTCATCGAGCACCTGGCGAAAGTCCATGTCACCAGCCACCGTCCAGCACATTTGTAAAAGATGCTCGTGCACATCGAACTGGATGCCGGGCTCATCTTCATAAGCGCTGGTGGCCCCATCCGACAACGAGCGTGCACCAGCGTACTTCCACATCGGCTTGAGCGCTTCCTGCAACTGCTCAAACTTGACCTGGGACCGCACTGGTACCTGACCATGAACATGGATTTCGAAGGGGGTGTTGTAGCGTGCCATAAGTGTTAGTGTACGTTCCAGACGCAAGCTGTGCTTGCGACTTCAACCGTGGTGCCCGAGACCGGAATCGAACCGGTACGCCCGTTATTCACGAAGCGGCGGATTTTAAGTCCGATGTGTCTACCTATTTCACCACTCGGGCACGGGTCCTATTCTCGAACAAAAAATGCCTCATCGGCGATGTGGGCCAAGCATTTTCGAACAGGGTTTTGATGGAGGCGCGGTCCGGAGTCGAACCGGACTAACCGGATTTGCAATCCGGGGCATAACCGCTTTGCTACCGCGCCACTGAGAACTTCAGTGAATGAAAAAGGGAAGCGACTCGCTTCCCTTTTCTGTAATGTTGGAGCGGGAAAAGAGTCTCGAACTCTCGACCTCAACCTTGGCAAGGTTGCGCTCTACCAACTGAGCTATTCCCGCGTTTCAAGCCGCAAATTATAGCGTTGAAATTTATCCTTCCAGGCAAAGTCGCGAAAAAATTTCGCGCGCCTCAACTCAATGCTTTACCGACTCCTGTACCTGCGCCGCATCGACACTGGGCGCAACCACCGCTGGCACCTCTTCATCGGGCAAGGGAACCGGATGGCTTTCAAGCGCCAGTTCAAGCACCTTGTCGATCCAGCGTACCGGAACAATCTCCAGACCGTTCTTCACGTTTTCGGGGATTTCCTGCAAGTCCTTGGCGTTGGCTTCGGGGATCAGCACCGTCTTGATGCCTCCGCGCAGTGCTGCCAGCAGTTTTTCCTTGAGGCCGCCAATTTCGGTGACTTCGCCGCGCAGGGTGATTTCACCGGTCATGGCCACGTCGCCGCGCACCGGAATGCCGGTAAGGGCCGACACAAAGGCTGTGGTCATCGCCGCACCGGCGCTGGGGCCGTCCTTGGGCGTAGCGCCGTCGGGCACGTGGATGTGGATGTCCTTCTTCTCGAACACTTCGTCCTTGATGCCCAGGCGGCGGGCCCGGCTGCGCACCACGGTGCGTGCCGCTTCTACCGACTCCTTCATCACGTCGCCGAGTGACCCGGTGCGCGTGATCACGCCCTTGCCGGGGGTTAGCGCCGCCTCGATGGTGAGCAGATCGCCACCGACTTCGGTCCAGGCCAAGCCGACCACCTGGCCCACCTGGTTTTGCTGTTCGGCGCGCCCGTAGGTGTACTTGCGCACACCTAGGTAGTCGTTGAGGTTGTCAGCAGTCACCTTGACCTGCCCCGTCATCTTCTTGAGCAGCAATCCCTTGACCACCTTGCGGCAAATCTTGGACAGGTCGCGCTCCAGGGCGCGCACACCGGCTTCACGGGTGTAGTAGCGCACGATGTCGCGCACGGCGTCATCGGAAATTTGCAATTCCGACTCCTTGACGCCGTTGTTCTTCATCTGCTTGGGCAGCAGGTAGCGAATGGCGATATTGGTCTTCTCGTCTTCGGTGTAGCCCGACAAGCGGATCACTTCCATGCGGTCGAGCAAGGCCGGGGGGATGTTCATGGAGTTGCTGGTCGCAACAAACATCACATCGCTCAGGTCGTAATCCACCTCTACGTAGTGGTCGCCAAACTTGTGGTTCTGTTCCGGGTCGAGCACTTCGAGCAGTGCGCTGCTGGGGTCGCCCCGGAAATCAGTTCCGAGCTTGTCAATTTCGTCGAGCAGGAACAGCGGGTTGCGCGTGCCGACCTTGGTCAGGCTCTGCAGCACCTTGCCCGGCATGGCACCGATATAGGTACGGCGGTGGCCACGGATCTCGGCCTCGTCGCGCATGCCGCCTAGGGCCATGCGAACGTACTTGCGTCCGGTGGCCTTGGCGATCGACTGCCCCAGCGACGTCTTGCCCACGCCCGGAGGCCCCACCAGACACAGAATCGGTGCCTTGACCTTGTCCACGCGCTGCTGCACCGCGAGGTATTCCAGAATGCGGTCCTTGACCTTATCGAGGCCATAGTGGTCTTCGTTGAGCACGTTCTCGGCATTGCCCAAGTTGTGCTTGATCTTGGTCTTGGTAACCCAGGGCAAGCCAGAGAGCACGTCGATGTAATTGCGCACCACCGTGGCCTCGGCCGACATGGGCGACATCAGTTTGAGTTTCTTCAGCTCAGACTCGGCCTTTTTGAGAGCCTCTTTGGGCATCTTGGCGGCGCGGATCTTCTTCTCGATCTCTTCAATGTCAGCGCCCTCTTCGCCTTCACCGAGTTCCTTCTGGATCGCCTTGACCTGCTCATTGAGGTAGAAGTCGCGCTGGTTCTTCTCCATCTGGCGCTTGACGCGGCCACGGATTTTCTTGTCCACGTTGAGGATGTCCACCTCGCGCTCAATTTGCTCGAACAGGTTCTCCAACCGGTCCTTGACCGTGGCCAGGCCCAACACCGCCTGCTTGCTGTCAAGCTTGAGTGGCAGATGTGCGGCAATGGTGTCTGCCAGGCGGCCAGGATCGTCGATGCTGGAGATCGAGGTCAGAATTTCGGGCGGAATCTTCTTGTTGAGCTTGACGTACTGGTCAAACTGCTGCATCACGGCGCGGCGCAGGGCTTCGACTTCGCTGGCCCCGCCCTTGCCCGATTCCTTCAACTCGCTGGTGGCATCGATCGGGGTGACGTTGGCCGAAAAGAACGCCTCGCCCTCTTCAATCCGGTTCACGCTTGCGCGTTGGTGGCCTTCCACCAGCACCTTGACCGTGCCATCGGGCAACTTGAGCATTTGCAAAATGGTGGAGACGCAACCCACGTCAAACATGTCGGTCACCAGCGGATCATCCTTGGCGGCGGCCTTTTGTGCCACCAGCATGATGCGCCGCTCGGCTTCCATGGCCGCTTCCAGCGCCTTGATGCTCTTGGGGCGGCCCACAAACAGCGGAATGACCATGTGCGGGAACACCACCACGTCACGCAGCGGCAACAGAGGCAGGTCGATGGGGACGGCAGGCAGTGAAGTATGGCCAGACATGGGGAACCCTTTAGTTACCGGTTGCATATGGTCCGAAAACCATGGAATTCAAGACAGTGTCGATTATCCAGGCATTGAGCGCCCGATGCATCGAGTAATCCCGTACAAAAACCTGTCAAATCAAGCCCTTGCCGCGACTTGCGCTCAGGCCTTCTTGGCCGCTTCGCGGTACACCAGCAACGGCGGCTTGTTCTCGTTGACGGTGGACTCATCGACCACCACCTTCTCTACATTGGCGACATTGGGCAGGTCGTACATGGTGTCAATCAGCGACTGCTCCAAAATGGAGCGCAAACCGCGCGCACCGGTCTTGCGTGCCAGCGCCTTCTTGGCGATGGCGACCAACGCATTGGGGCGAATCTCAAGCTCCACACCTTCCATGCTGAGCAGTTTGGAGTACTGCTTGACCAAGGCGTTTTTCGGCTCGGTCAGGATTTGCACCAACGCATCCTCAGTCAACTCGGTCAGCGCAGCCACCACGGGCATGCGCCCCACCAGTTCGGGAATCAGGCCAAACTTGATCAGATCTTCGGGCTCGACTTCCTTGAACACGTCGGTCAGGCTGCGCTCGGCCTTGCTCTGCACCGTGGCACCAAAGCCGATACCCGATGAGCGCGTGCGGTTCTCCACCACCTTTTCCAGCCCCGCAAACGCGCCGCCACAGATGAAAAGGATGTTGGTGGTGTCAATCTGCACAAAGTCCTGGTTCGGGTGCTTGCGCCCGCCCTGGGGCGGCACGCTTGCCATGGTGCCCTCAATCAGCTTGAGCAAGGCCTGCTGCACGCCTTCGCCCGACACGTCGCGGGTAATCGAAGGGTTGTCGGACTTGCGCGAAATTTTGTCGATTTCGTCGATGTAGACGATGCCGCGCTGGGCCCGCTCGACCTCGTAGTTGCAGCTTTGCAGCAGCTTGAGGACGATGTTCTCCACGTCCTCGCCCACGTAGCCGGCTTCGGTCAGGGTGGTGGCGTCGGCCATCACAAACGGCACATCAAGCATGCGCGCCAGCGTTTGCGCCAGCAGCGTCTTGCCCGAACCGGTGGGGCCGATCAGCAGGATGTTGCTCTTGGCCAGTTCCACGTCGTCCTTCTTGGCCTTTTCCTGGTGCCGCAGACGCTTGTAGTGGTTGTACACCGCCACCGCCAGCGTGCGCTTGGCGGGTTCCTGGCCGATGACGTAGTTGTCCAGATTGGCCTTGATTTCGGCGGGCGTGGGCAGGTCGCCGCGCGCATCCTTGTTGTCGGTGGCAGGCGGGAGTTCATCGCGAATGATCTCGTTGCATAACTCGATGCACTCGTCGCACACAAACACGGAAGGGCCAGCGATCAGCTTCTTGACCTCGTGCTGGCTTTTGCCACAAAAGGAGCAATACAGGGTTTTCTCGCTGGATGAGCCTTTTTTCTCGGCCATGGACGGTCTGCCTTTTCGGATTGAACCCGAATGATACTCAAATAAAAACGGCGTCTGCGCCAGCGCAAAACACCGTTGTAAATACCTGCATCGCTGCCCCTCAGGCGGGGCGGCGCACGCCCATCACGGGCGCTTGGAGATAACCTGGTCGATAAGACCGTATTCCTTGGACTCTTCGGCCGACATGTAGTAGTCGCGCTCGGTATCACGCGCAATGCGCTCCAGCGGTTGGCCGGTGCGGTCCGCCAGGATCTTGTTGAGCTGCTCGCGGGTTTTCAGAATCTCGCGCGCCTGGATTTCAATTTCGGTCGCCTGCCCCTGGCTGCCGCCCGAGGGTTGGTGAATCATGACCTTGGAGTTGGGCAGGCAAAAGCGCTTGCCCTTGGCACCCGCTGCCAGCAAGAATGCACCCATGCTGGCGGCCATGCCGATGCACAGGGTTGACACATCGGCCTTGATGAAGTTCATGGTGTCAAAGATCGCCATGCCCGCACTCACCGATCCGCCGGGCGAGTTGATGTAGAACGAAATGTCCTTGTCCGGATTTTCACTCTCCAAAAACAGCAACTGGGCGACCACCAGATTGGCGGTCTGGTCGTTGACCGGGCCAACCAGAAAGATCACCCGTTCCTTGAGCAAACGCGAATAAATGTCGTACGACCGTTCGCCACGGCCCGACTGCTCGATCACCATGGGAACCATGCCCAGAGCCTGCGTTTCCATGGTGCCTGTCACTCCATATTTCACGTTCATAGCATTGCCCCTTTAGTTCTGGCCCATCAGCTCGTCAAAACTCTGCGCCTTTTCAGTGACCTTGGCCTGCGCCAGCACGTAATCGGTCACGTTGTTCTCAATCACGATGGCCTCCACCTCGGCCATGCGCCGGTTGTCACCGTAGTACCAGCGCACCACTTCGGCTGGCTTTTCGTAGCTGGCGGCCAGCTCGTCAATGTGTGCCTTGATCTGCTCGTGCTTGGCTTGCAGGTTGTTGGCACGTACCAGTTCTGCCACCACCAGGCCCAGGCGCACCCGCCGCTCGGCTTGGGGGCGGAACATGTCGTCGGGAATGGGGGCCTTGTCGGCGTCCTTGATGCCGCGTTGCTTCAGATCGGCACGCGCCGACTCCACCATGCGGTCGATTTCGGACTGCACGCTCGACTTTGGCAACTCCAACTCAGCCTTGGACACCAATGCGTCCATCACGGCTTGCTTGTTGCGGGTGAGCAAACGGTACTTGACTTCGCGCTCCAGGTTCTTGCGGATATCGGCGCGCAGCCCTTCGACGCTGGCGTCGGCAATGCCCAGCGCCTTGGCCAGCGCGTCGTCCACGTCAGGCAAATGGGCGGCTTCAATCTTCTTGACCGTGACCATGAAGTCCGCCGTCTTGCCAGCCACGTCCTTGCCGTGGTAGTCCGCAGGGAACGCCAGTTGGAAGGTCTTGCTCTCGCCCGACTTCATGCCGCGCACGGCTTCTTCAAATTCCTTGAGCATCTGGCCGTCACCAACGATGAACTGGAAGTCTTCGGCCTTGCCGCCGGCAAAAGGCTCGCCGTCGATCTTGCCTTCAAAGTCCACGGTCACGCGGTCCGTGTCCTGGGCGGCCACGTCCTGGGCGCGCTGGGCAAAGGTGCGGCGCTGCTTGCGCAGGATGTCCACGGTCTTGTCGATGGCGGCGTCGGTCACGTCGGTGCCGATCTTCTCGATCTCTGCCGTGGACAGGTCGCCAATCTTGACTTCGGGGAACACTTCAAACACCGCGTCAAACGACATCTGGCCGTCCACCGGCGCATCGGTTTCGGTAATCTTGGGTTGGCCTGCCACACGCAGATTGGCTTCATTGGCGGCCACGGCAAAGGCCTCGCCCACCTTGTCATTCATCACTTCGTAGTGCACCGAGTAGCCATAACGCTGGGCCACCACGTTCATGGGCACCTTGCCGGGACGGAAACCGTCCATCTTGACGGTGCGGGCCAGCTTGCGCAGGCGCGACTCGACTTCGGACTGGATCACACCCACGGGAAGGGTCAACGTGATCTTGCGTTCCAGCTTTTCGAGCGTTTCAACAGTAACTGCCATGTTCAATCTCCTAAAGGAATGGGGGCTGTAAGTGCCTGGTGCGCGGGGGGGGACTCGAACCCCCACACCATTACTGGCGTCAGGACCTAAACCTGGTGCGTCTACCAATTTCGCCACCCGCGCAAAAAACAAAATGGGAGGCAGCAAGCACGCAAACCCCGTTTGCACACCCACAGCCACCCATTAGAAATAGGTCAACGGCTTATTTTAACCTGCGCTGTGCTCCCCATCGTTTACCGGCAAAATCCCCCTATGACCTTGCCGACGGCCAGCGCACCGCCCATCACCCATTACGAAAATTTTCCGGTCGCCTCGCTGCTGAGCCCGCCGCATCTGCGCGCGCCCATCCGCGCCATCTACCACTTTGCCCGCTGCGCCGACGACCTGGCCGACGAGGGCAACGCCCCGGCGCAGCAACGCCTGCTCGACCTGCAGGCCTACCGGCGCGACCTGAGCGCCTGCACCACTGCCGGATTTCAAAGCCAGCGCTGGCCGCAGGTGTTTACCCCCCTGCAGACTGCCATTGCCCGGCACGCGCTGCCACTGCAACTCCTGCACGACCTGCTCGACGCCTTTGTGCAGGACGTCGAGAAGACGGCTGACGGCTCTTGCTACGCCAGCGAGGCCGAATTGCTGGACTACTGCTGCCACTCTGCCAACCCGATAGGCCGATTGCTGCTGCACCTCTACGGCGTGACCGACCCGGTGTCCCTCGCCCACAGCGACGCCATCTGCAGCGCCTTGCAACTGATCAACTTCTGGCAGGACCTGAGCCGCGACATCCCGCGCTCGCGCCACTACCTGCCGCTGCACGACTGTGAGCGCATGGGTGTCGACCGCGCCGACCTGCTGGCCCTGCGCCAGACACCGGCGGCAAGCGCCCTGATCGCATCCTGCGCCGCCTCGGCGCGCGCGCGCATGGTGCAAGGCCAGGCTTTGGTGCACCGGCTGCCCGGCCGTGCCGGGTGGGAACTGCGCCTAGTGGTGCAAGGCGGGCTGCGCATTCTGGACAAATTGCAGGCCCAAGACTTCGCTGCCCTGCGGCAACGCCCCGTGCTGCGCTGGTGGGATGGCCCACTGCTGCTGTGGCGCGCCCTTTGGATGTAACAATAAGGCATGACACCGGAACAGTACGTCCAGAACAAAGCCGCCGCCTCGGGCAGCAGCTTTTATTACGCATTCCTGTTTCTGCCCGCGCCACGGCGCGCTGCCATCACCGCCTTTTATGCCTTTTGCCGCGAGGTCGACGACGTGGTGGATGACGCGGTGGACCCCGGCGTGGCGCGCATCAAACTGGCGTGGTGGCAGTCCGAAGTGGCCCAGTCCTTTAACGGCAAACCCAGCCACCCGGTAACGCAGGCCCTGATGCCGCACTGCGCTGCCTTTGGCATTGCACCGCGCCACTTGCTGGCGGTGATTGAGGGCTGCCAGATGGACCTGGAACAAACCCGCTACCTGGACTATGCCGGCCTACAGCGCTACTGCCACCTGGTAGCGGGCGTGGTGGGCGAAGTGGCGGCGCAGATATTTGGGCAGACGCAAACCCAGACCAGCAGCTACGCGCGCACGCTGGGCCAGGCGCTGCAACTGACCAACATCATCCGCGACGTGGGCGAAGACGCGCTGCGCGGGCGCATCTACCTGCCCATGAGCGACATGCAGCAGTTTGACGTGAAGGCGCACGAAATCCTCAAACGCAACTACTCCGAGCGCTTTACCGCACTCATGGCGTTTCAGGCGCAACGCGCGCATGGTCTGTACGACGAGGCTTTGGCGCTGCTGCCCGAGACCGACCGGCGCGCGCAAAAGCCAGGGCTGATGATGGCCAGCATCTACCGCACGCTGCTGCGCGAAATCGAGTCCGACCGCTTTCAGGTGCTACACCAGCGCGTGCACCTCACACCGCTGCGCAAGATGTGGCTGGCCTGGAAAGTCCAGGCCCTGGGCCGGATGTGACTGCGGCCAACGCCATGAAGGTGGCAGTGGTCGGTGCGGGCTGGGCCGGGCTGGCTGCAGCGGTGGCCGCCACGCAAGCAGGCCACCAGGTCAGCGTTTTTGAAGCCGCACCCACCCTGGGCGGGCGTGCCCGGGCGCTGCACGCAACCCTACCCGATGGAACAAGCGTGGTGCTCGACAACGGCCAGCACCTGCTGATTGGTGCCTACACCCAAACTCTGGACATCATGCAGCGCGTCGGCGCCCTGAGCACCGAGCTGCTGCTGCGCCGCGCATTGTCCCTGCCCTTTGCCGACGGCAGTGGGTTGCACACCCCTGACTGGGCAGCGCAATGGATCGCGCCGCTGGACGCACTTGCCGCCATTGCCAGGGCACGTGGCTGGCGCTGGAGCGATCGCCTGGCCCTGCTGCGCGCCGCGCTGGCATGGCGAGCGGCGGGCTTTCGGTGCGCGAGCGATCTCACCGTGGCGCAGTTGTGCCACGCCTTGCCTGCGCGCGTGCTGCAGCAACTGATTGAGCCGCTGTGCGTCTCGGCCCTCAATACGGCGTCCGAGCAAGCCAGTGCCCAGGTGTTTCTGCGCGTGCTGCAAGACGCGCTGTTTGGCGTGCGTGGCGGCTCGCATCTGCTGCTGCCGCGGGTCGATCTGGGCAGCCTGTTTCCGCAGTGCGCAGTGCAGTGGCTGCAGACCCACGGCGCACACGTCGCCACAGGCAAGCGCGTGCGCCAACTGCACTGGTGCAACCCCGGTTGGCGCATAGGCGAGCAGACCTTTGAGCGTGTGGTGTGGGCAAGCGATGCGTCCAACGCGGCACGCGCCATGTCCGAGTGCGCGCTCGGCGTGCCACCTGCGTTAGCAAGCGCGCTGCGCGAGTGGGCGGCGCTGGCCGCTGATCTGCGCTTTGAGGCCATTGCCACGGTGTACCTGTGGGGCGAAGGCGTGCGGCTGGATCAACCGATGCTGGCGCTGTACAGCACCGCGCAGGCACCTTCCCAGTTTGTCTTTGACCGGGGCCAGTTGGGCGGGCCAACCGGACTGCTTGCCTTTGTGGTGAGCGCCAGCGCGCACGACGCCGCAGCGGTGCAGGCCGCCGTGCTGCAGCAGGCGCAGGATCAACTCGGCCTGCGCAACTTGCAGGTGGTGCAAACCGTGGTGGAAAAACGCGCCACCTTTGCCTGCACGCCGGGCCTGCGCCGCCCCGCGCAAACCATCGCGCCGGGGTTGCTGGCCGCAGGCGACTACGTTGCAGGCCCCTACCCCGCCACCCTCGAAGGTGCAGTGCGCAGCGGCTGGTCGGCTGGCAGTTGAACCAGCGCGCAGGAGCGTGTGGGTATGATCCCGCACAACCACTGCCATCAGGAGCATCTCACCATGCACATTGCGATCAAAGTTGTTGCTGCCACATTGACCGCCACCCTGGTCGCGCTCGGTGGCACCGGGGCCTGGTACGTTCACACCAAACAGCCCCAGCGCAGTGGCTCGGTCAGCCTACACCAGCTCAAGGCACCGGTGAGCGTGGCCTACGACGAGCGCGGCGTGCCCCACATCCAGGCCGAAAACCAGACCGACATGTACCGCGCGCTGGGCTACGTGCATGCGCAGGACCGCTTGTTTCAGATGGAGATGGTGCGCCGTCTGGCGCAGGGGGACCTGGCAGAAATTCTGGGCCCCAAGCTACTGGAAGTGGACACCTTGTTCCGCACCCTGGGCATACGCCAGCACGCGCAGGAGGTGGCGGCCAAGCTCGACTTTGAGAGCCCCGCTGGCGTGGCGCTGCTGGCCTACCTGGATGGCGTCAACCAGTACCAGGCCAGCCACCCGGCGCCGATGGAATTTGACATCCTGGGCATCCCCAAGCGTCCCTTTACGCCCAAGGACACCGTGGCGGTTAGCGGCTACCTGGCCTACAGCTTTGCGATGGCGTTCAAGACCGAGCCGGCCCTGACCTTTGTGCGCGACCAGTTGGGGCCGCAGTACCTCAGCATCTTTGATATCGACTGGCACCCCGAGGGCGTGCTTGAATCCACGGCGCTGGCCCCGCAGGACTGGTCGTCGCTGACCCGTCTGGCGCAAATCTCTGAGCAAGCCATGCAAGCCGCCGGTGTGCCCGCCTTTGAGGGCAGCAACGCCTGGGCCATTTCGGGCCGCCGCACTGCCAGCGGCAAGCCGCTGCTTGCGGGCGACCCGCACATCGCCTATTCGGCCCCGGCCGTCTGGTACGAAGCGCACCTGAGCGCCCCCGACTTTGAACTCTACGGACACTACCAGGCGCTCAACCCGCTGGCGCTGCTGGGCCACAACCAGCAGTTTGGCTGGAGTCTGACCATGTTCCAGAACGACGACATCGACCTGATTGCCGAGAAGGTCAACCCGGTCAACCCCAACCAGGTGTGGCACCGCACCCAGTGGGTTGACCTGCAGACGCGCACCGAAACCATCCACATCAAGGGTGCGCCGCCTGTGGAATTGCAGTTGCGCCGCTCGCCGCACGGCCCGATCGTTACCGATGTGTTCAAGGAGAACTACGGCAAGACCCCGATTGCCATGTGGTGGGCGTTTCTGGAAACCGAAAACCCGGTGCTCGACGCCTTCTACCAGTTGAACCGCGCCGACACCCTGCAAAAGGCGCGCGAAGCCGCCTCCAAAATCCACTCACCTGGCCTCAATGTGGTGTGGGCCAGCGCCAGTGGAGACATCGGCTGGTGGGCCGCCGCCAAGCTGCCGATCCGCCCCATCGGCGTGAACCCGGCGTTCATTCTGGACGGCTCCAAGCCCGAGGCCGAAAAAGACGGCTTCTACCGCTTTGCCGACAACCCGCAAGAAGAAAACCCGCAACGCGGCTACGTTGTCTCGGCCAACCACCAGCCCAAGCCGCGCAGCGGTGTGCCAGTCCCCGGCTACTACAACCTGGCCGACCGAGCCCAGCGCCTCGATCAGGTGCTGGGAGCCGCCGGTGCGCCCTGGGATATTGCCGCGGCGCAGGCGCTGCAACTCGACGTGGGCACGCGCTACGGGCCACGCATTCTGGCCGACCTGCTGCCTGTGCTCAAGAGCGTGGTCACCGATGATGAAGGGCTCAACCTGCTCGAACCCCTGATCAAATGGGATGGCAGCTACACCCGCGACAGCATCGCCGCCACCGTGTTCAGCCAGATGCTCTACGAGTTGGCCCACGACGCCATGGCTGACGAGTTGGGCGAAGTGCAGTTCAACAACCTGCTGCACACGCACGCGCTCGACTTGGCCCTGCCGCTGCTGGCAGCGGACGCCGCTTCGCCCTGGTGGGACAACCGCAACACGCCTGCCGTGGAAACCCGCGCCGACATCATGAAGCAGGTCTGGACCCACACCGTCACCCACCTCAAGGCCTCGCTCGGCACCAGCCTGCTTGACTGGCCCTGGGGCAAGACCCACACCATCACGCATGGGCATCCACTGGGCATGCAAAAGCCGCTGGACAAACTTTTTAACGTGGGGCCGTTTTCGGTGCCAGGTGGGCGCGAGGTGCCCAACAACCTTGGCGGCATGATTGGCCCGGGGCCGTGGGCGGTGAGCTACGGCCCGTCCACGCGGCGCGTGATCGACTTTGCCGACGCATCCAGGGCGGTGGGCATCAACCCGCTGGGTCAAAGCGGCGTGCTGTTTGATGCGCACTACGACGACCAGGCCCTGCTCTTTACCGATGGCTTCTATGTGGCCCAGCACCTCAGCGCCGCCGACGTCAAGGCCAACACCCAAAGTACCCTGCGCCTGCACCCTTAATTGCAGCTGCTACACAATACGGCATGTCCTTTCTCCCCGAACCTCCTTTTACCCATGGCCAGACTCCACGCACCGCCGTGCTGCTGTGCAATCTGGGCACGCCCGATGCACCCACCCCGGCGGCCGTGCGCCGCTACCTGGCCGAATTTTTGAGTGACCACCGCGTGGTGGAAATCCCGCGCCTGCTGTGGTGGCTGATATTGCACGGCGTCATCCTGCGCGTGCGCCCGGCCAAGTCGGCGGCCAAGTACGCCAGCGTCTGGACGGCCGAGGGCTCGCCCCTGAAGGTCTGGACCGAAAAGCAGGCCAAGCTACTGCAAGGCTGGCTAGGGCAGCGCAACCACCAGGTCAAGGTGCGCTGGGCCATGCGTTATGGCAGCACCTCGATCACATCCCAACTCGACGCGCTCAAGGCCGAGGGCGTCACGCGCGTGCTGGTGGTGCCGGCCTATCCGCAGTATTCGGCCACCACCACCGCCAGTGTGCTCGACGCGGTGTTCAGTTGGGCGCAGACCTGCCGCACCCTGCCAGAGCTGCGCTTTGTCAACCACTACCACGACGACGCGGGCTACATCGCCGCTCTGGCCCTGAGCATCCAGCGCCACTGGAAGGCACACGGCCAACCGGACCAACTGGTAATGAGCTTCCACGGCGTGCCCGAGCGCACGCTGCACCTGGGCGACCCCTACCACTGCGAGTGCTTCAAGACGGCGCGCCTGCTCGCTTGCGCCCTGGGCCTGGACAAGAGCCAGTACAAGGTGACGTTCCAGTCGCGCCTGGGCCGCGCCAAGTGGCTGCAACCCTATACCGAGCCCAGCCTGATTGCCATGGGCCAGGCCGGTGTGAAACGCGTGGACGTAGTTTGCCCCGGCTTTACCAGCGACTGCCTGGAAACGCTTGAAGAAATCAACATGGAAGCGCGCCACGCTTTCCTGCACGCTGGCGGCAAGGAGTTTCACTACATCCCCTGCCTCAACGACGACCCCGAGTGGATCACCGCCCTGTGCGACCTCAGCCAACGCCACCTCGCAGGCTGGGACACCACCAACCCACCACGCCCAGAAGTGCTGGCCGCATCCCGCGCCGCTGCGCTGGCGCAAGGTGCCAAGCAATAGACCTTTACGCGCGCCCTGGCGGCATGGATGCTCCTGGCGCCCAGTGGAATGGCGTTTTCGATCAAGAACCCGTTCGTGGTGCGGGAGCGATTTTCGGGTAAGCCAATTTGTCGGCCAAACCTTAACGGTGCACGAATTGGTGGTGGCTGACGCATGACGGCGTGGCGCTCAGCGCGGTGAGGTAGAGGAGGAGGCCGCAGGCCGGGGGACACGAACGGCGCTGAGCGCCACGCCGTCATGCGTCTCCAGACGCCGCGCGCAAGCGCCCCACTACCCCGGCGGGAAAGTAGTACACCGAGAGCACAAACAGCACGCCCAGCCAGAGCAGCCAGCGGTCTGGGGAGAGCAGGGCTGACAGCCAGGGCACGGCGCTTGCTGCGTCGCTGGCCAGGCGCAGCAGATCTTGCAGGTAGCTCTGCGCCACCAGAAACAGGGCCGAGCCCACCAGCGCGCCGTACATGGTGCCCATGCCGCCAATCACCACGATCAGCAGCACGTCCATCATGATCTCGAACGACAACGAGGTGTCAGGCCCGTTGTAGCGCAGCCAAAGCGCCAGCATGGTGCCGGCCAGGGTGGCAAACAGGGCCGACAGAATGGCCGACGTGGTGCGGTACACCACCACGCGGTAGCCAATGGCTTCGGCGCGGAATTCGTTTTCGCGGATCGCCTGCAACACCCGGCCAAAGGGCGAATTGACGATGCGCAGCAAGGCCAGAAACAAGGCCACTGCCGTCACAAACAGCAGGTAGTAGCAGAGCAGGCGGCCATCCAGCGACACGCCCAAGAAGGGCTCTTCGGCAAACTCAAAACTGGGCGACAGCACTTCGGGCACCTTGAAGGTCAGGCCGTCTTCGCCGCCGGTGATTTCGTGCAGTTGCGAGGCCAGCGTCAGAAACGCCGACGCCACCGCCAGGGTGATCATGGCAAAAAAGATTGCGCGCACGCGCAGCGAGAACAGCCCCACCAGCAGTGCCAGCACGCACGAGAGCGCGAGCGCCCCGCCCACCCCCGCACCCACGCCCAACCAGGTGGGGCCCAGGTGCGTGGTGGCCACGGCAACGCCATAGGCTCCGATGCCAAAAAACATGGTGTGCGCAAAGCTCACGATGCCGGTGTAGCCCAGCAGCAAATCAAAACTCGCCACCAGCACCACAAACACCAGCACCTTGGCCGCCACGTTGAGCGCCTTGACGCCGGGGAAGATGAAAGGGGTGAGCGCCAGCGCCAGCACCAGCAGCAGCAGCAGCGCCGCCAGCCAGCGGCTGCGCGGCAAATCGTGGGAGAGCAGTCGGTACAGCATGGGCTTCTCAGACTTAACGGTTGGCCACCGGGTACACGCCTTGCGGGCGCCACAGCAGCACGCCCACCATCAGGGCGATGTTGGAAAACAGCGCCACCTTGGGCACCAGAAAGCCGGTGTAGTTCGCCATCAGACCCACCAGCAAGGCACCAATCAAGGCACCGCCCGTGGAGCCCAGTCCGCCGATGATGATCACGATGAAGATCAGCACATTGACCTGCGCGCCCATCTGCGGCGTCACGGTTTGCTGGTACAGGCCCCACAGCACGCCACCCAGCCCGGCCAGCGCGCTGCCTGCCACAAACACGCCGACAAACAGGCGCTTGATGCGATAGCCCATGGCTTCAACCATCTCCCGATCCTGCACACCAGCGCGAATCAGCAAACCGAGCTTGGTGCGCCCCAGCACCCAGGCCAGCAGGCCAAACACCGCCAGACCCACCACCACGGCCATCAAACGGTATTTCTCAACCGCCGCATCGGCCAGGAAAAGCGAGCCGCGCATGGCGTCGGGCAGGGGCAGTGCAATCTGCGCCGGGCCCCACACCACCTTGATGAGTTCTTCGCCAATGATCATGCCGCCCATGGTGATCAGAATCTGCTTGAGGTGCTGGCCGTACACCGGCCGCACGATCAGACGCTCAAACGCCAGCCCCACCGCAGCGGCCACGGCCATCGCCACCAGCATGGCGGCAAACACAGCCAGCAGGTTGCGCCACAACAGGTCGGAGTTGGTCCAGTCGCCCAGCCCGCCCAGCACCGTGGTGGCAACAAAAGCCCCCAGCGCGATAAACACGCCGTGGCCAAAGTTGAGCACATCCATCAGCCCGAACACCAGCGTCAGCCCCGAGGCAATCACAAAGATGATCATGCCCATTGCCAGCCCCGCCACCGTGAGCGTGATCCAGGTGGAGGTGGACCCGATGAAGGGGATCACCAGCAGCGCCAACGCGGGCACCAGGGCCAGGGGCTTCCAGTCAAAATCGAGCTGTTTCATAGCGCCAACCCCAGCAGGGCGTGTTGCATTTCGGGGCTGTCGGCAAGCTCCTGCATCGCCCCGGCGTGGACCACCCGGCCGTTGTCCATCACCGCCACGTGGTCGCCCAGGCGCTTGGCAAAGTTGAGGTTTTGCTCGACCAGCAGGATGGTGGTGCCGGTCTGCTTGAGCTGGGCAAAGGCGTCAATCATGTTGTTGATAATGGCCGGGGCCAGCCCCTTGCTGGGCTCATCGACGATCAGCAACTTGCGCGGCTCGACAATCGCCCGCGCCACCGCCAGCATCTGCTTTTGCCCGCCCGAGAGCTTGCCTGCCGGATGGCTCCAAAATTTCTCCACCGCCGGAAAGAGCGAAAAAATCCAGGTCAGCCGCTGTTCATCGATTTGCTCGATGCGCCGCGCCGAGCGCGCCGCCAGCAGCATGTTTTCCTTGACCGACAGGTCCGAGAAGATGCCCATGTTCTCAGGCACGTAGGCAATCTCGCGGGCGGCAATGTCCGGGGTTTCAAGCGCCGTGATGTCGTGGCCGTCAAACCGCACCTGGCCGCTCGAAGCTCGCCACAGGCCCATGATGGTGCGCAAGGTGGTGGTCTTGCCCGCGCCGTTGCGCCCCAGCAGCATGGTGAGTTGCGCGCGCGGCACTACCAGGTCCACCCCGTGCAGGATGTGGTACGCGCCAATATGGGTATGCACGCCGGTGAGGGTGAGCAGCGCATCACTCATGGCGCATCCACCCGCACGCCCAGATACGCTTCCTGCACCACCGGCGAGGCAATCACCTGCGCGGGCTCGCCATCGGCCACTAGCGCGCCGTTGTGCAGCACGATGATGCGGTCGGCAAGTTCGCGCACCACGTCCATCTTGTGCTCCACCAGCAAGATGGTTTTGCGCTTGTCGCTCTTGAGCGCACGTATCAGGTTCAGGATGACCGGCGCCTCGTCGGCGCTCATGCCGGCTGTGGGCTCGTCGAACATGAACACCTCCGGGTCGAGCGCGATCAGCAGCGCCACCTCCAGCTTGCGCTGGTCGCCGTGGGGCAAGGTGGCCACCGGCACAAACTGGCGCTCGCGCATAGCCACGGTGTCCAGAATTTCCAGCGCACGCTGGGTGAGTGCGTGGTGGTCACTCCAGATGCTCCATAGGTTGATGCCCCGCAGGTGCGCACCGGGCGTGGCGGCCTGCACCGCAAGCCGCACGTTCTCCAGCACGCTCAGGTGCGGAAACAGGTTGGTGAGCTGAAACGCACGGCCCAGCCCGGCTCGCGTGCGCGCCGATGGGCCCAACGCGCCCAGGTCCTTGCCGTTGAGCAGCACCGCGCCCGCGCTGGCCTTGAGCTGGCCCGAGATCAGGTTGAAATACGTGGTCTTGCCCGCACCGTTGGGGCCAACAATGGCCGTCAAGGTGCCAGGGGCAAAGGCGCAGCTCACGGCGTTGACCGCGACATGCCCGCCAAAGCGGATCGTGAGGTCTCTGGTTTCCAGCATCAGAGCGTGCCCGCCGCGCGGGGCGTCAGCGCTTGTTGCGGATCGGGATGTTCATCTCTTCGGGCTTGATCTCGTGCACCAGTTCGGGCACGCCCCAGGCAAACGCCGGATCAACCTTGATCTTGAAGTGGAACATGCTCTGCATCGCCTGGTGGTCTTCCTTGCGGAACGTCATCTTGCCCTTGGGGGTATCAAAGCTCATGCCTTCCATGGTCTTGATCAGGGCATTGGCCGAGGCGTCGCCCTTGGTGGCGTTGAGGGCTGTAACAATGGCCATCGCCGCAGAAAAACCACCAGCGGTGAAGAAGTCTGGCGGCGCCTTGAACTGGCTGTAGTGACGCGCCACCATGGCCTCGTTGGCTGCATTCTTGGGGATGGCAAAGTAGTAGTAGAGCGCGCCTTCCATGCCCGGAAACTGCTTGTAGGCCACCATCGCGGGCAGGATGTTGCCGCCGGTGGCGAGCTCGATGCCATAGCGCTTCTTCAACTCCATGTCGGCAATCTTGCTAAAGGGCGCGGGCGCTCCCGACCAGCCCACCGAGATGTATTTGTTGCCTGGCTGATCCTTGAGCTTGTCCACAATGCGCTGCAGGCCGGCGGTGAAATCGGTGGTGCCGACCGGCAGATATTCCTCGTGCACGATCTTGGCGTTCTTGAGGAACTCCCGCGTGGCCTTGACGCCATCGCGCCCGAACGCGTTGTCGTTGGCCAGCGTGGCCACCACGTTGCCGGGCTTGTCCAGAGCGGCGGCATTGGCGGCAGCGTCCTGGCTCGAATTGCGCCCGGTGCGGAAGATGTACTTGTTCCACTTGTCGCCGGTAATCGAATCTGCTACGGCCGGCTCAACCAGCAGGATTTTCTTGTACTCCTCGGCCACGGGCAGCATCGCCAGTGCCACAGGCGAGGCCGTCGGGCCCACGGCCAGGTCCACCTTTTCGTCACCATAGGCAGCGGCCAGCAGGCTCTTGCCAATGTCGGGCTTGCCCTGGTCGTCTTTCTCAATCACCACCAGCTTCTTGCCCGCCACCGTCATGGTGCCGTTGGTGGCGTAGTCCAGGCCCATCATGAAACCCACCGCCGTCTGCTTGCCATAGGCTTCAAGCGCCCCGGTCTTGCTGTAGATGTGGGCGATCCTGATTTCCTTGGATTGCGCCAGCGCCGCGCCGCAGCCCAGGGCGGCGGCCAGTCCGGCGGCAATCAGCGTAACGCGGGTGTTCCAACGCGATGGGTTCATAGTTACTCCTTAGGTGGTTCGCAAACTCGGTTCATTCTTGCACATAACCTATGCCCGCACGCCGCGCGCCCTGTCAACAAGGCGTCAGGGCTGCAGGTCGGTGATGTTGCGGCGGGAAAACTGTTTGGCGATGCGCGGCACCAGCAGCACTGCCGCGACGATGGCCAGCAACAGCAGCGACATCGGACGTTGCAAGAACACCATGGCACTGCCCTCACCAATGGACATGGCGTTGCGCAACTGCGCCTCGGCCAGCGGCCCCAGAATCATGCCCACCACCACCGGTGCGGTCGGAAAGCCAAAGCGCCGCATCACCAACCCGAGCACGCCAATGGCGTACAGCAGGAACAGGTCAAACGCACTTTGGCGCATGCCGTAGGCACCCACGGTGGCGAAGATCAAAATCCCCGCGTACAACTGCGGCTTGGGCACCTTGAGCAGCTTCACCCACAGGCCCACCAGCGGCAGGTTGAGCACCAGCAGCATCACATTGCCGATATACAGCGAGGCAATCAGTGCCCACACCAGCGCCGAAGAACTGGTAAACAGCTGCGGACCGGGCTGGATGCCGTAGTTCTGAAACGCCCCCAGCAAAATGGCCGTGGTGTTGGACACCGGAATACCCAGGGTGAGCAAGGGAATCAGCGCCGCCGTCACGGTGGCGTTGTTGGCGGCCTCCGGGCCGGCCACACCCTCAATCGCGCCCTTGGTGCCAAACTCGGCCAGATGGTCGCCCTTGGCCAGTTTGCGCTCGGTGGCGTAGCTCAGAAACGTGGGGATTTCGGTCCCTCCCGCAGGAATGCAGCCAAACGGCGCGCCAATGGCGGTGCCGCGCAACCACGCCGGAATGGAGCGGTGCCAGTCTTCGCGCGTCATGGTCACGCGGCTCATCTTGTTTTCCGACTCCACCACCTTGCCTTCAAACAGCACCGCGTGCAAAGCTTCGGCCACCGCAAACAGGCCCACCGCCACCAGCACGATTTCAATTCCGTCAAGCAGCTCCGGTACGTTGCCGGTGTAGCGCGCCTGGCCCGAAATCTGGTCCATGCCCACCAGCCCCGCGGCCAGCCCGACAAACAGCGCCGTAAGGCCGCGCACCGTGCTCTGCCCCAGCACCGCGCTCACGGTGGTGAGTGCCAGCAGCATCAGGCAAAAGTATTCGGGCGGCCCGAGCTTGACCGCCAGATCCGCCACCACCGGCGCAAACAGGGTCACCAGCACGGTTGCAATCGTGCCCGCCAGAAACGAGCCGATGGCCGAGGTTGCCAGCGCGGCCCCCGCGCGGCCGTTCTTGGCCATCTTGTTGCCCTCCATCGCAGTCACCATGCTGGCGGTTTCGCCCGGGGTATTGAGCAGGATCGACGTGGTGGAGCCACCGTACATGGCACCGTAGTAAATGCCGGCAAAGAAGATCATCGACGCGGTGGCGTCAACCTTGGCCGTAATCGGCAGCAGCATGGCCACCGCCGTGGCCGGCCCGATGCCCGGCAACACACCCACCGCTGTACCCAAGGCGCAGCCCACAAACGCCCACATCAGGTTCACGGGTGTGCCCGCAGTGGCAAAGCCCTGCAATAGCTGGTGCCAGATATCCATTGACCTAGACCCGGCAGTTGGACGTGCCCGAGTGGGCTGGCGGCTCAATCGGGCGCGTAGCGCTCTCACCCAAACGGTGAGTTGCTTCGTGGTCAAAAATACTTGTTAGCACGGGTGTCTCCTGCGGAAATGAAGCGGTCAAGTGCCGGATCTAGGTTAAATCCAACCTGTCTGTGTGATACCCGGCAAACTGATGGCCAGAAAGCGGGTGAACATCCAATACACGGGTGCCGAAATCAGCAGCCCGATCACCGCGTCCACCAACCAACTTTGCACACCAGCGTCGGCGTGTGCCTGCGCATTGCGCAAGCCCCGGGCCGCCATCACAAAGCACAGCGTGCAACTAAAAATAAAGCCGATGGTGGTGATCAACGCGGCGTTGAGCAGCAACCCGGTGGACATCCAGACAAAGCCCGACCAATACGGCTTCTCGTCCCCGACGGGCTCCTCCATGTCACGAAAGCCGCCGCTTTGCGCCTCGTACAGAAGAAAGCCGCCGCACAGCAACAAAGCGCCCGCCACCACCCACGGCAGAAAGTTGGGCCCGACACCACCGTACCCGGCCTCGGAAGAAATGCCCGCAGCGCCCGCGCCCAGACCGAGCGCCAGCAACACCACGCCAGCGCCAACAAGGGTTTGCAGGCGCTGCCCCGTTGCCAGGGTCATGACAACATGCCCGCCAGGTGCATGATGCCGCGCAGGCTGGCAAACTCGTTGTCCACAAAGTCGTCAAAGGCCTTGCCCGTGAGCAGCGCCGGTGTCCAGTCGTTCTTCTCCAGCGACTCGGCCCATGACTTGGACTTGGTGGCCTTGACCACCAGTTCGGTCAGCGTCGCGCGCTGCGCAGCCGTGATGCCGGGTGCACCGTATACCGCGCGCCAGTTGCCCAGGGTCACGTCGTAGCCCAGTTCCTTGAGCGTGGGGGTATTGTTGCCCGGCAGCCGCTTGTCCGAAGTCACGCCAATGGCGCGCATCTTGCCAGCCTTGATGTACTCCATCATTTCGCTGATACCACCGCCACCCACCGTCACATTGCCACCCAGAATGGCGGCCGTGGCCTCGCCTCCGCCCCGGAACGCAACGTAGTTGACCTTTTTGGGATCGACACCCACCTTGGTTGCCAGCATGGACGCGCAAATGTGCTCGGTGGAACCGCGAGAACCACCGCCCCATTTGACGCTGCCCGGGTCCTTTTGCATCTGTGCCACCACGTCCTTCATGGTTTTCAAGGGAGAGTCTGCCGGCACCACAAAGATGTTGTATTCACTGGTGATGCGGGCAATCGGCGTGGCTCGGTCGAGCGAAATCTGGGGTTTTCCGGTAATGATGCCGCCGAGCATGACGGCGCCCGACATCATGATGGCATTGGGGTCGCCCTTGGCTGCGTTGACAAACTGGGCCAGCCCGATCACCCCGGCCGCACCGCCCTTGTTTTCGTACTGCACGGTGTCGGCGGCCTTGGATTCGATCAGAGCCGCGCCCAGTGCACGGCCGGTAGTATCCCAGCCGCCGCCCGGGTTGGCGGGAATCATCATCTTGAGGTTGGCGCCAGCGCGCGCGCTCAATGGGAAACTGCCCGCCACAGCCAGCGCAGCCATGGACTTCAAAAACATATCGCGACGCATGAAACTCTCCTCAAGTTGGAACCCCTCTATGATGCGTTGTCTTGCGACTAACCTGTGGCCCAGGCATCTAGGTAGAAACACCAAGAGGGCCACAACCAACACACCACGTTGCCAGGATGGCGTTACAGTGCCACTCTGGCTTGCATAAATATTTACGCCCGCTATGGTAACCAAGAACCCCGTTGCACCGGCTGAGCCTGCGCCCAGCGAGGACCGGTACGTCCCCGGCGACCCCATCCCCGTGGGCGACGCGACCGAGGCCGACAGCGACTCTACCTGGGCGCTGTTCTCTGGCGTCGTACAAGTTCCAGCCCCCAAGCCGGCACCGCAACCTGAGCTTGAGCCCGAGTTTGCCAAAACCCTTCGCAGTTCTCTCTAACCGCGGCTAACACCTATGCAGCCGCCCCAGTCAGCAAACCGCTGATGGACTGCGGGATGCGACAGGGCCGCAGCGTTGCTGCATCCACACAACCCACCCGCACCTGGCCCTGCGCCAGCAAAGTCTCACCGCGCCAGGCCTGTTGCTCCAGTTCCAGACTGGCTTTGCCATGCGCCACCAGCCTGACGCTCACCATCACCAGATCGTCCAGCCTGGCTGGCACCAGATAGCGCATCTGCACCTGCGCCACCACAAACAGGCAGTTCTCCTGTGCCTGCAAGGCGCGCTGCTCGACGCCCAGCCTGCGCAGCCACTCGGTACGCGCGCGCTCAAAAAACTTCAGGTAGTTGGCGTAGTAGACGACGCCACCGGCGTCGGTGTCTTCCCAATAGACACGCACGGGAAACGGGTTGCAGAGTTCAGGCATGGGGTTCATTCAATCGTTGACGCCCGATTATTCACAACTCTGCCCACCGGCATGCACAAGCGGGCATTGCGCCGCTCTGGTAGCCTACGGGCTTCGCAGTTCGAGAACACTTATGACCCTATCCACCTGGTGGCTGTTTATTGTGATGACCTTTGTGGTGTCGGCCACGCCTGGGCCCAACATGCTGCTGGTGATGAGCAGCAGTGCGCGCCACGGAGTGCGCCCGGCGGTGGTCACCATGGCCGGGTGCATGACCGCGCTGCTGGCGATGATGAGCATCTCGGCCGCCGGGTTGGGTGCCTTGCTGCACACCTTTCCGGCAGTGTTTGACGCACTGCGCCTGGCCGGTGCTGCTTATCTCGCCTACCTGGGCATCAAGTGCTGGCGCGCGCCGGTGCACGACCAGCCAGCCGACGCCGCGACCGACAGCGGCGCCCCCAACCGTACCTTCACAAACAACGCCGCACTCTACCGGCAAGGCTTTCTGGTGGCCGCCAGCAACCCCAAGGCGATCTTGTTTGCCGCCGCCTTCTTTCCCCAGTTCATCAACCCCAATTCGGCCCAGGTGCCGCAGTTCCTCATTCTGCTGGCGACGTTTACGGTGATCGAAGTCAGTTGGTATTTCGCCTACGCACTCAGCGGGAATCGCCTCTCCGTATACTTGCGCCGCGCATCCGTGATGCGCGCCTTCAACCGCACTACCGGCGGCATCTTTATCGGATTTGCCGCCCTGATGGCGACGGTGCGCGAATAACGCTTTTTTGAAAGATTGCCATGACCACTTACCCCCTCACCGCCCTGGTCACTCTGCTGATTGGCATGCTGATGCTGGCCACCGGCATCCACGTGGGCCGTAGCCGCGTGCGCTACGGCATCAAGGCGCCGGCCATCAGCGGCAACGAGTTGTTTGAGCGTGCCTACCGCATCCAGATGAACACCCTGGAAAACGCAGCCATGGTGCTGCCCACCCTGTGGATCAACGCCGCCTTCATCAGCGACCGGGGCGCGGCAGCGCTGGGCGCGGTCTGGTTGGCGGCGCGCATCTGGTACGCGCTTGCCTACCAGAAGGAACCGGCCAAGCGCGGTCCGGCCTTTGGCCTGTCGATGACGGCGTTTGCCCTGCTCTGGCTGGCCGCGCTGTTCGGTGTTGTGCGCATCATGCTGCACAGCTAAAGCGCCGCTGCGCGCAGCCCATCCGTGGGGCGCGGGCTTTGCGTGTCCAGCCGGAACCCGGAGTTGTTGCGGCACACGCTACGGCGCCCCGCGCCCATGGGCTTTTGCTCGGCAACCAGTAGCTCGCTCAAGTCCACTTCCAGGCCATTGGCGAGTTTTATCAAGGTGTTGTAGGTTGGCGACACTTCGCCGATTTCCACACTTGCAACCACCGCGCCCGACAGGTCGCACGCGACCCCGGTTTGCTCCAGCGTCCAGCCCCGCGCGCCCCGCAGCTCGCGCAAGCGCTGGCACAACAGGGTTTCACCGTCGGATAAGTCGTCTGCTTCGCTCATGGAGTGTGGGCAATGGTATTTTTGCTGCCGAGTGGGCTCGTTATCACAAATATTCCTGGGAGTATTCGCAGAACCTGTTGTTGATAGACTCAGGCGCATGACCGAGCCCGACAAGCAACACACCCCCATGATGGCCCACTACCTTTGGGTGAAATAAACCACTTTGATTTGCAAGCGTTTTTTCTTCAAAGTTACACCCATGGTCCCCCTCTGGCCCCCATCAAGCATGCTGGCAAATGATGGCACTTGGCACCACTTCCATTCGCCTTGAGTCGATTGCTGCAACTTGTGGGTCAGCGGCGTTACAGATGCTTAGAGTGCAAATCACGCATCTGGAAAGGCAGCTTTCAGAAACTGCATGAATGCTTTGACCTTCGCGCTCGCAAAGCGCCTTGACGTGTGCAGCGCCCATATCTCAGCGGGCTCGCCGGATACTGCCCCCCAACTCACGAGGCGACCATCGGCCAAGTCCTCTGCCACGAGCATGCGGGGAAGCTTGGCGGCCCCAATCCCAGTGAGCACTGCATCACGAATCATGGTGAACGCCGGAAGTTCAAGGACAGGCTTGGTGTCGATTTCACGACCGGGCGTTCCAGCGATTTGCCAGGAGGTGTTTCGGGCGGCATTTCTGACCACCACCGGAACCGGCGGCTGTCGGACTAACGATGGTGCTGCGACGACCAACAGTTGTTCCCTCAAAAAGCAGGAGCCCACCAGTTCCGAATCTGGCTTGGGGTTGGCCCGTATGACAAGGTCATATCCTTCGCTAACCAGATCCACTTCACGATCTTCCATGGTGACTTCAAGCGCAACCTCGGGACAAACCAGTTTGAATTGGGCGGCGAGTCTACCCATCAGCATCAGCCCAAATAGTGAGGGCACGTTGACACGCAAGCGCCCCTGAGGGTGCGCGCGGCCGTCACGCAGCATATCTACAGCCTCGGCGATTTCATTGAGTGGCCCGTTGGTGCTCTTGAAAAGTGCCTCACCCTCTTGCGTCAATTGAATTGATCGGGCACCGCGATCAAACAGTCGCACGCCCAAACTTGACTCCAGATCCATCACCTTGCGGGACAAGCTGGCTTTCGGCCGCCCGCTCGTGCGACTCGCTTGGGCGAATCCTCCGTTGGTGGCCACAAGAACAAAGTCCGACAAGTCATCAAGATTCATATGGATTCGCATTATGAGACGGTTTGTCTCAATTTGGCACCTTTCGATCCTCAATTCAATACCTAAACTTGGCGGGGTAGCCATCTTGGCCGACACCGGCATGAAATCTTAAGAAAGGAATCTGCAATGGCATCTCTCCCAAACGGCGGTAAATACACCCCACACGCTCCACAAACCATAGGTATCGCGGCAAAGGTGGGCGCCTGGCTCTTCGTTTTGTGGGGCATCTTGCACATCTGGGTGGGCTATGAAGGCATCCACCAATACCTGAGCAACGGCACGCCCGGCCTGTGGAACATCGTGGTAGGCGGTAGCAATGCCCCGCGTGCAGCCTTCGTGCACACCACCGACGCGATCACGTCCTTTGCGCAGGGGCAATTGCTGCTCAATTTCTGTATCGATGTGGGCGGCTATGGCGTTCTTGGCGTGGTCGTGGCATGGCTGATTTTGAACCGCGCCTCGTGGGCCGCCTATTTCATCGGAGTGGTTGTGATCGGCATCTGTGACCTGACTTTCCTGTTTTCCTTGGTCACCTCGGGTGTGATTGAACTCAGCGCAGGCAGTGTTGGTGGCCCAGTCATCTGGTTCTTGGCGGTCATCGCTACGCCGTTTGGCATGCCGTCATTGCGCAACAGATAAGGCCAAGGAGGAAGCACCATGATGAATAAAGAACAGCGGATCGCTGCCCGCACCAGCGGTCAAAGGCATGGTCCGATTACGCGGCTCATGAGTCCCGGTGATTTGGGTCAACTGCTCAAACCATTTGTCTTTCTTGACTACGTTGAGGCAGAGGGAACCGGTCCAGGTTTTGGTTTTCACCCGCACTCCGGCATTGCTACCTTAACTTTTCCACTGACCTTCGATATCGAGCACACGACCTCAACTGGTCAAGTCGATATCGTGAAACAGGGTGGTATCGAGTGGGTCGTGACCGGCAATGGAATTTGGCACAAAGCGCAGCCCATCAACGGCACACGTATGCTGGCCTTCCAAACTTGGTTTGCGTTGCCGCCGTCGCACGAACTTGCACAACCCAGTGCTATGTTTCTACAGTCCCAAGATGTTCCCCGCGCAGGGCCAGTAACACTGCTACTGGGCACCTTTGAAGACATGTCCAGCAGGATTAAGGCGCCCTTTGATGCCTGCTACTTATGGGTGCAACTGAAAGCTGGGGAAAGCTGGACCTATCAACCTTCCAACCAACACGATATCGCTTGGACCTTTTCGCAATCTGGCGAACTGAGCATAGACGGCGATGTGCTGAAACGCGAATTGGCAGTTTTTGAAGAAGGCCACAGTGCGCTGCACTTTCAGGCACTAAGTGACTGCGCTTTTCTGGTGGGCTCGGCTGCCAAGTTGCCGCAAGAACTTTCGCTGGGGAATTACTCGGTGCATTCCTCGCTGGAAGCTTTGGCCGCTGGCGAACAACGCATCAAAGAAATCGGAGGCTTGCTCCAAACGTAAAACAGCAGCCCAGGCGCACTCAACTCTAAATCTTCTCTTTTTCTCTACCCACCAAATACAAACCATTGAACGGAAACCCCATGACCACTCCAAAACTCACTTCAACCAATGCCGCCATGATTTTGATTGACCATCAAGTCGGCACACTGAACTTTGCCAAGTCCATTGATCGGGTCCAGATTGAGGCCAATACCCGTGCACTGGCCCGCGCCGCGATCGCTTTGGGAATGCCAATTGTGTTCACTTCGAGCATGGAGGACCATCAACAAGGGCCGTTGTTGCCCGCACTAGAAGCGATAGCGCCCACGGCTTTTGCCGCGCGTGTGAAGCGCCCCGGTGTTGTGAATTGTTGGGATGACAAAGCCTTTGCCGAGGCCTGCCGCGAGACGGGCAGGACCCAATTCATCATGGCGGGAGTCACGACTGACGTCTGCCTTGCGCCACCAGCCATCAGTGCCGCAGCCGAAGGATTCGTCGTCACGGCGGTGGTGGATGCCTCTGGCTCACCCACACAACTGACCGATGAAATGGCCTTTCGGAAAATGGAGCGCGGCGGCGTCGCATTGACCACCACCACTGCACTGTTGTCGGAACTGGCACACAACTGGGCGAGCGCAGACGGGCAAAAGATCATGCAGATACTTGGCTAGGAAATTCTGAGCCTCGGCTGATCCGCCCCACGGATGCGCTGCCAACTCAGTTGGCAGCGCCAACCGCCACACTGAACAAAAAGGACATCACCATGCTGCAGACTCCCATCTCGCCCACCGCCTCGCAGAACATCACTTTCCAACACAAGCCAAAAATTCTTGTGGTGGGCGCCACCGGTTTTCTCGGTAGCAAAATCCAACGTCAACTGGAGCAGGATGCAACGGTTGAATTGCGAGCCATGTCCAGGCGGGGGGCACCTGCGGGTTCCACCGGCTCGGTGGAATGGGTTCGGGGGGATTTAATGGACCCAGCATCGCTGGATGCAGCGCTCAAGGGCGTGGATGTGGTTGTCAGCTCGGCCAACGGCTACATGAAGGAAACCATTGATGCAGACTTCCAAGGCAACAAGAACCTGATCCAAGCCGCCGCACGGGCGAGCGTGAAACGCTTTGTTTTCCTCAGTATCGTGGCCTGTGATGCAGCACCTGAGGTGCCGCACTTCCACGCCAAAAAGGTTGCGGAGGATCTGATCAAGAGTTCAGGATTGCCCTATGTATTTGTCCGTGCGCCAGCGTTCCTCGACCAGAGCGCGGACTATGTTGCAGATGGGGTTAAGGCGGGGCGGTTTTATGCAGTTGGCGACACAACCACCAAATGGTCCTATGTGCTGACGGATGATCTGGCAGCCGCCATTTCTAAGGCCGCCACCTATCCCGGCGAAGATATCACCAACCAGACCATAGACATAGGATGGAGAGACGGCGCGAAAAACCAAAGCGAGATTGCACAATTGATCACACAGATCACGGACAAACCGCTCTCGCGGTGGGTGGTGCCGTGGATGGTATTCAGCGTGATGGTGCGATTAATCAAGCCATTTTCAGAGCTGGGCTATGACCTGATCCGTATGTTCCTTTTCTTCAGAACTGGCAGATTCGTGTCTGATACGACCAAGCAAGAACACTTTTTTGGTCCCGCTCCTACAGCGCGTGAAACCATCACCAAATGGGCGACAACTAACAAGCTGACACCCTAAAACGCAAACACCAGCACAGCAGGGGGACCAATTTGCCGCCCTGCACTGAACCGAGCACATTGGGTTCCCCTATGGTCCCCATTTTGCTTCCTCAGCGGGGGCGATGCTACCGTGGCACATCAATGCGGGACAATAGATGAATTGACCAACACGTTGTTTTTAATAGGTTTTCTTCGATGACGGAACATTTGTTGCTCCAGGTATGGGTATAACTCCACCTATCGAACTATTGGACGTGCGACTTCTTTCATGGTAGCTAACTATTTGATTTCAAAAGACAAATCCCAATCGCGCATGGACGGTGCTGCATTGGCCGCCCACACACCCATGATGCAGCAATACTTCGCGCTCAAGGCGGAGTTTGCGGACACCTTGTTGTTTTACCGCATGGGTGACTTCTACGAGATGTTTTATGCCGATGCGCAGAAGGCGGCGCGGCTGCTCGACATCACGCTCACCACGCGCGGCCAGTCGGGCGGGCGGCCGGTGGTGATGGCCGGGGTGCCGGCGCACTCCATGGAGAGCTACCTCGCCCGGTTGATCCGCCTGGGCGAGTCGGTGGCGATTTGCGAGCAGGTGGGCGAGATTGGCGGCAAAGGCCCGGTGGAGCGCAAGGTGGTGCGCGTGGTCACGCCCGGGACGCTCACCGACACCGAACTGCTGGGCGAAAAAACCGAATCGGTGGTGATGGCCGTACACCAGGGAGCACGCAACCTGTGTGGCCTGGCCTGGCTGAGCATCACCCAAGGGGTGGTGCAGTTGGCGCAGTGCACGCCCGACGAACTGGCCGACTGGATTGCCCGCGTGGCCCCAAGCGAGCTGGCCTACAGCGCCGGTGTGACCGAGTCGTTTGAAGCGCGGCTCAAGCGCCTGGGCACCCAGGCGGTACGCACCAGCCGCCCCGAGTGGCAGTTTGACAGCGCTTTAGGCGTGCGCAAGTTGCTCGACGCGCTGCAGGCCGCCAGCCTGGCGGGCTGGAACGCGCAAGACCTGCCGCTGGCCCACGCCGCCTGCGCCGCCCTGCTGGGCTATGTGGAGCACACCCAGGGGCGCGCGCTCACGCACATCAGCAGCGTGCAGGTGCAACGCGACGACGAGTTGATGGATTTGCCCAGCACCACACGGCGCAACCTGGAGCTGGTGCAAACCCTGCGCGGCGAGGACGGCCCCACTCTGTTTTCGCTGCTCGACACCTGCATGACCGGCATGGGCAGCCGCTTGCTCAAGCACTGGCTGCTCAACCCCCGGCGCGACCGTGCCCAGGCCAGCGCGCGGCTGCAGGCCATCGGTGCGCTGCGGCCCGGCCTGTGGCAAACGCTGCGCGCGCAGCTCAAGGGCTGTGCTGATGTGGAGCGCATCACGGCACGCACGGCGCTGCGCCAGGTGCGCCCGCGTGAACTCATCGGGCTGCTCCAGACGCTACAAAAAATGCAGCAGCTCACGCAACAGCTATTGGCGCAAGAGGGCTACCTGGCAAAGATTGCGCTAGACCTGCTGGCACCCCCGGCGTGCACCGAACTACTGCAGCGCGCCATTGACCCCGAGCCCGCAGCGCTGCTGCGCGATGGCGGTGTGATCGCCACCGGGTTCGACGTCGAGCTGGACGAACTGCGCGCCATCCAGACCAACTGCGATGCATTTCTGGTCGATCTGGAAGTACGCGAAAAAGCACGCACCGGCATTGCCAACCTGCGCGTGCAGTTCAACCGGGTGCATGGCTTTTACATCGAGGTCACGCAGGGCCAGATCGACAAGGTGCCCGACGACTACCGCCGCCGCCAGACCCTCAAGAACGCCGAGCGTTTCATCACGCCCGAACTCAAGGCCTTTGAAGACAAGGCGCTCTCGGCACAGGAGCGCGCACTCACGCGTGAGAAATGGCTGTTTGAGCAGGTGCTCGACCAGGCCCAGCCCTTTGTTGCAGCCCTCACCCGCCTGGCGCAGGCGCTGGCCGCGCTGGACGCGCTGTGCGCTCTGGCCGAGCGCTCGCTCACCCTGACCTGGTGCGCGCCCGAGTTTGTGCCCGAGCCTGCCATCGACATCACCCAGGGACGCCACCCGGTGGTGCAGGCACGGTTGGCAGCGCTCTCCAGCGGCAACTTCATTGCCAACGACACGCGCTTGGGTGCCAAGGCGCGCATGCAGATCATCACCGGCCCCAACATGGGCGGCAAGTCCACCTACATGCGCCAGGTGGCGCTGATCGTGCTGCTGGCCAGCATGGGCAGCTACGTGCCCGCTAGCGCCTGCCGCCTGGGACCGATTGACGCCATCCACACCCGCATTGGCGCGGCCGACGATCTGGCCAACGCCCAATCCACCTTCATGCTGGAGATGACCGAAGCGGCGCAAATCCTGCACGCCGCCACCCCCTGCTCGCTGGTGCTGATGGACGAAATCGGGCGCGGCACGTCCACCTTTGACGGGCTGGCGCTGGCCTCGGCGATTGCCACGCAGTTGCACGACAAGACCCAGGCTTTCACGCTGTTTGCCACGCATTACTTTGAGCTCACCGAGTTCCCAGCCAGCCACCACCACGCGCTCAACGTGCACGTGAGTGCCGCCGAGTCCGGGCGCGACATCGTTTTTCTGCACGAGATCCAGGGCGGCCCGGCCTCCAAGAGCTACGGCGTGCAGGTGGCGCGCCTGGCAGGCATGCCCACTGCCGTGCTCAACCAGGCGCGCCATGTGCTTGACGCGCTGGAGACCAGCGCCACGCAGGCGCAAGCCCAAGTAGATTTGTTTGCCGCCCCACCCGCCGCAGAAGTGGCAGCACCGAGCGCGCTCGACACCGCCCTGGCCGCACTCAACCCCGACACCATGAGCCCGCGCGACGCGCTCGACGCGCTCTACCAGCTCAAGGCGGTAGCAGCCAAAACCTGATAGCGATCAGCAGCAAACCATCGCCAGCAGGCTGGCTCCCACAAATCCAGCCAGGATCAATACCCCAGCGCCAAGCCGGTGTTGCGGCGCGGGTCGTTGGCGCCGTAAAAGCGGTTATTGCCCACCGGCTTGCCGTCCAGCGTTGGCGCGCCCACCAGAATCGCGATCAGGTGGTTGGCTGGTTGCTGGTTGCCCAGTTTGTGCCCCATGCCCTCCAAAATCTTGCGCGTATCCGGGCTCAGGCAGAAGGCATCCACGTTGGTCACGTCCGGCAGCCACTGCTGGTGGAAGCGCGGCGCGTCCACTGCCTCTTGCACGTTCATGCCGTAGTCGATCACATTCATGATGGTGTGCGTCACGGCGGTGATGATGCGGCTGCCTCCGGGCGTGCCCACCACCATCACCGGCTTGGCATCACGCGTGATGATGGTCGGGCTCATGGAACTCAGTGGCCGCTTGCCCGGCGCAATCGCGTTGGCTTGCCCTTGCACCAGGCCGTAGCTATTGGGCACGCCGAGCTTGACGGTGAAGTCGTCCATTTCGTTATTGAGCAGCACGCCCGTGCCCGGCACCGTGACCTTGGCGCCAAACCACTCGTTCAAGGTGTAGGTCACGCCAACCGCGTTGCCAAACTTGTCAACAATGGAGAAGTGCGTGGTGTTATTGCCTTCGTGCGGTGCCACACCGGGCTTGATGTCCCGGGACACACCGGCCTTGGTCGGGTCGATGGCGGCGCGCACCGACGCGGCGTAGCCCTTGTCGAGCAAACGATCCAGCGGGTTCTTCACAAAATCGGGGTCGCCCAGGTAGCTGTTGCGGTCCACGTAGGCGTGGCGCATGGCTTCAATCTGGTAGTGCACCGCCTGCGCAGAGCGAAAGCCCCATTCCTTGAGCGGATAGCCCTCGACGATGTTGAGAATTTCGCAGATCACCGCGCCACCCGAACTCGGGGGCGGCGCCGAAATGACGTGGTAGCCCCGGTAGTCGCACTCCACCGGCGCCATCTCGCGCACGTTGTACTGGTCCAGATCGGCCTGGGTCAGAATGCCCTTGCCCGCGCTGCTGGCCGCTACCAGCGCACGCGCCACCGGCCCTTTGTAAAAGCCGTCTGCGCCATTGCGGCTGATCAACGCAAGCGTCTTGGCCAGGTCTTTTTGCACCAGTTTTTGCCCCGGCGCATAGGGCTCGCCCTTGTTCAGGTAAATCGCTGCACTGGCCGGGTCATCACGAAAGTCGTTGGTGGCGGTGCGCAGCAGGTCCACGTCGCCTTGCAGCAGCGTAAAGCCGCGCTGCGCCAGCGCAATCGCCGGAGCTATCAGTTTGGCGCGCGGCATGGTACCGTACTTGGCGCGCGCCATCTCAAAGCCCGCCACCGAACCCGGCGCGCCCGCGGCCAGATAGCCCTTGGTGCTCAGGCCCTTGACCACGTTGCCGTCCTTGTCCAGGTACATGTCGGCGCTGGCCGCCAGCGGTGCCTTTTCGCGAAAATCCAGAAAGGTCTTGCGCCCGTCGGCCAGTTGCAAGGTCATGAAGCCGCCGCCGCCCAGATTGCCCGCAGCCGGATAGACCACCGCCAGGGTGTAGCCCACGGCCACGGCAGCGTCCACCGCGTTGCCGCCCTTCTTGAGCACCTCCACGCCCACCTGGGTTGCCAGGTGTTGCGCCGTCACCACCATGCCATGCTCCGCCGCCACCGGCGCAATGGAGGCAGCGTGCGCGCCAACACAAGCAAGAATCCAGGCAATGCCGACCACGGTCCGGCGAATCAAAGGGGTCTGCATGGGTAAAGTCTCCTGTCGTTCTGCGATGAATCGGATTCTGGCACAGCGGGCGCAAAGAGCACGGCGGCCGCCCCTTTACACTCTAGCTTTTGCCGTTACACCGAACACCCATGACCTACTGCGTCGCCATCAAACTCAACGCCGGACTGGTATTTCTCTCGGACTCGCGCACCAACGCCGGCCTGGACCAGATCAGCACCTTTCGCAAAATGATCGTGTACGAGAAACCGGGCGACCGCTTCATGGTGCTGCTGTCGGCGGGCAACCTGAGCATTTCGCAATCGGTGCGCGAGATACTGCAGGTGGAAAAACTCAAGGAAGACGAGCACAGCGAGGCCGTCACCATCTGGAACGCCAAGAGCATGTTCGACGCCGCCCGGGTGCTGGGCGCAGCCATCCGCAAGGTGTATGAGCGCGACGCCGAATCGCTCAAGCAGTCCGGCGTGGACTTCAATGTCTCGCTCATCTTTGGCGGCCAGATCCAGGGCGAGGGCATGCGTTTGTTCCAGGTCTATTCGGCGGGCAACTTCATCGAAGCCACGCCCGAGACGCCGTATTTCCAGATTGGCGAGTCCAAGTACGGCAAGCCCGTGCTCGACCGCGTCATCACCCCCATCACGCCGCTGGACGAGGCCGCCAAGTGCGCCCTGGTGTCGATGGACTCCACCCTCAAATCCAACCTGTCGGTGGGGCTGCCGATGGACATGGTGGTGTACGAGGTCAACCAGTTCCGTAGCGACAAGGTGATTTGCATCGACGAAAACAACCCCTACTTCAAGATGCTGCACGGCAGTTGGGGGCAAAAACTGCGCGAGGTGTTTGACAGCATCGAAGACCCGATGTGGGACGGCGGCTACACCGATGTGCCGCTGATCGTCAACACCGGGCGCAGCCAAGCGCTCAAGAAGATCACCACGCCCGAAGAGCGGCTGATCTGAACGCATGATTGTTTTCTCGCACGCCAACAGCTTTCCGGCCAGCACCTACCGCGTGCTGTTCAAGAGCCTGCGTGCACGCGGCTACGCGGTCAAGGCGATTGAAAAATTTGGCCATGATCCGCGCTATCCCGTCAGCAACAATTGGCCGCATCTGGTGCAGCAGCTCAGCGACTTTGTGCGCGAGGCCAGCGCCAAAGACGGCTCTGGCCCGGTCTGGCTGGTGGGGCATTCTCTGGGCGGTTTTCTTAGTCTGATGGTGGCAGCGCACCACCCCGATCTGGCGCGTGGCGTGGTGCTGATTGACTCCCCCATCCTGGGCGGCTGGCGCTCTACCGCTCTGGGCATGATGAAGACCGCGCAGATCGTGGGTTCGCTCTCGCCCGGCGCGGTGAGCCGACGCCGACGCAACAGTTGGCCGTCGGTCGAAGCGGCGCTCGAATACTTCCGCCACAAGCGCGCGTTTGCGCATTGGGATGCCCAGGTGCTGCAAGACTACGTGACGCACGGCACGCACGACGAAGACGGCACACGCGTACTCAGCTTTGACCGCGACATTGAAACCCTGCTCTACAACACCTTGCCCGACAACCTTGACCGACTGCTCGCGCGCCACCCGCTCAAATGCCCGGTGGCTTTTATTGGCGGAAGCGATTCGCAGGAGATGAAACAGGTCGGCATGGCCATGACCGACAAGGTGTGCAAGGGCCGCATCATGATGCTCGACGGCAGCCACCTGTTTCCGATGGAAAAGCCGCTGGCCACCGCCGCCGCCATTGAGGCAACGCTGCGCAACCTGGCCTGAGTTTGCCGCACCCGGAGCCTCAGGCGCTCCAGTGCACCGTGCCGCTCCAGGCCGTAGCCAGCACCACCACACCAAAGGCGATGCGGTAATACGCAAAGCCGTTGAAATTGTGCGTGGCAATAAAGCGTAGCAGCCAGCGGATGCACAGCCAGGCGCTGATAAACGACACCACAAAGCCCACCGCAAACAGCGGCAAATCGGCCACACTCAACAGGGCACGCTCCTTGTAGAGGCTGTATGCCCCGGCACCCATCAAGGTGGGAATTGCCAGGAAGAAAGAAAACTCTGCCGCCACCTTGCGCGACAAGCCCAGCAACATGCCGCCGATGATGGTGGCACCGCTGCGGCTGGTACCCGGAATCATGCCCAGGCACTGCACCAGCCCGACCTTGAGCGCGTCCAGCCCCGACATCCGGTCAATATCGTGAATACGCACCACCGGCTTGGCGACCTTCTCCACCCACAAAATGATCAAGCCGCCCACGATGAACGCGCCCGCCACCACGCCAGGGTTGAAAAGGTAGTTCTTGATGACCTTGTACACCGTCAGCCCGATCACCCCGGCTGGCAAAAAGCCAATCGCCACATTGGCGGCAAAGCGCTGGGCGCGCGCGCTGCTGCCCAGGCCCACCAGCGTGTCGCGGATGCGGTGCCAGTACACAATGATCACCGCCAGAATGGCCCCGGTCTGGATGGCAATGTCAAACACCTTGGCCCGGTCGTCGTCAAAGCCCAGCAGCGCACCGGTCAGGATCAGGTGCCCGGTGGAAGAAATCGGCAGGAACTCGGTCAGCCCCTCCACCACGCCCATGATGGCGGCCTTGATCAGCAGTGCAATGTCCAAACCAGTTCCCTCGCGTTAAAACAGTTTCGCGGCCCGTATTATCGTTCCGGCCGTTGCGCGGACCCAGCAGGTGGGCAATTTGTGAACTTCTCTGTCCGCTGCAAGCGCCAAGTAGAGGAGGAACAGAGGGTGCAGCCGCCATTTCCCCCGTCACCGCGAGGCCGTCAGGCCGTGGCGGTCCATGACTCTATGCCCGCATGGATTGCCGCGCTTCGCTCGCAATGACAGCCCTTCGTCATCGCGTACATGGACGCCCCTTGTTTTGCAAGCCACATTGCAAGTGCTGGCGAGTCGGAGAGATTGCAACCGTACATTCGGACTCAATTGGTCCCTGATGGGTTTAGCGGGTTGGATCCTCTAG